>Ga0079225_10000085_pt1 | contig 47413 bp, 38 predicted proteins | sample Poulit2012_FD_76344 | JGI IMG/M metagenome (GOLD analysis project Ga0079225, IMG submission 76344) | Agricultural soil microbial communities from Georgia to study Nitrogen management - Poultry litter 2012 | ecosystem: Environmental > Terrestrial > Soil > Agricultural land | place: USA: Georgia... | reverse complement strand
ATATATCTTAAAGAGAGTTTGTCAATTAATAATAATGCTTCTTTTTCATAAAAGCTTTATGAAAAAGAAGCAATAATTATTTTTTATTGTTAGAATAAACAGAAATTATTTTGTTTTCTGAATGTCCCTTTTTATTGTTATAAAGAAGATAAAATCTATCTTGCTTTTATTTATATTCTCTTGAAATATGTGGATCATTTTAAAATGATAATCATTCTGTTTATATTCTTAAAAAAAACGAGCCAAACATTCTTAAAAGTTTGACTCGCGAATTTTCCATATTTATCAATTTAACTTCTCTATAAATTAGTTGACACTATATTTAGCTCCATCTTTTCCATCTTTTAATTGTATTCCGAATTCTTTTAACTTATCTCGAATTAAATCAGAAGTGGCATAATCTTTTTGGCTTCTTGATTGGTCTCTTATTTCTATTATCAAATTCATTAAGCCATCAATTAATTCTTTATTATAACCTTCTTGCATGGATTTTAAGCCTAAGATATCCTCAATCATTATCTTAAAATGATTTTGTAATTTTTTAATTAACGACTTGTCCAAAGTGTTTGAATCCAGTTGCTTATTATTAAGGCTATTAATAGTCGGTAATAAATCAAATAATTGTGCTAATACTTTAGCGGTATTAAAATCGTCATTCATGTCTTGAAATGATTCTTTAATATGCCTTTCTATCTTCTCTTCCAGCTCTTTATCTATTGTACTCTCTCCAAAATCATTTACATCTAATTTAAGAAGGGTTTGATAACCTTCCCATAATCTTTGGAATGCTCTTTCAGATGCTTGTAATGCCTCATTTGAAAAATCTAAAGTACTTCTATAATGTGTTTGTAAAATATTGAATCTTATTACCATTGGATGGTATGGTTGTTCTAATAGTTCATGCTCACCACTAAACAAATCTGTTATAGAAATTACATTATTATAGCTTTTACCCATTTTTTTGCCATTTATTGTAATCATATTATTATGCATCCAATAATTTACTGGCATACATCCATGTGCTATATGACTTTGAGCTATTTCAGATTCATGATGAGGAAATTGTAAATCCATCCCACCTCCGTGTATATCAAAAGTTTCACCCAGGTATTTACTACTCATAGCAGAACATTCAATATGCCAGCCTGGAAATCCATCGCCCCATGGACTCGACCAACGCATTAAATGCTCTTTTGGTGCTTTTTTCCATAAAGCAAAATCAATTTTATTTCTTTTTTCATCTTGACCATCTAAATCTCTAGTTGTTTCTAATAACTCCTCAATTATTCTACCAGACAATTTGCCATATGGATGTTCTTCTGCATATTTTTTTAAATCAAAATATATTGATCCATCTACTTCATATGCATAGTCTTTATCTAAAATTTTTTTTATCATATCGATTTGTTCGACGATATGTCCTGTTGCTGTAGGCTCTATGCTTGGTTCCAAACAATTTAATTCACGCATACCCCAATGGAATAAATTAGTATATTTTTGCACTAATTCCATTGGTTCCAACTTTTCCAATATTGCCTTCTCACTTACTTTATCTTGAGCCTCTCTACCTTCTTCTTCAAAATGTCCTGCATCTGTTATATTTCGTACATATCGTACATGATATCCTAAATATTTTAAATATCGATAAACAACATCAAAGGTTACATAAGGACGTGCATGCCCTAGGTGAGATTCTCCGCTCACTGTTGGACCACAAACATAAAGTCCGACATGGCCTTTTGTAATAGGTTTAAAAATTTCCTTTTGTCGGGTGTAAGAATTATAAATTTTCAGTTCAGACATAGAATTATTATTTTCCTTACAAAAATAGCAATTTTATTGCAATTGTTTAGGATTCCTCTTTCCTTCTTATATGAAAGTTGTAACTTTGAAGCATGTTTCAAAAAGTATCCATACTTTTTTTAAGTATTTTTTCCTTTAAAGTGCAGGCAAATGAACCTAAAAGAACTTTTCAAAATAAACAAGCAATTGCTTTTACAGCGATGGGACCTGCTACTTGGTGGTCAATAGCAATAGAAAATGATTTACAATGGGTAGATCATTGGAATTTTAGTTCAAAAATTGGTATTTCAAGCCATCAATTTAAAGATTTTCACAATAAATGGAATCCCAATTTACAACTTCCCATAAAGCTATCTGTTCGATATGGAAAAAATCATCAATTTGGTATTGGTTTTGGAGGAACTACCACAAGAGTGGTTAAATTTTTACATAATACTAAACTTAGTACATGGAGCTTCAATCCCTTTATTTCTGTAGATTATAGATTCTATTTGAAAAAACAATTTTATCTAAATACAGCAATTTATTTTATATATTCTCCTAATCAAAAAATATATTTATGGCCAGGATTAACCTTTGCTTGGGTTTTTTAATTATACTATTTTTATTTGGAAGTTCTTGTATAAAATCAGATTTTTCTCCAAATGATGCCTATATTATTGGTCACGGTGGAATGGGGATTTCCAGTATGTATCCAATGAATAGTTTAGAGTCTTTTATAAAAGCTATGAATGAGGGAGCTGATGGAGTAGAAATTGATGTACAAATGACAAAAGATGGAGTACTGGTGGCATATCATGATGAGGTTTTAGATGATAGAAGTACTGCAAAAGGATTAATTGAAAACTATACTTGGGAAGAATTAAAAATATATAAGTATACTAATTATCCTTACTTAGATTATTCTATTGTAAGATTAGAAGATGTTTTGGAGGAAATAAAAATCTTCAAACCAATAATAATATTAGACATAAAAAAAACATATAGAGACGAAGAATATTATCAAAGTCTATTTTACAGAGAATTATCTAAATTCTTGATTAATTATAAAGGCTATATTCAATTTATTGTAGAATCAAAAAATGCAAAATGGTTGCGCTATTTAAAGAATGACAATGAAGATATTATAACTTTATTGTATGGACTGGAATTCGAAAAAACTAAAGAAGAAATGTATACTTATAGCCTGGATGGTCTGGCTTTAGAATGGAAGACTTTAGAAAAAGTTAATAAAGAAGAAATAAAAAATGCAGAATACGTTATTTCTACCTTTAACTTACATAGTTTAGAGCAAAATAAAAAAGCATTAAAAAGGAATATTCCTTATCTTCAAACTGAAAATATTAAAGGTTTGAAACAGATATTAAATCGATAATTATTGATATATGGGAAATATACTTGTTGGTATATATAAATTTTTAAAGGAAAAAAAAGCAATTTTTTGGTCCTTGTTTATTGGGCTTTTTGCTTTTGCTACTTATCTAGCATCTAATATTCATTTTGAACAAGATATTTATAAAATGATTCCTCAGTCCAAAAGCATTGGGCAGATGAGTGAAATTTTAAAAGAACAACAATCCTCTAATCAAATAATTGTTTCTTTAAAAAATTATGAAGAAGATAAAGAAGCTCTAATTGAAAAAGCTAATCTTTTAGTAGAAGATATGGAAGATGAAGGCAGGGAGTGGATAGATTCAATACGATTTTCTTTATTTTCTTTGGATGAGACATTATTAATACAACATATACAAAAGTACCTTCCTGTTTATTTGAATCATCAAGATTATAAAGAAATAAACAAATCTTTGGATTCTTCTATTATATATGAGATTTTAGAGTCTTATCAGACTGTTTTGCTTAGCCCTATGGGTTCATTTTGGGCAAATATAATTGAACAAGATCCACTTGCAATTAGTACTAAGGCTTTACAAAAATTTAAAACTCTAGAAGTTGGGGCAAAATTTGAACAAGAAGAAGGTTATGTTTTTTCAGAAAATGGAAAAGTTTTACATTTTTTTATATTTGCTAAACATGAAGAAACAGACCTATCTCATCAAAAAAGATTTCAAAAATACCTTTATCAAAAAATTTCAAATTTTTCTAAGGAACATGAAATAAATGTTGACGTTTTTGGTGCACCATTAGTGGCTACTGGAAATGCTATTCAAATGCAAAAAGACACCATTCTCACATTAAGTTTAACAATTTTAGCTTTAACTCTTTTATTTTTTTATATTTTTAAGGCCATAAGATCTACTTTATATTTACTTTTGCCCGTAGTATATGGAGCTGTTTTAGGATTAGCTGCTGTATATCTTACTCAAGGTAGCTTGTCTATTCTTGCCTTAGGAGCAGGAGCTGTTATTTTAGGAGTTGCGGTGGATTTCTCTGTACATTTTCTTTCGCATTATCGCTATGCAGAAAGCATGGAGCAACACCTAAAAGATATTGTTGGTCCTTTAACCTTAGGTGCCTTCACTACTATAGCTGCATTCTTTTCTTTGCGATTTGCACAAGCTCCAATTTTAAGAGATTTAGGAACCTTTGCTGCTTTTAGTTTAATTGGCGCCTCTTTAACGACCTTATTGTTTTTGCCACAAATTCTTCATGCCTTTCCTATTCGTAATAAAGTAAAAGAAAAGAAAAATTTATTAGATAAATTAGCAAAATGGAAACCTGAGAAATATCCAATATTGTTTTGGATTATTATATTGGCTACTCCATTATTTTATGTTTTATCAAAAAATGTTGGATTTGATGGTGATTTGCTCAAGATGAATTATATGAGTAAAGAACTACAAGAAGCACAAGATAATATAAATAAAGCATCAGGATGGGCAATGAATAGTATTTTTATTGTGGGTGAAGGCGAAAGCTTAGATGTTGCTTTAGATGAAATTGCTGTCGTTCATGAAGATTTGAAAAACTCAAGTATATACAATAAAATAGATTATATATTAAACCCTGCATTACTTTTACCTTCTAAAAAACAACAGGAAAATAAGATTTCCGCTTGGCAAGAGTTTTGGAAAACAAAAAACACTGAAGATATTTATAAATCTATCCAAGAGAATGCTGAAAATATTGGATATCATCCTAACGCCTTTTCAGCATGGAATTATACTATAGAAAAAGAATTCTCTACCTTTAATTCTGAAGCTATTGAATTTTTAAAACAATTAATGCCTCATTTAATTGTTAGAAAAAAGAATGGAGATTATTTGGCTTTAGTACAACTAAAAGTAGATGCATCTGAAAGATTAGAAGTCTTTAATTTTTTAAAAAATAATGATTTTAATGTCATTGATAGGCAAGGTTTAAATGAAACTTTACTGGATAGAATTCATGAGGATTTTGATTATGTTCTAGGTGTGGCCAGTATTTTAGTATTTATAAGCTTAGTTATTGCTTATGGAAGAATTGAATTGGCATTGATAACGTTTATTCCTTTAGCAATTACTTGGGTATGGATATTAGGCATTATGACTTTGCTAGGTATTTCTTTTAATATTGTCAATGTTATGATTGCTACTTTGATCTTTGGATTAGGTGATGATTATAGTATTTTTATGATGGATGCATTAAGAGAAGAATATAAATACAATAAAAACAAGTTACAATCATCTCGTACTGGGGTTTATTTATCTGTTGCAACCACAATAATAGGTTTAGGAACTTTGATATTTGCCCAACATCCAGCTCTGAAAAGCATAGCTCTAATTTCTATAATCGGATTAATTTGTGTTTTGATGGTATCTCAAATTGTACAACCTGTTTTATTTAATTGGTTTATAAAAAATAGAGCAAATTCGGGTAAAATGCCATTTACTTTATGGTCTTTTTTGAAAACATTATTTGCTTATTTATATTTTTTAATAGGGTGCTTAGTTTTAATAATAATAGGTTTCTTTCTAATAGGAATTAATCCAATTGCTAAAAGAAAAAGCAAGGATATTTATCATTATTTAATTCACTATTATGTTCGTAGTCTTATTAAAATTATGGCAAACGTGAAGAGTAAAATATGGAATCAAGAAAATATAAATTGGAAGCAACCAGGAATTATAATTGCTAATCATAGTTCATTTTTGGATATTTTATTTGCTATATCATTATATCCCAAACTTATTATAATGACCAATAAATGGGTTTGGGATTCTCCATTTTTTGGAAGAATAATTAGATGGGCTGATTATTATCCTATTGTCAATGATCCTTTGGCTGATGTTGGTAAGTTAAAAGAAAAAATTAGCCAAGGTTACCATTTGGTTATTTTCCCAGAGGGGACGCGATCATTAGATGGAAATATTGGAAGATTCAAAAAAGGAGCATTTTATCTAGCAGAGAAACTGAATGTACCTATTTATTTCTTATTTATAGGAGGAGCACAATATGGAATTAGCAAAAATGATTTTTTGTTAAAAGATGCTTGGATTGATTTATATTATTTAAATAGTTCTTTTTTTCATGAAAAATCTCATCTAAGTTACCAAGAAAAAACAAAAAAAACACGTCAAAATTTTATTGCATTTAAGAAAAAGTATCTAGAAGAACTACCAACTAAGTATTATAAGGAGCAATTAATTAGAATGTTTGTATATAAATCTCCTGAACTGGAATGGTATGTTCGAATTAAGGCTAGGAGAGAGCAATATTATCAAATTATCGATGATCACTTGCCTAAAAAAGGGTTAATATACGATTTAGGAGCAGGGTATGGTCTGGTATCTTATATGATGGCATGGAATGGACCGGAACGTAAAATAATAGCTATGGATTATGATGAAGAGAAGATAGAATTGGCTAGAAATCAATATGTTAATAATGTAACTGGTTTAAATAATCCAATAGATTGGCATGTGGGTGATTTAGAAAATTATACACTAGAGCCTTGCCAAGGTATTATTTTACTAGATACTTTGCATTATTTTCCACAAGAAATCCAATGGGAAATATTAAATAAATGTATAAATGCTCTATTGCCCGATGGAGTCTTGTATTATAGAGACGGAATGGCAGATCACGAGTTGCATAAAAATACAATAAAAACTGAAACTTGGAGTATTGGTAAAATGCAGTTTAATAAGACGAAATATCCTATTTCTTTTTTGAAAAAGTCGGAATTATTTACTTGGGCTAAGAAAAAAGATTTGAATATTAAGGAAATTTACCAAGAAAGTACAACAAGTAATACAAGTTTTATTATAAGTAAGAATAAATAAAAAAAGACCTGAATTTTATTGTTTGAAAAATTCAGGTCTTCTTAAATAATATTATTCTAAAGTTTTACCCTTCTTTTTATATACTTTATGCATCCATAATAATAAGGCGGGCTGCAATGAAAGATTGAATATCATAGCTAAGAATAAGGTGAGGGAAATTAAATAACCCAATGCTTTTGTACCTTCGAAACTTGATAAAGTAAATACTCCAAAACCAGCAACTAAAATAAAAGAAGTAAATATTATACTTAATCCCGTTTCCCGTATAGTGCGTAGTACAGTTCTTTGAATATCATTATTTCGTATCAGAATGTCTTGTTTAAAGTTTACGAGAAATCGGATAGAAACATCTACTGTTATTCCTAAAGTTACACTAAAAACTAATACCGTTGAAGGCTTTAAAGGAATACCCATTGCTCCCATTATTCCTGCTGTGATAGCTAAAGGTATGATATTTGTTACAATAGCAATAGAAAGTATTCTCCAGTCTCTAAAAAGTATAAACATACAAACAACTATCATTGTAAATGCTAGAATGAGACTATCTCTTAAGCTGTGAATGATAAATTTACTTCCTTCCAAATAGGTCACGCTTGAACCTGTGGTTGTAATAATTATATTTTCATCATCTTCAAAAATTTCAGCAGCTTTATCTTCTATATCTTTTAAAATATAAGGCATTGCTTGAGAACCCACATCTGCCATCTGTACACTTAAGCGCATTATAGAGGCATCGTCGTTGAGAAAGCCATTTAAAATTTCGTTTACTCCTTTATATTGTTCTTCAGACCTTTTGTTAATCATACTAATAATTTGTGGTCTTAAAGCTCCAAACTCAAAAGGATCAGGTAATTCATACTCGTCTGACATAGATTGTTTAGCAAATTTAATAACTTTTGTAAGAGTTAATCCTCCGCCAATTTCTTCTTTAGATTCCATATATTCCATTAATTCATCTGCTTTTTCTAGTATATCTAAGGAGCTTACAGCACCATACTTTTTATCAGTATCAATTAAAATTTCAAGAGGCATTACTCCTTTAAAATTTTTCTCAAAAAACTTTAAATCAGTATATACTTTATTTGATTGTGGCAAATCATCAACAATATGCCCCACTGATTTTAAATTTGCTATTCCCCAAGCTGTAAATCCTAATATGATTAAAGTACAGATATAAACTACACTTCTATATTTAAAAGAAAGCTTAACAAAAGCAGTAAGCAAATTATTTAGCCACTTGCTTTCTAAATATCCTGTGTGTTTTGTTTTTGGAACAGTTAAAAAGCTATATAAAGTTGGAATTAAGATTATGGAAGTGAAAAACAAGCCCATTATATTTAAACCTGCCACTAAACCAAACTCTTTCAAGATTACACTTTTTGTAAAAAAGAAAACGCCAAAACCAATCGCAGTTGTTAGGTTTGTAAATAATGTTACAATACCCATTTTTGAAATCATATTTTCTAAGGCTGGAATTTTAGCTCTTTCAATACCGTATTCTATATGATATTTATTCAGGAAATATATACAGTTTGGGATTCCAACAACTACCACTAAAGGAGGAATCATTCCAGTTAAAATAGTGATTTTATATCCCAATAAAGTCAATGTTCCAAAGGAAAAAATAACCCCTATCGCTACAGTTAATAATGAAGTAATTACGGCTGTAAAAGAGCGAAAAAATAAAAATAAAATAATAGCAGTAAGTAAGAAAGATAAACCTAGGAATAGACCTATTTCACCTTGAATCATATCAGCAGTCTTCACTCGTATAAATGGAAGTCCAGAATAATGAATTTCAATATCATGTTTTTTTGCAAATTGATCACCTTTTTCGACTATTGATTCTATTAAGTCACTCCTGTTTTTGCTTGCCATTATAGTATCATTAATTGTAGCAGCTAGCAGATAAGTATTATTTTCAGGGTTGTAAATCAAGCCTTTATAGAATTCTTGTTCATAAAACTCCTGCAATTCCTGATTTAAATCTTCCGCATTAGGCGATTTGAAAATATTTTCCACATTTAGCCCATGTTCTTCATCTTCTACAATCTTGACTGTTTTAGTTATGTCTAATACATTAATAATACCAGGGCTTTTTTCCAGATCTTCACTAAATTTTTTATAATCAAGAAAAAAATCTTTATTATTAAAATTATCGCTCTGAATCCCAATCATAATCCGATTCCCATCCTCACCAAAAGTCTGAATAAGGTTTTGGAAATCTTGATATTTAGGGTTGTCTGTTGGTATTGCATTAGTGAAATCATAGCTCATTTCTACTTTTGTAGCTTGATATGCCATGAAGCCAACAAGAATAGCTAATATTCCTAGAAGAAGAATCCTATTTTTTATTATTAATTTTGAAAGTGCTTGCCACATAGGAGTGTTTTAAAAAATCTATTGATACTATTCTTAAAAAGAATAGAATTAAAGTGCAAAATTACAAAAAATGCCTTGTTTACATAAAAAGTATTCTATTTAAAATCCTGATGTAAAAATAAATAATAGAAGAGGCAAATGATTTGCTAAAAAAGCGCATATTTAAATGAGTAAAAGCCAAAAAAGTTTAAACTCTCTTGGCTTTTATCTTAATTTTTATAACAATTCTACTTACGCGATACCTTGAGTTTGGAATTGTCTGTTTACTTTTTTAATTAAACCTTGTAAAACGCGACCCGGGCCACATTCTACAAAACTTTCAATTCCATCTTTTGCCATATTTTCTACTGTTTGTGTCCATTTAACTGGAGAGACTAATTGATTAATTAAATTCTCTTTTATTTTTTCAGGATCGCTATATGGTAAGGCATCTACATTTTGATAGATGGGACAATTGGGAGTTTTAAAGTTTGTAGCTTCAATAGCTTTTTTTAGTTCTTCTTTTGCTGGTGCCATTAATGGGGAATGGAATGCACCACCAACGGGAAGTTTTAAAGCTCGTTTTGCTCCTGCCTCTAATAGTTTTTCACAAGCTAAATCTATTCCACTAATAGTACCAGAAATTACTAATTGTCCAGGCGAATTGTAATTTGCTGGAACTACAATTTCATTGGTAATAGTAGCACATATTTCTTCAATTATAGCGTCATCTAAACCTAAAATTGCTGCCATAGTGGATTCCTGAATTTCACAAGCTTTTTGCATTGCTAATGCACGTTGTGCAACTAAACGCAGGGCACTTTCAAAATCTAATGCACCAGCAGCAACTAAAGCTGAAAACTCTCCTAAAGAATGTCCCGCAGTTGCTATTGGTTCGGGATTATCCAAAGATAAATATGCTGCAATAGAATGAATAAATACAGCTGGTTGGGTCACCTTAGTTTCCTTCAATTCTTCTGCTGTTCCTTCAAACATTATTTTGGAAATTTCAAATCCTAATATCTCATCAGCAAGTTGAATTATTTTTCTGGATTGTTCATTGCTATCATATAGCTCTTTGCCCATTCCCGAAAATTGTGCTCCTTGTCCTGGAAAAACATATGCGTGTTTCATATTGAATAAATAATACTTTTTTGCAAAAGTAAATTTAAATTTAGTAAAAGCCAACGAAATGCTTAATTAGCTAAATTTCTAAATAATAATAATCTTTAATTTTTTAATAAACTTAGGCTCTTTCCATTTAAATAAGAATTATATTCTTAAATTTTGGAAGAATTTTGTAATTTTAATTTTTAGCAAAAAATAAAAAAGATATGATGGAATTTACCTATTATGGACACTCTTGTTTCCTTATTGAAATAGATGGAAATAAAATATTGTTTGATCCTTTTATTTCTGGAAACCCCCTTATTGAAGAGTTTTATTTATCTACAATAAAAGCAGATTATATATTAATTTCTCATGGACATGAAGACCATATTGCAGATTTAATGGAAATTGCTAAAAACACTAAAGCTTTAGTTATTGCTACAGCTGAAATAGCGGATTGGGTTGTGAACCAAGGTTATGAGAATGTCCACCCAATTAATTTTGGCTCTAAAAGCTTTCCTTTTGGAGATTTATATTTTGTTCCCGCGGCTCATAGTAGTAGCTTGCCAGATGGAAGCTACGGAGGTAATCCAGGAGGTTTTGTTGTTAAAACAAAAAATGGCGCATTTTATTATGCAGGCGATACTTGTTTGACAATGGATATGCAATTAATTCCTTTATATGCTGATTTAGATTGGGCTATCTTACCAATAGGAGGAAATTTTACGATGGATTATAAGGATGCTGTACACTGCTCGGAGTTTATTAAATGTGATAAGGTTGTTGGTGTGCATTTTGATACTTTTGGTTTTATAGAAATTAACCACGAGCATGCAAAATCCTATTTTAATGAAAAAGGTAAAAAGTTAGTTCTTCCAGAAATAGGAAAAACCGTAACTTTGTCAAAATAATTATAACAATATTTAAATATAAACATCTTAATATGGCGAAAATTATAGCTATTGCCAATCAGAAAGGCGGAGTTGGGAAAACGACAAGCGCAATTAATATTGCTGCTAGCCTTGCTGTTTTAGATTTTAAAACACTATTGGTAGATGCTGATCCACAGGCTAATAGTACAACCGGAAATGGCTTTGATTTGAAAAGTATTGAAGTGAGTTTGTATGATTGCTTAGTGAATGAAGTTCCCGTAAAAGATGCTTACTTAGAAACAGAAACTCCCAACTTATTTGTTTTGCCTTCACATTTAGATTTAGTGGGAGCAGAAATAGAATTAATTCATCAGTCAGAAAGAGAATTTGTCTTAAGAAATGCGCTCTCTGAAGTTAAGAATGAATTTGATTTTATAATCATTGACTGTTCGCCTTCTTTAGGTCTGATTACAGTAAATGCATTAACAGCTGCTGATTCAGTTATCATTCCAGTACAATGTGAGTATTTTGCTTTAGAAGGGCTGGGGAAACTATTAAATACTATTAAAATTGTACAAAATTATCATAACGAAGATTTAGCAATAGAAGGCATTTTAATGACTATGTATGATGGAAGATTGCGCCTAAGCAATCAAGTTGTGGAAGAAGTTAAAAACCATTTTGAAGATTTAGTATTTAATACTATTATACATAGAAATACTCGTTTAGGTGAAGCGCCAAGCTTTGGAAAGCCAGTTTTAATGTATGATACAAATTGCACAGGTGCCGTAAATTACCTGAATTTAGCTCGTGAAATATTGCAAAAAAACAAAATGATACAATAATTTTTTAGCGTTTTATCTTTTGATTGATTGCTGATTTTATAAAGAAAATATGTCGAAAAATAAGAAAAAAGCAATGGGGGAGGGAATTAAAGCCCTGTTGAAAAATATAGATGATGATTTGAAATCTAAAGATTTAGCTTACGAATCACAAAAAGTAGATAAAAAAAGAGTGCCCGCTGTAGGTGCTAGAATTCCAATTGAAAAAATAGTAGTTAATCCTAAACAGCCTAGGCAAGATTTTGATGATTCTGCATTGCAAGAATTAGCTGAATCCATCAAAACTCATGATATCATTCAGCCAATAACAGTGGTGAGTTTGAAAGATGGTACTTATATGTTAGTGTCAGGAGAAAGAAGATGGAGAGCTGCTAAATTAGCTGGATTAAATGACTTGCCCGCCTATATAAGAACCGCAAACGATCAGGAATTGTTGGAAATGGCATTGTTGGAAAATCTTCAAAGAGAGGATTTGAATGCCATTGAAATAGCACTTTCTTATCAAAGATTAATGGATGAATGTGATTTAACCCAAGAAGGAGTTTCGGAAAGAATGAAAAAAGAACGTAGTACTATAGCAAATTACTTGCGACTTTTAAAACTCCCTCCAGACATTCAAACAGGAGTTCGCGATGGAGAACTTAGTATGGGTCATGCGCGAGCATTATTAAGTTTAAAATACGTAGATGAGCAATTATACGTATATCGGGAAATAAAAGAAAAAGGTTTGTCAGTTAGGCAGGTCGAAGCATTGGTGAGAAATATGATAAATCCTAAAGTTTCAGATCAAAAAGACAAACCAAAAGAAAGTAAATTACCACCAGCCTATCAAAGAATTGAAGACGATATAGCTTCATTGTTCTCAATGAAGGTTGATTTGCAAAGAAAGAACAATGGGAAGGGGACTTTAAAAATTGATTTTCAAAATGATGAGGAATTGGAAAAAATTATGCAAGTACTGAAATTGTAAAAAAAATAATAATATGAAATTAAAAAGCTTAAGTATTTTATTCATTTCCTTTTTATTGACTTTGGGAAATACATTTAGTCAAACTATTTTTAAATATGGTGAGAAAAAAGTAAGTCAAAAGGAGTTTGTAGAAGCATTTAAGAAAAATCATAATGATAATACCCTTGTAAGCGAGCAAGAAATTAAAGATTATTTGGAGCTTTATGCTCTGTTTAAAATGCGTCTTGAGGCTGGATATCAAGCAGGTGTGAAAGAATCTGAAGCTTTTAAAAATGAATTGAAAACTTATGAAAATCAGTTGGTAAATACATTTGTATATGAAAGAGCTATAGAAGATCAATTATTGCATGAGGCACTTGAAAGACAAAAAGAAGAGCGACTATTTGCACATATTTTATTACCTGTTTCCAAACCTTCAGATAGTGCAAAAGTAAAGAAGGAAATTGATAAAATTTACCATGAAATTAGAAATGGTAATATAAGCTTTGAAGAAGCAGCTAAAAAATACTCTAATGATAAATCCAGTGCCCAGAATGGTGGAGAAGTAGGTTATATTGGTCCTTTTGCAGTAGTTTATGAGGTTGAAAATGCAGTTTATAATACAAATAAAGGTCAAATATCGCAACCTTTTACAAGTACCTTTGGGTATCATATTGTGAAAGTAAAGGATGTTAGACCGGCAAGTGGAAAAGTGGAAGTGGCACAAATTTTAATTCCAACTAAGGAAGGGAGGGAATTAGCAGAAAATGTATTAGTACAATTGAAACAAGGAGCAGATTTTGAGAAATTAGTAGAATTATACTCTAAAGATGCTTTCACTGTAGATAATAAAGGTAAAATGAAAGCCTTTAGTGTGGGGAAAATGGATGCTAACTTTGAAAAGGCAGCTTTCGAATTAAAAAAGAAAGGAGATTATTCTGATATAATTAAAACGGATTATGGTTATCATATTTTGAAATTAATAGATAAACATAAATATGAAGAGAATGAGGAGACTATCCAAGAAATCAAAGTATCTATCCAAAATGATTCTAGAAAACGCTTAGCAAAAAAAGAAGTTCTTGGTAAATTATTGCAAAAATATGGATATAAAGAAAATACAACGAATCTCAAGAATTTAATTTCTTCTTTTATGCAAAATAAAACTTCGGATTTACAAATGGATGTATATGGGGAAAAAACTGAAGAACTATTTCAATTAAAAGGAAAAAAATATACCATAGCTGATTTATTTAATAATATTAATAAGAAAACAAATGGGCGTGTTTTTGGAACAAAAAGTACTTTTATTGAGCAAATGCTTGAGGCTTATTTAGAGGAGTTGGTTTTAGATTATGAGAGAATTGAATTAATTAATAATAATTCTGAATTTAAAAATTTGATAAAGGATTATAAAGAAGGAATGGTTATTTTTCAAGTGATGGAAGAAAATGTATGGAAAATTAATGATGAAGAAGATATTAGAAGGTTTTATGAAGAAAATAAAGAAAATTATACTTTTGGACCTGGATTTGAAGGCATAATCTATGTAGGTGAAAATGAAAAAGATATTGAAAATTTAAAAAAACGTATGGAGAATGGTATGGAGTTTCAAGATGCTTTAGATATTATTGATGCAGGAAGAGGCAATGTACGTTTTAGAAGAGATAGAGGGAAATTTAATTATGCAGATATAAGTTTGAGTAATATTCAAAATATGGATTTAAATACATTCTCTTCTATTTATAAGGATTCTGATGGGTATTATAAATTTATTAATATTGATAAACATTACGACGGTAAATTTTATTATACTTTTGAAGAAGTGAAAACACGAATCAATATGGATTACCAAAATAAAATAGAAAATGATTGGAATGACGAACTAAGAAGTGTTTATCCATTAGAAATAAATAAGAAAGTATTGAAAAAAGTAGTCAGAGAATTAACAAAATAATCTCAATATCTATAAAAATAATATGCAAGGAGTTAAATCAAAAAAGGAACAAAAGCTTGATAGGCAATTAGCTAATGTCTTGAAATATGGTGTCCTTTCGGCATTAATTTTTGTTTCCTTAGGATTAATTAATATGTTTTTTTTGCATGGAAATGCATATTATTTTTCTTCTACATTTAAGGAGTTTAATCCAGAGCCTTTTGAGTGGAAAAGGTTCTGGATATCGTTAAAGAGTTTGAATTACAGTAGCTTGATGTTAATTGGAATATTGACATTATTACTTACACCTATATTACGTATTATATTTGCAATAAGAGGATTTAGGTTCGCAGGGGATAAACTTTATGTTAGGATAGGTTGGATAGTTTTAATTATTATAAGCCTTAGCGTTATTTTGGCATACAAGTTTTTTTAATTTAATATTTTTGCAATTTTTTCCATTTGCTCTTTAGGGCTTTTATCTTCCCAAAGAATTGAATAAATACATTCAAGGATAGGAAGTGATATCTGAAGTTCTTTTATGATATTTTGCATTCCTTTGCTTGCCTTATATCCCTCTGCTATCATATTCATCTCGGCTATAGTAGCTTCAATTGAATATCCTTTTCCAATAAAATTACCAAACCTTCTATTTCTAGAATGAGGAGAATAGCTTGTTACTAATAAATCTCCTAAATAAGCACTAGTATGTAAATCGGGTATTTTTTCTTGACATAAATTTTCTTTATGCATCTGCGCTTTCAATAAAAAGATGGACTCTCTATAACAATTGGTTATATAAACACTTAAAAAATTATCTCCGTAATCTAATCCATGAGCTATTCCAGCGCCAAGGGCATATATATTTTTTAAAACACCTGCATATTGGGTACCATAAATATCTTGGTTAATCGTAGTTCGTATATAATTTGTTTGAAAAAAACTTGCTATCATATTGGTTTCCTCCAAATCTTCTCCTGAAATAGTTAAATATGATAATTTCTCTTGTGCAACTTCTTCCGCATGGCAAGGCCCTGAAATGCTATAATAAGAATATTGATTAAAGTTAAATTCTTGTGCCAGATAATTATTAAGTAAAAGGTTGTTATGTGGTAATATCCCTTTTACTGCTGAAATTACCTTTTTATCTTTAAGTATATCTTTTGGTAAATCTTTAAATATATCATGTAAAAAAGAAGAGGGTATCGCAATCAATAAAATATCAGAAATATTGATAGTTTGTTTTATATCGCTTTGAATATTTAATAGGTCTAAATTGAAATTTACTGTCGAAAGATATTCGGGATTGTGCTTTCTTTTTTTCATATAATTTGCAGATAATTCATTTCTAATCCACCAATTAATGGGAAGTGCATTATCAGTTAAAATTTTTGCTAATGCTGTAGCCCAACTCCCACTTCCAATAATTCCAATTTTTAATTGCATATGGCTTTTTTAGGTCTAAATTAAAGCTTTTAATCTTTATAAAAAACTATAAAATATAAATGCTTTGATAAATATCTTGTTTTTTCAAAATAATTTTGTATATTAGGCACCATCTGGAGCTTTTTAAGGCAAATCTGCCTGTTAACTTTAGCGCTATTCTATTAAAGCTTCATTACATTTTTTACTCAATTCAGTATTGATTGAACTTTAAACTACAATATATAGTGTTGGAACTATAGCATTGCAAATATAAATTATTATGATAAATAAAAATATGAAATACAAAGCTTATTTAGTACATAATTTTAGGACAATTCCACAGATAAAATATTTATCTGATGAAGAAAAAGACAATATTGAAATTGTTGGTAATGTATTGCCTTTTAAGGTTAATAATTATGTTATTGATGAATTAATTGATTGGGAAAATTATAAAAATGACCCAATTTTTCGACTTACTTTTCCACAAAAAGAAATGTTGGAAGAGGAGGATTTTCTAACTATGAAAAATGCTTTAAATAGTAACTTGGAGCGAACAGAATTAAAAGCAATTGCTGATGAAATTCGAATGAAACTAAACCCGCATCCTGCTGGTCAAATGGAAATGAATGTTCCAGAGATAGATGGTGTTAAGTTACCAGGTATTCAGCATAAATATGATCAAACTGCTTTGTTTTTTCCAAGTTCTGGTCAAACTTGCCATAGTTATTGTACCTTTTGCTTTAGATGGGCACAATTTGTAGGTTTGGATGGTTTAAAGTTTGCGATGCGAGAAACTGAAGGTTTACTTAAGTATTTAGAAGAACATCAAGAAGTTACCGATCTTCTTTTTACGGGCGGTGATCCCATGATTATGAGCTTTAAGGTTTTTAAACAATATATTGACCCTTTTTTAGACCCAAATAATAAAACTAATATTCAAACTATCCGTTTAGGTACAAAAGTGTTGGGCTTTTGGCCTTATAAATTTTTGACGGATAAAGATAGTCAGGATTTTTTAGATTTGTTTAAAAAAATAGTAGATAGTGGATTGAATTTGTCTATTATGGCGCATTTTAATCATATCCAAGAATTAAAAACTCCTGCTGTTAAAAAGGCTATTAAATTATTGAGGAAAGCTGGTGCCCAAATTAGAACACAATCTCCGTTAATTAAAAATATAAATGATGATGCCGATATGTGGGCAAAAATGTGGCGTAAACAAGTTAATTTAGGAATGATTCCTTATTACATGTTTGTAGAACGTGATACAGGAGCTCGCCATTATTTTGAAGTGCCTTTAGAAAAAACTTGGGAAATTTTCCAAAAAGCATACCAGCAAGTGAGTGGTGTATGTAGAACAGTTAGGGGGCCAAGCATGTCTTGTAATCCTGGGAAAGTTCAAATTTTAGGAATTGAAGAAATAACTATAGGAAATAAAGTTGAAAAGGTATTTGTATTACAAATGCTACAAGGTAGAAATAAAGATTGGGTTGCAAGACCTTTCTTTGCTAAATATGATCCTAGCGCACGCTGGATGGATGATTTGATTCCAGCTTTTGGCGATAAATTTTTCTTTGAAGACGAGTTAAATGAAATGGAATTAAAGGCTGGTCTTGAGAAAGAAATTATTGCTTAATGATACAATTAATTTTTTCATTTTAATCTAGTTTGATTTTTAACTTTGAAATATAAAGGAAAGGGTGTTTGAATAAAAATAATATGCTTTAGAGCTCATATAATATATAAATTGGATTATGTTGGCTATTGAAGGTATTAATAACAACTTGATTTATGGAATTGTCTTGTTTTTTCAAACACCCTACTTTGTTTTTTATATATTAATGCTTATAACATAAATACCATTGCTGCTGTAGCAATACTAATATTGGTATAACCAGCTTTATTTAAAGTTAAAATACACGACTCTAATGTTGCACCGGTAGTACATACATCATCTATTAATAATAAGCTTTTGTTTTTTTGTATGCTGTTTCCATTCCAAGCATAAACATCTTCCACATTTTTAAATTTATGAATTCTACTTTGTGTTGTTTGCGAAACATTATTTTTTATTTTTACCAAATGATTTTTTAAAATTTCTGTACCCCATAATTGATTAAACCCTTTAGCAATTTCTTCTGCTTGATTATACCCTCTTTGTTTTAATTTCTTTTTATGTAAAGGTACTGGTATTAAATAATCAAAATTTTCCTTTTTGAATTCAATATGTTTGGCAAGAATCATACCTAAATATTGGGCAAGTTTTTTATTTCTATTGTATTTTATTTCATGCATTAATTTTTGAGTTATCCCAGTTTGTTGAAAAACTAAAAGGCTATAAGCATCATTTAACTCACATCTTCCTTTTAATAGTTTTTTCAAAGGGTTATATTTCATTTCCCATAACTTTGTTTTGGGTAATTGTATTCTACATAAAGTACAGAAATGAATTTCTTTATGATATAAGGCGTCTTTGCAATTGATACAATAACGTGGAAATAAAATTTCTAAAAATGCTTTAAATATGTTTAATGTATTCATGGTTTTTTAATCTTATTTGAATATAAATATATGCAAATTAATATAATTTAAAAAATAAAAATTGTTTTATCTTTAATTTCTTTAATTATGCATTAATTTTACACTGTAAATATTTTAATATGGAAAGAATATATAAAGGTAAAACTAAAGATGTTTATCAAATAGATGAATATCATGTTTTGTTACAATTTAAGGATGATGTTACTGGATCAGATGGAGTTTTTGATCCTGGTGCTAATACAGTTGGATTAAAAATTGACGGTGTAGGTCAAGCTGGTTTAAAAATGAGCACCTATTTTTTTAATTTGTTTAATTCTAAAGGCATTAGAACGCATTTTGTTTCTTCTGAAATTGAAAAATCTTCTATGAAAGTTCGTGCAGCTATAATGTTTGGTCAAGGTTTAGAAGTAATCGTTCGCTATCGTGCTGTAGGTAGTTTTTATAGAAGGTATCAGCCGTATATTAAAGAGGAAGGTTTGGAGTTAAATAATCTCGTAGAAATTACAGTTAAAGATGATGAGAGAGGAGACCCATTAATAAATCGTGATGCTTTAATCCAGCTAGGAATATTATCAGAAGATGAATACAATTATTTAGTTAATTCAGCAATTGAAATTTGTGGTTTAATAAAAGAGGAACTTTCAAATAAAGGTATGGAATTATATGATATAAAATTAGAATTTGGAAGAGATAAAGAGTCTGATGAAATTATGTTAATTGATGAGGTATCTGCTGGAAATATGCGTGTTTATAAAGATGGAAATAGTGTCAAACCTTTAGAATTAACTCAGCTGTTATTAGCTTAGTTTCTATATTTTCTTTTAATATCGTAACCTTTATTCATGGATAACTCTTTAATTATAAGAAATATTAAAAGCTATTTTACTAGTATATTTTAAAAATAAAGGTCATCAAATTTGATGACCTTTATTTTTTATTAATTCTAATTATCTTATTTAGAACCTAACTGTGGATGAGGAGGAGCTACATTGCTTGGTCCTTCTTCATCTGGCATAGCTGCACGGAACATTACACAGTTCACATCTCCGCTTGTACCTTGGTATTGGAAGATAAATTGATCTCTGTTAATGTTTTCTCTTTCAGTTAAGTACTCAATTGCAGCATTAACTCTTTCCCAAGATCTTTGTTGTTGTAATTTACTATTACCTTGGTTACCTGTAATAATTACTTTACAAGTAGGGTTTGCTTTCATTTGAGCAGCTAAGTTAGATAATTCACTTTGATGTTTTAAAGTTAATTTTACGCCATTAGATTGGAAGCAGATAGTTCCTGCTGAAATATTACAACCACCTGTTATTCCTTTACAGCATTCTGGATCTGGACATTTACCTACACCATCAGCATCAACTGGTTGACATTCAGTTGGAGTAATTTTTTCTTTATCTAAGTAATCAGGTACTCCGTCACCATCAGTGTCTAATGGACAACCGTGAGTGTCAACTTGTACACCAGCTGGAGTATCAGGACATTTGTCAAATTGATCAGTTACACCATCTCCATCAGAGTCAGGTAAGATTGGAGCAGGTAAGTTCATGTGACGAGGGTCTGATAATTCGTTATATACGTGATCCACTGGGTTAACCCACCATAAAGGTAATACATTTTTACTCTTACTACCTAAGTTAAAAGCTAAACCAATAGAAGCGTAGTTTAAGATATCTTTATCTGGGCTTAAACCAGCACCAAATTCTGGATCCATATGTACACCATCTAAATAATCAATTCCTGTCCAAGTGATTTTATCTTCAATAGTTAAGGATACTCTATCACCTAATTTGAATTGTACACCAAGACCACCCACTAAAACTGGATTGATATAATAATCGGAATCACCTAATCTTCCAGCATCTTCTCTAGCTCCAGTAGAGTTTTCTTTAGTTACTAAATAATCATATTCAGCATCTTTTAACCAATCTCTATATTTTGTGTTTCTGTCTTTGATATCAGCAGTGTTGCTTAAATCATCAAAGTCAAATCCACGATCTCCACCCGTTGCTACTTTTGTTTGCCATACTAATGCACCAGCGCCGATGAAACCATATAAGCTAGCACTGCTTTTTGCTTTGTGGAATTTAATATTGTTTATAGCACCTACTAATTGTAATGTTAATTCATGTCCTGTGAATTTGTAGTTGCTATAAATTGTTCCACCTGAACCTCCAGGATTGTAATTTCCTTGAGGATTGCTCCAAGGCTGTTCAACTCTAGCGTCACGTCCACGGTAATCAAATCCTGATGCATTTAAATAGTTATATTGTAGACGTAGCGACGTTGAATAACCTAAAGCTTTACGAATTGTTAAACCAAAGCCTAAGCCATCTAAAATTTTAGGTGAATTCCAAAAACCTTTGCTTGGAACATCACCAAAAATGTTAGAAGCACCAGCCTGAATTCCAATTTCCCACATATTACGTGGTTTAGCAGGAAATGCATACTCGTGATTTAAATATTGAGTGTGTTGCTCCATTCTCGATTTAGGAATGTAAGCTGAATCTAATACGTCATAGCTCTCACCACGGTAAGTCATATCTCTACCTTGGTATTGTGCTTGATTAGATTCTTGAGCAATTGCTGGTGTGAAAGCCATAGCAGCTAATAATCCAGCAGTCAAGAAGTACTTTTTGTTGACCATAATGTGATTTGTTTATTTAAAAAATTCTTTTTCTCAATTGTGAGTTATTGCGCAAAGATAAGGATTCTAAATGATAATTAAAAGAATTGTTCAAAATAAATTATTTAAAAAAATGTAAAAATTGTATTTTTATCTAATTTATCTTCCTTCTAAACTCTATTTCATTTTTTTATTTTAACTATAGTTCTGTATCTTTACTTTTTGAAATTTCAATAACTATATTGTAATATTTAATAATTAACTATTCTAGAGCGATTTTGTTCAAAAAAATATATTTTTAAATTAATTGTGTGAAAAAGACTCAACGGTTTTTACAAAAAGAACTTGATATATTCGAAAATCATTTTCAAAATAGTGTCAAAAGTAAAAATAGACTTTTGGATAAAATTATGAACTTTATTATTAAAAGAAAAGGGAAGCAAATGCGTCCTATGTTCGTTTTTTTATCTGCAAAACTTGTGGGCGAGGTTGATGATAAAGTGTATAGGGCGGCATCACTAATTGAATTACTGCATACTGCTACATTAGTTCATGATGATGTGGTGGATGAAGCAGATCAAAGAAGAGGTTTTTTTAGTATTAATGCTTTATGGAAAAATAAAGTTGCTGTTCTAGTAGGTGATTATCTTTTATCAAAAGGATTATTATTAGCATTAGATAATGAGGATTATCAGGTTTTACAAATAGTATCTAAAGCGGTAAAGGCCATGAGTGAAGGGGAATTATTACAATTAGAAAAGTCGAGAAAATTAAATTTAGATGAAGAAGTATATTATGAAATAATTAAAGGAAAAACTGCTTCTTTACTTTCCTCAGCTTGCTCCGCGGGCGCCTGGGCTGCCTCAGAAAATACAGAAATGAGAGATAAATTGGCATGCTTTGGAGAAAAAATAGGTATCGCTTTTCAAATAAAAGATGATTTATTTGATTACGGATTCGATAATATCGGAAAACCTACCGGTATAGATATAAAAGAGAAAAAATTAACGCTCCCAATAATATACACTTTAAATAAAGTGGATAAGCAAAAGAAAAGAAAACTAGTTCAAATAATTAAAAAGCATAATTCGGATAAAAATAAGGTTAATGAACTCATTGAGATAGTGAAAGAAGAAGGCGGGCTTGAATATGCTGAAAAAGCTATGTATAAATATCAAAACGAAGCTCTGGAAATTTTAAATTCTTTTGAGAATTCCGAAGCTAAAGAATGTTTGTTGGAGCTTGTAAATTATGTAACACATAGAAAATATTAAATAATGCATCAGCAACCTTTACTATCTATTATTATTGTTAATTATAATGTAGAACAGTTTATTTGCTTGTGTCTTGATTCTGTTATTAGAGCAATTGAAAGTTTAAATGCTGAAATTATTGTTGTTGATAATGCTTCAAAAGATAAAAGTGTTTCTTTAATAAAGTTACATTTTCCACAAGTTCAACTAATAGAAAGTAAAGAAAATTTAGGATTCTCTAAAGCTAATAATCTCGCATATTCTAAAGCAAAAGGTAAATATATTCATTTTTTAAATCCAGATACCGTACTGCCTGAAGATTATTATGAAAAATTAATACCTTTTATGGAAGAAACTCCAAACGTTGGTGCTGTTGGTCCTCGTATAATAGATGGTAAAGGAAGATATGCGCCAGATTCTAAAAAAGCATTTCCTTCATTCTGGGTTTCTGTTTCCAAAGTTTTGGGTTTGTCCTCTCTATTTCCAAAATCACATTTCTTTAATAAGTATTACGCAGCCGATATTGATGAGTTTGAAATAGCACCTGTAGCTATTTTATCAGGTTCTACTTTACTCATTCCTAAAAATGTTATTGATATTTCAGGAGGTGCCTTTGACGAGTCTTATTTTATGTATTGTGAAGATTTAGATCTTTGCTATAGAATTCAGCAGGCAGGTTTTAATAATTACTATGTACCTATAACATCTATGGTGCATTATAAAGGTGAGAGTACGAAGAAATTGAGTTATTCTTACATGAAGATATTTTATCAAGCACATGCTTTATTTGTTAAAAAGTATTATCCTAAAACTTTGGGCTTTTTATATAATTCTGCACTAAAAATCGTTTTGGCTTTTCGAAATTTGTTCCATTTTTCAAAATCTGTATTTTCATTAATTAAACTTTTTATATTGGACGGATTGTTATTAACCCTGTCTTTTATTTATCTTTTTAGTTTTTGGTTTGATGCGATAGTTCAAATTCCAGCATTACCCATAAATGAAGTTTACCCATTACTACTTGTGTTTTTACCAATCTGGTTATTATCTTTGTTTTTTAATGGTGCTTACGATAAGCCGTATAGTCTTTATAAAGCTGGACGAGGAATGATTGTCGGAAGTGTTTTGGTTTTAGCTACATATTCTTTATTTCCTTTCAATATTCGGTTTTCACGTGGGGCCGTTGTGCTTTCTTCAATTATAGGAACAATAATAATTCTTTTAATGCGTTGGCTCTTAGCTAAATTTAAATGGATTCATCTAGTTCCTCGAGGAAAATTAGATTATTCTGTTGCTTTATTAAGTAGAAAAGATCGGTATGATACGAATCTTCAAGTTTTGAAGAAAAATCAATTTCAAAGTCATCTACTAGGCTTCATTAGTCCAGAAAACGAGAATTTTGAATCTTCAGAAGAATGTATTGGAACGATTAAAGAATTGAATCAAATAGCACAGGCATTTCATATTGATGAAATTATATTTGATACTTATAGTCTTTCTTACAAAGATATTTTAAATCAAATGGAAGAAAATGCTGGTAAAATGTTTTATAATATATTTTTGCCAAAGCAGAATTTTTTTGTTGGTAGTTACTATGATAAATATCCCTTGGCTTTTTATCAATTACATCAAAAATATCCGATTGGAAATAAAAGTATAAAAAGAAATAAAGCTCTTTTGGATATTGTTTTAGCTTTAACCGTTTTTTTTCTTTCTCCTTTCCTAATATGGATGTATGAAAATAAAAATCAGTTTTTTAAAAATATTAAAGACGTGATTTTAAGAAGAAAGACATGGGTAGGATATCCTTTAATAGCACAAGAAAGGTATGGAATGCCGAGAATAAAAGATCCGATTTTGCCTCCTTACTCCTTGAATAGTGTTAAAAATAATGAACATATTCATTTACTATTACTGTATAAAATATATGCAGAAACCTATACTATATTAGACGATCTTAAATTTTTCTTATGGAATATAAAATCTTTGGATGTTGATTATTTTAAAAAGCATAAACAACACCCAAAGTAATTTGCAATTGCTTTTTAAAATCTTGTATATATTCCAACTTCTAGTATACTTTTAGTGCCAATTCCTAATTCAGCATATCCGCCTATATTTTGATTTCCAAAAGAAATACCAATTGGGTTAACTTGAGCAGAAAATGCTACACCATAGGAATCTCTGTTATTTTCAACTACCTCATTTATTTTAGTAACATAAGCATAGTTATAGAATAAAAATCCTGCACCTAATTTCCCATAAAGAGCAAAATTTCTTTTTTGCATATAATCATACCTAATTGTTCCATGGAAAAAATGATATCTCTTTTTCCTATAGATATCCATAGGGTCTTTATTATCATTTTGAATCTCATAATTTTTAACATCTGTAAAACCCAAATAACTATAATCTACACCAATAGAAAAGAAGGGTTCAATGCGATAAGAATATTGTAATCCTATTGGGAATGGAACGCCCTGTGTATAAGAGCCTATATTCTTTGTACTATATTGCTTATAAAATACAGATGATATAACTTGAGACGTGATATCTCCGAAAGCTTCACCAATTCCTACGACAAGGTTAATTGGGATACCATCTGAAATACTTACTCTTAATTCGTTTCTAGCAGATTTTTTGTCATTTTGTTCTTGTGCTATACTATTTATAGAACTAGAAAATAGTATAGATAAAATTAAAATTATGCATTTGTTACTCATTGTTATTAGATTTGTTTTTAAGAATTTTTTTGTTGTTTTTTTTCATACATTAATAAAAATAGCAAAATAAATATTTTCTTTGTACTTATTTTATTTTAAGGAAATTCCTATTGCTTTATTTTTTATATTATATTTTAATTGTCATAATAAACTGAAATATTTATAAAGCAGTGCCGACTAAAAAGCAAGCATTTACTTTTCTGCTTTACCTGTAAAATATTATGTATTTTACTAGAATGACGACTTTTTAGGAGGATACCTTTGTTTAGCTATAGTTAATTTAACTAATTTTCATTAAAAATGTTCTGATTTAAAGTGATAATTACTATTATGATGAAAACTATTATGACAAAAAAAGGGAGGCTAATAAAATTATTAACCTCCCTCTTTAAAAAATATTTATTTTAAATTTCCCTATCAGGATTAAAGTTTTCTAATTGTTTTCCAACTTCTGTTAAAAAACTCGCTCCTAAAGATCCATCAACAACTCTGTGATCGTAACTCAAGGATAAATACATCATATGTCTAATAGCAATAACATCACCTTGCGGCGTTTCTAAAACCATTGGACGCTTTTTGATAGTACCAACTGCAAGTATAGCTACTTCTGGTTGATTAATTATTGGAGTTCCCATTAAGCTTCCGAAGGTACCAACATTAGTTAAAGTAAATGTGCTACCTTGCGTCTCATCTGCTTTTAATTTGTTATTTCTTGCTGCATTTGCAAAATGGTTAACATCCTTTGTAAGTCCTAACAGGTTCTTTGTATCCGCATTTTTAATAACTGGAACAATTAAATTTCCAGAAGGTAATGCTGCTGCCATTCCAATATTAACATCTTTCTTGATAATGATATTGTCTCCATCAACACTAACGTTGATTAAAGGATATTTTTTGATGGCATTTACTATTGCTTCCACAAAAATTGGAGTGAAAGTGATTTTTTCTCCATATTTCTTTTGGAATGCGTTTTTATTAGCATTTCTCCAATTAACTATTTCAGTAACATCCGCTTCTGTAAAACTCGTAACATGAGGAGAAGTTTGTACACTGTTCACCATGTGCTTTGCAATAAGCTTACGCATGCGATCCATCTCTACAATTTCAACATTTCCACTTACTTGTGTTTGCGGTTGTGTTTTTGTTTGTGCTTGCGTTTGAACTGGTGCTTGTGGAGCTTTTGCAGTTGCTTTTTCTTCTGGTTGTGATTTTCGATTAGCGATATAAGCTAAGATATCTTTTTTTGTTACGCGGCCATTATTTCCGGAACCAGGGATTTGTTCTAATTCACTCATGCTTATGCCCTCTTCAGCTGCAATATTCAAAACTAAAGGCGAGTAAAAGCGAGGAGATGCAGTAGTTGTTTTAGCTGTTTGCTGTTGTGTTTGCGTTGCAACTGGAGTAGTTTCTTCTACTTGTTTTGCTGTAGAGGAATCGGTCTTTGTTGCAGGGCTATCAGCTACTTCTGCATTTGCATCAGTTTCAATTTTTGCAATTACTGTTCCAACGGGAACAACATCGTCTTCATTAAATAATATTTCAGCAATTTTTCCTGCTGCAGTAGATGGAACTTCACTATCTACTTTGTCGGTAGCAATTTCTAAAATGGTTTCATCCATTTCTACGGTGTCTCCAATTTCTTTATGCCATTTTAAAATGGTTGCTTCCATAATACTTTCACCCATTTTGGGCATCACTAAATCAACTATAGCCATAAGGTAAATCTCTTAATAATTATTGCAAATTTAAGGAATTGCTTTTAAGCGTGCAAATGTAAAATGAAAATATAAGATTTTTTCATAAAAAAAAATATAAAACTTAAGAAAAATATACTTATATCATTATAAATCTGTATGTTTATAATCTTTAATTAGGGCTTGCTTTTTAAACTTTAAATATTGCCGCTTATGCAATCTAAAACATTTTTAAGATTTTTGTTTATTCTTATTTGTGCAATATTCCAAGGGGAAACAATACTTTCTGCACAAGAAAATTTGCGATTAATGTTTTATAATATATATCGCTATCCTTATCATTCACCAGAAAAAAGAGAACAAATACTTGCAGATATAAATAAAGAAGTAAAACCTGATATTTTAATGGTTTGCGAATTAGTAGATGCTTTTGGGGCAGAAAAAATTGTAAATAATTCATTTGTGCATTTGGAAGATTCATATAAAAGTGCTGCATTTGAATTTTCCGTAGATGCAAGTTACGATCCATTGCATCAGATGGTTTATTACAATGAAAGAAAATTGCATTTATTGAAGCAAAAAGCATACCCTACTGGAATAAGAGATATTAATCATTATACCTTTTATTTAAAAACAGAAAGCTTAGAAACGCGCGATACTGCATTTTTAGAAGTTTTTATTTGTCATTTGAAGTCAAGCCAAGGATCAGAAAATAAATGGTTGCGTAAAAGGATGGTAGATACTTTTTTTATGGCTTTAGAATCAATTCCCGAAGATAGAGCAATAGTATTTTCTGGAGATTTTAATTTCTATGATGCACATAGTGAACCCGCATATAATAAAATTGTATCTCCCAATAATTCAATAAAAATGGTAGATCCTCTTGGCTGGGAATTTTATGATGAGTGGCATAATAATGAAGAGTATGCATCCATTCATACGCAAGCAACACGAATTTCTACAGAAGGATTCGGATTAGGTGGAGCAGGTGGCGGCTTGGATGATAGGTTTGATTTTATATTTTTATCAGAAAATTTATTATCCAATCCTTATATGTATTTTGAAGAAGGTAGTTATGAAGCTATAGGAAATAATGGAAACTGTTTTAAAAATAGAATAGATGCCCTCGAGTGCGTTGGAAAATATGATCAAAACCTTAGAAGCAGCTTGTATTATATGAGTGATCATCTTCCGGTTGCATTAAATCTTAAAATTAATGATGCATGGTTGGAAACTGTGGGTTTTAGAGTGGATGATAAAGATTTTGCAATTCTGCCTTATGGTAACAGAATAAAAGAAACTTTGCACATTAACTTTCTGGAAAATGGAAAACAACAAGAATTGTATATTTTTAATACTCTAGGACAAAGAGTAATACATAAAAGTACTTCGTACCAAAAAGAAATAATTTTAGATGTAAATCATCTTAAAGAAGGTCTGTACTTTTTAAAAGTGCACCAGGATGGTAAAAGTTACCATAGAAGGCTATTGAAATAACTCTATGTTAGATAAGCTATTCTACTTTTAAACAGCCAATATTAACAATCAGGTAAGTAAAAAGCGTAAAAAATGACATCTAGATGATACTTTCATGACAATGCTTTGATTTTTAATTTTTATCTTTGCAGTATACACTCATTTCTTAAAGGTATAATCGTGAAAAAAATACACATTATTGTTTTAGTTTTATTAGCTGTTGTTTTGGCAATTGTAGTTAGCTCCATGGATGGATTTAGTACCTATGAAACTTTTGCTACTGCTGCTGAGAAGCCTGATCAAACGATTCATGTTATTGGAGTTTTAGATACTACCCAGTCACAACATTACGACCCTTTAGAGGATGCAAATCACTTTACATTTTATGCTTCTGATAAAAAGGGTGCTACTCATCAAGTGGTATTTCGTGGCCCTAAACCACAAGACTTTGAACGGTCAGAACAGTTAGTGATGACTGGTCGCATGGTAGATGGAGTTTTTCATTGTGACAAAATGCAAATGAAGTGTCCTTCTAAATATGAAGAGGACGAAATTGTTGTTGCGCAAGAAGATTTAAATTAAATAATAAAGAACAAATAGAAAAGAAAGTCGAAATTAACGGCTTTCTTTTATACTTTTTAAGATTCTTAAAATACTTTTCCATTGGATATTCAATACTTAAATGAGCATTTACTGCCAGGAAAAATTGGGCAGTTGTTTATAATTATTGCCTTTGTTATGGCAATTTTTTCCTCTTATTTTTATTATCAATCCGTTAAGCTTAAAGATAAACTATTAGATCATAAACCTTATAATAGATTAGGAAAGCTAACTTTTGTAGTACAATCGTTAGCAGTGTTTGGAGTGTTTGTATGTATGTATATCATTATTACAAGACACTATTTTGAGTATAGCTATGCTTGGCAACATTCTTCAAAAGGATTGCAGATGAAGTATTTGTTGTCATCTTTCTGGGAAGGTTCTGAAGGTAGCTTTTTATTATGGATTATATGTCACAATATTCTGGGATTGATATTTATTTTTACCGAAAAGTATTGGGAAGAAAGAACAATGGTAATAGTGAATATAGTGCAAGCTTTATTGATTACTATGGTTCTTGGAATTCATATTGGTGATATACAAATAGGAAGTAGTCCTTTTGTATTATTAAGAGATACTATGGATAGCCCTATTTTTTCAAGAGCTAACTATTTAGATTTTATTGAAGACGGACAAGGATTAAATCCTTTATTACAAAACTATTGGATGGTTATTCATCCTCCAATGTTATTTTTAGGTTTTGCAATGACTTTATTCCCTTTCGCTCTATCATTAGCGGCATTATGGGAAGGAGAATATAAGAAATTTGTAAAACCAGCTTTGAGATGGAGTTTAATGGGAGGAGCTTTATTTGGTGCAGGTATTATGATGGGTGGTGCTTGGGCATACGAATCTTTAAACTTTGGTGGTTATTGGGCTTGGGATCCAGTAGAAAATGCCTCTCTGGTGCCATGGCTTATATTGATTGCGGGAGTGCATACTTTAGTAATATTTAAAAGTACAGGTAGATCCTTAAAAATTACTTTAGTATTCTTCATACTCACCTTTATTTTTGTATGGTATTCTACCTTTTTAACTCGTACAGGAGTTTTGGGAGACACTTCGGTACACTCCTTTACTGGAAAAGGTGACTCCATGTATTATCACTTATTGATAATATTAGGATTGTATATATTTGGTAGTCTCTTTTTATTAATTAAAAGATGGAGTAAAATGCCTCATGTTGCAGGTGAAGAACATATAAGTACAAGAGAATTTTGGATGTTGATTGGATCCATTATTCTCCTTTTAGCTTCAATGCAAATTATATTTTATACCTCATTGCCAGTTTGGGCACCATTATATAATTGGATTTCTGGCTCAGAAATTGCACCTCCAACCGATCCAATATCTTTCTATAATAATATTCAAGTATGGTTCGCTATAGTAGTTGCATTATTGTCAGGAGCTATTTTATTCTTAAAGTATAAAAAAACTAATATTAAGAGGTTTTTTATTAATGTCGGAATTATTTCTTTACTTAGTATAGGTTTAACCATAATGTTGGTTGTTGGGCAAGAAATTCACCCGCCTCAATTAATTGTATTTACTTTTTCTATTTTCTTTACTTTAGTTTGTAATGTATTTTATTTGGTTGCAACACAAAAAGGGAAAATATTAAAAGCAGGTGCTGCAGTTACTCATATTGGTTTTGGTTTAATGCTTTTAGGAATACTTTTGTCAGGATATAATAAACATGTTATTTCTTTAGATAGAACGGGTAGGGTAATGGACTTTGGGCATGAGACCTTTGAAGAAAATGTAAAAGAAAGTAGAGAGAATGTTCTGATTTTTAGAAATACTACTATTCCTATTGGTCCATATCAAGTTACCTATTTAGGCGACTCTGTTGTAAGTAATGATCCTCCGCTTACTTATTTTAAATTGCGTTATGATAAAAGAGATCCAGAGACGAATGAATTATTAGAAAGCTTCAAAATGTATCCTAACTCTTTTGTTAACCCCAAAGGTGAAAGAGGCTTAAGTTCTAATCCGGATAATAGAAGTTATTGGACGCATGACGTGTTTACTTATATTACCTCTATCTCTGATCCAGAAGGTACTGATACTAGTGAATACAGACCAGTCAAGGTAAAAGCTGGTGATTCAATCTTTGTTGCAAATGGGTATTTGGTATTTGAACGTTTAAATACCGAAATCACAAACGAAGCTTATGTTAATGAAGAGGGAGACATTCCAGTTGAAGCAATAATGAAAGCTTACGATCTTGATGAAGAGCTAGGTGTTGCAAAACCAATGTTTATTTTAAATGGCAATAACGTTTCTCATATTGCTGATACGCTAAGAGAATTGGGTTTAAGTGTTCGAATTAATTCTATAATTCCTGAAGAAGAAAAAATAGAGTTAGGAATTAAACAAAGAGCACAACAGGATGATTATATAGTTTTAAAAGTCGTACTTTTTCCTTATATTCGTTTTTTATGGTTAGGTTTAATAATCATGTGTGGTGGATTTATCCTATCATGGTTTCACCGTCGCCGTTAAATTAAATTATTGAGAAATGGATATAAAAAAAATAGATCTTCATACACATATAATGCCAGAGAAATCTCCAAATTGGTTTAAAAAATACGGATATGGAGATTTTATTCACCTTGAACATCATCAACCTTGTTGTGCGAGAATGATAAAAGGTGATAAGGTTTTTAGAGAAATAAAAGAAAATGCTTGGTCTGCTGATGCACGTATCATTGATATGGATGAAACAAATGTCAGTATGCAGGTACTTTCTACTATTCCTGTACTATTTAATTACTGGGCCAAACCTGAACATACTCTTGAAACATCTCGTTTCTTTAATGATCATATTGCTAGTGTAGTAGACTTATACCCCAAACGATTCATAGGATTGGGTACAGTCCCTATGCAGGATGTTGATTTAGCAATTAAGGAAATGGAAAGGGTGAAAACGGAACTAGGTATGCCAGGTTTGCAAATAGGTTCAAATGTTAATAATTTGAATTTAAATGATTCCAGCCTAGATGCCTTTTGGGAAGCGGCTAATGATTTAAATGTTAGTATATTTATTCATCCCTGGGAAATGATGGGAATGGATTTAATGCGAAAATATTGGTTGCCTTGGTTGGTAGGTATGCCTGCTGAAACTTCTAGAGCAATCAGCTCCTTAATTTTTGGAGGTGTTATGGAACGTTATCCTAATTTACGTTTTGCTTTTGCACATGGTGGAGGAAGTTTCCCAGCTACAATAGGAAGAATTGAACATGGTTATGTTTGTAGACCTGATTTGACTGCAATTGATAATGATCATAATCCTAGAAAATACCTTGGAAAATTCTGGATTGATTCTTTAGTCCATGATTCGAAAGCTTTAGAATTCATCATTAATGTTATAGGAGAAGATAAAATATGTTTGGGGAGTGATTATCCTTTCCCTTTAGGAGAATGGGAGCCAGGCAAATTGATTGAAGAAAGTATTCAAAATGAAGAGCTGAAACAGAAGTTATTAGTAAAAAATGTTTTAAAATTTCTTGATTTGAATTTGTGAAATAACTTTTTCTAATAAAAAAGAAAAATTATTTTAGGAAATATAAGTAAAAAACTTTTTTAATCAGAATATTGGTTTACCTTTACCCCGTTAAATAATCTATAGTTTTTTATTTATTGAAATGTAAATAAGATAAAAAATATAAATTATTTATTCTTACGCTTGATGCTTAAAAACTAAGCTGTTCTTTTTATAAATAATAACTTAAATTAAAACACAGGCTATAGAAAAAAGTTCTTAATTGCATAGAATAATAAGTTCATTCATTTTATTCTATGATTAGTTACCCGAAATTATGATTTTATTCATATACGTGTGCGAAGTTTAGCCAAAATGATTTAATTGTACCGTTCGATAATTGAACGTAAAATATTTACAGTCTTAAAGAATTTCCCTAACTATATACCTTATTTGAAGTTTATCTATATTGAAGTGTACTTATCTATAGGATATTATATGCTTATTTGAATATTTATTAATTATAGAGTTTAGCAGAAAGAAGAAGTACTTTCTTAAAATAAAACTTCACAAAGTTAAAAACAATTAAAATTTAAAAAAATGCAAGAAGGTACAGTAAAATTCTTCAATGAGACAAAAGGTTTTGGATTTATAACACCAGAAGACGGATCAAAAGATGTTTTTGTTCATGTAACTGGTTTAATTCATGAAATTAGAGAAAACGATAAAGTTTCTTACGAGCTAGAAGAAGGAAAAAGAGGTTTAAACGCCGTTAATGTTAGAGTAATCGATTAAAAATAATAAGTATTACGAATAAAAAAGCTCCTTAAATGAGGAGCTTTTTTATTGTTTCCATTACAGAAATTATGCTTGATTTGCTTTAAATCTTTTAATAGCTTCAGTTAATTTAGGAACTATTTCAAAAGCATCGCCTACTATTCCATAATCTGCAGCTTTAAAGAAAGGAGCTTCAGAATCTTGATTAATAACAACTATTGTTTTGGAAGAGTTAACTCCCGCTAAATGTTGAATTGCTCCACTAATACCTACAGCAATATAAAGATTAGGACGAATGGTTCCTCCAGTTTGACCTACGTGCTCATGATGTGGTCTCCAACCTGCATCTCCAACAGGACGACTACAAGCCAATGCAGCATCCAGTTCATCAGCTAATTCTTCTAAAATGCCCCAATTCTCTGGCCCTTTCATTCCTCTTCCACCACTTACAACTCTTTCAGCATCAGCTAAAGGAATTTCTCCTTTTTCAACAGTGTTTTTTTCTAAAGATTCGATTGTTACATCTCCTTGAATATTTATTTTTTCTATTGTAGCATTTCCTTCTGATTTCTCAAATTGGAAAGAGTTCGGAACAATAGAAATTACTTTTTTGTCAGTGTTGATTTTTACATGTGCAAATGCCTTGCCTGAGAAAACAGTCTTCTTAACAACGAATCCATCGTTGGTGTCAGGATAATCAACAGCTCCAGAAACTAAGCCAGCTTTTAATTTAGCCGCAATCATTCCTGCTAAAGATGTCCCTTGAGTATCAAAACTAAAAATAAAAGTATTTGCATTTTCCTTCTCAGCAATTTGTATTATTTCATTTGCATACAATTTTGTGTCAAATACATCTCCAGCTCCTTCTAATTGAACTACTTTTGTAGCACCATACTGTCCTAAACTATTTAAAGTGTCATCAGAATGATTTCCAAAAGTTACAGCAACAACATTGCTATCGCTATTTTCTGCTATTTTTGAAGCATAATGAACAGCTTCAAATGCTTTTTTCTTGAATGCACCATCTTGGTGGTCTATATATACTAAAATTGACATGTTTGATTGTTTGATTTTACTGATTATTATTAAATAACTTTTGCTTCCGTATGTAAAGCAGCTACTAAATCATCAATTTGATCTTCTGTAAATAACTTTACTCCAGTTTTAGGAGCAGGTTTTTCGTACTTAACTATTTCCGTTAAGTTATAAATAGCACTAGGCTCTACAACTTCCAAAGGTTTTGTTCTAGCAGCCATAATACCACGCATATTTGGGATACGCGCTTCAGCCATACCTTTTTGACAACTTAGAACTAGAGGTAAGCTTGTGCTAATTTTTTCTTCTCCACCTTCGATTTCTCTTTTGCATGTAACTTTTTCCCCTTCTAACTCTAAAGAAGTAGCATAACCAATAAAATTATAATCTAAAAGTCCTGCAATAGCAGTACCAACGGAAGAGTTGTTATAATCTATAGATTCTTTTCCAGTAAGGATTAGACTATAATCTTTATCTTTTGCAAAATCAGCAATTAATTCCGCTATTTCATAAGTGTCTTTTGCTGCTGCATTAATTCTAAAAGCTTTATCACCACCTAAAGCTAATGCTTTACGAATGATGGCATCTGAATTAGCTTCGCCCACTGTTAATAAATGAATTTCTTGAGCATTTCCAGCTTCTTTTAATTCTATCGCTCTTACCAATGTATACCATTCATCGTAAGGATTAATAATATAAGTTACCCCTTGTTGGTTAAACTCTGTATCATTATTCGTAAAATCGATTTTTGCCGTAGTATCTGGCGCTTGTGTAATACAAACTAGTATTTTCATCATCAATATTTAAAGAATAAAAAAAATGTTATTTTTGTAGTACAAAGATAAGAAATTATTGCGTACGTAATTTAAATGTAGCATTTTTTCCTATAAAATTAATATATAGTTCAATAGTCTTTGTGTGAATAACAAAAAGTCGATAATTTTAAAACAAAACCATTTGCGTAATTAGCTACATATTCTAAAAGCAAAAAAGCAATTAGTAAAAACTAACTGCTTTTTTAAATGTTCGAAATTGATAACTTATCTATCTTCTTCCAAATACTCTTGGACAATTAGTTTGTCTATTATTTCTTAATCTATTAAATGCATCAAAGTATATTGTTGCAGTAATTCCCACTGTCCAATACCAATCGTTCATTTTATGATCACCTCTATGAAATTCGTAATTAGGGTAATTTCCATCCCAATCCTTTAATTGATTTCCTTTATAAGCCATTTCTACGGATTTTGCGCCGCGGTAAGCCATTAAGGTATCAAGATTTACATAAGAACGGCTTACGTCATCAATATAATCAGTAGCTGCATAGCGTATTGTAGCCTCTGCTGACAATACGAAAGTTTGACCTATTAAAAATTTAATACCTCCACCAAAAGGTATCATAGCATGAATAGTACTATAATGTTTACGATCAGGATAACCTGGTAAACCTTGACCTTCAGTGCCTAATCTTCTTAAGTATTGCTTTTCACCATCCAAATCTTTAGAATAAGGATTGGAATAAAATGCACCAATACCAGCAAAAACATATGGGCTAACTTTAAATTTATGAATATCTACAGGAAGGAAGTTTACCTCCAAGGCACCAAATAAATCAACAACATCATTAGTGAAGTCTAAATTTCTTAATTGGTTTGCTCGATTATTTGAAAGAGAATCAGCAGCAGTTAAACGTGCATAGTTCATTTCAAATCGAAGACCTACTCGAGGATTAAAAAAGTTTTTATACACAATACCTACAGATGGTCGGTAGGTCTTTGCCGATTGACGCCCCCAGGGAACGACTTCAGTTTGCAAATCTCCATAATAATTTGCAGCGCCAAATTTTAAGCCCGCTTCTTGATGCTTCCCTTCTTGCGCCCATAAAGAGAAGGGGATTGCTAGTAAACAAAAAAGTAATATTCTTTTCAAGGTCTTCAAATTTTATATTCGTGTCAAATGTATTTTTCTCATTAAAAAGTAATCATAATTACTCTTAATCTCTCAAAAATATATTATTAGATTATGAAAAGCAAATGAATTAAAAAAAATCTTTTCACATTGTTGATATTATTATATGTTGTAAATTCATGAAATAGTTTATTTACATCAAAATCTGCATTAACTTTGGACGTAAAGTTTTATTAAAAGATGCAGTTTAATCAAAAAGATTTATCTAATCAAGAATTATTAGAATTATATAAATATATTCTAAAACCAAGGATGATAGAAGAAAAAATGCTGATTCTTCTCAGGCAAGGTAGGATAAGTAAGTGGTTTAGTGGAATTGGACAAGAGGCAATTGCAGTTGGAGCTAGCTTAGCTTTGGATGAAGATGAGTATATTATGCCATTACATAGGAATTTAGGAGTCTTTACTTCGAGAAATATGCCATTTGAAAAATTATTTTTGCAATGGCAAGGAAAAAAAGAAGGTTTTAGTAAAGGAAGAGAACGTTCTTTTCATTTTGGAGCAAAGGAATATCATATTTGTGGAATGATTTCTCATTTAGGTCCACAATTAGCCATTGCAGATGGTGTGGCTTTGGCACATAAATTAGCAAAGGAGAATAAAGTAAGTTTGGCTTTCTCTGGAGACGGGGGGACTTCTGAAGGTGATTTTCATGAAGCATTAAATACAGCAGCAGTTTGGAATTTGCCGGTTATTTTTATGATTGAAAATAATGGCTATGGTTTGAGCACTCCTATTTATGAACAGTTTGCTTGTGATAATTTGGTAGATAAAGCTCCTGGTTATGGCATGAAGGGAATGAAAATTGATGGAAATAATATTCTTGAAGTATATAATGCAGTTAAAGAAGCTAGAGATTATGCTATTAAAGAGCAAAAACCCGTTTTGATTGAAGCAATTACTTTTAGGATGAGAGGGCATGAGGAAGCTAGTGGAGTGAAATATGTGCCTAAAGAATTGTTTACGGAATGGGAAAAGAAAGATCCAGTAATGAATTTTGAGAATTTCTTAAAGAAAGAAGGATTATTAAATGATGCTGAAATTGAAAAAATACGAAAAGAAATTCAAGAAGAAATAGAAGCGGGAATTCAAGTAGGATTTAATGCTAAAGAAATAGAAGCTTCAACTGAAGAGGAAATTAGTGATGTATATGCTCCGCATCAAGGAAGAACAGATAATATTGAAAATTCTAAAAAAACAGAAAAAAGATTCATACAGGCTATATCAGATGCTTTAGACCAAGCTATGGAAAAGCATGAAAAATTGGTTTTGATGGGTCAAGATATTGCGGAATATGGTGGTGCGTTTAAAGTTACTGCTGGTTTCGTTGATAAATATGGAAAAGAAAGAGTTAGAAATACACCTTTATGTGAAAGTGCAATTGTTGGAACTGCATTAGGTTTATCTTTAAAGGGGTATAAAGCAATGATGGAAATGCAATTTGCTGATTTTGTTACTGTAGGTTTTAATCAAATCGTAAATAATCTTGCAAAAATTCATTATCGTTGGGGAGCAAATGCTGATGTTGTTATAAGAATGCCAACAGGAGCTGGTGTTGGTGCTGGTCCTTTTCATTCCCAAAGTAATGAAGCCTGGTTTGTGCATACACCTGGATTAAAGGTTCTCTATCCTTCTTCTCCTACTGAAGCAAAAGGTTTACTCTTAGCTGCATTTGAAGATCCTAATCCGATTTTATTTTTTGAACATAAAGCTCTGTATAGAAGTATATCTGAACCTGTGCCAGAAGAATATTATACTATAGAAATTGGGAAGGCTAATATAGTACAAAAAGGAGAAGATATTACTATTATTACTTATGGTATGGGCGTGCATTGGGCTAAAGAGTATAGTAAAAATAATCCAGACATTTCTTTACATATTTTAGATTTAAGAAGTCTATTGCCTTTAGATTATAATGCAATTAAAGAAGCGGTTCTAGCAACAGGAAAAGTATTAGTACTTCATGAGGATACTTTGACTGGTGGAATAGGAGGTGAAATAAGTGCATGGATTTCAGAAAACTGCTTTGAGGCTTTAGATGCACCTATTATGCGTTGTGCAAGTTTGGATACTCCTGTGCCTTTTAATATTGAATTAGAAAAAAACTTTTTAGCAAATAGTCGTTTAGATGAAGTAATTCAAAAATTATTAAATTATTAAAATATGGACAATAACAAACAAATTCCTAAACCAGTTGGTTTATATCCTTTAACAAGAAAAGCAGGAGATTTATTATTTCTTTCTGGTGTAGGACCTAGAAAGGCAGATAATTCTATCCCAGGTTTAACTTTGGATCATAATGGAAACTATACCTCATTTGATTTTGAGGCACAGTGCAGAAGTGTTTTTGATAATGTTAAAATGATTGTCGAAGACGCAGGAGCTACATGGGATGATATTATTGATGTTACAGTGTTTTTAACTAATATGAAAAGAGATTTTGCCATATACAACAAAGTGTATGCAGAATATTTTAAAGATAATCAACCTTGTAGAACTACAGTAGAGATTTCATCTCTTCCAACTCCTATTGCTATAGAATTAAAGGTAGTAGCTTATTTGGGGGAAAAATAATAAACTATATTAAACAGAGAGAGGAAAATTATTTCTTCTCTCCGTTTTTACTGAAAAAAGCTTCATACCCCAAAGGTATTAAACCTAAAAGAGCAGGTAAAATAATATTGAGTAACCATATAATTATACTTGCAGTCATAATAGCCAAGTCTTGTGATATAATACCAGATTGTACAAAGATTAACTGAGATACATAGGCGCGAACCCCAATATCAGCAAGTAGAAAAGAAGGAATTAAAGAAATCAACCAGAACATTAAAGGTGTTAAAAATATTGCGTCTAATAGATGAAATTCTATACCTAAAATATATGCAATTATAATAAATTGAAGATTGTAAACTATAATTCGCATTAAGGATAGTAATAACACTTGGGCTAATTGTATTTTATTATATCGTCCTAAGGTCCAGAGAAGAACTTTTAATAATCGAATGTTTCTAAATCTATATTCATATTTCTTGAATTTGGGTAAATTGAAATAGAAATAAAGGATTGTAAAAAATAAAATACAACCTCCAATTAATAAATAATAGGACCACCATGTAGGATAGTTAAACATAAAATATAACAATCCAGGAATCCCTAAAAAATAAGTAATCGTTAATTGTGCAAAAGAGCCAATTAAAGTACTTAAAGCTCCAGAGGTTTTTTTATTTGAAGGTAAATAAATTATTCTACCCAGAAAGTCACCAACTTTATTCGGAGTAATTATTGCAATGCTTAAACCAGAGAATACCGCTTTTAGAGATTGAAAAAAAGTAACTTTATAAATATGCTTTAATAGCATTCTCCAACGTAGGGCATCCAATGATAAATTTAAAAAACTGAATGCAATAATGAAAAAGATTAAAAAATAAGAATCTTTGTTGAATTTACTTTGAATTTCACTAAATTGCTCTTTCCAATTTAATGATTTAAGTATTTGATTATAAATAAGATACACTAAAATAATAAAGAGTAAAGCTTTTGCTATCCTCTTGCTCCAATTTTTTAATGTATTTTTGTATATCATATTTAAATATTCAGATGATGCCCCAATATATTTTAGGAATAGACCCTGGAACCCTAATAATGGGTTATGGAGTAATTAAAGTACACAAAGGTAAAGTTTCTTTAGAAGAAATGGGGGTTCTTCATTTGGCTAAATATAAAGATCATGGAAAACGCTTGCATTATATTTTTGAAAAAGTAAGTGCTTTAGTGCAAACATATACTCCTGATGCAGTTGCTTTAGAGTCTCCATTTTTTGGAAAAAACGTTCAATCTATGTTAAAGTTAGGCAGAGCGCAAGGAGTTGCAATTGCTGCAGCTATGGCGCATGGAAGTCCTACCGTAGAATACGCACCTCGAAAAATAAAACAAGCTGTTGCAGGTCATGGAAATGCAAGTAAAGAAAGAATATTATTGGTATTGAAAAGTATTTTAAATTTTGAAGAAGTGCCAAAATATCTTGATGCTACCGATGCAGTAGCTGCTGCTTTGTGCCATTATTTTCAAGGAGAAAGCTTAAGTCAAGCTAGTATAAAAACAGGACAAAATAAAAAACAGGACTGGGGGAGCTTTATCGCGCACAATAAAGATAGAATAAAGAAGTAATTATGAAAAATAGGCATATTCGATGGATATTCTTACTGTCGGCAATGTTCACAGTTGGCATAGTGCTAATTCAAGTTTTTTGGGTTAGAAAAGCTTATATGTTAGAAGATAAGGAGTTTAATATGAAAGCTTTTGCTGCCTTGAGAAATACGACAGTAAATTATTGGGAATGGCGTGGAATTGAACCATCGCATTATGATGTTGTTAATAGAATTCAGCCGGATTATTATGTTGTACAAATAAATGACGAAATAGATGAAAAATTATTGTCTCATATTTTAAGAGTAGAGTTTGAAAAGGTTCACTTGATTACTGATATTGAATTTTGCTTTTATGATTGTATGTTAGACTCAGTAATGGCCAGTCATTTTATTGATATGACAGGCTCTAATAAAGAAACTCATGAGTTCTCTAGTTTTGAATACCCTAAATTGAGTAGAGATAATTATTATATAGGAGTGCATTTTCCTAATAGAAAAGAATTTGTATTTAAGAATATGGGTTTATGGTATTTTTCTACCTTTTTCATTCTTTTGTTACTCATATTTTTGACTTATGTTTTAAGCTTAATACTCAAGCAAAAGCGATTGCGAGAAGTACAAAAAGAATTTGTCAATAACATGACACATGAATTTAAAACCCCCTTGTCTTCTATACAGTTAGCAGCGGAAGTGCTTAAAAAGCCAGAAATATTAAATAAACCGCAACGTTTATTGAGCTACGCTACTATTATTGATAACGAAGCTGTACGATTAGCTAAACATGTTGAAAGAGTGTTGCAAATGGCTAATGCAGAGAAGGGTGAAATTATTTTAAATAAAGAAAAAATAAATCTTAACAGATTAATTATTACTGTAGTTGAAAAATTTCAAGATAAATTTGATAGTATAAATGGAGAAATTTCATTACATTTACCTGACAAAGATGTGGAGGTGTTTATAGATGCTTTACATATTGAGAATGTATTTTCTAACCTTCTAGACAATGCAATGAAATATAGAAACGACAAAAAATTAAAAGTTGATATTGAGTTGTCTATACTTAGAAAAAAAGCTGAAGTAAGAATTGCTGATAATGGAATTGGCATAGCAGAAGAACATCAAAAGTTGCTTTTTGATAAATTCTATCGCGTTCCAACAGGTAATATACATAATGTAAAGGGTTTTGGCTTGGGATTAAATTATGTAGATATAATTATAAAAGCCCATGATGGGAATATAAAATTGGAAAGCGTAATTAATGAAGGAAGTACTTTTATTATTTCGCTTCCATTATTAAAAGGATAAAAAAAAGAATAACATGGATATAAAAGCAAGAGTATTATTGGTCGAAGATGACGAGTCATTAGCCTTTATAATTAAGGATAATCTTGAAGAGTCAGGCTATGAAGTTTTTTATGCGCCAGACGGAGAAACAGGATTTCAATTGTTTATGAAGCATAATATTAATATTTGTCTTCTAGACGTTATGTTGCCTAAAAAAGATGGAATGACTATCGCTAGTCAAATTAGAAAGAAAAATGAAAAAGTCCCTATTTTATTCTTGACTGCTAAAAATATGGATGAAGATAGAATAGCAGGATTTAAAGCTGGTGGCGACGACTATATTACGAAACCTTTCAATATGGAAGAGTTGCTTTTGCGCATGCAAGTATTTTTAAAACATACACAGGTTAATGAAGAAGAAGAAAAAACTATTTTCAACTTGGGTGAAATGGAATTCGATAGTGCAAATTTAATACTTAAAAGTGGCGGAAAGGAAATTCAATTAACCCAAAAAGAGTCTGACCTTTTGAGATATTTATGCTTAAATGCCAATCAAGTTTTAAAAAGAGATGATATTCTTTTAAACGTTTGGGGAAAGGATGATTATTTTCTAGGTAGAAGCATGGATGTATTTATGACTAAAATTAGGAAATATATTAAGGATGAGGAGAAAGTGAATTTGCAAACTATTCATGGTGTAGGTTTTAAATTGGTAATAGAAGATAAAGATTAATAGTAACTTCTATTAAGAATAATAGTAAATAATAAAATGGAAAGAGTAGTAATTACAGGTATCGGAATTTATTCATCCTTAGGAAAAAACTTGAAAGAAGTTGAAGCCTCACTGCGCATGGGTAAATCAGGTATTGTATTTAGAGAAGATAGAAAGGAACTAGGATATAGATCAGCATTGTCAGGACATGTGGAAAGACCTCAATTAAAAGGGATTTTAGATAGAAGAGCAAGAATAATGATGCCCGAACAGTCTGAATTTGCATATATTTCAACTTTAGAAGCCTTAGAAAATGCAAATTTGAGCTTAGAGGATGTTGCTAACAATGAAACTGGAATAATTTTTGGAAACGATAGTAGTGCACAAGCTGTTATTGAAGGTGTAGATATTTTGCGAGATAAAAAAGATACAATGCTCATAGGGTCTGGTTCTGTATTTCAAGTTTTGAATTCAACAGTTACTATGAATTTGGCAACTATTTTTAAATTAAAAGGGATTAATTTTACAATAAGTGCAGCTTGTGCAAGTGGCTCCCATTCTGTAGGTCTTGGCTTTATGTACATAAAACAAGGATTGCAAGATCGGATAATTTGTGGCGGTGCACAAGAAGTGAATAAATACAGTATGCCAAATTTTGATGCTTTAGGAACTTTTTCGGTTCAAGAGTATGATCCAACGTCAGCATCAAAACCTTTTGATAGAAATAGAGATGGATTAGTTCCTGGAGGTGGGGCAGCAACTTTAGTGTTAGAATCTTTATCAAGTGCAAAGAAAAGAGGAGCTCCTATCTTAGCCGAAGTACTTTCTTATGGTTTTTCTTCTAATGGAATTCATATCTCTAACCCTGATAAAGAGGGGCAAATAATATCCATAAACCGTGCACTTGAACAAGGAGGAATTTCAAAAGAGGTTATAGATTACGTAAATGCGCATGCTACCTCAACGCCTGCTGGTGATGGTGTGGAAGCACAAGCGATATTTGAAACATTGGGAGGGAAAGTGCCAGTTTCATCTACCAAGTCTATGACTGGACACGAATGCTGGATGGCTGGAGCAAGTGAATTGGTTTACAGTTTATTAATGATGCAGGGAGGATTTATAGCCCCTAATATAAACTTTAAAGAACCCGATGTGGATACAGAGAAAATAAATATCATTGCAGAGGCAGTAGAAAAAGAATTAAACACTATCTTATCTAATTCTTTTGGCTTTGGAGGCACAAATTCTTCTATAATTATTCAAAAATTTGAGGAATAATAAAGACTGTATGCCAAAAGTTCTAATTATATTATTTGTAGCTATTGGAGGTGCCTTTGGTACTATTTTTCGGTATATTCTTAGTTTATTATTATCTAATAAAATACCCGGATTCCCATTAGCTACTTTTTTAACTAATATTATTGGTTGCTTAATTGCTGGCATTTTATTTGGATTTTTGATTCAAAAAGAACTCTTGCAATCCATTTTTTATTATTTTTTTCTTATTGGATTTTGTGGTGCCTTTACCACATTTTCTACTTTTGCAGTAGAAAATGTTTTGCTTTTACAAGAGGGAAAATACGCTGTTTTTTTGTTATATACCTTATTGAGTGTAATTTCTGGTCTAGCATTAACAGTATTTGGTATTTTCTTAGGTAAAAGCATTTAGAATAATGCTTTATAGCCAATATGAACTTGAATTTTTCTTAAATTAAAAGCATCTTGGTATTCTTTTCCTGCTCCAAAAGCTAAAGAAAATATTCCCGTATTAGTATAAAAGGACATTCCTGCCCCAAGACCCCATACAATTTCACTTCGAAAATTCGAACCTGACTTCCGATGCAACCAAGCATTATCTGAAAATAAGAAGAAATAAGATCTTTGATTTAAGAATAAGCGGGGTTCGATAGTATAAACTCCATAACTTTTAGTGTAAAATTGCAATTCATTAAAACCTCTTAATAAGCTTTGGCCTCCTATTCTGTATAAAGCATTTAAAGAAGTGTTTTTTAAATTCTTATGTGCAACGGATAAACTTTGAGCTAAATTAATGTTTTTTGAAAAAGGAATATAGAGTGAAGCCTCCATTTGTGCTTGCCAGAAGTAGGTATTAGCTGCTTGTTCTTCAGCATACCACTCTTTTAAAGGGATATTATATTTTTCTGCTTCTTCCAAATATGCACTATGAGCTTCTATATTCTTATTTAATAATTGTACATTGCTTTTAATAGCCCAGCCTTTTCTAGCAACATGAAAATCATCTTTATTCTGGCTTTCAAAACCTAATACGATTCCACGATTGGAATAGTTGTTAATTTCCGGAATGGATTGTAAATATTCGAAATTTTGCAAATTCGCTTGAATAATTTGGCTGTTTTCTTGATAGTATCCAAAACGTATAAAATTTTGATAAGATAAATAATAACGGATACCAATTTGTAACTTTTGTTGATAATAAGCAGAATCTTTAAAATTTAGATCAAATGCGATTTCAGGGCCAAAATCTAGATTAGCCAGATAAGGCAAATGTGCTTTAAAGTGTAATTGCGGAGAGCTTGCTTCTAGGTTTTTGTAATTAAATACAAGCTCTTCTCCTTGTTTTAAAATATTCCACAAATGCATTGCAATATCTGCAGTTATTTTTATCCTAGTTTGAGAAGAGGCTTCTCCGGAATGTATTCCCAGAATACCATCAATACTACTAGCTCTTTCTTTATCTATTGGAAGAATCCATTTATTTTGTGCTAAAGTAAAATTAAAAAAAGGCTCTGCGGTCCATTTTGCAAAAGGCAATTGCTGCACTTTTCTGTATGCTCTTGAAATTTTCTCGTGCTTATATGTTTCTCCTGGATTGAATTGAATTAGTTTATATAAAAAATGATTCTCCACTTCAAAACTGCCTTGTATTTCAATAGTATCTATAACTTCGCGACTATTAGCTTTGATCGTATAATAAATATAGAGACTATCGTTTTTGGGAATTAAGCTTTGAATTTCCATTTGAGCAAAGGGGTGACCAGAATTTAAAAGACTATCTAAACTGTTTTTTTTAAAAACATCCCAGTTTTTCGGTAGAATTATGTCTTTTTGTAAAAAAGAATCTTCAGAATGCTCTAGAATGAAATATGAAAATTTTGGACCTAAATTATTCTAATGATCTTCCAAGTTTTCTGAGGGCTTTGCTGTAATATAGCCTCTTGAAATCCAATCGTCTATGTGCTCTGTGTTCTTAGGCTGTTTTCCAGCTTTACTCTGTGCTTTTGCATTGAAGTTAATCATGCTAAGGCAGCATAAGATTGCTAGCAGTAAAAAATATTTATGCATGATAACGTTATATTAATTGTTATTGACAAAGTAAATGCTGACCTTTGTGTAAATTAAATAATAATAAACAAATTTAATGTCAAATAAATCAATTCCCAAATTTCCAGCGGTTAGACCTAGTTTACATGCGGAATTAAGAAATAGAGTGAATGCTTATTTTAATGAAAATAATATTAAGCAAACTGGAAATAGTAATTTATATACAAAGGGCTTTATATTAATAGGCTTATTTGTATTGACCTATTTGCATCTCATGCTTTTTAAGCCTGAATGGTATTGGGCAATAATAGAATCCGCATTTATGGGAGTGCTGGTAGCAGCTATAGGCTTTAATGTAATGCATGATGGTAGTCATGGTAGCTTTAGTACTAAGAAGTGGGAGAATAGAATAGCAAGTTATTCTATGAGTATGTTAGGCGCTAGCCATTTTATGTGGAATATAAAACATAATATGATTCATCATAGTTATACCAATGTGGATGGAGTAGATGATGATATAGAAATTGGGATTTTAATGCGCTTTGCACCGACTCAAAAGCATATGAAATACCATAAATTTCAACATCTGTATTTTGGATTTTTGTATTCTTTAATGTATGTTTTTTGGGTTTTTTATAGTGATTATAAAAAATACTTTTCTGGAAAGATTGGAGTTGTGCCCTTAAAAAAGATGAACACAAAACAACATTTGGGTTTTTGGGCTGTGAAAATTTTCCATTTAGTAGTTTATTGCATTATACCTATTGCAGTGTGGGGACTATGGGCTTGGTTGATTGGTTTTATTATTATGGCTTTAGTTGGAGGCTTTATTTTAAGTATAGTTTTCCAATTGGCGCATACAGTAGAGCATACTGAATTTCCTGTAGCTGATTTTGATACCAATTTACTTCCAGATGAATTTGCAAAGCATCAAATTAAGACTACTGCTAATTTTGCAATAGACAATAAAATAATTAGTTGGCTTGTGGGAGGTTTAAATTTTCAAATTGAACATCATTTGTTTCCAAAAATATCTCATGTTCATTATCCTGCTATTAGCAAAATTGTTCGCAAAGTCTGTATAGATTATGATCTAAATTACATTGAATATCCTACTATGACTAAAGCAATTGGAGCACATGTACGTTTTCTGAAAGATATGGGAAGAGGAGATGCAAATACCAACGATATGCTAGTTGCTTAAATTATTGAAAAGGCTTGTCATTGTTTGTTTAAAGAAATAGCGACAGGTCTTTT
>Ga0079225_10000084_pt1 | contig 47512 bp, 51 predicted proteins | sample Poulit2012_FD_76344 | JGI IMG/M metagenome (GOLD analysis project Ga0079225, IMG submission 76344) | Agricultural soil microbial communities from Georgia to study Nitrogen management - Poultry litter 2012 | ecosystem: Environmental > Terrestrial > Soil > Agricultural land | place: USA: Georgia... | reverse complement strand
TGTCCCGTAACGGGTCGAATTCTGCTCCCACTTTTTGCCCATGATTATATTATCTTCAGGCATCGTAGCTTCAGTAACTGCGTTTACGAACCTGTCACCCAGCTGCTTTCTATGTTCTTCCCCGTCATTGAGTTTAATCTGATAAGGAATGCCCTTGAAAGTCAGAACCTGCACATTCACTTCACCAAAAGGAGATCTATTTATTGGTTTTTTTTTACATCGGAATCATTGTTGGCAGCATTAAAAGTGTTTTCGATTTCAGGTATCAGTGTTTCCCAGTCAGCTTTTGGCGACTTGTCCACTGAAATGAAATTCATTGCATGAAAGACACTTGTAACATCTTCAAGCTCTAATACTCTGTTGATGAATTCAGGAGCTTCGTCAGACGCCTGTCTGTATGTCGCCGACTTCATATCCTCTTTTTCTTCACTCACAGTGATTTTCATGGTATTAGGGCTTGGTGTTGGTTCAATCCTTATAATTTCCATCTAATAAATCCTCCTATTGTAATTGATTGCCGTGGCTGCGGATTTCCAGACCGACAGAGCACTGGCTGATGCAAAATTTATGTGCACTCGTGTGATTTCCGCGGTCACGGTTTAATTTCTTCAGTAAACAGCCATGACAATATTTTTCTTCAAGTTGGTTGATTTTATATAATGTCTCCTGTTTCATCTTCAACCTCCTTAATTAATTATACAGAAAAGCACGAGATAAAAAAAGAAATGACTTTCATCATTTCTTCGTGTACTTGTAAAGTGCTTCTTTCGCAAGATGATCCGCTGATTTATTTCTGTTTCTCGGCGTATGGCTGACCAGAAACAGGTCAAATTGCGCTGATTTCCTGCGGACACTGTTGAAATATGGCTGGAACTTTTTATTTTTAACGAAATATCTGTCAAAGCTGTCACTGATTATTTTCGAATCAGTTTGTATGATAACAGATGTTATATTTAATGCAATCGCCTCATCGACTGTTTTATCCAGTGCGGCCCACTCCGCTTCATGATTATCGAGCGCACCGAGATCAAACGTGAACTCGTGCCTTGTGCCTTCATCGTTGATGACTGCAGCACCTGCAGCATACACAGGATTCTGCCTGGCTGCTGCATCGATATATATAAGTGCCATATTGCCCTCCTATATATTTAAAGTATGCAAGTATTTTTGAGTGATGCGAAGATCATGGCAGGCGAGTGTCTGATCGATTTTTTCTTTATCGATGTTCAGTTTGCGATGGTCCATATATTCATCATGTGAAAACTCTACATCTGTAATGATTTTTGCAAGTTTATGGGACATGTGCAAAGAAGACATATCATTCAATATTTTTGTCTGGAGCCCTTTGCTGAGCAAATCGATATTTTCAATGATATTTTCCACATTTTTATATTCCCTGATCAGTTTCAACGCAGTTTTTTCACCAATGCCCTTCACGCCGTAATAGCCGTCTCCTGAATCGCCCATCAGTGCTTTGACATCTACGAACTGCTCCGGAGTGATGTCATATTCATCCATGAAGTTCTGTTCATTATAGTAATGATATTCGGTGAACCCTTTTTTCGTCAGCCATATATCATTATTCTTTCCGAGCAGCTGCAGCAGGTCCCGGTCACCACTGACGATAGTCAGATCATCGTAGTTCACTGCAAGCGTGCCGATGATGTCATCCGCTTCATAGCCGTGTATGCCCAGCTGATAAAAGCCCATATCGTGAATGATTTCTTTGACGTAATCAAATTGGGGAATCATCTCTTCAGGCGGTGCTGTCCGGTTCGCTTTGTATTCTTTGAACCATTCATTACGTATCGTCTCTTTACCCATGTCCCATGTGATGACCATATTTTCAGGCCGTATGAGTTCAACCAGCTTCATCGTATGCCTGATCAGACCCTGAATGCCGTTTGTCGGAATATTTTTATTGTTGACCATAAACTGGTTTCTGCAACTCGTTGCATAAAAATGACGGAATAATAATGCCATGCCGTCTATTACCAAAGTATTACTTGTCATTGAAATGAACACCCTCCAAAATATTTGGCGATGTCTCCACAATGTTGGAATCATCTGTAATCCATTCAGAGAAACTGCCTGTGTATACTTTAACATTGATGCCGTTGTGATCAAGCAGTGTGAACATCGGCGTCGCACTCATACCCGAGCCGCAGTAGACGATCACTTCATCATATTCTTTGAATTTATCCAGTGCATGATTCATCGCATTCAGGTCCAGCAGCCCGTCTGTATAGATCAGGCTGTTCGGAATATTGACTGCACCGGGGATATGCCCTTTCTTATAATCAATCGGCTCGGTAATTCCGAGATATCTATCCTCACCTCTGACATCTATGAGCAGTACATTCTGCTTCATTTTCTCTTCAAGTGTTTCCATGGAATAATGGATGTCACGCTTGAAGATTGAATCGGCAGAATCAAATTGGATCGGGAGCTCCACATCCGGGTCATGAAACTCACCCGACTGTTCCCTTACAGCATTCAGATCATCATTGAACAAATAAACATCATGCCCATACAGCATGAAAAGAAAGTATAAACGTGTATGGAAGAAGCTGTTGTCATCTGCAAACAGCAGCAGTTCATATTGACCGTCATTTGACAAAGTGCGGTATAGATCGTCGATGACACTCTGTTCGGGCAGCGGATGCCTGCCTTCATTGATACCGTCAAATTTGAACATGAACGGCATCTGGGGTATGTGGACCGCCCCTGATATTTCATCCGACTGCACAAGCCGCTTCGACTCTTCGAACTTATCCATCATATTGCGGCAGTCAACAAGTACAGTCGTCTGCTTATCCATTTTTTCCAAATCATCTTTATTTATAATAGACATTTAATCACCCTTCATTTCAGTCAAAGATTCAAGCAGTTTCTGGTCTTCTCCATAATCACTTTCCCGGATGACCGGAAGTGGTTGTTTCAAACCTTCGATAATGACAGGTTTCTGCTGTGAAATATCTTCCTGAACCATATTTAAATACTCATCAGTCAAACTTTCCATATCGGTATTGAGCTTACTGATATTCAATGTACCGCTTATATGTCCGGCAAAGTTCAGTAGGTTGTCTCTGAACGCCTTTTGATCATTGCGCGCCTGGTGAAGGCGTTTACTGTATATGCCGAATTCAGAAACATCCACTGTTATTTTGGGTTCATCCTCTGGCTGGCGGTTGAATATCAATGTGTGCGGCGTATTTACCGCACTCAGCCTTTCATTGAATTGTGTAATGTTTTGGGTCATCATTTCTTCAGCCTGCCGGTAAACCGTATTGAAGACCGTACTGACTTCAATAGTCAGAAAATGCTCAAGTTCATTTTTAAGCAGAGATTCATTTTTGACAAGATAGTTTTTCTCCTGAATATCAGAAACGGTAATGAGCCCTTTCAAGTAGTCGTACAGCTTCAGTTCAAACCTTTTACTGATGAACGACAACAGCACATCTATCTCCTGATACAGATTGCTCTGGATAGTGTATGCACTGAAAGTTTCAAGGTCGGACAGTACATTCTGTCTGCCGGTTTCTATGCGTGTGCGTTCAAGATCTGCATTCTCATACTGCCGAATGTTGCTTTCGATATTCAATTTAAGCTGTCGTGCGGTCTCCCTGATGGACTGGACCTGGACATTGGAAGCGAGCTTATCAGTTATATTCAATATATTTTCTTTCGCTTCATCGAACATGCTGTCTTCTGCATTGAGTGCACGTTTACTGGACACCGGAAAAATCATATTGGTGATGCCGAGAGAAATGAGTGCATTTGACATATAGTCGATGACCTGGTTTTTATCCGCTTCACTTCTCATCAGATCAACAGCATTGATGATGAATATGATTGGGAAGTCTTCACCTTTGATCGACTGTATATACTTTAAAAATGCTTCATCGCTTCTTGAGAAGACATGATTATAATATGAGACATAGATGATCAGGTCACTGTCTGCAATGATGTTCCTGGTTTCTTTAGTATGTCTCTGATTGATTGAATTGATCCCCGGCGAGTCAATCAAAGTATATTTGTCAGTGATTTCATTTTGAAGAGATACGAATGCCTTATGGATAAATGTTGAATCTTCATCCGAACTGACTGTATTGATCAGATCGTCTGTATCAATTTCCCGCTTCATGCCGAGATCTGATTTGTATGCATCATACTTGTTGAGAATCCCGTCAAGAAAAGGTTTATATGTTTCAGGGATATTCTGCCGCTCTTTTTTAATCCATTTGAAATAGTCTTCCACTGAAGAGTGGTTTTCGTTGGAAAGCATCTCAAGCGTATCAATCAGATCCTGCTCGGTTTTAAACAGTATCTCGCTCGACTCATTGTTATTGATCTCTGTAATGGTAGCTGTCGTAGGATTCGGGCTCATGGCGAGATGGGCTTTATTGAGCAGGGCATTGATGAATGTGGTCTTACCCGCACTGAATCCGCCGAATACACAGATGTTCGCCTTGCCTTTATCAATTCTTTCCAGTTTATCCCGGATCACTCTCTTGAAGTCGCTGTATCGTTCTTTGCCATCCAGGTGTCCGATGACCTCATGATAATAGTCAAGATCTACTCTGTCCTCATCGGTGAATTTGAAGTCATCCTTCGTTTCTTCCTTATCGGCGGCTGTTTCTGCACCTTCATCCAGTTCTACTTCCTCGACGAGGTTCAGTTTATCTATCTCATCATCCATATGGATATAGAAATGCCGGTAGCTTGTTGTCTCGATGGAGTTCCTGAGACTGAGCACCTTCAATATATTTTCATACCTGCTCAGGTTGTCATCCAGATGGGACTGCTCCTTCAGTTCACCGGCATCTGATTTTTCCGTGGCCGGCAGGTGGTTCATGACTTCTCCTGCAACATCACTGACAATGTTCGCTTTGAACTTATCCAGGTAATTCAGTATGAATTGATTATTCAAATGAGTGATTTCTTCCTCGATCAGCAGGTCATTATTGAACTCGTATTTGAACGGTTTTCCTGTCAGGCCGAGACCGCCGAAAAAACTGTTGATCGGTGCGTTGATTTCAGTTTTGAATATATCATTCAAATTGTGCTCGATCTCCGCTCTGGATTCACGGATCATTTCCGCTTCTTTTTTCTTCTTTCCGAACAATCCGGGCACTTTGACCTCACCGGCAATGATTTTCAAATAATGTGTAATTGAACTTTTGACTTCGTGGGGAAAGATGTAGCTGTCACTCACAATCTTTCTTGCTGAATCTTTCACGTGGTCATTCAAAAGCGCTTCATCATTGTGTAGAGATTCAACTTTCGATTTCTCCATTTCCTGCCTGAGAAACTTGATATGATTTTTGACTGCATCAATGTCTCGCGTATCGATGTCTTCATCATCACTTTCCAGACCGGCCAGTTCATCTTTCAAGTATTCCAACTGGCTGTTTTCAATAGTTTCAGTGATCCTGTTGAAATAATCGTCCTGCAGTTCGTATCGCTCACTTTCCAAGTCATGTATGAATGATTTCAATTTATCGACCTGGTTGTATGGCGACTCATAGATGCTTGTGGTGAAAATGTCATGGAGGCTGATCTTCCAATCATTCAAAGTATTCTTAATTCTGGACAGGAAAGTATCCATCGTGATTTCCTGATCATCATGTTTATCAATCTGGTTGATGATCAGTATTAAAGGAATCCCCATCATCGATAATTCTTTCAGAAGTGCCATATTGTGTTCGCTCTCTACATGGTTGTATTCCACCGTAAAGAATATGAAATCACTGTTGAGCAAAAAACGGTTTGTGGATTCCCTGTGGCTGTCTGTATTGGAATCGACACCCGGGGTATCCTGCAGGACCGTATTGTTTTTGAAATCATCGTGCTGCACGTCGATATTTATGGCACTGATATCGATATCTTTTGTATTCAATGTGCGGAGTTCTTCATAATCCTTCACTGCCACATATTGATACTGGTTCAGAAATGCACTGATTTCCGTATCATCCCCAATCTGCACCGCAACAGTGTTGCTCGTTGTCGGTACAGGGGAGGACGGCAGAATATCCTGCTCCAGCAAATAGTTGATCAATGACGATTTCCCCGCAGAATAATGGCCGATGAATGAAAAGACCAGCTGGTCTTTATATGTCTTTAAAATCGCATGGTCGATCTGGGACACGAGTGTGTCATTTTGTGATTTGAGAATTTCCTTTTTCAGTTTGTATAGAACATTAAGTGTTTTTAATTCTTCGCTCACTGTTTACCGCTTCCCCCAATATTGATAAAAAGTCGTTTCGATGTAACCGTTGAACAGTTTTCTGCGCTTAGTCGCACGCTTGCCGATAATATGCTCGAATTCCTTGTTGGATGTCATCAAATATACACTCATATCCTTGTGTCTCGACATGAGTTCCCCCACCCGGCGGTACATTTCCTCCACTTCTTTTGCCTCACCGATACGCTCGCCGTATGGCGGGTTGGTAACCAGCTGTACATTGTCATGCGCTATCGAGAGGTCATGGATATCCGTAATTGCGAGCTTGATGTTATCCTGCAGCCCTATTTCCATTATATTCGTCTTTGCGACCTCTATCATATGCGGATCGATATCAGTGGCACGGATGATGACTTCTTTATCGTAGAGCGCCTCTTCCTCAAGTTTCATCCGTATTTTTTCCCACAGCTCTTCCGGTATGATATCCCAGCTCTCACTGTCAAAAGTACGGTTTGCACCGGGTGCGATGTTTAATGCAATCAATGCCGCTTCAATAGCAATCGTTCCTGACCCTGCGAATGGATCATACAACGGCTTTGTTCCGTCATAATTGGCAAGGCGCAGCATGCTTGCAGCAAGCGTCTCCTTGATCGGTGCTTCCCCCTGCTCTCTTCTGTATCCTCTTTTATGCAGTGCATCACCACTTGTATCTATCGTCAGGACAGCACGGTCCTTCAGGATATTGACATCGACTTTATAGCGTGCGCCCGTTTCACTCAGCTTGCCGCTCAGACTGAATGCATCCTTCAAATGTTCGACAATCGCTTTTTTAACGATACGCTGCACATCCGGCACGCTGTATAAAGTTGATTTGTGGGAACGTCCTGTCACGGGAAACTCAGCATCCGGGCCGAGTATGTCCGACCACGGCAGTGCTTTTGTCATTTCAAACAGGTCATCAAACGTATCCACATTGAAATCACCGATGATGATTCTGAAGCGGTCAGCAGTGCGCATCATCAAATTCGCTTTTACAATTGCCTCTTCGTCTCCGTCAAAATACACACGGCCGTTTTCAAGTGTTGTTTCATATCCCAATGTTTCAATTTCGTTCGCTACGACTTTTTCAAGACCCATGGGTGTGTTTGCCAGCATTTTAAAATTCATAATTTATCCTCCGACTTACTGTTTTATATTGCGTCAGCCTCATTATATAAAATAAAAGCTCTCCATCAAAATGGAGAGCTTGTCTCTAGTCCGGTATCTCTGTAAGCCATGTTCTGTACCGCTGTGCTACAGACGTGTACTAGTCACACTCGCACATTGGTGATAATCATCTGTCTATATTACATTTGCAATATCTCTCTTTGGGTTGAATTCCCGGCAGAGAGTGCTCCTACCTTGTTTGGATTGCTCACTCGAGGGGTTTACCGCGTTCCACCTTATTACTTTCGTAATAAGCTCGTCTCTGTGGCACTTTACAGCTAGTCCGGCCTTATAAAATCACTTAGGCCGTTTCACCGCCGTCAGCCGTTATTCACGACTGCCCTGACTTATTGTTTCATCAGGCACGAACACTACGCCCGTCTCAGGTGCGTGTGAGCATGGACTTTCCTCTATACCCTGAATGATATAGCGATTATCCGAGATACCGAATTAATTTAATTTACTTTTGATTGGCCAAAAACTTTCTTTTCTAAGTTTGACAATCGTTTCAAAATATCAATTTGATGATTTTGACTTTGGTTTTCCTGGGAACGGGAATTTGTTGCGACCCTGATCCTCAAATCCTCGACCTCTTTTTTCAGCCGGGCATTTTCTTCTTCCAACCGTTTTACATTATTATTCATGTCTGACATCTTTTGATAGTCACTGATGACATCGTCAAGGAAGCTGTCCACTTCGATGGGTTTAAAACCTCTGACCGACTTCTCGAACTCTTTTTCAAAAATGTCTTTTGCGGACAATTTTAAAGTCGTCTCACTCATTGCCTCACCTCTTAATTATCAAACCTGGAATCAATATAACTGTTTATCTCATCAAATTGTATTCTTTCAATATTATAAGGATTTTCATCGAGGAATTCAAGTATTTGATTGTAAAGAAAGCGGACTTTTGAATCGGCCTCCTCATCGAATACGATTATTGCCCCGTCTGTGTTTGAAATAAGAAAACGGTTGATGTGTTTAAACATGCCGGGATTGCTGTACGGTTTCCTGTATATATAATCTTTGAAGTCTGATTTGGCCAGGACAGACTGGAGTATGGCCTGGTCGTTTTCGTTAAATCTTTCATCAAACTGATAAAACGGCATCAGTACACCAAGCTTAACATCGTAATTGTCCTCTTTCAGCGCAATGACTTCTTCTGCGGCATAAAGTTCTATGCCGATGTTGCCCTGGATGATGAACCACTCTGCGCCTTCATCTATATACTCAAGCAGCTTGGAGCGGATGAAGGCTTTCAGAACTTTCACCTCATCCTGGTCGGATTTGAAAATGCCGAGTTCATACGGGCGGTAGCCGCTGATCAATACTCTCACATCAATCCCTCTTCTTTCGCATGCTTCAGCCACACGTTGATGAATTTATACTTTTCGTAGAAATGTCTTTCCCGGAATCTTGAAGTATGACAGGCCATCAGCAGTTCCATCAGTTCAGCAGACGTTTTTACCCTTGTGCTGTCGTGGAACCTTGAATCTGTATCGAAGTTCAATATATTTGAAGCGAGATCTTTATTTTCTTCCAGAAATGGTTCGACTTCTGTTTTAAAATCAAATTCATAACCGTTCAGGGCTTTATGGTATCTTTCGTAAATAGTGTCCATTAATTGAACATACTCGCTGTTAGTATGATTTCTTGACAAAAATGTCACACTCCTTATAATAATTCATTGGTTTAATCGATGCTAATTAATGTATAATATCATCACATATATTATAATGAAAGGCGATGTACATGAAGTATCCAAAAGGCATTAAGCCGGGAAAGTACTTTAACAGTCGTAAATCAAAACCTGACAACAGAGTAAAATACGGTCAGCGAGGCATGACCCTTGAAAAGGATTTGGATATAACTAATAATTATTATCTGCAGACTTCCCGCGCGGTCATCCATAAGAAACCGACACCGGTTCAGATTGTCAATGTGGACTATCCGTCGAGGAATAAGGCGAAGATCGATGAAGCATACTTCAAAACACCTTCGACGAGTGACTATAATGGAATTTATAAAGCCAGATATATAGATTTTGAAGCAAAAGAAACTAAAAATAAAACACGTTTTCCTTTTATAAATATCCATGCACACCAGGTAGACCATATGAAACAGTGCTACGAACATGGCGGGGTCGTATTTCTTATTATACGCTTTTCCAGCTTTGATGAGACATATTTGATGCCATTCGGAACATTTTTGATCCATTGGCAAAATTATCTGGATGGACAGCGCAAATCGATTGCCTACGATGATATTAAATCAGGAAGCTGCATACTTAGACAAGGTATGAATCCACGGATTGATTATCTGGCAGCGGTGGATGAAATTTTTTTCGGAATGGAGAATTTTAATGAAAGATAACTATAAACGAAGTACCGGGCAAAAAGGTGGCCAGGAAAAGCGTGGCAGTAAAGAGAAGCTGAGTAAAACATCAATAATCAAAAGAATCGTCATATTTACGGTGCTGATCGGTCTTGTCTTTTTAGTTCTCGGCTCAATGCTCTTTGCCTACTACGCTTCAAGGGCACCTGCCTTCAGTGATGAAAAATTGAGGGATCCCGTCCCCGCGCAGATTTATGACAGGAATGATGAACTTGTCACGACTGTCTATCAGGGACAGAAACGTGAACTCATCGATATAGAAGATGTTCCGGATCATGTGATTGATGCTGTTCTCGCAGTCGAGGACAACCGTTTTTATGAACACGGAGCGATCGATTTCTGGAGACTCGGCTCTGCGGCCCTCAGCAACGTCTTTGACGGCTTCGGTTCCGAAGGTGCCAGTACAATCACCCAGCAAGTGGTTAAACGGACGTTTCTGACAGACGATAAATCACTTGAGAGAAAAGCGCAGGAGGCATATCTCGCCTACAGACTTGAACAGGAATATTCCAAAGATGAAATACTTGAAATGTATTTGAATAAAATTCATTATTCCGACGGCATCTACGGCATCAGAACAGCAAGCCTGTACTATTTTGATAAGGAGCTTGATGAGCTGAACCTTGCAGAATCGTCGTATCTTGCAGGTCTGCCGCAGCTTCCCAACAGGTACAACCTATATGTTGAGGATAACCGCGGTACTGACCGTGCACAAATAGTGCTGAGACTGATGAATGAACATGAGCGCATCACTCCGGACCAGTACGAGGAAGCACAAAATCAGGATTTATATGCGAACCTTGTCGACCGGAGCGATGAAGAAAGAGCGTCTGCAGAACCTGAAGATCCGGAATACGCTTCATATATCAACTTCGTCAAAAATGAAATTTCTCAGCATGACAGCTTCAGCGACAGTGATATCAGCGAATTGATGACGAGCGGCATTCAGGTTTATACAAATATGGATGCCAATGTTCAGAGAAACCTGCAGGACTTGACGGACAACAGGGAGTATTACTATAACCCGAAATTCCAGGATGATGCTTTTGATATCGCGTCGACTGTTTTAGATACGCAGTCAGGTGAACTTGTGGCAATTTCCGGCGGACGCGACTACCAGGAAGTTGTCGATCACAACCAGGCGCTTGTGGCAAAAAACACAGGTTCCACAATGAAGCCGTTCCTGTCCTACGGCCCGGCAATTGAAGAACTTGAGTGGCGCACGGACCAGACAATAGATGATGAATATGAGTATTCTCCTGAAGGTTTCGACCAGATCAGCATATATAACTACGATATGCAGGATCACGGCCAGGTGACCATGCGAAATGCACTCAGCAGAAGTTATAACATTCCGGCGGTAAAAGCGTACGAGACTGTCAAAGATGAAACGAATGACAGCACTCCCGAAGAATTTTCATCAGAAGCCGGACTGGATTATTCTAATAAAAATGAAGGCGACTATGATGTGTCGTTCAACGACGTACTCGGCGGTAACCAGTCTGCTTTCAGCCCATTGCAGATGGCTGAAGCATATTCGACTCTCGGTAATAACGGAGAGTATAATGAAGCCCATGCAGTGAGACATATAGTGACGAACGACGGTGATACGGTAGAGTTTGAACATGAGTCGCATCAAGCCATGGAAGACTACACAGCCTATATGCTGACAGACATGCTGAAAGATACATTCCAACCATACGGAAGTGCCGATTATATTTCCATGGACGGTCTGAACATTGCAGCAAAAACCGGTACGACTTCATATTCAAGAGAATTGCGTGAAGAACAGAATCTGCCTGACAATGCGGCGAAAGATGCCTGGATTGTCGGTTATACCCCTGAATACACCATGAGTGTCTGGACAGGGTTCAATACGACACGGGAGGATGGCGAAACATCGTTTGTCGGCACAGATGAGCACATTACACCGCAGTGGTTCTTCAGGGATATCATGCAGACCATCAGCACATATAATGGTCAGGACTTCGAACAGCCTGAAAGTGTCGTCAGACTGAACAATGGTGAACTCGCAGTCCAGGGCAGCGAAGATATTGAGCAGTATGAATCCCAGAACAACAATTCAAACGGCTCGGACAACGGTTCAAACGACTCCGGCGGATGGAACTGGTACTGGAACAGCGACGACAGTGAAGACAATAATGGCGGATCAGAAGAAAGCTATAATGAAGCGGAAGAAGAAACACCGGTCACAGGTGGAGAATCAGAAGAAGATAATGTGACCGAAGAGCCTGTACAGGAAACCGAGCCTGCCGAAAACAATGGTGGCGAGGAAGAAGAGGCCGAAGAGTCACAGAACAGTACTGAGGAAACACAGACTGAAGAACCTGCAGAATCTGAAGACGGCAGTGACAACACTGAAGAAACGGAAGATGACGCTGCATAAAATATATTTTAAAAGGTCCAAATCCCCGATCGGGGATTTGGACCTTTTTCATTGCTCTTCCTTCAATTTTCTTTTCATCCGTTTACGGCCTTCTCTGCAATCATCCAAGAGAGGACATGTCTCACATTTCGGCGTTCTCGCAAGACAGTGGTACCGTCCGAAGAAAATCAGCTGGTGATGCGCCTTGCTCCATCTGTCTTTCGGAATTTTCTTCATCAGTGTTTCCTCGACCTGTGTGACATTATCTTTATATCTGGCAATGCCGAGTCTTTTGCTGACGCGTTCCACATGTGTATCCACGGCAATTCTCGGAATGTCGAATGCCACTGAGAGCACGACATTCGCAGTTTTGCGCCCCACGCCGGCCAGGCTTACAAGATCTTCATAATTTTCCGGTACTTGACCGTCAAATTTATCAATCAGATCTCTGCATAATTTCTGGATGTTCTTCGCCTTGTTTCTGAACAGGCCGATTGTACGTATATCATTTTGCAGTTCCTCAAGTGGAACCTCTACATAGTCTTCAGGTGCCTTATATTTTTTAAACAGGCTGCTGGTCACTTTATTGACATGGTTGTCGGTCGCCTGAGCCGATAACAGTACGGCAATGGTCAATTCAAAAGTATTATCATGGTTCAGTTCCGCTTCGGCATCCGGGAACATGGAATCGATGATATCCAGCATTTCAACAGTCTTTTTACCACTAATCATCCAAACTTTCTCCTTTCAGCCAATTTCTGATCGGCGGCCGCTCTTTTTTCGGTTCTAGCGGCGTATGATTCAGATTGTTTAATATCCGTTCCACATACTGCAGTGAAGTGATTTGATTTTTGTAGGCAAGATTGACGGATTCTTTTATCATATCCGCCGAATATCCAGAATCATCCAGCCAGCTGTTCATACGCTGAAATTCATTCGGAGACAGAGCCCTGCCGTATAAATTTTCTATGAATGAAAACAGTTCCTGAATTTGTGAAGCGTCGGCAGCCGGCTTCTTCTCAGGAGACAGAAATGCTTCCAGCTTCTTATATGTAGGTTCAACACTCAGCAGTTCTGAATGCTGCTGACCGTCCGTTTCATTGTAGATTTTTATAAATTCCTTCGTGAGCAGCTGCTGGATGATCATATTGATTGATTTGGTGGTCAGTGTGGTCCCTTCGATCAATTTTGTAATATCAGGCAGCGGCTGTGTATCGGTATGGTGCTGCATCAGCTTGATCAATATGATCAGTTCACTTTCATCCAGATCAAGCTCGCTGTAATGGTCAAAGAGTATTTTATTGACCGGCACAGTGATATTGCGTATATATTTATCAATCATATATGAACCTCCTTTCTAATAAAGAACAGTGTGCACAATAGGATTGCTGCACACTGTTCTCGGTTTACATGTTCTATTAAGGATACAGGCGGTTTAGCAGTCTTGGGAACGGTGAAGTTTCACGAACGTGCTGAACGCCGGATAACCATGCAACTGTTCTTTCCAGACCAAGCCCGAATCCTGAGTGAGGCACACTGCCGTATTTTCTCAAATCAAGATACCATTCATATGCATCAACATCGAGGCCGGATTCTTCAATACGCTGTTTCAAAGTATCGTAGTCATGAATGCGCTCACTGCCGCCAATGATTTCCCCGTAACCTTCCGGTGCAACCAGGTCGGCACACAGGACGGTACGCGGGTCTTCCGGATTTTCTTCCATGTAGAATGATTTGATTGCTTTTGGATAGTTGATGATGAAGACAGGTTTGTCATAATGACTTGCAATTTCCGTCTCATGCGGTGCACCGAAATCATCGCCCCACTCGATATCATCGAACCCTTTTTCATGCAGCAGGTCGATTGCTTCAGTGTAAGTGATTCTTGGAAACGGTGCTTTTATTTTTTCTAAAACGGAAGTGTCTCTGCCGAGTGCTTCCAAATCCAGTTTACAGTGCCCGAGTACATTTGTAACGACATATTCGACATACTGCTCCTGGACTTCCAGGCTGTCATCGTGTTCATAAAATGCCATTTCAGGCTCAATCATCCAGAACTCGATCAGATGACGGCGTGTTTTGGATTTTTCGGCTCTGAAAGTCGGTCCCATCGTAAATACTTTACCATGAGCCATTGCAGCAGCTTCTGCATACAGCTGACCGCTTTGAGAAAGGAAAGCATCTTCATCGAAGTACTTCGTATGGAAGAGTTCTGTCGTCCCTTCAGGCGAGCTGTTTGTCAAAATCGGTGAATCTATTTTCTTAAAGCCGTTGTCGAAGAAAAAGTCATGTGTACTTTTGATGATCTGGTTTCTGATATTCATCACAGCATGCTGTTTTCTTGAACGCAGCCACAGGTGGCGGTTATCAAGTAAGAATTCAGGGCCGTGCTCTTTGGGCGTGATCGGATAGCCTTCAGCCTCCTGGATGATTTCTATATTGCTGACTTCCATTTCATAACCGAAGGATGAACGGTCGTCGCTCTTGATTGTTCCGGTGACGTACATGGAAGTTTCCTGGCTGAGTCCTTTGGCGACGGCAAACAGTTCTTCATCATTTGCCTTTACTACGACACCCTGCATAAATCCAGAACCGTCTCTAAGCTGTAAAAATTGAAGTTTTCCGCTGCCGCGCTTCTGGAGCAGCCAGCAGCCGACCGTTACTTCCTGACCTTCATATTTCGGTGATTCTTTAATCGTAATCTTCATTCTTAAACTCCTTCTAATCTTTCTGTGACAAAATTTTTGATTCGTGTAATTGCTTCTGTCATCACTTCTTCACTTGTTGAATAGCTGATGCGTATATTATCTTCCAGACCGAAAGCGGATCCCGGAACAACAGCAACATGAGCATTTTCAAGCAGGTCTTTGACGAAATCGTCCACAGTATCATAACCCATCTTATCCGTACATTCCTTAAAATTAGGGAAAAGATAAAATGCACCTTCAGGTTTAATACATGTAGTGTATGGAATTTCTTCAAGCAGATTGTAGGCATGGTCTCTTCTCTGTCTGAAGGTCTCATTGAACTCTGTCAAAAATGAGCGATCCATTTCATAGGCTGCAACTGCAGCCCACTGTGATGGTGTAGACGGATTGGAGGTAGACTGGCTCGCCAGTCCTGTCAACCCTTTGATCAGAGCTTTGTCACCGCATGCATAGCCGATTCTCCATCCGGTCATTGCGTGGGATTTACTTACACCGTTAATGACCACCGTACGGGCTTTCATATCTTCATTGACGGAAGCGATCGAGTGATGCTCGGTGCCATATACCAGAACTTCGTATATTTCATCGGCAACGACGATCAGATCATTTTTTGCAACGACTTCAGCCAGTGCTTCCAGTTCTTCTTTGGAGTAAACCATACCGGTCGGGTTGTTCGGTGAGTTCAGCATAAGCACTTTCGTCTTATCAGTGATATTTTCCTTTAAAAGTTCCGGAGTAAGCTTGAAAGATGTGGATTCATCTGTGTAAACAAGTACCGGTGTACCTTCTGCAAGCTTAATCTGTTCCGTATAACTCACCCAGTAAGGAGAAGGGATGATAACTTCATCTCCACTGTCGATCAAAGCCTGGAAAACATTATATAATACATGTTTTGCACCGGACGCGACGAAGATTTCGTCAGAGCCGTACTCCAGTTGATGATCTCTCAGCATCTTTTGTGATATCGCAGCTTTCAGCTCAGGAATTCCGGCTGCGGGAGTATATTTGGTCGCACCTTTTTTTACAGCATCAAAAGCTTTTTCTATGATTTCATCAGGTGTATTAAAATCGGGTTCACCTGCTCCAAGTCCAATGATATCGACACCGGCCGCTTTCAGTTCTGCAGCTTTAGCTGTAATGGCCAGTGTTTGACTCGGTGTTAAATTTTGAACGCGTTGAGAGAGTTCCATATTTCTGCTCCTTTTAAGTATGATATTTTATTTGGATATACTAATTATAAATGACTCAGGTACTGTTTAAAAGTATTGCGTGAGCCTTTGATTATATTTTCATCTGGAAAATATTTTAAAAATGCATTTTTATATGGTTTTGACAGTATCCTGTTATCAAGCAGCAGTACAAGACCGTGATCTTTTTTATTTCTTTTGACACGGCCGATCATCTGCCTGAACTGGAATACCGCCTGAGGCAGATCTTCACTGTAAAAGTGTTTGAAATCATTTTGTTTAGGAATCGGGAAAGGCAGTTTTGACAGCATGATGCATTTATCATCAGTGCCCTCGATATTAATGCCTTCACTGAAACTGGAAGTTGCCAGCAGCAGCACATTTTCGAGCTGATTATACTGGAGCAGCAGTTTATCATGAGAAGCCGACCGATTTTGCCTTAATACGACGAAATCATTGAACAGTTCGACTTCCTTTGTAAGTTCATATATTTTATTCAGAAGTTCGTAGTTGGAAAAGATGACGAGCAGCTTGCTGTTTGTCTCGATAAGATACATGGACAGATAGTCTACCAGTGCGTATAAATATTCCTCATCATTCTGGTCATATGCCGGTATGTCATCAGGAATGAATAATTTAGTGTTATCGAAAAGTGTTTCGTTCCGGATGATGGCACTGTTGAACGCCGTGTCTCCAAACACGTAGTCCAGATGTTTGAATGACCCCTTCACTTCCAGAGTGCCTGACATCATAATCAATGATTTAATATGATGATTTTCAGCCAGCAGCTGAAATTTCGGATGGGTGACAATGAACTTCACCCGCTGTACATTGTTATCATTCTCAACATTGTAGTTCCCATTTTCTACAGACTGATTCAAATCGTTCAACGTCGTCTGGAAGTAATGGATATGATTGTACAGTGCCTGGTATTGATTTGTTCCCCGTATCGTTCCTAAAAAGATAGAGCAGAATTCTTTTGAACGGTTGATGATACTCTGTACACTTTTTATATTATTGGCCTGGATTGCGTCAAAAATCATGTCGACATGCTGATTGAGTTTTTCCATCAATTCTTCCAGTAAATATGCAGATTTGAAATCATTATTCTCAATATATGAACTCAGCAGCCTGTTCTGTCTTGGCGTGCCCACCTGCCCGACAAAGAATTTCATGCTTTGGTAGTTATATTCAGTCTGCGTTCTTTGGTTCAAAGAAGTATTGAGCTGATGCGCTTCATCTACAATAAGATACTTTGAGTGGCTCAAAAGCTCGAGACAGTCCTGTATGAAATAGTGGTTGGTAAACACTACCGGTGCATTATCCGCTTTTTCAAATGCACGGTCAAAGTAATAGTGTTCATTGGTCCTGCCGGTCTGTATGAGCATCGTCTTATAATATGCTTCTTCAGGACCTTTCAGACCGATTTCGGACAGATCGCCGGTCTCTGTTTCGAGCAGCCACGTCAATAGTCTCATTTTCAGCAGTACCACTTCAGGGTTGTTATCTTCCGTTTCGAGCAGGGAACTGACAGCATTCAGATCCAGGTAATTTTCACGGCCTTTTAAATTTACATAGTCAATATTCAGATCGAGCGCTTCGGTCAGCAGACTCAGTTCATTGTTCACCATCTGATTCTGTAAAATTTTTCTTGAGGTGGAAACGAGAATCTGCTCATCATACAAGGAATGGAAACTGATTGCTGCAATTAGAAGCGCGCTTGTCTTTCCTACTCCGGTGTAGGCTTCTATTGCCAGATGTTCCCCTTTTTCAAAGTGGCTGAATATTTCATTGGCCAGCCTGAGCTGGTCTTCCCTGTGTTCGATATTTCTGTAATTCACGTATTTATCATAGAGCTCGCGGACTGTGACCTCGGGTATTTTATAATCATGAGAGCCGGATTTCCTGATATAGAAATCTTTGTACAGCTTCAGATTCTCCCTGGGCTTCTCCATCTTCGTTTCCGACAGCAGACTGAATATCAGATCTGCCAGGCTGTATCTCAAATGTTTTGACAAGTGATACAGCTGCTTTAAAGTCTCACTGTTGGTCCCAGTCATCTTATCCAGCAAATACAGGAAAAGCTCTGCCGTGGCATATGCATCTTCATCCGCCCTGTGCGCGTTTGATAAATTGATACCGATGGTGGAAGTGATTTCAGCTAATTGAAAACTGTTTTCCGCAGGCAGAAATATTTTCGACAGTTCGACAGTGTCAATCGAAAGAACCGGCGAATAGTTCAAATGACATTTACTGAAATGATTTTGCAGGAACGCCAGGTCAAAATCGACATTGTGGGCAACGAATACGTGATTCTGCAATTTTTCATATATGTCAGGTGCGAGATCTTTGAAAGCAGGTGCACCCTTCAGCATGGATTCATCAATATTTGTCAATTCCTGAATAAAAACCGAGAGATCTGTATTGTCACTCAGAAACGTGGAATACTGGTCGACAATCTGTCTGTTGTTTATAAACACGATACTCAGTTGGATGATGCTGTCTTTATTTTTGTTGTTGCCTGTCGTTTCCAGGTCCACAACAGCAAACTTCTGATTAATCATAAAATATCACCAATTTTTAAAATTCGATATCAGCACTTATAATTTTATATATCTCTCCCGATTCATCCGCCACGACTAAAAATCCGTCATCAGTAATATCGACCGGTTTGCCCATGAAGGAACGGTTCATTTCAGAAATTCTCATGTGTCTGCCAAAAATGATGGACTTGGAAACCCAATCATTTTTGATGGATGAAAATGGAGTGCTTAGGAATAATTCATAATAGTGCTCTATTTCTTTGACCAAATGATTTAGAAACAATTCAATATCAATTCTATCATTTTTACGCAATTCGCTCTCGATAGAAGTGGCATTTTCCAATTCTTTTACGGCTTCGGTTTCATAAAGGTTGATTCCGATGCCGCATATGATGGTCTGTATCATATTGTTTTCACTGAGGACTTCTGTTAAAAATCCGCACACTTTTTTATCGTTTATATAAATATCATTCGGCCATTTGATGCCTGTCTGCAGATCAAATGATTTTTCAATGGCACGGGCGATAGCAAGGGAAATAAACAGATTGAACTTGATGATTTCATTAAGGTCGATGTCAGGTTTTAATACTGCAGACATATACAGACCGGAGCTTTTCGGAGACAGCCACTCTCTGTTGAAGCGTCCCCTGCCTTCGGTCTGTTCATTTGAAACGACAATGAAAGGCTGCTGTTTTTCAGATATATATTGAAAAGCGACCTTCTGAGTCGAATCGACGGATTCCCGGTAAATGATATCCGTAAATAAATCTGATTGTGCAATCATGGAGGACAGCAACGTTTCGTTCAGCTGATCAGATGAACGGGTCAGCATATAGCCTTTATTCGTTACGGATTCCACTTTATATCCGTCTTTTTTCAAGTTTTGTATTGATTTCCAGACAGCGGTCCTGGAGACACCGAGCTGATCTGCCATCTTCTGTCCGGATAAAAACTGTTCTTTATTTAATAACTTCAATACTTTCTGATCCAACTTCAACATGTTTTTTCACCCAATTGATAATATCGTTATGATTATTATTTACTCTTTCAAATAGTACTTCATTTTCAATTAAATTCAAGCATTCTTTTATCCACGGACCGCTTTTCTGATCATAAAACTCCATCAGATGCCTGCCATTTATCTCAAGATCTTTTTTACTTCTTATAATCAGTGACGGCTGTAAAATAAGAGCCTCTTCGAGGACGGTCACGTCTTCAATCAGTTCATTGTACTGGTTCAATCTAATGAGCCGCCTGATCACATCTTCATGATATTGATAGGCTATTTTTCTGGGATGGACATCTTCGGCAGCGGACTGAAGCAATAATTTGCCGTGTTTAACGAGTTCGATTTCAGCGTTGGATAACTTTAAATCTCTGAGTCTGCCGATCAGCGTGTCATTCTTTACAGACTGTGTGATGAGTTCGTCCATAAAATCTTCCACATGGGAATTCATATATTCATCCTTATCGATGTCTTTAAAAAGCGGGATGAATGCCATCAGTCCGGCCTGAACAAGCTTCTCTTTGGCGCTTTTCAAACCGTTGCCCGCATATGTCTTTTTAAGCTCTCCGACAATACGTTCGACAGAAACCTGCTCTACTGTATGGGCGTTTTCCATCATCGACCTTTCAGTAGCCTTTTCTATTGAAAAATTCAATACTGACATGAATCTGATTGCCCGGATGATTCTGAGTGGGTCTTCCCCGAACCTTTCATCGGGCTCCCCTGCGGTGATGATTTCTTTCTTCTCTATTGCCTCTCTTCCGGAAAAGGGGTCATGAAATATCATGTTTTCTGACATCGCCATGGCGTTCATGGTGAAGTCCCTTCTCTTCAGATCTTCATCGAGAAGGCATCCGGTATGTTTCCCGTCCACTCTGTATGTCGTCACTTCAAAAGGGATATTTTGAATGAGTACAATTATTGTGCCGTGTTCTTTTCCAACATCGATCGTTTTATCAAAAAGCGCTTCAACCTCGTCCGGCCGTGCATCAGTGGTAATATCCACATCATGCACCTGCCTTTGCATGTAGTAGTCCCTGACACAGCCTCCGACAAAATACGCTTCAAAACCATTTGCGTTCAATGTACTGATTACCGTTTCCCCGACTCTGAACAATTCTTTCATCATCATTCCTCTTTTAGTGAAAAATACAGGTCTTCATACTGATCGATTATACTCTCACTTTTGAACCTGGATTCAATTTCACTCAGCATGCTCTGCTGCATCGTTTTGTATTTTTTATCATCGCCCAACAGTGTCATAATGTAGCTGGCAGCCTGTTCGTAGTTCCCAATTTCAGCTATATAGCCTGTCTCTCCGTGCTGGATGACCTCGCTGATGCCGCCGGCGGTGGAACCGATCGGGACTGCTCCGCAGTTCATTGCTTCCAATAACGCAAGCCCGAAACTCTCCTGCTCGCTCAGCAGCATGAAACAGTCGGACATTTTATAAAACCGCACTACATCGGACTGCTGACCGGCAAAGATGACTCTGTCCGTCAGGCCAAGATCAGTTACGAGCTGCCTCATGCGGTTCATTTCCGGCCCGTCCCCGACCAGCACGAGTACCGCGTCAATTTCAGAAGCTGCGATATTGAAAGCTCTGATAATATCTTCAATCCTTTTAATCGCCCTGAAATTTGAAGTATGCATGATGACTTTCGTATGTTCATCAATGCCGTAACGTTCTTTCAGCTCGGCAGCAGTATCTTCTTTATCGGACATGTTAAATTTATTTTCATCTATAAAGTTATGAACAGTTGTTATTTCCTTGTCAGGACTGATCAGACGGTACGTATCGTCTTTCAGGCTGTTTGACACAGAAGTCGTTATATCTGATGACTCGATTCCAAATTTAATGGCACTTGTCAAAGTCATATCATGGCCAAGCACGGTAATATCTGTGCCATGCAAAGTCGTCATGATCTTGACATCACTGCCCGACATCTGTTTGGCAAGTATGCCACAGACAGCGTGAGGCACTGCGTAGTGCATATGTATGACGTCCAGATCATAATACTTGATCACTTCTGCAATTTTACTTGAAATGGTTATATCATACGGCGGATACTGGAAGACGCTGTAACTGTTCACGTCTGTCTGATGCACGTATATATTGGGGTGGTCTATGGTCAGTCTGAACGGCATTTTTGACGTAATGAAGTGGACCTGATGGCCCCTTTTTGCCATTTGGATACCTAGTTCTGTTGCGATAATGCCACTGCCCCCGACGCCCGGGTAACATGTAATTCCTATTTTCATATTATCACTCTCTATCTATGTGATTGAGGTAATGCATCACTGCACTGGCAGTGCCCTCATTTGTCGCCAGCGGCACATCATAGACATCTGACAGTCTCAGAAGCGCTGATACATCAGGTTCATGGGGCTGTGCAGTAAGCGGATCCCTGAAAAAGATGATGATATCAATGTTGCCGTTTGCAACCATTGAGCCGATTTCCTGATCTCCGCCAAGCGGACCCGATTTAAAGCGGTGGACTTCAAGCCCCGTTTCCTCAATGAGCCGTTTTCCGGTAGTCCCTGTAGCATACAGATCATGCAATTTGAAAGTATCTTTATATTCTTCTGCAAATGTTATCAATGCTTCTTTTTTCTTATCGTGTGCAATCAAAGCAATTTTCATAATGGCCCCCAATAATCATTATATTACTATTATAGATAAAATGTTTTGTTATGTGAAATATTCGAAATAAAAAACACAGCCGGAATTTCCCGACTGTGTTAATAAAAGATTAGCTCTGGCTTCTTGCAATTAAGATGAATCTGACAAGTTCTGCAACTGCGACTGCTGTAGCAGCTACATAAGTCATCGCTGCAGCATTCAGAACTTTTTTAGCATGTCTGTACTCTTTTTCATTCACTATATTCAGCGACTCTATCTGCTTCATCGCCCGGCTGGAAGCATCAAACTCAACCGGCAGCGTCACAAGCTGGAACAATACAGCGAATGCCATTAAACCGATACCGGCCCATAGCAGATATCCTCCGAACTCTGTATTCATACCGATTGTCAGTAACATACCCGCTATGATCAAGAAGTATGAAAAGTTACTTCCTAACTGTGCAAGAGGGAACAATGCCGATCTGAAACTTAAAAACTTGTAGCCGGTTGCATGCTGTATCGCGTGACCGACTTCGTGTGCAGCAACTGCAGTGCCTGCTACACTTGGTTTATCGAAGTTGTGTGGAGAAAGCCGGATTACCTTGTTTTTCGGGTCATAGTGGTCACTTAGAAAACCTTGACCTCTTTCCACTGCAACATCGTAAATACCATTTTCATGTAAAATTTCCTCTGCTACTTCTCTCCCTGTCAAACCACTTGTGGAACGTACTTTTGAGTACTTGTTGAAAGTGGATTTAACATTCATTTGAGCGAGCATTGGAACAATCATCAATAATACAAAATAAATGATGATACCCATTAAATCAATTCCCTCCTATATTATCTCTTCTTATATTTTACTTTAGATTTTAGTCATTCGTCAACGAATTACTTCTGGGAACGAGCTGCTGCAGAAGTACAAGAACGAATACAGTCAGCCAGAAAGCAAAATAGCCGATATGGTCACTGTACTGCGACAGCTGGCCATACACAGGATACTGTCCGTACACATAGTCGATGACATCATTATGAAAGAGCCAGATAGCGGTAATATACAGATGTATCGGTTTTATTTCCAAATATGGCAGGAATAAAAAAGCCTGTACAGCCATTATGCTGTGTGAAGCGACAAGCATCAGGCCGATCCATGATATGAATCCCGTCTCCATAAAAGTAAGGAGGTTCATTACGACGGCCCATACACCGTATTTGATCAAGGTGGTGAAAGCCAGCGCATCTATCAGCCCCCACTTCTTATTCATCAGTATGAGAACAATCAGGATGCTTAAAAACAGAGTTGCTGTGGGGCTGTCGGGTACGAATGGCATAAAGTACCATTCTGTTTGGGAGAGCTGTCCGCCATACCAGTAATAGCCGTAAATCGTGCCTATGAAGTTACTGATCAGTAATAATACTAAAAACCACTTGTTATACATCAGTTCGATTATTTTATTCATGTGATCACCTAAGAAAAAAACCCCTTTGTAAAAAGGGGTTTTAAAAGTTTATTCACCAGAATCCGGTGTGTTTTGAGCTTCGTCGTCAGAAACTTCTTCAAGATTTGCAACAAATTCTGAAATTGCTACAATCTCATCATCAGTCAACTGATCTTCGAAAGCAGGCATTTCATCTCCGACACCGTTTCTTACGAATGCTTCTACAGTCGCAGCGTCCAATTCAGGTTCAACCAGGTTTGGACCTGATCCCCCTGCAAGTTCACCGCCGTGACAACTTGTACAGTTGGTACGTATCAGCTCGTTAAAGACGGGGTCTTCAGCATCCAGGTTTGAGAACACGATCTGCCCTTGGGCATCCTGCTGCTCCCAATCATGGTAAGCAACTGATTCCCATGTTGTATAGAAAATTATTGCCACTGTCACCAGCATCAGTCCGCTTGCGATAGGACGGCGTTTCCAGTGACGGTCTTTCTTATTATCCAGCCAAGGTGCTAATAATAACGCAGTAAATGCGATACCTGGTATTACGATTGCACCGATAACGTTAAATGGTCCCGATGCATAAGTGTATTTTAATATTTGATAAAGAAATAGGAAGTACCAGTCCGGTAAAGGAATGTAACCTGTATCAGTCGCATCGGCAACACGCTCAAGCGGTGCCGGGTGGGCAACTGTCAGACATAAAAATCCTATAAGGAACACTGCTCCTGTTATCCATTCTTTTAGAAGAAAGTCCGGGTAAAATTCTTCTGTGCGCCCGGGGAATTCTGAATAGTCGCGATTGAGCTTTGGTTTATCATATTTCTGTATTCGGGAATCTCCGACAAATGTCAGTCCTTTTCCACGTTTCATAAATTTTTACCTCCCATTTCTCCTATAGTGGACCTGCGATACCTTGTCTACGTATCATGATGAAGTGAATAGCCATCAACACAAACAGTGCAGCAGGCAGGAAGAATACATGGATAGCGAAGAATCTTGTCAGTGTCTGTGCACCGATAATTGTATCATCACCAGCTAGCAGCGTCTGAATCCAATCACCGATAAACGGCACACTGCCTGCGATATCCAGTCCTACTCTAGTTGCGAACAATGCTTTCATATCCCAAGGTAATAAATATCCTGTGAATGCAAGACCAAGGATTGTTGCGAAAAGTAACACTCCGACAACCCAGTTCAACTCTCTTGGAGCTTTATAAGCACCTGTAAAGAATACTCTTAAAGTATGTAAAAACATCATTACAACAACTAAACTTGCACCCCAGTGGTGCATACCTCTGACAATCAAACCAGCTGCTACATCATGTTGAAGATAGTAAACAGAATTCCAAGCATTAACGATATCCGGTACATAATACATTGTTAAGAACATACCCGATAAAATCTGAATTAATACTATGAAAAATGTCAGACCTCCAAAACAATAGACAAACGCAGAGAAGTGATAGGCAGGGTTAACATGCTCCGGCACCTCATGATCTGCCACATCTCTCCAAATAGGAGTTATATCCATGCGGTCATCTATCCAATCATAAATTCTATTGAACATTTAGTTCCCTCCTATACTAATTCATTTGGAAATACTTGGCCTATTGTAAGAAATCCATCGGATTCGCCAACTTCGAATTGATCCAATGGCCCTGTTGGAGGAGTTCCTGGTACGTTTTCTCCATTCTTCTCATATAAACCGTTATGACATGGGCAGAAGAATCTTTCTGGATTATTATCATCAGCTGCCCATGTTACTGTACAGCCAAGGTGCTTACAGACAGGTGAGAATGCGATAATCTCATCACCCTCTTTATAAACCCAGGCAAAATCTGTTACCTCACTTGTATACCAGGCATCTTCCTGTTCAAAAGTGAAATCGACCTGCATCGGTTCTTCAGTGATTTCATCAATTGTAACACTTGTCGTTATCATCGACCCTTCGGAATCGTCCTGGAACAACGGGTCCAGTGCCATTCTTCCCATTGGAAGTATCATACCAGCCGCCATAAATGATCCAACACCCATTAAGGAATAGTTCAAGAACTGACGTCTTGTAACTTTTTGCGACATTTTAATTTCCCCCCTCAAACACATGCGTTCTTTTACATTAAATATAACTAGGACATATCAATTTTAGCCTATTAAATTCTGACGGTCAATAAGCTTTCACAATTTTTAATGCTCGCTTTATGCGATAATTGTGTAAAAAGTATTCAAACTTAACTGTTCCAAATGGAAATTATGGATTTCATCACTTTTTTGACTTCATCATTGACAAGATCAAATTTAATGTCATTGCTCATATCCTGCAGCGGAATCTGATTCAATTTTATCGAATTGAATTCATCATCCAAATTCAAGTGTGTCAGTATGACTACATTTTTAAACCCGTAATCACACAGCTGTTTCTGGTACTGTTTTAAAACTTCAGTGTCTGAAAGGACAGTCGTCATTGCAGGAGTGATGAAGATTCTTCCTTTAAACTGTTTTTCAAGCTGTATGGTGACAAGCTGTACAAGCTCGATATCATTCGCATGCGTCAGTGCCTGATCATCCAAATCCGCACTGACGAATGGAATGACAGCAGTATCAACAAACTCAATCTGCTCTTTCAAATTTTTAATATCATTAAAATTGTATAACATGATTTCACCTTTCACATGTCTTTCTGTTTTTGAGTTCTTCAGTCAATCTGTAAAACAGATCTCTGTCATTGTTCATCAGGGCTGTATCAATCTGTTCCTCAAGAACTTTAATCTGGTCGTGAATATGACCTTGATTACTGTCCCGTTCACTATTTTTCATTTCATCATATCGCTTGTTCGGTGTACTGAAAACAAATTCCAGAAATACCGGTTCCATATCATTACTGTTCAGTTCATGTAATATGACCTCGCCGTCAGTCGTCACAATCGATTTTTTTTCTAATACAAGTGTCGGACGGCCTGTAGTTTTTTCAGCAATCCTCAGCCTTCGGTCTATGGTCATATCACTGAAAGATACACAATCGATGATGTTCGGATGTGCTTTTATGAAGTTCAATATCCACACAGCCACCCTGTCTTCAAAATCAAAGTGATAGAGAACATAATCTAAGAAATCACGTTTATGGTTCTTGGTCCTCATCTGTCAAACGCTCCTTTTCATCCTGCCATTTCATATTGCCAGGGTCCAGCTCTGCAAGTTTATCAAGGATGTCTCTACGCAGCGGATGTCTGATTTCGCTCAAGTAATAAAAGTAGTCTTCGTAAAATTCCAATGAGTCCCCTATTAGCGGCGAAGCTTCTTTATAATACTTCATCGCTTTTTCATCATCTTCATTGATGGTGTAGATTTTCGCCAGAAGATACAGGGATTCTCCGGATAATGCATGAAAATCGAAATCATCTATATAATCTTCGATATCTTCAGTGGCATCGAGCTTCAGCAGTGTCTCAAAAAGCATCAGGTACGCATCATCGTAATCCTGGTCGATTTTTATCGCTTTCTCAAAATACTGTAAAGCCTCTTCCGGCTGGTTAGTTCTGAAGTGCAATCTGCCAAGATGGAAATAAACAAGTGGGTTCTTATCATCTTCCGACAAATATTTCTGCATGACTTCAATCGCTTTCGGCAGCTCGTGCTGCGTTTCGTGAATGTTCATCAATAAAATATAGGCATTCATATAATACGGTTCGTTGTCCAGAACTTTTTCAAGCAGCACAATGGCATTATCGTATTCCTGCACCTGGTATTCCAGAAGCGCCTGGCGGTACCAGTCATCATTTGTAAAATTGTCATCCTCTGCCGCTTTGAAGTACGCCTGTGCCTCCTCCAGATTCAGAAGGTTCATATTGATTTCAGCCAGCCTCAGATTGATGTCTACCTGATTGACCTGTCCAATTTCCTGATTCAGCATCAATTGGTAATGCCTGTTCGCCTCTGTCAGATCTCCATCATGGAAATAAAGTTCGGCAATTGCAAAGTCGATGATCGGATCATCAGTCAGTTCCTTTGCATCAAACAATGATTTTACAGCGATATCATTCATATTCAGCTGTTGGAATATTTCCGCCTTAAGCATCATGACAGTTGCTGTTTTCTTAGAACTGTTGATCAGACTCAGCGCCTCGTCCAGACGATTATCAGTAATCATCAGATCAGTGAGGTAGGCAAGTATTTCATCATCGTGTTCAGTCTGATTATAAAGGTGGACATACACCTTTTCAGCATAGTTATGAAGGCCGCTTGAAATCAATGCGTCTCCAAGTATGAACAATGCATCAAGATCATCCTCCTCTTTGATTTGAGGCAGATCGTTGATGATGGCATTCAATTTCTGTTCGGGGTATTCACCCCTGTTTAAATAATCAATGGCTTGATAAATTTGTTCCTGCATTATATATATCCTTTCATCTAGCCTGTTTTAACTGCTCCATATCCTCCAAAAAGTCAGGGTAGGAAATACTGATTGCAGAAGGGTCATCGATGTTGATATCCTTATCGGCTGCAATACCCATGACGAGCAGCATCATTATGATACGGTGGTCATGATAACCTTTGAAGTCATTATCGGTCAATTTGATTTCGGAAAGCGGATGGACGATGAAGCCATCATCGAATTCCTCGAATCTGATGCCGAATTTACTCAGTTCGTCTATAACTGCCCTTAATCTGTCCGTTTCTTTAAAACGCAGTTCTTTGGCATCTTTGATGACGCTTGGTGAACTTCCAAAAGCACCCAGCACTGCAAGGACCGGTATTTCATCAATCAATCTCGGGATGATATCACCGGATAGTTCATAGGAACTTAAGCTTTCAGAGTGTTTCACCCTGACATTGCCGATCGCTTCGCCCTCGGTTGAAGTTCTCTCCACTTCAATATCCGCGTTCATCTGTCTGAATACATCAATGATGCCTGATCTGGTTTCATTGAGTGAGACATCCTCTATTAATATATCGGAACCTTCAGTTATTGCTGCCAGCACCATTAAAAAGGCTGCTGATGATATATCTCCCGGCACAAGGACATCCCGGGGCTTCAAGGACTGGTTGCCTTGCAGCTTGACGGTCAGCCCTTCAACCGAGATATCGACCCCGAACTGCTCAAGCATGATCTCGGTATGGTCCCGTGATTTGAATTCTTCATGTATTATCGTTTCACCATCTGCGAACAGACCGGCAAATAATATTGCACTCTTCACCTGTGCACTTGCAACAGGCATTTTATATTCAATGGCATTTAATGAACTCGGTTTAATTTTTATCGGCGGGTACCTGCCATCTTTCCAAGAGATGTCGGCACCCATTTCGCCTAATGGCCCTGAAACACGGTCCATCGGCCTTATGGCAATGGAACTGTCCCCTTCCATCGTTGCACTGATGCCGAGACCTGAGAGCAATCCCATAAGAAGGCGCGTTGTTGTTCCTGAATTACCAGTATACAGAACATCGACGGGTGTCCTGAAATTTTCTGCTCCCGGAGATGTCACTGTCATCCGCCCCGCTTCATTTGTGATGCTTACACCGAGCTGTGACATGATTTCTGATGTTCTGAAAGTATCATCGCTTTCGAGTGGTGATTTGATTGTGGAAGTCCCTTCTGCAAGGGCGGCCATCATCAGTGCACGGTGTGTGATTGACTTATCGCCGGGCACTTTTATATTACCGATAAATTTATGATTTAATAATGATTTCATATGGACTCCTTTATCCCGCTTAAATAATTTTCAAGCGCATCGATATTCAATTCTGTAAAATAAGGAGAAAAACTTTCATCTACTAAAACAAAACCGATTGTTTCATTTTTAATATTTTTCTTATCATGTCTCATAAGGCTGATCATCTGTTCTATATCCATTTCGCCCAGCAGTCCGACCGGGTAATCCAGTCCTGAAAAGTATGCCTGATATTTTTGCAGATCAAAAATATCACTTTCGGAAGTCTTGTTTGAAATTTGCATCATTGCATATAAACCGAGAATGATGGCCTGACCGTGCGGAATCTTATATTGGTATTCGATTGCATGGCCCAAAGTGTGACCGAGGTTTAAAAATTTTCTTGAACCGGATTCGAACTCATCCGAGGTTACATAGTCCATTTTAGTTTTGATGCCTTCGATGATGCTTTCTTCGATGGCATCCATTCTGATTCCCGAAGCAGTTTTATCCATCAGATTGACGGCAGCCTCTTCACTGTTTAAAAGAGCATGTTTAAAGACTTCGCCAAATCCACTCATGATTTCACTTTCAGGTAAAGTGCTTAAAAATTCGAGATCATAAACAACGGCGGCAGGTCTGTGGAATGCACCGATCAGATTTTTACCGTGACCTGAATTGATTGCAGTTTTACCGCCTATTGCTGAATCATGTGCCAATATGGTCGTCGGTACCTGAATGAAGTCCACACCTCTTAAAGTTACAGCAGCTGCAAAACCGCCGGCGTCACCCGCAGCGCCTCCGCCGATGACGACAACAAGACTCGAACGCTTGATGCCTTTTTCGAGCAGGCTCTCGGTCAGATCCATAAATGAATGGAAGGATTTTGCCGACTCGCCACTGTCTATAAGAATCGGATCTTCGATTTTTTTTAATATTCCATCTTTGAAATGTCCATACACTGTCTCATCCACTATATAAAACACTTCGTTATATTGGGATGTGTAATGTTTCATTACTTCATTGAAAATACCATGTCCCACATGGACGGTGTAGTTATTATCCGGGTAAGTCGTTTTGAACTCTTTCATGATCAGAAGTTTTTAACTCTCTCTTTATAATCTTCGACAGCCTGTTTTAATTCTTCAAAGTTATCATGTGGGAATTTATCCAGTATTGCACGTGCCATTTCTATTGCAACCATATGTTCACAGACAATGGATGCCGCAGGCACTGCACATGCGTCACTGCGCTCCACTGTAGCCTTGAATGGTTCTTTCGTATTGATATCGACACTCATCAATGGTTTATAAAGGGTTGGAATAGGTTTCATCACCGCTCGGACAACAATCGGCATTCCTGTAGACATTCCGCCTTCAAAACCACCAAGGTTGTTCGTCTTGCGGATATATCCTTCTTCACTGCTGTAAAGAATCTCATCCTGCACCTGTGATCCCGGAGTATGCGCGAGTTTAAAACCCATACCGAATTCTACGCCTTTGAAAGCGTTGATGCTGATGACACTGCCTGCAATTTTAGAATCAAGCTTTCTGTCGTAATGAACGTAGGATCCAAGACCGACCGGCGGGTTTTCAATGATGACTTCGACGATTCCGCCGATTGTATCCCCATTTTTCTTCGCTGTATCAATCAGTTCCTCTGTTTTCTTTGTCTGCTCATCTGAAATCATACGTACTGAAGACTGATTTGCACCTTCAGCGATTTCTGAATATGAATATTCGCCTTCATCTTTGACTTCGCCTATTTGAGTCACACGGCTCGTCATATTTATATCCAGTGAATGCAGCAGCTCTTTACAGAGCGCCCCGACAGCGACACGTGCAGCAGTTTCTCTTGCTGATGACCTTTCCAGAACGTTTCTCAAGTCACGCGCGTTATATTTAATACCGCCGACAAGATCCGCATGTCCCGGACGAGGCTTGGTGATGACACGTTTCATCTTCTCTTCTTCTTCCGGAGTAAGCGGTTCGCTGCCCATGATCGTCGTCCAGCTTTTAAAATCATCATTTGTCAGCTCGATCATTATAGGACTGCCGAGAGTTTTACCGTGACGGACGCCGGCACCGAATGTGAATGTATCCTTCTCGATCTTCATTCTGCGGCCACGGCCGTATCCGCCCTGCCTTCTTATCAGCTCAGCCTCCATACGGTCTTTATCTATAGGCATGTTTGATGGAAAGCCTTCAATTATCGCAGTTAGTTTTGGACCATGTGATTCACCTGATGTTAAAAATCTCATAATTCCACCTTCTCCTCTAAAATTATATTAAAAAAAGCTGAGTAATAACCCAGCTCCTTGTTTCTTTGTTTAGTAAATCCAGTCTTTGTTAATTAGGCTGTAGTCGAGTACTTCAGCTTCATCAAAGAAAAGATTGATTTCTCTTTCAGCACTTTCCGGTGAATCTGAACCATGGATAATGTTTTTTCCAACAGTTAAACCAAAGTCGCCTCTGATAGTTCCCGGCGCCGCTTCTTGAGGGTTCGTCGAACCAACTACCAATCTTGCAGTAGAGATTACGTTCTCACCTTCCAGTACCATTGCGAAAACCGGTCCTGAAGTAATGAAGTCAACAAGCTCTCCGAAGAAAGGTTTGTCCTGGTGTTCCTGATAATGTGTTTTAGCAAGATCCTCTGACACATTCATCAATTTTGCACCGGCAATTTTGAAACCTTTATTCTCAAGTCTTGAAACAATCGGCCCGATAAGATTTCTTTGTACCCCATCAGGTTTAATCATTAGAAAAGTTTTTTCCATTATTAAATCTCCTTATAAAATAGTTATGTTCTTATATTATCATTAATTAATTTCATTGTTAATTTATTTCAGACGTTTTTTGAGTTTTTCTGCTATTTCCAGCAAATATCCTTTAACCGGCTGCTCGATATCACTTAGATGGGCGATCGCTTCATCGTAATGATCGGAGCTGATTTCAAGAGATTCTTCAAGAACATCTGAATTCAAAATCTGTTCGATCAGTGAATCAAGCATTTCAGGTTTATTTTTAAACTCAGTCAACTGCTCCCTGAACTGTTCATCCTTATCCCTGAGAAGAAGGACCGGTAAAGTATAATGACCGTTGGCCAGATCTGAAAATTTCGGTTTGCCGAGTTCCGACTCATCACCTGTAAAGTCCAGACAGTCATCTATGATCTGAAAACTGACACCGATATGATGAGCGAACTCGGTCAGATGGTTCATCGTCACCTCATCAAGGTTGCTTGCATAGCTTCCAAGCTCTACACTCAGCACAATCAGCAATGCCGTCTTACGATAGATTTTTTTGTAGTAATCATCATAAGTCTGATTTTCATTGAACTGATGGTTGAACTGAAGCAGTTCGCCGCTCACAATCTGTTCAATAGCAGCTGAATAGGTTTTATGGAATCTTTCATGTTCAATGTCGCTGACCATTTGAACGGCCGTTGATAACAGCAGATTGCCCGTATTTACCGCCTGGAAGTAGCCATATTTATAGTAAGCGGTCGGTCTGCCCCTTCTTAACCCACTGTCATCAATGATATCATCATGGACCAGCGTCGCCATATGAAGCAGCTCAAGACTCGCACTCACTTTGTAGACGTCGTTTATCCTGTCGGGATTCCCCAGCTTTCCCGCAAGTATGGATAAAGTCGGACGTAATTTTTTCCCGCCTGATTTATACAGTTCGACACTCAGATCATTGGACAGCACGCCGGCCGGTTCCAGATTTTTTCTGATCAGTCTGTCGACTTTTATAAAATCAGATGCCAGATATGTTTTAAAAGATACCATCATTAATTCACATCAATCGGTTTTATTGCAAAGTGGCTGGCTGCCGTACCTAAAGTATGGGGAATGATTTTAATGTTTGTGAACCCTGTGGTATCCAGCATGCGCTTCAGTTCATTTTTAGTCATGAATGAACTCGTGGATTCATGGAGCCATGCGTACTCATCTATCTTTTTGACAATGATGCCGCCTAGCATGGGCATGATTTTACCGAAATATAGTTCAAATCCCGAGTTGATCAGATTATTTTCCGGTGTGGAGGTCTCTAAAATGACAAGTGTCCCGCCTGGTTTCAATACACGGTAGAAATCAGCGATGGCAGCCCCGTAATTAGGCAGGTTCCTCAAGCCGAATCCGATGGTCACATAATCAAAATGATCATCTTCAAATGGAAGGTCCATTGCATTACCGTGGATAAGCGATATATTATCCCACTGTTCTGTTTTACCTTCGGCCACCTCAAGCATATTTTCACTGAAGTCGAGCCCGGTGGTTTCTGCGCCGCTCGCCGCAAGTTGAATCGTCCAATCGCCTGTACCGCAGCATACATCAAGAACCGTCATATTACTGTCCAGAAACATGTGGGACATGGTTTTATTTCTCCAAAGTGTGTGCTGGTTGAAACTTATGATGTTATTCATATGGTCGTAATCTTTTGAAATCGTGTTGAATATTTTATGTACACGTTGTTCTTTATCCATTATTGTCACCTGAACTCTTTGTTATATATGGTAAGTTTTCTCTGTTGATGCTGTCGATGTATTGATTGATTAACTGTAATAGGCTGTTATGTGCATAACCATTATCTACAAGATAAATGAGAGGTGCAAATAAAAGACTTTTTAATTCAGCATGGGGGGGATTTTTATCAGATGTGGCATAAGCTGATTTGATCGAAGTGATTTCTTTGGAAATGCTGGACACATCGTTTATCACTTTATACTCATTATGTAATGCTAGTATTTTATAAAACTGGCTGAAAAAGTAGTCGCCGGTCAAAACATGCTCTTCCCTATCTGCATCATCTGGTTCTTCATCTAAAATCTGTAATGCTTTATTGAAAAATAAAACCGCATGACAGATGTGAGCATCACGTATGATATTTTCTTCATCTGTAAAGAAGGTGAAGAATGGCTCATTATGTAATTTCAGACTGTTATTATTCAGATCTTTTTCTATTTGTTGTATAAGAGCTTCCATGAAAAATATCACCTTATAAATTAATAGACCTAACATCAACCGTTAGGCCTAATTCATTAATTATTTTACTGCATCTTTAAGTGCTTTACCTGCTTTGAAAGCTGGTACTTTTGAAGCTGCAATCTCAATTTCTTCACCAGATTGTGGATTGCGGCCTTTACGTGCAGCACGTTCGCGGACTTCAAAGTTACCGAAGCCGATCAGCTGCACTTTTTCACCTTTTTTTAAGGAATCTTGAATTGACTCAAATACTGCATCAACAGCAGCACCTGATTCTTTTTTAGTAAGATCAGCTTTATCGCTGACAGCATTGATTAAATCAGTCTTGTTCATACTATTCCACCTCCCATAATGAGTATAATGATAAGATTTATCATTATGTTTTGACTTTAACACAGTCGATTAAGCACTGCAATGAATTTTATGGTTTTTTGGCAGAAAAATGGCTTTACTATGCACTTTTATGCACATTAGTCATAAAAATCAGGTCATTATTTTCATCAACTGTAATTTCAGGTGAATATATCGGTACGACCGGTGTATATTCATATAATACTTCGCGTACATCATCACCGGTTTCAAACTGCAGATCGTTCTCCTCGATGATTCTGCCGATCTCTTCTCTGTAATCAACGACGAAATTTTCTCCGCCGCTGTAGTAGACATTCAGTGCGCCGCCTGAATAAGGGCTCGTCACTGTCGGATTCTCATTTAAATTATAGAATTCCAGATCCAGCTTGTAAACATTAGGACCGATAGTCTCTTCAAATTCGACATGGTCTCCCATGCCGTTCACTCTGAGCTGCAGGGAGCGTATTTCTTCTGTGATTCTTAAATCGGCCAATTTGACGGTCGGATTTTCTTCGGCATCCAAAATTACAAATTGATAGTAGCCGCCCGCCTCATATGATATAGGCGGTCTTTCATCCAGATAATCCGGTACAAGTCTGTCGAAATCCACCTGATACTCGAAGTATTCGCGTGTATCTGAAACAGTTTTAATCGGCAGCAGGCCCTCTGTATCTTCCTGGTACTGCTCTACAGCATGCTGAACCATTTCAATCTGCGATTCACTCGGCATCTGGTTCGGCTGCTCAGACTCAGGATAAAGGCAGGCACTTAAAAACAAAACTGATAAAAGAACAGTTATAAATCTAAAATTATATTTGAATTTCATCTAGCTGCCCCCCAGAACAGGTATCATAAGAATAAAAGCCAGCAGCAGCAGTCCCCATGCAAATATGGAGACAATCAGGCTGATTACTTTTATTTTAATGACGTAGCGCGCCACATAGATCAATACAGCTGCTACCGCCATCGATCCCATTGATATGAAAGACAACCACATAAGATCCATTGCTGATATTCCAAACATAGTTTACTGATTACTCCAATCTCTGTATTGCTCGTTGAGAAGTTCTTTCAAACCGATCGACTCGGAAGTCTTTTGCCTCATCATCAGTTTATAAAATGCTTCGTCTTCGCTGATATCATCAAAAAGATATTGATGCAGCACTTTGGTTATAGGCATTTCAACTCCGTGGCTCTCACTTAATTCATAGGCTGCCCGTGTGGTATTGACGCCTTCCACCACCATGCCCATCTTGGCTTCAGCTTCCTTTAAGCTCAATCCTTCTGCAAGCATGATTCCGCATCTGAAGTTGCGTGAATGGTGGCTGGTGGCAGTAACTATCAGGTCGCCGATACCTGTCAGGCCGAGGAAAGTGAGTGGATCGGCACCCATCTTTGTGCCGAGCCTCGCAATTTCCTGCAGACCTCTTGTGATTATCGCGGCTTTTGCGTTATCTCCAAACTTCAAGCCGTGTAATGTGCCGACCGCTAGTGCGATGATATTTTTCAGGGCGCCGCCTATTTCTACCCCGACCAGATCTTCATTTACATATACTCTGAAATATTTGCTCATGAATACATCCTGTATCGTCGTCACACCCTTATTATGAAGAGAGGCGGTGCTGACGGTCGTCGGTGATTTCAAGGCAACCTCTTCGGCATGGCTCGGCCCGCTGAGAACACATATATCTTCGACCGTTTCAGGTGTTGTCTCCTGTTCTATCACTTCTGAAACCCTTAAATAGCTGTCGAGCTCCAGACCTTTGGCAACATGGACGATAAGCACTGTTTTATTTATCTCAAGTAAAATGCGATGTATGTCTTTCGTGATTCCTCTGACTGCTTTGACAGGCACTGCTATGACAAGCAGTTCAGCATGATCGACGGCTGCTGTCAAATCACTGGTCGCCCGTAATGCAGCGGGTAAATCCACATCTTTCAAATAATGACCATTCGTATGACTTTCATTGATTTCATTAACAACAGCTTCATTTCTGCCGTACATTTGTACATCATGATTATTATCTGTCAAGACCATTGCCAAGCTTGTACCAAAGCTTCCAGTACCTAAAACCGAAATGTTCACAAGTACACGCTCCTTTAATTTCTTTTTCGGCTGATAATATGAATCGGTGTCCCATGGAAATCAAATGCGCGGCGCAGCTGATTTTCCAAATACCTTTTATAGCTGAAGTGCATCAGCTCGGTATCATTGACGAACATGACGAATGTCGGCGGCCCTACACTGACCTGCGTACCGTAAAAGATATTCAGACGATGTCCGCCTTTATCGGTCGGCGTCGGGTTCATGCTTACGCTGTCGACGATCACTTCATTGAGTGTGCTTGATTGAACACGTTTTTTATGAGAGTCGTTCACCAGCTTGATCAGCGGGAACAAAGTAGTCAGACGTGATTTGGTTTTTGCCGATAGAAAAGTGATTGGTGCGTAGTCCAGAAACTGGAACTGCTGACGGATTTCATCTTCGAATTTTTTCATCGTCTTATCATCTTTTTCCACTGCGTCCCACTTATTGACCACAATGACGATTGCACGCCCTGCTTCATGAGCAAGACCCGCAATCCGCTTATCCTGTTCAATGATGCCCTCTTCCCCATTGATTACGACGAGAACGACATCAGAGCGTTCAATCGCACGTGTAGCCCTTAAGACTGCGTATTTCTCTGTGGATTCATATACTTTACCGCGTTTTCTCATGCCCGCGGTATCAATCAGAGTATATTCTTCATCTTCAAATGTATATTCGGTATCTACCGCATCCCTTGTGGTCCCTGCTATATCTGAAACGATGACTCTGTCTTCATCCAGTATCGCATTGATCAGGCTTGATTTTCCAACGTTGGGTCTGCCGATAAGTGAAACTTTTACCGAATCATCCTCCTGCAGGTCGACCTCGATGTTTTTAAAATGTTCCACTGCTGCATCCAGTGAATCACCAAGACCGAGACCGTGAGAGCCGGACACCGGGAAGGGCTCACCCAGCCCCAGCCGGTAAAAGTCATATATTTCATTTCTCATTTCAAAATTATCTATTTTATTTACTAATAATATGGTCGGCTTTTCTGATTTCTGCAATATGCGTGCTACATGCATATCTTCATCCGTCACACCTTCTTTACCGTTTGTGATCATCAGTATGACGTCAGCTTCCAATATGGCAATTTCAGCCTGCATTTTAATCTGCTCTTGAAAAGGTTCATCCTTTATTTCGATACCGCCGGTATCGATTACATTGAATTCATGATTCAACCATTCACCATCTGCGTATAGTCGGTCACGAGTCACTCCAGGCGTGTCCTCCACAATCGCTTTTCTTTCTCCTATGATTCTGTTAAATAAAGTTGACTTTCCAACGTTTGGACGGCCAACAACAGCAATTGTCGGTTTATACATGGTTTCGCCTCCTTACTTTAAATTATTTTACCATAAAAATAAAATAAAGGGCGATTTTCATCGCCCTTTATCATCAAATGTTTTATCGGTTTATAAATCTAAATTCTTAAATTTATCACCAAACACATCACCTAATGTTGGTTGATCTTCATCAGTTTCGTCTCTGTAGACTTTTGATGATTGTTCAGATTGGCCGGCAGGTTCCGTCGTCTCTTTGATGGACAGTGAAACTTTGCCGCTGTCCTCGCTCAAGGATAGGATTTTAACCTGAATTTCCTGACCTTCTTCCAGTACATCAGAAGGATGTGCGACATGGTCGTGGCTGATTTCGGACACGTGTACGAGACCTTCCACTCCAGGTGCCACTTGAACAAATGCACCAAAATCGACAAGTCTTTTCACCGTACCTTCAAGAGTTTCGCCACTGTTATGCTCTTTTATGAATAATTCGAACGGGCTCTCCTGAGCCTGCTTGATCGACAGGCTGACACGTTCATTATCGACATCGACATCAAGAATCTTGACATCAACCTTGTCTCCGATATTTACAGCAGCTTCGACATTTTCAACTCTTTCATAGCTCAGCTCTGAAATATGAGCCAGACCATCAATGGAACCTAAGTTGATGAAAGCACCAAAATTGGTCGTTCTGACAACTTCACCTTCCACGACTGAGCCTGTTTCGAGTTTCTGAAGCTGTGTCTTACGATCAGCTGCCTTTTCCACTTCGATGATTTTCTTGCGGTTTAAGATGACACGGTTTTTATCTTTATCAATGTCTTCCACTTTGACTTCAACAGTCTGATCCGCAAACTGTTCCAAATCTTCCACATATTCATCTGACAAAAGTGATGCAGGGATGAATCCTCTTACACCGACATCCACTACAAGACCTGCCTGGACAACTTCCATGACTGTACCGGAAATTGTTTCATCATTCTCTTGGGATGCGATCAGATCGTCGTAACTTTTATCCTCTTCCAGCTTTCTGATCGAAAGGATCAGGTTGTGACGCTCACTTTCATCTTCCACTTTGATAACAACAGCCTCGATTGTATCGTCTTCTGCGACGACTTCCTGAGGATGTTCAATTCTTTTGTTAGTCACTTGACTGATTGGAATAATACCTTCAAAGTCAGTACCGTCAATATGCGCTCTAACAAACTTCTCTTCTACTTTAAACACAGTACCGGTCACTTTGTCACCTTCGTTAAAACTGCTGTCAGATGATGCCTGTTCAGCCGTCTCTTCAGAATTTGACGTTTCTCCCTGTGAATCTTGTGAAGCTGGATTCTTTTCTTGGGGTGAATTTTCCTCGACCTGTGAATTTTCTTCTTCGTTGTTCTCTTCGTTCAAGATATTATCTGTCGTCATGTGCCTGCCTCCATTACATTACTATAGACTATATATCTAAGTTCTTATAAATATGCTGATTTGTCAAGTAATTGTCATGATAATAATAAATTATTAATTTCTTCTTTCAGTTTTACTGTTATATCCTTACGGTTTTTCCCTTCTTCAACCAATCCGTTTACATCAATCGGTCTGCCAAACACCAGTGTAATCCCTTTTTGACGGTTGTAGCTTCCTTTAATTGCCGCGGGTACGATTTTCGCCCCGCCTTTGACTGCCATGAAGCTTGCACCCTGCTGAAGATCCTGAAGTTTTCCATCTTTAGTCCGGCTGCCCTCAGGGAATATTAAAAGCATATTGTCATCTTTCAAAGCTTCGACGGATTTTTTCAATGCCTGTCTGTCACCTTTTCCGCGATCCACAGGTATGGCATTGAGACGTCCGATCAGATTTCCGAGAAGTGGTATTTTAAAAAGTTCCGACTTTGCAAAGAAAGACATCTCCCGCTTTGTACTGATTGCCACCAATGGCGGATCAAACTCGGACATATGATTGCTGCATATCAGAACAGGACCCGAATCCGGTATTCTTTCCTCCCCGATTACAGTCACTTTAAACCGTGTATGATAAAACCTTTTGACAATTGCCCTAACGACTTTATATAGCATATTACTCCACTCCTATCTTCTGCTTTGCCAGATCTAAAATTTGTGCCTCGACATCTTCGATGGACAGGTCGGTAGTGTCCAGAAGTACTGCATCATGAGCCTGCAGCAGCGGTGAGATTTCACGGCTCATATCGAGTTCATCTCGTCTGATGATCTGTGATGTGAGTTCATCCAGATCGATATCGTTCCCTCTCGCCTCTTCTTCAAGCAGGCGGCGCTCCGCCCTCACTCTCGGGGATGCCTGCATGAATATTTTCAATTCAGCATCTGGAAGAACAGTCGTGCCGATATCTCTGCCGTCCATGACAACACCTTTTTCAAGACCTATTTTTTGCTGCATAGCGACAAGGTAGCTCCTGACTTCCTCAAAGCTGGAAACTTCACTTACGTTCGCTGTCACTGTCTGTGACCTGATTTCATCAGTTACATCCCTTTCGTTCAGGATTACCCGGTTTGAGTCTTCTCTTTTGAAAGAAATCTCAACACTACCGAGATTATTGATGATATCTTTCCCTTTTTCTATGTATAATAAGGTTACTGCTCTGTACATTGCACCTGTGTCAATGTAAATGTAGTTCAATTGTTCGGCTACACGCTTGGAGATTGTACTTTTTCCAGCTGCAGCCGGGCCGTCAATGGCAATATTAATTTTATTATTCATGAAATGGTTACCTGCCTTGATTCTTTATTCTTGTTTATTTTATCATAGATTCACACTTAAACTTAATAATAGATATGTGTTTATTAATTTTCAAACAAATTTGATTATGAGGTGCGTAAAAGTTGAAAAAAATTTTAGCAATACATACAGGCGGTACAATCAGTATGTCTGAAAACGACGGTGTAATCAGTGAGAATGAAATAAACCCTTTGAAGATTGAAGGTCACCTTGATGCTCATGTGAACATCACTGAAATTTATCCGATAAAAAAGCCGTCGCCGCATATAACGATAGATGATATGGATGAAATCAAAACGATTATCGAGGAGAGTAAAGGACAATATGAAGGTTATGTCATTACTCATGGTACGGACATACTCGAAGAAACCGCATTTTTTCTCGATCTTACTTTGAATATGGAACAGCCCGTCATCATTACCGGAGCCATGCGGTCATCCAATGAACTCGGCAGCGACGGCATGTATAATTATTTATCGGGACTGCGTGCTGCTCTGAGTGCGGATTCCAAAGACAGAGGTGTACTCGTCGTTTTCAATGATGAAATACATACTGCACGATTCGTCACTAAAACCCACACATCTAATGTTGCAACCTTTCAAAGTCCGAATCACGGCCCCATCGGCTTTTTGACGAAGGATAACGTATACTATCACCACTCAATCAAACATCAGGATAAATACTCCAGTGTCAACAGTGATATAAAAGTCGCCTTGATAAAAGCGCACGTCGGACTGGATGAAACTTTCTTCAATGCAATCATCGAGTCAGGTTATGACGGCCTGATCATTGAAGCGTTGGGCCAGGGCAACCTTCCGCCGAGTGCGATGGACGGACTTGATGCTGTCACAGCAGCGGATATTACAACAGTCATCGTTTCAAGATCTTTCAACGGCATTGTCGGAAGCTATTATGATTATCATGGCGGCGGGTATGAACTGAAAGAAAAAGGCATCATATTCTCAAATGGCCTGAACGGACCGAAAGCAAGGCTTAAATTGATGCTTGCTCTTTCCAACCTGGAAAAAGAGGAAATCAGAAATGCCTTTGAATCATAAAAAAAAAGTCCGGAAATTTCCGGACTTCTTTTTATTTGTGTGATTTCTTTTTTAAAATATCTTTAATGATCCGTCCACCATGAAAGCGGCCATTTTCGATGACGATCATGTTGGCATCATTGCCTGCAGCAATGACTCCCGCAATATATAAATCCTCAACATTCGTTTCCATCGTTGCAGAATCATGTACCGGTGACAGACCATTTTTATATTCTTCGAGTTCTATGCCGAGTGATTTCAAAAAGCGGTAATCGGGATGATAGCCGATCATTGCAAATACAAAATCGTTCTTGATCTCAACTGTCCCCTCGTCCGTACTGAAAATTACCGTGTCATCTTTGATGTCTATCATTTCCGCATTAAAGTAATGGTCGACTTTTCCATGTTTGATCAACGATTTCAACTGGGGCAGTATCCAGGGTTTGATGCTTTTGGAATAATCATCGCCACGGTAGACGATAGTCACATGGCTTCCAGCTTTTTCAAGTTCAATGGCAGCATCCACACTTGAATTTTTACCGCCTATGATGAGCACATGCTGATTGAAAAAGGGATGGGCTTCTTTAAAGTAATGGAACACTTTATCTTTTCCTGCGCCAGGTACATCCAATTTGTTGGGCTGGCCGTAATAGCCGGTCGCTATGATCAGGTATGTGCACATATACTGACCTTTTGAAGTTTCTACAGTAAAGCCTTCTTCCGTCTTCCTTGAGGATGTGACTCTTTCATAAGTATTAATGTTCAGGCTATAGTGTTTGACCACTTCCCTGTAATATACAAGCGCCTGGTTTCTCTTAGGTTTATGCGCCTCGGTGATAAAAGGAAATTTTCCGATCGCCAGTTTTTCTGACGAAGAAAAGAATGTCTGATGTGTAGGATAATTATAGATTGCGTTTACGATGTTGCCTTCTTCTATCACCAGGTATTCAATGTTATTCTGTTCCAGTTCAATTGCAGCTGCAAGACCGCAAGGTCCGGCGCCGACAACTATTGTTTCATAATATTTCATTTCATCGTTCCATTCATCAAGGTATTATCAGTTCCTGACCTTCATCAATATTATTTCCGCTGATGCCGTTGGCATCGCGTATTCTCTGTACATACTCCGAGCCACCGTCACCGTAATATCTTAATGCAATCTGATATAAGTTATCCTCACTCGTAACGACATGAGTTGCGCCTACAGATTCTTCTTCAGTGCTTTCATCAGCACTTTCAGATTCGTCCTGTGATGATTCTTCTGATGATTGTTCCTGTTCTGACTCATCTGACTGCTGTGTTTCTTCTTCAGTCTGATCTTCCGATTCACTGCTGTCGTCTTCGGAGCTGCCGCTTTCTTTATCTTCGATTGCATCATCTGCAACGTCTTCCAACATGGATACTTCCTCATCACTGTACTCGGTTTCTATACTGCCGGTCGCAAGGTCATCTTCGTTGTTTGCAGCTTCCTCTGGATCTTCACCTTCATCCGACTGATCATCTCCTGACTCTCCGTTATCTTCTTCTCTTGATTCAGCCATGCGCCTTTCCATTTCAAAGCGCTGTTCGTCCAGATCATCATTGACCTCTTCTTCATTCTGACTTTCTTCAGCATCGTTTTCTTCTGTAGCGAGCTCCATCCCGTCATTTGACGGCCAGAAATTGCTGATGATAAGAAATGCGAGAATTATTGTGATCGGTACAATGATGATTCCTCCGATGATCATCGGTATGAGTCCTTTTTTGCTGGAGTCTTCATCTTCCTGATGATCTTCAGCAGAAGTATTATTTTGATTTTGCGGTTTTTTTCTTAACTCATTTAATTTTTCTTTCGTCACTTTCAATTCGTTATTGAGCTGCTTATTATAAGTGGCGAATTTACCGGCGAAAAAGGCTTTGCCTTTATTCAGATTTTCTTTGTTTAAGTATTTTTTAAATTTATCGGAGAACTGATTGGATTGATTATTTGTGGTTTCTTTCTCTTTATATTTGGCACTGCGTTTCATTGTCGGTTCTTCTTTTTTTGCATTATCATATTTCTCTTTATTTTTAGTTTTCTTTTTGGATTGTGCCGTCTCTTCCTGAGAACGTTTATGTTCTATATCTTTATAAAAATCGTCTTTCATTGGACATTCTCCTCAAACTTGAATCTTACATGTATATTATATTATTATTTGTGTGAATTTTAAAGCATTATCGGTCCAAAGTATGTTTTGTGCCAAATAAAAGTTGTTTAATTGAAAAAGATGCATGTTCATCATAAAATTATATAGAAGTCTTTGTAATGAGGTGAAGGCATGGCTGAAAAAAAGTACACCATCGTTGATATGGATACATGCATTGCATGTGGAGCATGCGGGGCCTCTGCTCCTGATATATATGAATATGATGATGATGGCATCGCATATGTCATTTTAGATAATAATAAAGGGACCCGGGAGGTACCGGAGGAACTGCACGACGATTTGGACGACGCTTTTTACGGATGTCCGACAGATTCCATAAAAGTGGCGGAAGAACCGTTTGACGGTGACTCTTTAAAATTCGAATAGTTAAAAGAGGCGGTGTTCATCCGCCTCTTTTTATTTATAGTCTATTCAATTTAGGCAGCAGTTTTTTATAAATGATAAATGCAACCAATCCTACGATGATTCCCTTGATGATATTGAATGGAATAATTCCCGCAGAAACAATTATCCTCAGGTTCTCAATGATATCTGTCTGGTCGACGATCATACCGTACAACGGAAGAAGAACAAAATAGTTTAAAAGCGACAGCATAATAGTCAAAGTGATAGTACCGGCTATAAATCCGATGATCAGAGATTTTGTCGTCCTGCTTCTCTTATAAATGAAAAACACAGGCAGCAGCAATGAGAATGATGCAATCATATTTGCCAGCGGCCCGATTGGTTCACTCGCCGCAAGAAGACCATAGATCAATATTTTCAAAATGATGATCAGTGATCCGACCGTCCCGCCATACATCATGAATCCTATAAAAGCAGGGATATCAGATAAATCCACAGTAAGATAAGGCGGTATAAACGGTATCGGGAACTGCAGAAGCAGCAGCACGAATGAAATTGCTGAAAGTATACTGATGATGATTAATTTTCTTAAACGGTTTCTATCCATTTACATTCCTCTATTCCATACTGTGATTTTTCGGCAGGGTGATTTCAAAAACGGTCCCCACGCCGTATTCGCTTTTCAAATCAATCGTTCCCCCATGTCTTTTTATAATCGACGAAACGATATAAAGGCCTAAACCTGTACCATGTTTACCGCGTGTTCTTGACTCATCAACTTTATAAAAACGGTCAAAAATACGGTTCAGATGTTCTTCTTTAAGACCGATGCCTGTGTCTTCGACAGAAATGATGATTCCCTCTCCGACGTCACGCACCTTCAAAGTGATTTTATCATCCGGTTCAGTATAGCGGATTGCATTGTCGAGAAGATTATTTATGACTTGCTCTATTTTACCATAATCAAAGTCGAAGATTACACTGTCTTTTTCTGCGTCCACTTTGAAGGTGATTTCCTTATCATTCATTTCATGTTTAAATTTGAAGCTGATATCGTTGATCAGTACCATCAGATCATTGTTTGAAATGTTCATCAGATCAGCACCACTGTCCATTCTTGCGATTGTAATCAATTCATTCACCAGCTTATTCATCCTGTCGGATTCATCTTTGATGATTTTAATCATTTCTTTGACCTCATCCGGTTCAGTGACGATTTCATCCAAAATTGCTTCTGAATATCCACTCAGCATGACCATCGGGGTTTTGAGCTCATGCGATACGTTTGCTATGAAATCAGAACGCATCGTTTCAGTTTTGACAATCTCGGTGACGTCCCTGATCAGAACGATGACACCATATGTTATATTGCCGCTGACGACTGCAGTATATGACACCTGATAATGTTTATTGGTAATGTTCAATCTTTCAATCTGGGAGTCTTTCGTTTCAACTATATTTAATACACTGTCCATGAATAATTCTTTTTCATGTTTATTTGAAGTCAATGTCTGATAAATGGAGTTGCCTTTGGCATTGCTGTATATCAGTTCACCTTCAGTATCGAAATACAGTACGCCTTCCTCCATCGAGGAGAATATTTCCTCCCGCAGATTCTTTTCATGAAGTACAGTTTCGATATTGTTTTTAATATCCTGGTTCATTTTATTGAATGCCAGGGTCAGCTCCCCTATTTCATCCCTGCTTCGCACTTTCAAAGGTTTATATTTACCCTGGGAAGTGTTGTATGCGGCCGTTTTTAATTTGGTGAGCGGCTGGGTGATTCTGTTAAGTAATAAAAATGCAAAAATTGTAGTACCGATGATCAGTATTCCTGTAGTGATGAACATGATCATCGTAATGGCACTGATCGACTGGTTCACCGCATCAAGGTCGCGGTACTTTATAATTTTAATATCCTCATCAAAGTATCTGGTCAGATTTGAAGTCTTGATCATATACATGCTGTCGTACAAATCATCCAGTATGAATGTTGATTCTGTCAGTCCTTCAATGTTGATCCTGTTGTATATCTCCTCATCCATCGCAGACAACGGTAAAACAGATTCATCGTCATAAAGGATGATCAGATTATCCTCTATCAGCAGATTTGGATTACTGATTTCAGAGCTGCCGATATCGTGTTTGGTAAGCAGTATTTCCTCTACTCTTTCTATATCCTCTTCTAAAATTGTTTCGGTCGAATTGAAGACATAGCTTCTGAAGAAAAATATTAAAACGAGAGTTGATATAATTAAAACTGCAGTCACCATCAAAATAATGGTCAACCACAGTTTAGAAACAAGACTATTTAATGATTTCACGATTCATTTACCTCAAACTTATAACCGATGCCCCAGACAGTATGAATCATGCGGCTTGCTTCCGGCGATACTTTGTTCAATTTCTCTCTCAAACGTTTGACGTGTGTATCAACAGTTCTAAGATCACCGTAGAAGTCATAATGCCAGACTTCTTTCAATAATTCTTCACGATCGAAGACTTTGTCGGGACTTTTTGCAAGAAACAGTAATAATTCATACTCTTTTGGCGTCAGGTTAACATTATGGTCATCAGCAAGGACACGGTGTGCATCATTATCTATGACAAGATGCTCATAGACAATGACATCTTTCGCTGTCGCTTCCTGATTGATGAACGTCGTTTCAGAAGAACGGCGCAGTATCGCTTTTACGCGTAAAACAACTTCTCTCGGGGAAAATGGTTTGACTATATAATCATCCGCTCCAACTTCAAAACCTTCAACACGGTTATTTTCTTCACCTTTGGCTGTCAGCATGATGATCGGTGTCGACTTCGTGCGGCGCAGTCTGCTGGCGACCTCGATGCCATCCATCTTCGGCATCATCAGGTCCAGCAGTATACAGTTATAATCATTTTCCATAGCGAGCTCAAGTGCTTCCTCGCCATTTTCCGCCTCTGTTATATCATAGCCCTCCCGGACCAGATACATATTGAGTAATTTTCTTATTCTTTCTTCGTCATCAACAATTAAAATTTTTTCAGTCATTTCAACCCTCTTTTCTAGCTATGCATATGAATGAAGCCCTGCAACAATCAAGTTTATCGCAATCAGGTTAAAGAGTATCAATATGAAACCTAATACTGCCAGCCATGCAGATTTTTCACCTTCGTAACCGCGGTT
>Ga0079225_10000082_pt1 | contig 47684 bp, 45 predicted proteins | sample Poulit2012_FD_76344 | JGI IMG/M metagenome (GOLD analysis project Ga0079225, IMG submission 76344) | Agricultural soil microbial communities from Georgia to study Nitrogen management - Poultry litter 2012 | ecosystem: Environmental > Terrestrial > Soil > Agricultural land | place: USA: Georgia... | reverse complement strand
TCAACACCATCGAGTCGCACGCTGCACTCTTCCTCGACGCGCAGACCCGGTACCTTCGCGACGGCGATCATGAAGGCGACCTGGCTCTGTCCCGGCGACATGGTGAAGGCGATATCCGCACGGGCGGTTCGGTGCACGCGGCTGCCTCTCTGATCGAGGGGTGGAAACTCGGGGAGCTGGGGGGATCGGCGGCGAGGGCCTGCCCAGCTGTTGGTGGAACTCACGAACTGGTGGAAGGTGCGCGGGCGTCCCGCGGTCAGCCTAGGAGCAGGCGGCGGCGTTGACGAGCCCCGGTTTCATTCCCGGGCGCCCCAATGGGCCCTCGCGTTGTGCCGGAAGGCCAGTGCCAGTGCTCGCGCGGCCAGGACGAAGGCCACCAGGAACAGTCCCGCACCGAGCAGCGGGTACAGGCGCAACCCGTCGCTGATGTACGGGCCGGTATCGCTGATCACCAGCAGGATCGCCCCGATGGCTGCGGCGCCGGCGATCATGGTGATGGTCAGCTGTTGCAGCAGACCGGTGATGAAATTGCGGTCATCGGGGTGGGACAGCAGGCGCAGGTTCAGCGATAGTTCCCCGCGCTGTGCGGCATTGGTGAGCGCATCGATCCGGCGGGGGAGGCGCTGCAGCATCGGCAGCGTCTGCGCGATCTGTTCCTGGAGAGTGGACTTGAGTTGAGCTGGTTTGACGCGATCGGCGATCAGGTCGCGGCCGGCCTCCCGGGCCGCTCCGAGCAAATCCAACTGCGGATCGAGCAGACGTAGCGTGCCCTCCAGCGCGCCGAAGGCCCGGAACGCCGCCGCGATCTGCGGCGGAACACCGAACCCGTGCCGCACCACCAACGTGAACAGATCGGTGAACATCGCACCTGAAGCCGTGGCGCCGCGGCTGCCGCGGTAGCGCACCACCACAGCGCCAAGTTCCCGTTCCAAGGTGCGTTCATCCAGGTGCGCGGGCCGGTCCAGCACCTCCAGCAAGGCATCGGCCGCAGCGGCCGAATCGGCACGGTCGACGGCGAAGACCAGCCGGCCCAGCGCCTCTTGGGAACCACGATCCAACCGGCCCACCGACCCGAAGTCCAGCAGCCCCAGGGCTCCCTCAGCGGTCAGATACACATTGCCCGGGTGCAGATCGGCATGGAACACCCCGACCTGCAGCACCTGGCGCAGCACCACCTACAGCAACGAGTGCGCCAGGGCGGTGCGGTCTGCGGGGGCAGGGCAGTGGTCTGATCCTGGGCCCGGGAAAGGGGCTGGCCGTCCAGTTCGGTCATCACCAATACCCGTGCCCCGGACCACTGCTGATACACCCGCGGGATCTCGATCCGTGCCTCGCTCTCGTCGCCGGTAGCGGTGGCGATGGTGCGGGCATTGTCCGCCTCGACGCGATAGTCCAACTCCTCATCGAGACTGTCGGCGAATCCCTCGACCAGGGAGCGCACCCGCAACGCCTTCCCCCAGTCGGTGGTGCGCTCCAACCAGGCGGACAACCGGCGCAGGATGTCCACATCGGCACCGACCTGAGCCCGGGCGTCGCTACGCTGGACCTTGATCACCACCGCGGTGCCGTCATGCAGGTGGGCCCGGTGCACCTGGCCCACCGAGGCCGCGGCCAACGGCACCCGCTCGATGTGGGCGAGCGCCTGCGCCGGCGGTGCGCCCCACTCGGTGGCCAGCGTCGCCTCGATCGTGGCCCAGCCCTGCGGTTCGACGTCGGTGGTGAGCCGCCCCAGCTCGGTAGCGAACTGCACCCCGACCAGGTCCGGTCTGGTGGAGAGCATCTGACCGAGCTTGATGAACGTGACCCCGCCGTCGGTCAGCGCGAGTCGTAGCGACCGGGCCACCCGCGGGGCATCCTCACCCAGCCGGTGCCGGGTAGGACGCAGGAACCCGCCCAGGCCGTGTTTGGTGGCGATCCCCACGATCTGGGCGTAGCGACGGGCCCGACGACGACGAGCCGGCAGGTCCCGCAGTACCGTCAGCGGCCTGGGCAATGTCCCGGTGGGCACCAACGCCTCGGCGATCACCAGGGCGCCCACGCCGAGCGCGACGGTCCAGGCACCGACCAGCAGCATGATCGAGGCACTGATCGCCGGGGGGACATCCGGGGCGAAGGTGCCGTCCGGACGGAGGTAACCCAATTCGATCACCACCAGACGCATCAGAGCACCCTGCGCACTGAACACGATGGCGCTGGTCACGATCGTGCGGGGCCATCCGATCGGGACTCCGAGGAGCCGTCGGGTGATGAACCCCAGCAACAGGATGTTGATCACCGCGGCGACGATCGCCAGCGTCGTGGTCATAGTGCTCCCCTCACCCCCGACGGACCCAGCAGTACCGGCCGGGTAGGGGCGCTGAACGGCTGCTGGTGACTGGTCCGGGCTGCGATGCCCGACGCACGCAGCGTATCGTGGCGGGCTGGAGTGCTGAGTTCTGGCCCCGATGCCCAAGGAGGTCTCCAGTGGCCCAGCAGCGGTTCCGCCGCCCGGCGATGCTTGCCCCGGATCAGGCCGATGCGATCGCCTCCGACGCCGACCCGACCGCTCGGTCGGAGGTGGCCCACACTATTGCCCAGGCGCTGGTGCGCGGCGGCCGGGAGGGGTCCCAGGATCAGGAGTTGCTGGAGAGGCTGATCGCTCTGGTCGATCACGAGGGCCTGGACGCGATCGCCGAGTTGTGGGCGCAGAGCCCGGCCGAGACCCTGCCCGGTGCCCTGTGGCGGCTGTACCTGCTGCGCGAGTGGGTCCAGCGTGATCCGAGTACGATCGCCGAGCGTTACCGGCTCGGCATCCACCGGGCAGAGGTGGCCGGTGTGGTCGCCGGTGTTGCCGACCCAGCCGGGCCACAGGAGATCCGGCGGATCGTGGACGCGGTGCTCTCCGGAGTCTACGGCGGGGACCTGTCGGTGGCCCTGGACCGGGCTGCGGCGTTCGTGCGGGTACTGGCCACCGGATCGGCGATGGACGCCGATTGGTTGGAGCTGTCCGACAGTGAACGAGCCACGGCACTGACCCGGCGGGCCGGCGCCTTGCTGGACACTGCCGCAGACCTGGAGGAAGCGGCCGGGCTCTGGCGGACCGGACGGTTGGAGTGAGGATGAGCACCATCGACGTTCAAGAACTGACGGCCGAGCAAGTCGGGGCCGTTCGCGCCCTCGCCGAGGCAGTCCAGAATCACGACAGCATCGAGGCGCTGTCCGAGGACACTATGCTCACCCTGACGCGCCCCGGGCTGCTGCGGTTGCTGCGCACCGGCGCGCACGGCGAACTCGTCGCCTTCGCTCAGCTCAATGCCGGCTCGGCGGAGATGGCGGTCCACCCCGAACACCGGCGCCGCGGCCACGGCGGGGCGCTGCTCTCGGCGATCCTGCAGGCCGATCCGGCTACCCGGATCTGGGCGCATGGCGACCTGCCGCCGGCTCGTTCGATGGCCGCCACCTACGGGCTGGAGCAGGTACGTGACCTGTGGGTGATGTCCCGGCCGGCCCCCACGCCGGCGCAAGCGCCGCCGGTGCAGCCGCCGGCCGGTGTGCAGATCCGCACCTTCGAGGTCGGCACCGATGAGCAGGCATGGTTGGAGGTGAATTCCCGGGCCTTTGCCGATCACCCCGAGCAGGGCCGCACTACTCTGGCGGATCTGCAGGCACGCATCGAACAGCCCTGGTTCGACCCGGCCGGTTTCTGGCTGGCCTTCGATGAGGCCACCGGCCAGTTGCTGGCCTCGATGTGGACTAAGGTCACCGGGCCCGACGGTGCCACCGGGCAGGGCTCGACTGCTGAGCCGGCCGAACAGGCAGCGCGGGTCGGGGAGATCTACGTCCTCGGCGTGGACCCCGCAGCTCAGGGCCGCGGGCTGGGTTCGACGCTGACCGGGGTGGCGATGCACGCCTTCGGCCAGGCTGGCCTGGACCGCCTCGAGTTGTACGTCGAGGGGGAGAACGCCCCAGCGATCGCTGTTTACCATCGCGCCGGCTTCCAGCGGTCTGCTGTCCACGTGCAGTACGCCCGGTTGAGTTCCCCCGGCGAGCCGGGGATGCCACGATAAGACCATGAACGACTCAGTCGGGATCGATGCCCGCAGTCCGGCCAGCGCCCCGGCGGGCACTGCCTCGAGCGACGACGAAGCCTCAGGCGCCGATACAGCCACAGCGGGCAGCGCCCCGTCTCCCGATGCCGGCGCTGCGGCGGAGTTGCTCGACCAGCCCCTGCCCGATGACCGGTTCGCCGACCGGGAACTGAGCTGGTTGCAATTCAACGAGCGGGTGCTGGAAATGGCCGAGGACACCGGTCTGCCGCTGCTGGAGCGGGTCCGGTTCCTGGCGATCTTCGCCTCCAACCTCGATGAGTTCTTCATGGTCCGGGTGGCGGGACTGAAACGGCGGATCGCCACCGGGATGGCCGTGCCGGCCGCCTCCGGGATGCTGCCCCGTCAGGTACTGGACCGGATCTCGGTCACCGCCCATGAGCTGACCGCCCGGCACGCGGCGGTATTCAGTGACGACGTCCGCCCCGCCCTCGCCGAGGAGGGCATCACCCTGGTGCACTTCGATGATCTGCACACCTCGGAGAAGGACCGGCTGCACAAGTACTTCCGCAAGAACATCTTCCCGGTGCTCACCCCCCTGGCGGTGGATCCCGCCCACCCCTTCCCCTACATCTCCGGGTTGTCGTTGAACCTCGCGGTGATCGTGCGCCACCCCACCACCGGTAAGGATCACTTTGCCCGGGTGAAGGTGCCGCCGCTGCTGCCCCGGTTCATCGCGGTCGACGCCCGCGGGCGCCCGCACCCGGTCCAGGATGCCCCCGACAGTGGCGGGACCACCTCCCTGGTCCCGATCGAGGAGGTCATCGCCTCCTTCCTCTACTACCTCTTCCCAGGGATGGAAGTGATGGAACATCACGCCTTCCGGGTGACTCGCAACGAGGACCTTGAAGTGGAGGAGGACGACGCCGAAAACCTGCTGCAGGCGCTGGAGAAGGAACTGCTGCGGCGCAGGTTCGGCCCGCCGGTGCGCCTGGAGATGGCCACCGGGTTCACCGACCGGCTGCGGGACATGCTGATCCGGGAGCTGTCCATCTCCGAGGCCGACGTCTACGAACTGCCCTCACCGCTGGACCTGACCGGGCTGAATCTGGTGGCCGATCTGGACCGGCCGGAACTCAAGTACCCACGGCACGTACCCACCACCGCACGCGGCCTGGCGGAGGTGGAATCGGCCAAGCCGACCGACTTCTTCGAGGCGATCCGCAACCGGGACATCCTGCTGCACCACCCCTATGATGCCTTTTCCACCAGCGTTCAGCAGTTTCTCGCCCAGGCTGCCGCTGACCCCGATGTGCTCGCGATCAAGCAGACGCTGTACCGCACCTCCGGGGACTCGCCGATCGTCGATTCGCTGATCGACGCCGCCGAGGCCGGCAAACAGGTGCTGGCGATCGTGGAGATCAAGGCCCGGTTCGATGAGGAGGCCAATATCTCCTGGGCGCGCAAGCTGGAGCAGGCCGGGGTGCACGTGGTGTACGGAATCGTCGGCCTGAAGACCCATTGCAAACTGTCCCTGGTGGTACGCCAGGAGGCCGACGGTCTGCGCCGCTATTGCCACGTCGGTACCGGCAACTACAACCCCAAGACGGCCCGGCAGTACGAGGACCACGGGTTGCTGACCTGCCACCCCGACGTCGGCCAGGACCTGACCAGGTTGTTCAACCAGCTCTCCGGCTACGCTCCCAAGTCCAAGTTCCACCGGCTGCTGGTGGCCCCCCGTTCCATCCGCAGCGGCTTGGTCGAGCGCATCGAGCGGGAGATCGAGAACAAGCGGGCCGGTCAAGAAGCCTGGATCAAGTTCAAGATGAACTCGATCGTTGATGAGGAGAGCATCGATGCCCTCTACCGGGCCTCCCAGGCCGGGGTCCCGGTGGATATGGTGATCCGCGGCATCAGCACCCTCAAACCCGGAGTGCCGGGGATGAGCGAGAACATCCGGGTGCGCTCCATCCTCGGCCGGTTCCTGGAGCACTCGCGGATTTTCGCCTTCGCCGGTGGTGGCCAGACCGAGGTCTACATCGGCAGCGCGGATCTGATGCATCGCAACCTGGACCGCCGCGTGGAGGTCCTGGTTCGGGTGATCGACCAGGCGCAGATCAGCGAACTGGTCTCCCTGCTGGACCTGTCCATGGCTGATACCACCTCATCCTGGCACCTGGCACACGACGACGACGGCGAGTCGGTCTGGCGCCGGCAGTACCTGAACGACGACGGTGAGCGACTGGTGGACTTGCAGGAACACCTGATGGCCGCCCACCGCCGGGGCGCCGGGGCGGATCGCTGAGCAGATGAGCAAGAGCCGTCGGAAGGTGCACGCTGCCGGTGCCCTGGTGTGGCGCCTGAACGGACGCAAACTCGAGGTCCTGCTCATCCACCGTCCACGCTATGACGACTGGTCCTGGCCGAAGGGCAAAGTCGACGAGGGCGAGTCCCTGACAGCCTGCGCGGTACGGGAGGTGGCTGAGGAGACCGGTGAGAATGTCGCACTGGGACTGCCGCTGCCGACGGTGTCGTACAAGGTCAACTCCGACAAGCGGAAGGTCTGCCACTATTGGGCCGCCCAGGTGATCGACGCCGACCGTGGCGCCGTGGCCGCGCGTCCGGCGATCGAACCCGGCACCGGGGAGGTCGATGAGGTCCGCTGGGTCAGTGCCACCAAGGCGCTGAAAAAGATCAGCCGCAAGGGCGATCGCGAGCCGCTCGGCGCGCTGATCGACCTGCACGAGGACGGCATGCTGGACACCTGGACCGTGGTCATCGCCCGGCACGGAAGGGCCAAGAAGCGTTCGGCGTGGAAGAAGGGGGAGGCGGATCGTCCCCTGACCCCCACCGGGCACCGACAGGCTGAAGCGCTGGTCCCGATGCTGGCTGCCTACGGTGTCGAGGAATTGATCACCAGCCCATGGGTCCGCTGTCACGACACCCTGGTGCCCTATGCCGGGGCCAGCGGTATCGATCTGCTGACCGCCCCGCAGTTGACCGAGGACGCCGCCAAGGCCGATCCGCCGGCCGTGCGCGCGCTGGTCAGCGACCTGCTCAGCTTCCGCCACCATCCCACGGTGCTGTGCACCCACCGGCCGGTGCTGCCCACCATCCTCTCCGCCGTCGAACGGAAGAGCCCGCACCGGGTACTTCAGGTGCTTCCCGAGACCGACCCCTACCTGGAGACCGGCGGCCTGTTGGTGCTGCACCTGGCTGCCCGGAGCAAGAAACGGGCCCGGGTGATCTCGATGGAACTGCTGCGCGCACCGGGCAGCTGATCTCGCTTCTGGATCCCGACCCCTAGCGCAACCGGATGCGAAGAGGGTTTAGCACAGGAACGTGAGGAGAATCACGAGTGCGTTCACCCGGTGTTCACCTTGATGCGGGGGACTGGACACCAGGGGTGTTTACCGTCGGTTCCGTACCGCGGAGACCCCGCGGCGCTCGTCGAGAAGAAACAAGGGACAACGTGAAGCTTGGATCCAGCCGCCGCGTGGCGGGCATCACCGCGATCAGCGCTATGGCGCTGGTCCTAGCCGCCTGTGGTGGCGGCGACAACGGCTCCGATAACGGAGACAACGGGGACGCGAACGGTAACGGCGACGAGAATGGTGTCGAGCTGTCCGGCAGCATCGCCGGTGCGGGCGCCTCCTCCCAGGAGAACGCGATGGTCGGCTGGCAGGCCGGCTTCACCGAAACCACAGGAGTCGACGTCTCCTACGACGCGGTCGGCTCGGGTTCCGGGCGCGAGCAGTTCCTGAGCGGTGCCGTCCTGTTCGCAGGGTCGGACGCGATGTACTCCCAGGAGGAGCTCGATGAGGGTGTGGATCGCTGCTTCGGTGGCGAGGTCATCGAGCTGCCGCTGTACATCAGCCCGATCGCCGTGGCCTACAACCTGCCCGACGTCGACGCCGAGAACCTGCAGCTGGACGCCCCGGTCCTCGCCGACATCTTCAACGGCGAGATCACCAACTGGAACGATGAGGCGATCGCCGAGACCAACCCCGATGTAGACCTGCCCGATCTGGAGATCATCCCGGTCAACCGCTCCGATGACTCCGGCACCACGGAGAACTTCACCAAGTACCTGGCCGAGGCTGCTCCGGAGAACTGGCCCCACGAGCCCGCGGGCGTCTGGCCGATCGACGGTACCCAGTCCGGGGCCCAGACTCAGGGTCTGATCGACGTGGTCGAGGGCGCTGAGGGAACGATCGGCTACGCCGACGCCTCCCGCGTCGGGGACCTAGGTACGGTCGCTGTCGGCGTGGGTGAGGAGTACGTGCCGTTCTCCCCGGAGGCCGCAGCCGCTGTGGTGTCCAACTCCCCCGACGCCGAGACCGCCGATGAGTGGCGGCTGACCGTGGACCTGGCCCGGGACACTCAGGAGTCCGGCAACTACCCGGTCGTGCAGATCGCCTACTCCACCCTGTGCTCGGTTTACGACGACGAACAGGACGCGGCGAACGTGGCCGAGTTCTTCCGCTACGTGGCCAGCGAGGAAGGCCAGCAGCGGGCAGCAGATCCGGAGGTCGCCGGTTCGGCACCGATCTCCGAGGAAATGCGTGAGCAGGTCAACGAGGTTCTCGATCAGGTCTCGGTAAACTGATCCACCGAGTGATCCGATAGCGGGTCGGCGCTGCGGCCCTCAAGCCCAGCGCCGACCCGCTGACGCACGTCAGATTTCCCAAGGTGAAGGCCGGAGGACCCGCCGTGAGCAGCTCCGTAACCACCCCGGTTCGCAATGCCTCGGACCCCGAGTCGAAACGGGGTGAGAAGGGGTCAGAGAGCACGGGCCGGTTGGGCAACAAAATCTTCGCCGGGGTCTCCACCGGCGCGGGCGTGCTGATCCTGGTGATCCTGGCTGCGGTTGCCGGCTTCCTGCTCTGGGAGGCCAGAGACGCGCTGACAGCCAGTGACGAGCAGCTCGCCGAACTGCAGATCATGCGTGGTGAGAGTTTCCTCGGCTACGTCGCCCCGCTGCTGTTCGGAACTGTGCTCTCCTCGGTGATCGCCCTCATCGTGGCGGTGCCGCTGAGCATCGGTATCGCGCTGTTCATCTCACACTATGCACCGCGGCGAGTGTCCCAAGGGCTGGGGTACCTGGTCGATCTGCTGGCGGCGGTGCCCTCGGTGATCTTCGGGTTGTGGGGTATCGCATTCTTGCAGCCGCTGATCCACCCACTGTTCGAGTGGCTCAGCACGAATCTAGGCTGGATACCGCTCTTCGCGGACTACCAGGCACCCGCCCGGAACATCCTCACCGGCGGGTTAGTGCTGGCGGTGATGATCCTGCCGATCATCAGTGCCACCACCCGGGAGGTCTTCCTGCAGACCCCGCGCCTGCACGAAGAGGCGTCCTTGGCGCTGGGGGCCACTCGGTGGGAGATGATTCGTCAGGCGGTGTTGCCGTTCGGTCGCTCCGGGATGATCTCGGCGGCCATGCTCGGGTTGGGGCGGGCCCTGGGGGAGACGATGGCGATCCTGATGGTGATCTCCCCGGGCTACCTGATCAACTTCTACCTGTTGCAGCCCGGTCAGCATCAGTCGATCGCGGCGAATATCGCTAATCAGTTTCCCGAGGCGAGCGGGCTATCGGTGAATGTGCTGATCGCCTCCGGGCTGATGCTGTTCATCCTCACCTTCGCGGTGAACCTGGCCGCTCGTTGGATTATTGCCCGCCGCGCTGAGTTCTCCGGAGCGAACTGATGACCGCCACCACCACCCCGCCGGTGCCCACCCGCCAGATACGTCGCCTACCCCGCTGGGTGCCCTGGGCGACCCTGGCGGCTTCGGTGGCGCTCGCCGCCGGCATCCTCGCCCTCGGGGACGGGCCCACGCCCGCAGGGACCGCATTCCTGGGCGGGCTCATCTTCGTGGTCGCGATCAGCGCGGCTTCCTGGGTGGTAGAGGGGGAGCGGTACGCCAAGGATCGCCTGGCCACCACCCTGGTTGGTGCCGCCTTCCTGCTGGCTCTGCTGCCATTGCTGTCCCTGGTCTGGACCGTGCTGCGCAACGGGCTGCAGGCCTTCAGCTGGTCCTTCCTGACCACCGACATGGTCGGCATCTTCGGGCAGATGACCGAGGGCGGGATCTACCACGCGATCATCGGGACCTTGTACGTCACCGGATTTGCTTGCCTGATCTCCATCCCGCTGGGGATCTTCACCGCCATCTACCTGGTGGAGTACGGCCAGGGCCGGATCTCGGGGCGGATCAAGCGCGGGATCACCGTGCTGGTGGACGTCATGACCGGGATTCCCTCGATCGTGGCCGGTCTATTCGCCTACTCGATGTTCCTGTTGATCTTCGATGAGGCCTATCGTTCGGCGCTGGTGGGCGGGGTCGCGCTCGCGGTGCTGATGACCCCGGTGGTGGTGCGCTCCTGTGAGGAAATGCTGCGGCTGGTGCCCAATGAGCTTCGCGAGGCGTCCTACGCCCTCGGCGTGCCGAAGTGGTTGACCATCGTGAAAGTCGTGCTGCGCACGTCGGTGGCGGGAATCACCACCGGGGTGATGATCGCCATCGCCCGGGTGACCGGGGAGACCGCGCCGCTGTTGATCACCATCGGCTTCGTCAACAACGTCAACTACGACGCCTTCGATGGACGCATCGCTTCTCTGCCGGTGTACGTCTTCCGGGAGTACGCCCAGGGCGGGCAGGCCAGTCACGAGCGGGCCTGGGCCGCCGCCCTGACGCTGATCGCGATCGTGATGCTGCTGTTCCTCATGGCCCGGCTGGTCTCCAAGTTCTTCTCCCCCAAGCTGACACGATGACCACGATGGCGTCCCCTGCTCCGACCTCCCCCGCACCTTCAAGGAATCGCAATGTCTAAGCGGATCGATATCAGTGACCTGAACGTCTTCTACGGCGACTTCCAAGCCGTCGCTGACGTCACGATGACCATCGAGTCCCGCAGCGTCACCGCCCTCATCGGGCCCTCGGGCTGCGGTAAATCCACGTTCCTGCGCACGCTGAACCGGATGCACGAGGTCATCCCCGGTGCCTATGTCACCGGCAAGGCAATGATGGACGGTCAAGACCTATACGCCCCGGGTGTGGACCCGGTGGTGGTGCGCCGTCAGGTGGGCATGGTCTTCCAGCGGCCGAACCCGTTCCCGACCATGTCCATCTACGAGAACGTGATCGCCGGGGCGAAGCTGAACAACCGGCGGATGAAGAAGTCCGACGCCGATGATCTGGTCGAGCGGTCCCTGACCGGGGCCAACCTGTGGAATGAGGTGAAGGACCGGCTGGCCCGGCCCGGGTCCTCGCTGTCCGGTGGGCAGCAGCAGCGGTTGTGCATCGCCCGTGCGATCGCCGTGGAACCGGAGGTGCTGCTGATGGACGAACCGTGTTCGGCGCTGGACCCGATCTCCACCCTGGCGATCGAGGACCTGATCGCTGAGCTGAAGCAGGACTACACGATCGTCATCGTCACCCACAACATGCAGCAGGCGGCCCGGGTCTCGGACCGGACCGGCTTCTTCAACATCGCCGGCACCGGCCAACCCGGCAAGCTGATCGAGATGGACGACACCACCACCATGTTCTCCGCACCCTCCGAGAAGGCCACAGAGGACTACATCTCCGGTCGCTTCGGCTGAGCCCACCGGCTTGGGCGCCGTGCTGGGCCCACCGGCTTGGGCGCCGTGCTGAGCCCACGGGCTGGGAGCGCCGCGCCCCGGCACCCCGCCCCCGGCACCCCGCCCCCGGCGCCTCGCCCCCTTCCTCCCGCGCCGTGCCACCGACGCCCCGCGCGCTCCCGCCGGAGGTGCCATAACCATCCACGTGAGCTGTTCCGGGCGTTCTCCGGCCAGTTGCCGGTGCCGTAACCGTCCAGGCGAGCTGTTTGCGCGTTTCCGGCTAGTTGCCGGTGCCGTAACCGTCCACGTGAGTTGTTGTGGCGCTCTTCGGCCAGTTGCCGGTGCCATAACCGTCCACGCGAGCCGTTGTGGCGTTCTCCGGCCAGTTACCGGCGCCCCAAGTGGGCGTGTGCGTGGTTACGGCGGTGGGGTGGCCGCGCGGGGGCAGCGCTGGTGGGGTCGCAGCGCGGGTGGCAGCGCCGGTGGGGAGGCAGCGCGGGTGGCCCGGAACGGCGAAACGCCCGCCGTCGTCCGCGTTGACTGCGGAACGACGACGGGCGCCGGGGTGGTCAGGCTCAGAGGCCGGAGCCCTCCCAGCTCTCGGTGGTGGTGGATCCGTCCATCGCGAACGCGATGCACAGCACCTCACGGTCATCGGCCTGGTCCCAGCTGTCCGCACTCGGGGTCAGCGGCACCACGTCCAGGTCGGACTCCATGAAGTCACTACCGACGAAGTCCTCGAAACCGGGGATGCACTCATCGGCGGCCTCCTCGAAGAGAGCCTCCTCGCCGGGGAACTCATCGTGCTCGACCTCGTAGGTGTACACGACCTGTGCGTCGTGCTCCTCGCCGCAGTCGACGGTCGGGATCTCCTCGACGCCCTCCTCGCCGGAATCCTCCTGCATCTGGGCCATGTTGATGCACTCACCCTGCTCGGCGGAAGGTGCGGTAGCGCCGCACGCTCCCAGCGTCAGGGCCAGGCCCAGCGAACCCACCGCGACGGTGGCAAAGCGTGCAGTACGCGACATTTCTCATCACTCCGGTTCATTGGTTTTCGGGCACACGCCGTGCATGCCGCAGGAAGTCTAGGGCTTCGTCCCCCAGCGGCCGCTACCTGCGGTGATGGGGAGAACTCCCCGATGCAGCGACGCCCCCCCTGTTATCCCGGCAGGGACATCAGACCGAATGCTATCGCAGCGATCAGCGCCGACACGGGAACAGTCAGTAACCATACACCGGCCATCGAGCGCGCCACGCCCCAGCGCACTGCGGACAGTCGCTGCGCCGAACCGACACCGGCGATCGCCGAGGTGATGGTGTACGTGGTCGAGATCGGCGCGTTGAAAACGTACGCCGCGGTGTAGAGCACGCTCGCTGCGACCGACTCCGCGACGAACCCCCGGGCCGGGTCCAGGGAGATCATCCGCCGACCCACGGTGTGCATGATCCGCCAGCCGCCGGCGTAGGTGCCCAGGGCGATGGAGAGCGCGGCCACCAGTTTCACCCACAACGGGATCGATCCGCCCTGATGCAAGCCGCCGGCCACCAGGGCGAGCACGATCACCCCCATCGTCTTCTGCGCGTCCTGCAAGCCGTGGCCCAGGGCCATCGCGGCCGCCGAGACGGTCTGGGCGGCCCGGAACCTGCGGTTCGTGCGGCCCGGGCTAGTGTTCCGCAACAGCCACAACAGCCCGAGCATGACGCCGTAGGCCAGAACGAACCCCAGCAGGGGAGTGAGCACCATCGGCAGGGCCACCAGGTCGCGCACCACCTGCCAGTGCACAGTGGACACCGACGCCAGCCCGGCGCCCAGCAGCCCGCCGATCAGGGCGTGGGAAGATGAGGAGGGCATCCCCCACCACCAGGTGATCACGTTCCAGGTGATCGCCCCGAACAGCCCGGCCAACACCACCAGCAGGCCGCCGGAACCGCTCGGTACCTCGATGATGCCGCTGCCGATGACCTCGGCCACCCCGGTGCCCAGCATCGCCCCGGCCATGTTCATCACTGCGGCCAGGGCCACCGCGGCCCGGGGGGTCAGGGCCCGGGTGGAGACCGAGGTAGCGATCGCATTGGCCGCGTCGTGGAAGCCGTTGGTGTAGCTGAACACCAGGGCGACGGCGATGACGCCGACGACGAGCGCGAACTCCACTGTTGCTCAGGATTCCTTGAGAAAAATCGTCTCGACCACGTTCGCCACCCGTTCGAAGTGGTCGGCCGCCTGTTCCAGGCAGTCCACCGCCGATTTCAGTTTGATCAGCTCCACCACCCCGGCCGGGGAGGCCAGGTGCTCCGGCTCGGCGAACAGGTCGGCAGTCAGGCCCCGATAAATTCGGTCGGCCTCATTCTCCAGCCGATTGACTTCGATCCAGTAGGAGCTGAGTTTTTTCAGGGTGCGCAGTCGGGGCATCGCCGCGGCGGTGAGCTCCGCGGCTCGCTGCAGGGTCCCGACCTGGGCGGTCACGCCATCCGGTAGGTCGCCGATGCGGTAGAGGACGATGATGTCGCCGGCTTCCTCCATCGAGTCCATGCAGTCGTCCAGCGCGGAGGTCAGGTCATACAGGTCGTCCCGGTCGAAGGGGGTCACGAAGGTCTGGTTCAACCGGCGGATGATGGAGTGGGTGGCGGCGTCGGCTTGGTGCTCGACGTCACGCAAGCCTTCGGCCAGTGCGGTGCGTTCGGTTGGTTCGGCCCCGACCAGTTGCGCGAGTAGGTCGGCTCCCGTGACCAGGTGGTGACCCAGTTCGGCCAGCAGGTCGAAGAACGTCTGGTTGTGGGCAGTGAGTCTCAGACGCACAGGTACTCCGCTTCCTCGGACATCACCGAGAAGCGTAAGCCAGGATTCGTCCGGACGGGCTGCAGATTCGTTGCAGGCAGCTGGCGGGTGGACACCGGGCCGCCCAGCGCCTGACGGCGCGAAGGCCGCTCGTAGCGGCAAATAGTGGAGCCCGGGGCTAGTGCGACCCGGTGTCCGCAGCCAGTGTAAACATGAGCCGGGCGCTGAACGCGAACACGGTTCGACGGTGTCCGGGCGGCCTGAGTGGCGGGTCCGATCCGGCCCCGGCACGTGCACCGGGGGCGCCTCGGCGGGCACAGTCTGACGGTGGGCAGGGTCCATTGCAGGTAGCGTTCGCACCAGAAGTCTCTGTCGCACCGGGCTGCTCCGGAGCTGACGCCATCCGACGATCAAGGGGTGCTGCGGGCCCGTGCTCAGTAAATCGTTCCGCGCCGTGGTCACTGCGACGGCGGCCACCGGGGTAGCGATTACCGCCTTCGGTGATCGCTACCTGCTGGTGGGGACAGTGGTGGCGATGCTGGGGATCTTTTCCATCGGCTGGCCCGGGCTGCTGGGGTTGCCGGCCCGGCGTAGTTCGGTGGTGCTGTTGCTGGTGGCCCTGGCGGCCGCTGTCGGCACCCAGCTGCTCACCGGCGACCTGGCGATGGTTGCGGTGGTCTACGGTCTGCTGGTGGTGGCCGCCTTCGTCCATGAATTGGCCCGCCGGGACGGGCGCCCGAGGTTGGTGGAGTCGGTTGCCGGTGCGGTGACCGGGATGGCGGTGATCGTCTCCGGTGTCGGCTGGCTGGCCATCGGTTCGGGGGCCTCGGCGATCGGCCTGCTGGTGGTGGGGGCGGTGACCCTGGCGGTGGCGGCCGTGTGCACCTCTCTGCCGTTGCGGGCGCCGGGGGGGCCGGTGTTGACGATAGCGCTGGCCTCCCTCGGCGGTCTGGGTGTGGGGGCGGTGGTGCCGGCTGTGGGCATGACCACGGGTCTGCTGGTGGGCTTGGCCGCAGGTCTACTCAGTGCCGCGGTACACCACGTGCTCGGTCGGTTCCCGGCGTCCGGGCAGCCGATGCCGGCCCTGGCCGCTGCGGTGCTTCCGGTGCTGGTTTGCGGGGTCCCGGTCTACGTCGTCGGCCGGCTGCTGCTGTTGCTCTGACGCCCGCGATAGCATCGCAGGGATGACATTCCAGATTCCTGAGGGGCTCGCCCCCGAGGCTTACCCGCTCGCCTGGTTGCTGGGCACCTGGCGCGGGCCGGGTTTCCTTGCCTACCCCTCGATCCCGCAGCGCGGGGTGCTGACCGAGGCCGAGTTCACCCACGACGGCGGTCCGTACCTGGCGTACTCGTCCACCACCTGGCTGCTGCAGACCCCGTTGGACTCCCTCGAGGGAGAGATCGACGTCGATGCGTTGCAGCCCGGTCAGGTCTGGAGCACCGAGAGCGGTTTCTGGCGCATCGCACCCCAGGATCCAGCGGGTGCCGCTGATGGCACCGGCACAGCCGGACCTGCCCCCGGCGCTGACGCAGCGGGCACTGAGGCAGCTGGCACTGAGTCGACCGGCTCCTTCGGGCCGGCGGGTACCGACGCCGCTGCGCCCCAGGAGGCAGAAGGGGCCACCCCGGCGCGCCACCAGCCGAAGTCGACCGCGCTGGAGGTCCTGCTCAGTGAGCCCAGCGGTCACGTGAGTGTCTTTCTGGGCGCCGTCGAGGGCCCCAGGGTCGAGTTGAGCACCGACCTGGTGGCCCGGACCGCCACCGGCGCCGAGATCTCCGCCGCCTCCCGGATGTACGGCCTGGTGGGGGGCGAACTGCTGTGGGCCACCGACCTGGCGGCCTTCGGCCACGAACTGCAGTCCTACTCCTCCGGACGGATGCAGCGACAGGAATGAGGTGAGGGCCCTGAACTGGACCAGCCCGATCACAACCCGCCCCGGTGCGGTAGCGGCCGGTGGGCCGGACGAGGGCGTTGCGGCACACTACGGTCGCCCCCATCACGAGCAACGGGATCTGGCCGCGAGCCAGGCTGTAGTGGACCTGAGCCATCTTGGCGTGGTGCGAGTCAGCGGCAGTGACCGGTTGACCTGGTTGCACAACATCACGAGTCAGTTCCTCAGCAACCTGGCGCCTGGGCAGAGCACCGAGATGCTGGTGCTGGACCCGAACGGACGGATCGAACACGCCGCCGCAGTCCTCGACGACGGAGAGGCGACCTGGTTGATCACCGAGACCGGCGGCGCCGGGCCGTTGCTCGACTATCTGGACTCGATGCGTTTTGCGATGCGGGTGGAGGCCGGGGTCGAATCGGGGTTGGCGGTGCTGGGCACCAGCGCCGCCGGCCCGGAGCCGGCCGGTGCGGTGCTGACCTGGCTGGACCCGTGGCCCGGGGACGGTGCTGGTTCCACTCGCTACGGCCCGGAACTCTCCGAACACCCGGGGGCGCAGTGGCAGGCGGCGCTGCATCTGGTGCCTCGAGATGAACTGAGCGAGCACCTCGACCACACCCTCGCCCACGGGGCTACCCTCGCGGGGGTCTGGGCGTGGGAAGCATTACGGGTGGCGCGCTGGCGTCCCCGGTACGCCCTCGACGTCGACGAGCGGGCGATTCCGCACGAACTGGACTGGCTGCGCACCGCAGTGCACCTGGAGAAGGGGTGCTACCGCGGGCAGGAGACGGTGGCCCGGGTGTTCAACATGGGTCGCCCGCCGCGGCGGGTGGTGATGCTGCACCTGGACGGCAGTGAGCACACCACCCCTGCCGAAGGGGCGGCAGTGATCTCCGGGGAACGACAGGTGGGCCGCTTGACCTCCGTAGTGCGCCACTATGAGCTGGGACCGATCGCGTTGGCCCTGGTGAAACGGTCGGTGGATCCGGCCGCCCCCCTGGTCGTCGACGGTATCGCCGCGGCCCAAGAGGTGATCGCGAGCACCGAAGGGTTCGGCACCGGTCGTCCGCCCCGAGAGCAACGACCCAAGGTCAACCCCGCGCTGCGCCGCTCCGGGCGATGACTGACGCCGGGCGTTCACCGCAGCAGGCCGGCAGCCCGGCCGCTGCTGAGCGCCCGACTTGGCGCCAGGCTCGAGTTCGGGCCCGCTCCCGGATGCGCCGCGGCGGGCGCCGGCTGCGTACCGAGAGCCTGCCTATCCTGACCGGCGCCCTCGCAGCCGGGATCGCCTATGTGATCGCTGCCTACGGGCTGGGCCACGAGTTCCCGGTGTTCGCCCCGATCGCGGCCTGGGTCAGCCTGGGTTTCACCCACGACCGCAGACCGCGCAAAGTGGCCGAGCTGGCCCTGGGGGTCACCATCGGGGTGGCCCTGGGGGAGTTGTTCTCCACCTGGTTCGGCACCGGCCCGGTGCAGATCGCCGTCGTCCTGGCGCTCGCGGTCAGCGCCGCCAGGTTGATCGATGCCGGGCAGATGCTCGCGATGCAGGCCGGGGTGCAGGCGGTCGTGGTGGTGGCCCTACCCGCTGACATGTTCGGCACCGCCACCGGTTTCGGACGGTGGACCGATGCGTTGATCGGCGGTTCGATCGCGCTGCTCACCGCGGTGCTGATCCCCATCGACGTGCGGCGTAAGGCTCGGAGCCTGGCAAGTTCCGCAATGCGCGAGATCGCCCAGACGCTGATCGGTGTGGCTCACGGGCTGCGCGAGCTGGACCGGGACCTGATCGAGGACGCCCTGGTGCAGGCGCGCGGCTCCCAGGCGGTGATCGACGAATGGCAGGAACTGGTCCGGGGTTCCCTGGCGGCCACTAGGTTCAGCCCGCCGTGGCTGCGCCACGATGCGGAGATGACCCGGCTGGACCGGGCCGGGATGCTCAGTGACCGGGCGATGCGCAACACCCGGGTGCTGGCCCGGCGGGCGCGGCCGCTGGTGGAGGACCCCGCCGAGGGGCGGCACCTGGCCGAGTTGCTGGACCGGGTGGCGCTGTCTTGTCAGGACCTGGCTGCTGCGCACGCCTCGAACACCGATCCCGCGATCGTGCGCCGGGCCCTGGTCTCGGTGGCTGAGGAGCTCGACCCGCGCGAGTTCGCCGGTTGGCGGGCCCAGACCGAGGTGGTGTTGCTGAGGTCCCTGGTGGTCGACCTGCTGGAGATCTCCGGGATGAGCGGCGCCCAGGCCCGGGCCGAACTCGCTGACCCGGGCTCGGTGACCGAATAAGGCAGGAAGGTACCGGCGCCACCGCCCGGACAGTAATGTGAGCACATGGACGTGCCCGTCAGTACCTTCCGATCTCAACTCAAACACTGGATCGAACATGTCGACTCCGGTGAGGATGTGATCATCACTGAGCGCGGCGTGCCGGTGGCGCGGCTGACCGGGGTGCAGGGCGCAGATCTGATCGCCTCCCTGGAGCGGGACGGGTTACTCGCCCCACCGGCGCAGGAACGACCGGCCGCCACCGCAGAGCCTAGGGCCGGCGGTGCCGGGCAGACTGTGTCGGATCTGGTCCGCCGGCTGCGCCGATGAGCGTGGTCTACTTCGACTCCAGTGCCCTGCTCAGCCTGGTCCGCGACGAACCCGGTTCGGCGCTGCTGAGTGCGTTGTGGAACCGCGCCGATGCGTTGATCGCCTCACGCCTGGCCGACGCCGAGGTGCGGGCCGTGTTGCGCGCCGGGGAGCGCACCGGGCGGCTCTCGGCTGCCGCAGCGGAACACGCCCGCACCACCTGGCAGACGATGTGGCCGGCACTGCGGAAGGTGGAGGTGACCGCGGCGATCGCTGATCACGGCGCGGCCCTCGCCGAGGAACACGGCCTGCGTGCCGGGGACGGGTTACAACTGGCCTCTGTGCTGCTGCTGGCGGAGGCCGAACCGGTGGTCGCGGTGACCGATGCCCGGTTGGCCGAGGCAGCCACCGGCCAAGGGCTTCGCGTCCTACCCTGAGCGGTGCCGGTCATCGGTTCCCGACCGTGAGGATCCGCCGGGGCGTTGGGGCTGGCGGGTGGAACGGTGCTGGCGGGTGGACCTGCGGGCGTAGTGCGGCGGCTCGTCCTACTAGGTGTGTGACTGGCAGCAGGGCTGGTTAGGCTGAACCTGTGATCGGCGTCCTGCAGAGTTATTTGTTCTTCATCCTGTGTCTGGCTGTGCTCATGTTGTGCTTGTGGGCCCTGGTGGATGCGCTGATGCGCCCCGCCGGTGCCTTCACCTACGCAGATAAGCGCACCAAGGGGTTCTGGGCGGCGGTGCTCGGATTGGCGACGCTGCTGGCGTTCATCGCCCTGCCGCTGCCGCCGGCCGGCGGGATGGGCATGATCCTGTTCACCTTGCTCAGCGCGGTGGGCGCCGGGATCTACCTGGCCGATGTGCGTCCTGCGGTGCGGCACTACCGTCCCCGTGGTGGCTCCGGGGGCCAGCGGTGGTGAGCCGCCCACAGCTTCCCGGTCCCGCTGGCCCACTGGCGTGGGTGGTTCGCGGGGATCTGGTGGAGTCGGTCCACACCGGACATCTGATCGCCGTGGATGGCGCCGGGGGCGAACTGTTGCGGATCGGTTCCCCGGCCGATCAGTTCTACCCGCGCTCGAGCCTCAAACCCGTTCAGGCCCTGGCGATGCTGCGCGCCGGCGCGGACCTCGATGATGAGCAATTGGCCCTGGCGTGTGCCTCCCACAACGGGACCGAGGAACACCGGGAGGTGGTCACCCGGATCCTGACCGGCGCCGGCCTGAGCGTGGCCGACCTGCAGAACACTCCGGATCTGCCGCTGCACGCCGAAACCGCCCGGCAGTGGCAACAGGCCGGATCCGATCCCAGCCCGCTGACCCAGAACTGTTCGGGTAAACATGCCGCGATGCTGGCCACCTGTGTGCGCGCCGGCTGGCCCACCGACACCTACCGCCACCCCGAGCACCCGCTGCAGCAGGCTATCTGGGCCACGATCGAGGACCTGAGCGCTGAGCAGCCGGTGCACCAATCGATCGACGGTTGCGGTGCGCCGCTGCCCTCGATGAGCCTGACCGGTCTGGCCCGGGCGTTCGCGGCCCTGGGCAGGGCTGAACCCGGCACTGCCGAACACCGGGTCGCGGCGGCGATGTCTGCCCATCCGGACCTGGTCGGCGGGCAGGGCCGGGAGGTCACCATGGCGATGCAGACGGTGCCGGGCGTGGTCGCCAAGGACGGCGCCGAGGGCCTCTACGCCGCCTGCCTGCCCGACGGCCGGGCGGTGGCGTTCAAGATTGCCGACGGTAGCGCCCGGCCCCGTCCGGTGGTGCTGGCCGCCGCCCTGGGAGTGCTGGGCCGGGGCCCGGGCAGTGGACAGCCAGCCTGGAACTGGGCCCGGGTCGAGGTGCTGGGCCATGGTCGCCCGGCGGGGACAGTGCATCCGGCCTTCGGCCCCGAGGCGCCCGCTTGGGCAGGTTCGGGTTCCGGCGCCACCAGCGACGGCGACTGGGAGGGGTGATCTGATGCGTGTGGTCTTGCAGCGGGTCACCTCGGCATCGGTGAGCGTCGATGACGTCGTCGTCGGCCGGATCGAGACCGGCCTGCTCGCCCTGGTGGGCGTGACCCACACCGACACCAGCGCCGACGCAGAGTTCATCGCTCGCAAGATTGCCGATCTCCGGCTGTTGCGCGGGGAGGCCTCGGTGGCCGACACCACCGGCGCCGGGGTATTGGTGATCAGCCAGTTCACCCTGTACGGCGAGGGCCGCAAAGGCCGGCGGCCCACCTGGTCGGCGGCAGCGCCGGGGCCGGTGGCCGAACCCCTGGTCCGCGAGGTCGCCGATCAATTGCGCCAGCGCGCGGTGACTGTCGAGATGGGTGTCTTCGGTGCCGATATGCAGATCACTGCAGCCAATGACGGGCCGGTCACCCTGATCCTGGAGAGCTGACCCCCGTGACCCTCCTCACCGGGTCAGTCACGCCCCTGGCGAACACGGGCAGTATCGGTGTTCTGGCCCCGTTAGCATCGATGCATACGCCACGACTGGGTCCATCCCGGTCCCGGCCTACGGGAGCGCACATGTTCGAGAGATTCACTGATAGAGCCCGACGAGTCGTCGTCCTCGCCCAAGAAGAGGCGCGGATGCTCAACCACAACTACATCGGCACCGAGCACATCCTGCTCGGCCTCATCCACGAGGGTGAGGGAGTGGCCGCCAAGGCGCTGGAGTCGCTGAGCATCTCCCTGGAGGCGGTGCGTCAGCAGGTCCAGGAGATCATCGGTGAGGGGCAGCAGGCCCCTTCCGGGCACATCCCCTTTACCCCGCGTGCCAAGAAGGTCCTTGAGCTGTCCCTGCGCGAGGCGCTGCAGCTGGAGCACAACTACATCGGCACCGAGCACATCCTGCTCGGGCTGATCCGCGAGGGTGAGGGCGTCGCCGCCCAGGTGCTGACCAAGCTGGGCGCGGACCTGAACCGGGTTCGTCAGCAGGTCATCCAGCTGCTGTCCGGTTACCAGGGTAAGGAGCCGGTCTCCTCCGGCGGCCCGCAGGAGGGCACCCCCTCCGGCTCGGCGGTACTGGACCAGTTCGGCCGTAACCTCACCCAGGCTGCCCGGGACGGCAAGCTGGACCCGGTGATCGGCCGGACGCAGCAGATCGAGCGGGTGATGCAGGTGCTTTCCCGCCGCACCAAGAACAACCCCGTGTTGATCGGTGAGCCAGGCGTCGGTAAGACCCCCGTGGTCGAGGGGCTGGCCCAGGACATCGTCCGTGGCGACATCCCCGAGACGCTGCGGGATAAGCAGCTCTACACCCTGGACCTGGGGGCGCTGGTCGCCGGGTCGCGTTACCGTGGTGACTTCGAGGAGCGCCTGAAGAAGGTGCTCAAGGAGATCCGCACCCGCGGGGACATCATCCTGTTCATCGACGAGATCCACACCCTCGTCGGTGCTGGTGCCGCCGAAGGCGCGATCGACGCCGCCAGCATCCTGAAGCCAATGCTGGCCCGCGGTGAGCTGCAGACCATCGGGGCCACCACCCTGGAGGAGTACCGCAAGCACATCGAGAAGGACGCTGCCCTGGAGCGCCGGTTCCAGCCGATCCAGGTCGATGAGCCCTCGCTGGAGCACTCCATCGAGATCCTCAAGGGTCTGCGGGACCGCTACGAGGCACACCACCGGGTGACGATCACCGACGCTGCCCTGGCGGCTGCGGCCAACCTGGCCGACCGGTACGTCAACGACCGGTTCCTGCCGGATAAGGCCATCGACCTGATCGATGAGGCCGGCGCCCGGCTGCGGATCCGCCGGATGACCGCACCTCCGGAGCTGAAGGAACTCGACGAGCAGATCGCCGAGGCCCGCCGCAGCAAGGAATCGGCCATCGATGACCAGGACTTCGAGAAGGCCGCCCGGCTGCGCGATGAGGAGAAGCAGATCGCTGCCACTCGCGCGGAGAAGGAGAAGGCGTGGAAGTCCGGTGATATGGACACTGTGGCCGAGGTCGATGAGGAGTTGATCGCCGAGGTACTGGCGATGTCCACCGGTATCCCGGTGTTCAAGCTCACCGAGGAAGAGTCCTCCCGCCTGCTGCGGATGGAGGAGGAGATCCACAAGCGAATCGTCGGTCAGGCCGCCGCGGTCAAGGCCCTGTCCCAGGCGATCCGTCGTACCCGCGCCGGTCTGAAGGACCCCAAGCGCCCCGGTGGCTCGTTCATCTTCGCCGGACCCACCGGCGTCGGGAAGTCCGAGCTGGCCAAGGCGCTGGCAGAGTTCCTTTTCGGTGATGAGGAAGCGCTGGTCCAGCTGGACATGAGTGAGTACGCCGAGAAGCACACCGTCTCCCGGCTGTTCGGGTCCCCACCCGGATATGTCGGCTACGAAGAGGGCGGCCAGCTGACCGAGAAGGTGCGGCGCAAGCCGTTCTCGGTGGTGCTGTTCGATGAGGTGGAGAAGGCCCACGCGGACATCTTCAACTCACTGCTGCAGATCCTCGAGGACGGGCGCCTGACCGATTCCCAGGGCCGGGTCGTGGACTTCAAGAACACCGTGATCATCATGACCACCAACCTCGGCACCCGGGATATCGCCAAGGGCCTGCTCACCGGGTTCCAGTCCGGCAGCGACCTGTCCACCAATTACGAGCGGATGAAGGTCAAGGTCAACGACGAGTTGAAGCAGCACTTCCGGCCGGAGTTCCTCAACCGGCTCGATGATGTGATCGTCTTCCCGCAGCTGTCCCGCGAGGAGATCTTCGAGATCGTGGACCTGATGGTCGCCAAGCTCGCCGGTCGGATGGCCGACCAGGAGATGACCATCGAGCTCACCGCCGCCGCCAAGGAGCTGCTCGCCGAACGCGGTTACGACCCGGTGCTCGGGGCCCGTCCGCTGCGTCGTGCGGTCCAGCGGGAGATCGAGGATCAGCTCTCCGAGCGGATCCTGTACGGGGAGATCAAGCCCGGCGAGAAGGTCATCGTCGATGCCACCGGGGACGGCCTGCTGGCCGAGTTCACCTTCACCGGCGTGCCCCGGGAGGACAAGCCCGCCGAGGTGGAGCCGGTCCCGGCCGCCATCGGCGCCGGAAGCAGTTCGGACGATGCCCCCACAGAAGGCTCCGGCGACTGATCTCGAGCCGACGATGAAAGAACCCGCCTGGAGCTGGCTCCCGGCGGGTTCTTTCATTTCTGGGGGCGAGGTGAGCCCCGTGCCAACCGCCGCCCGCGCCAGGCTGCCGCCCGCGCCCCCGCGCCCACGGCCAGGGGGCACGATTCGCCGCGAGAGGTCACGAGATTTCGTGTCCTGCCGTGTGGCTCGTGCCCTCTGGCGTTTCGCGCCCATTGCCGGCCCGCGCCTGCGCCCCGCTCCCGCGCCCCGCTCCCGCGCCTGCGCCTCGCGCTCCCGCGCTCCCGCGCCAGGGGGCACGATTCGCCGCCAGAGGGCAGGGAATTTCGTGCCCTGCCAGCGTGCGTCGTGCCCTCTGGCGTTTCGCGCGCACTGCCGGCCCGCGCCTGCGCCTACTGCCGGCCCGCGCTCCGCGCACGGCCGCCCGGCGCCGCGCCTGGTGGGATCCCTCGGGCTAGGGTCGGACGATGGCGCCAGTGCAGACAGGAGGGCCCCAGATGGTTCGCCGACGTATCCCCCGGCCACGTGACCTCGCTCCGCTGCTGCAGTTCAAGCGTCCGGATCTCAACGCCCGCCGGCGCCGGTTGGCAGCGGCGCTGACGATCGAGGATCTGCGGGTGATCGCCCGGCGGCGCACCCCCCGGGCTGCGTTCGACTACACCGAGGGCGCTGCCGAAGGGGAACTGTCCCTGGCGCGGGCCCGGCAGGCCTTTCGGGATGTGGAGTTCCACCCTGCGATCCTGCGCAACGTCGCCGCCGTGGACACCTCCGCCACAGTGCTCGGTGCGCCGGTAGCACTGCCCTTCGGGATCGCTCCCACGGGCTTCACCCGGATGATGCAGACCGAAGGTGAAGTAGCGGGGGCCGGTGCGGCAGGCGCTGCGGGGATCCCGTTCGCGCTGTCCACGATGGGCACCACCTCGATCGAGGATGTGGCAGCGGCGAACCCGGGTGGTCGCAATTGGTTCCAGTTGTACATGTGGAAGGACCGGGAGCGGTCGATGGCCCTGGTGGAGCGGGCGGCAGCGGCCGGGTTCGACACCCTGCTGGTGACCGTCGATGTGCCGGTGGCCGGGGCCCGGCTGCGTGATGTGCGCAACGGCATGACGATTCCGCCCGCACTGACCCCGAGGACAGTGCTGAATGCCATTCCCCGCCCGCAGTGGTGGTTCGACTTCCTCACCACCGAGCCGCTGGCCTTCGCCTCCCTGGACAGCTGGTCCGGCACCGTGGCGGAGTTATTGGATGTGATGTTCGACCCCACGGTCGGCTATGCGGACCTGCGCTGGATCCGCGACCAGTGGCCCGGCACGTTGGTCGTCAAGGGTGTGCAGACCCTCGCCGATGCCCGCCGGGTCGCAGACTTGGGCGTGGACGGCATCATGTTGTCCAACCACGGCGGGCGGCAGCTTGACCGGGCGCCGGTGCCGTTCCACCTGCTGCCAGCGGTGGCCCGGGAGGTCGGCGAGCAGGCCGAGATCCTCCTCGACACCGGGATCATGGACGGTGCCGACATCGTCGCGGCGATCGCCATGGGCGCTGACTTCACCATGGTGGGGCGGGCCTACCTGTACGGGTTGATGGCCGGTGGCCGGGCTGGGGTGGACCGGGCGATCGCGATTCTGACCGAGCAGGTCGAACGCACGATGAAGCTGCTCGGCGTGGTCGAGCTCGCTGAACTTGGGCCCGAGCACGTGACCCAACTGCAGCGGCTTGCTCCCATTCCCGGGCCGGCCAGCGAGCGCCAGCAGATCTAGCCCGGCCACCTCAGCCGATCTGCCACAAGCTTAACCCCTCGGTGGTGAGCGTCACCGCGCGCCGGCCGTCCATATCGAAGCTGGTCACCCACGACCCGCCGATCTTCACCTCGAACCGTTCGGCACCACTTCGCGCCTCCAGACCGATGAAGGTGGCACTGCCGTTGCGGCTAGCGACGACCACCAGCACTTCACCGTCGCTGTAGCCAGTCATCCGCGCTTGTCCGGTGCTGGCCCAGAGTTCCTCACCGGTATTCAAATCCAGGCCAAGCATCGAGTCATGTGCTGTCACGACGAGTACCTCATCCAGCCGGGCGACCGGCCAAGCCAGGCCATTTTCGCCCGGGGCGTGCTCCCATGCCGTGCGCCCGGTGCGCGTGGAGAACGCGCGCAGCGTCTCGCCCCTTTCAAGGTCCAGCCCGGCGTGGGCGCCGTCATCGACGAGCAGGACCGTCTCCCCGAACCCCCGTGCCCGGTGGCGCTCGCCGTCGGTGTCGATGCGGGCCACGGGCTCATACTCCGAATCGGACAGCAGCCAGTGGGTGTCCAGACCGCTCGAGATCGGGCCGATGGGCTCTGCGCCGCCCAGGTCCTGGGGCTCACCGGTCGCGGCATCGAGGACGCCGCCGGCTGTGCCGCTGTGGGTAGTGGCTCCATCGGAGCTCACGATGTGCGCGGTAACCAGGACCATGACCTGATCGCCGGCGATGTCGAGGGCGACGTAGGGGTCGCGATCCTCGGCGGGGACATCGTCCGGCCAGAGCGGATCTGCGTTCAGGGGCGTCGACCAGACCTGCCCATCGCCACTGGCTAGCCCATCGCCACCGGCTCGCCGGGCGGCAGCCACCCCTGCACCGGTGGCGTGGAGCGTGATCACATCCCCGCGGTGAGGGATGACCCCGACCAGATCCGGCTCGGAGCCCCGAGCAACTTCGCCCTGCTCCAGGTGCAGGTGCACCAACTCGGCGTCTTCGGCGTAGCCGCTGACGCACAGCAGCACCGGCTCATTGAGTTCACAACGCAAATCGGTGCCAGTCGACTGCCACAGTGCTGAGCCATCAGCAGCGTCCAGGGCGGTGACCTGATCGGGCTCCACGTACAGCACCCTCCCCCCAGCCAGCCACACCTCGGGGGTCGGTACTACACCCTCCTCGCCGTCCTCGGGCATCCCGTCGTACCCGAGGTCCACCTGCCACTGGTGCACCGGTTCGACGACGTTGTCGATGATGCCGAACGGCGGTCCCGGTGGTACCGGTGCGGTCAGCACTCCGGTCGCGATGAGAACCCCGCCGCAGAGCAGCCAGAGCACGGGCCGGTGCCAGATGGGGACCGTCTTAGCCGGGTATCGATGATCCGCACCAGAGGCGTCCTGGTCTTCAGCGGCATCGAGATTGAGTGCGAACTCGTCCGCACCGGCTCGCCGGCCTGATCTCACCATGTCCACAGGCTCAATCCGGCGTCGGTGAGCAGCGTCATCCGGTCCTGCGCCACCGTGATGTACGGGGAGTTTCCGCCGGAGGCGGCGACATCGAAGGTTTCAACGCCAGTGGCGGCGTCGATCCCCACGATATGGATCTGATCCTCAGGACCCGGAGCCAACTGCACGAGGGTTTCGCCGTCGCTGAAAGTATTCAGACTGGGCGTGATGTCCACGTGCCACTGCTCGGCCCCGGAATCCAGATCCAGGCCGAGCAGGCCATCGGCTCCGATGGTGATGAGAACCTCACCGAGGCGCGCCCACGGGATCGGCGGATCGGATTCCTCACGCACCCACAGCTCTTCGCCATCCTCCGAGCGCGCCGAGAGCGTGGTGCTGGTGGTCACGAAGTGAACGGGGGCGCCGACGTCGTCGTCAACCACCAGGTTCGAAGGGCCCTGCGGTTCACCCACGGTCCCGTCCGGTGCGATCGGGTACATGCTGTGATCTGGGCCGATGGCCTGCCAGTCCGCGTCGAGGTGCGGTCCAGGCCAACTTCTGCGATTCTCCAGCTCCGCTCCCCGGGGCAGGTCCTCTGCTTCACCAGTAGCGAGATCAAAGATCCCGGACACTCCGATCGCACCGGAGGAGATCGCCACCAGCAGGTTCTCGCCGAGAATTTCCACCGAGGTCCGCAGGGTCATCTCCTGCGGCCAGGCGTAGCCGGAGATGAGAACCTGGGACCAGCGCGGCTCGCCATCGGGGCCGAGGCGATCCAGCAAGGTGAGCTCCTGCTGGGAGTGGATGATGGCGATGTCGTCCTCGATGGCGATGGCGGCCAGCAGGCCCGGGCTGGGTTCGCGGGAGAGTTCCCCGTCGCTCAGATGCAAGTGCACCAGCTCGGCATCCTCCCCGTGGCCGTCGGCGCACAGCAGTACCGTATCGTTGAGATGGCAGCGCAGGTCGGTGCCGCCGGCCTGCCAGCGCTGGGAGCCATCGGCCGCATCGAGGGCGGTGACCCCCTCAGACTCGGTGTACAGCACAGTGTCCCCGGCCAGGTGCACCTCGGGGATATCGAAGACACCATCGGTGTGATGGGGCAGGCCATCGAAACTCACGTCTACCTCCCACTGTCGCTCCGGGGCGGCCACGCGATCGATGATGCCCACCTGCTCGGGTGGCGGACCGGGAGCGGCCGCGACCCCGGCCAGAACCAGGACCACCCCGAGGGCCAGCCAGGGAACGGCCCGCTGGTGCAGCGGGGAGTGGTTGCGCCGGTCCGGTGAGCCGGCGCCGTGATCGCCGTCTCGATGAGAATCTGAACCGGCGCTGCCGGCACCGTCGAGATCTAGCTCGAAGTCCTGGTCCCCTGCCTGCATCCTTCGATGATGCCAGTCTGGGTACCCGCCCGCGGGCACTCAGTCCAACTGCCACAGACTCAACGTGGAATCGGTTGCCACCGCCAGATGGGTGCCGTCAGTCCCGTAAGTCAGAGACCTGCTGGAGCCCACCGGAACCTCCCACACGGTCTGCCCGTTGGTCACGTCGATACCTTGCAAATGGGTGCCATCGCGCCAGGTCAGGTGGGCCAGGACTCGGCCATCGGCATAACAGGGGCACATCGGTGCCTCGCTCGGATGCTGCCATCGCGCCGTGCCGTCGGCCAGGTCCAGACCGCGCAGCTGCCCCTCGGACCACACCACTAGCACCCCATCTAGGCGTGCCTGGGGCACCACCGGCGCCGGTTCACCCGGGACGAACTCCCACAAGGTTTCATCGGTGCTCCGGACGCGAGCCTGCACACTGGTCTCGGTCAGATCGAACACCAGCTCACCGCCGGGATCGTCGTCGACCGGCATCTGCAGGTGGGCACTGCCCACCGGCCAAGGCTGTCCGCTGCGCCCGTAGACCACCAGGGTGTTCTCGGTGTTGACCAGCCATTCGCCGTCGTGCTCAGACAGTGCCAGCACGTTACTGCGGGCGACGCCGTCGTCGACGTCGAGGGCAGCGATCCCCAAATCGGGCTGGGCATCTCGGGCCAAGGAGAGCAGCACCACATCATCGACGACGGCCATCCGTACCTCCGACCACTCGATCGGCCCCGAATAGGGGGACAGGTGTTCCTGCCACACTTGCCGCCCGGTCAGGTCCGTCCGGGTCACCGTGACCTCATCGCCCTGCTTCCAGAGACCGATCAGCCCGCGCTGGTGGGGCACCGCGAAGAGCAGGTGGGGCATGTCGGTCCGGTCCAGTTCCCCGGCGTGAGTGCTCAACTCGATCAGCTCGGCCTGTTCCTGCAGCCCGGATACACAGGCGATCTCGGGGGCCTGCACACTGCAGCGCAACCTGTTCCCGCGCATCTCCCACGCGATCGCGCCGGTGGCCAGGTCGGCAGCCCGGAGCGCGTTTCCGGACGCGGCCAGAACCCGCTGGTCGGCGATCCAGACCTGACCCTGGGCGGCGCGTACCGAATGCAGGGCGACCGACCACTGCGGCTGTGGTGCACTACTCAGAGCCGGAACCAGGCCCCGATCGCGCATCCCCGGCACCGGGGCAGCGAGGACGCCGAGCACCACCAGCGCCAGTGCCAGCGCGACCCACGGAACGGCCCCTGCCCGCCGGCGCGAGGAGCCGGTCATCCAAGCGCGCGCAGGTTCCGTCGTCGAGGTGTCCCGCGGGATCTCGACGTCGAAATCCTCGACCCTGCCGGCCATGCACCAATTTTGCCGGAACGAGCCTCATCTCACCTGTTGTTCGGTGTTCGGGACCGGTGACAGATGCGGTGCGATCAGCTCCAGATACCGTTGGCTGATCGTGGCCAGCGTCTGATCGGTGGGTGCGTTCCAGATCTCGGCGTTGAAGATCTCCACCTCCACATCACCGCGGTAGCCCGCCCGGCTGACCCAGTCGGTGATCGAGGCGAAGTCCACGTAGCCATCGCCCATGAACCCCCGGGACAGCAGTGGGTCAGCTGCTAGCGGCAGGATCCAGTCACACACCTGATAGCTGGACAACCGGCCCTCGGCGCCCGCCCGGGCCACTTGCTGGGCCAGCTGCGGATCCCACCACACGTGGTAGGTGTCGACGACGACGCCCACCGACTCTGCGGGGAACTCGGCGGCCAGCTCCAGGCACTGACCGAGGGTGGACAGTACAGCCCGGTCGGCGGCGAACATCGGATGCAGGGGCTCCAGGGCCAGCCGCACCCCGTGCTCGGCGGCGAACGGCACCAGCTCGGCGATCCGCTCGGCCACCCGCGCCCGGGCGGCCACCAGGTTCCGGTCGCCATCCCGAAGGGCGGGACCACCAGGTTCGGAGGCCGCACCCAAGCCGCCGACGACCAGCACCAGCTCACCGGTGCCCAACGCCGCGGCCTCGGTGATTGCGGCCCGGTTGTCAGCCAGGGCCGCGGCCTGTCCTTCGGGGTCCGCGGCGGTGAGGAACCCGCCCCGGCACAGGGAGGACACCCGCAGGCCCGCCTCGGTGACCAGTCGGGCAGCGCGGGCGGTACCCACTTCAGCGACCCGGTCGCGCCACAGCCCCACCGATTCCAGCCCGGCGCGGGATGCGGCCTGCACCGCCTGTGGCAGGGTCAGGTATTTCGTCGTCGCTGTGTTCAGCGACAGTCGGGACAGGTCCGGGGTGCTCATCGGCCCGCACCGGCTGGGTTGGCCGGACTGGCTGAGTTGGCCGGACTGGCAGGGCTGGCCGGGTTGGCAGCGCTGGCCGGGACGTCGATGCCGGCGACGGCCAGGTAATGCTGCATCCGGGCGGCAGCCAGGTCGGGATCGCTCAGCAGCCCGGCCGTATCGGCCAGCTGGAACAGTTGCACCAGGTGGGGCACCGAGCGCCCGTTGTGCAGGCCGCCGACCAGTTGGAACCCGGGCTGGAACCCGTTCAGCCAGCTCAGGAACGCCACCCCGGTCTTGTAGAAGTAGGTGGGTGCGGCGAACAGGTGCCGACCCAGTGCGCGGGTGGACTCCAGGATCTCATGGGCGCGCCCGGCGCCGTCGGGGCGGGCCAGCTCCTGCAATGCGGTGGAGGCCGCCGGGGCCATGGCTGCGAATACTCCCAGCAGTGCATCGGAGTGGCCGCGTTCGTCGCCGACGATCAGGTCCGGGTAATTGAAGTCATCACCGGTGTACATCCGCACCCCCGCCGGCAGGCCCGCGCGCAGCTGGATCTCTCGGTCGGCGTCGAGCAACGAGACTTTGACGCCGTCGACCTTGTCCGGGTGTTCGCCCAGGAGCTCCAGGAAGGTCCGGCTGGCCTGGTCCAGATCTGCCGAACCCCAGTAGCCGGTGAGCGCCGGATCGAAGTCCGGGCCGAGCCAGTGCACGATCACCGGCCCGGACACCTCGGTCAGCAGCGTGCGGTAGATCCGCAGGTAGTCCTCCGGACCTCTGGCCACCGCCGCCAGCGCCCGGGAGGCCATCAGGATGGGTAGGGCCCCGGCGTCGTCGACGACGGCGAGCTGTTCGCGGTAGGCCTCCAGCACCGCCGACAGTGCCTCCTCCGGAGCGGTCGGTAGGGCCGGTAGGTCCAGATGGTCGGTGCCCGCCCCGGCAGCGATTCGACCACCGGCCGACCGGGCCTCGGCGCTGGATCGGCGGATCAGCTCCGCAGCCGCCGGCCAGTCCAGACCCATCCCGCGCTGGGCGGTGTCCATCGCTTCGGCCACACCTAGCCCGTAGGACCACAGGTGGTGCCGGAAGGCCAGGGTGGCATCCCAGTCGAGCTGGGCCGGCATCCCGGGGGTGTTGTCCGCCCACATCACCGGTACCACGTGAGCCGCGGCGTAGGCGGTGCGGGCGGTCAGCGGGCCATCGGGCCGGCGCCACGGTCGGGCGGCGTTCAGGGTGCGGACCTGGAGCTGACCATCGGCGTCGGGCAGGTACATCTGGGCGCCGGCGTGCGCGGTGCCGCCATGCTGGGACGGGTGGTTCATCGGGTGATCTCCGGAAGCTGTACGCGCCGGCCCTCGGCCGAGGAGTGCAAGGCGGCTTCGGCCAGTTGCACCCCGCGGGCAGCCGACAGTAGGTCGAAGCGGTGCGAGCGCCCGGCCAGGACATCGCCCAGGAACTCCTCCCACTGAGCCTTGAACCCGTTGTCTAGCTCGGCGTTTGCCGGCACGTCCAGCCACTGCTCGCGGAACGGCTCAGTGGCCGGCAGGTCGGGGTTCCACACCGGTTTGGGGGTGTGGGCGCGCTGTTGGGCCACGCACGTGCGCAGACCCGCGACGGCCGAGCCGTGGGTGCCATCGACCTGGAACTCCACCAGTTCATCGCGATAGACCCGCACCGCCCAGGAGGAGTTGATCTGGGCCACGATCTGGTTGCCGTCCGGGCCGGTGACCTCGAAGATGCCGTACGCGGCGTCGTCGGCCGTGGCCGGGTACTGCCGGCCCTGCTCATCCCACCGGGTGGGGATATGGGTGACGGCCTTGGCGATCACGGAGTCCACCGAACCCAGAATGCCCTCCAGGACGTAGTTCCAGTGGCAGAACATGTCGGTGGTGATGCCTCCGCCGTCCTCGGCGCGGTAATTCCAGCTCGGGCGCTGGGCGGCCTGGTGATCCCCTTCGAAAACCCAGTAGCCGAACTCACCGCGCAGGGACAGAATTCGTCCGAAGAAGCCCTCATCGACCAGCCGGCGAAGTTTGACCAGCCCGGGCAGGTAGAGCTTGTCATGCACGACGCCGGCTGTCACCGTGGTCTGCTGGTGCAGCCTGGCGAGGTCAACGGCTTCGGTGAGGGACTCGGCGGTGGGCTTCTCGGTGAAGACGTGCTTACCGGCGTTGATCGCCGCGGTCAGTGTCCCGGCCCGCAGCGAAGTCATCGAAGCATCGAAGACGATGTCTACCCCGGGGTCGGTGATCACCGAATCCAGGTCGGTGGTCCAGTGTTCGATGCCGTGCTGCTGGGCGATCTCGGCCAGAGCGTGTTCACGGCGGCCGACCAGGATCGGCTCTACCTGGACGCGGGTGCCGTCCTCGGTGAGTACACCGCCGGCGTCCCGGATCGGCAGGATGGAGCGGACCAGGTGCTGGCGGTATCCCATCCGGCCGGTGACGCCGTTCATCGCGATACGCAGGGTGCGGGTTGTCATAGGGCTTTCCGTGGTCGGGGAATCGAGAAGGGAATGCGCTTTCCCAAAGCCTACGTCGCTGGTTGCGGGGGCGTCAACGGCCGCGGGCGGGGCGTGGCGCTGTTGTGAGGCGTGCTCGTGGGGCGCATCCTGGACGGTGTGTCGGGCGTGTCCGTCGGCTGGAGGAAGGAGCGGGCCATGGTCGGGGAGATCATCAACAGATTCAGGCAGCAGGCTGCATCGGCCTATCGGCGAACAGTGCGGCAGGTGGGGCCGAGACCTGCGCAGGAGCAGTCCCACAGTGGTGCGCCGGGCAGCGGCGGGCCAGGTCCGGCCCAGGAGGTCGGTGGGGTGCCCTATGCCGCAGCACCGACTGTGCCCGGCGCGGACCCGGACCAGGCCGAGTTCGCCGTCGACCCGGCTTACGGGGCGCAGGCTGCTGAGCCCGACGTCCCGAACGAGTCGGCTGAATCCGCCGCCGAGGCAGCTGAGCCTGCCGTCGAGGAAGGGGAACCCGCTGCCGAGGAAGCGGAGCCCGCCGTCGAGCCAGCTGGCGCGTCGGTGCCCACTGAACCCGACGTCCCGATCGAGCCGGCTGAGCCCGCCATCGAGCCTCCGGATCCCGATGAGCCACTCGAGCCCCTGGAGCCGGTCGAGCCGCCCACCCCGGCGGAGCCCGATCAGCCCGGGGAACCGCTCCCGGCCGATCCGGGCCTGCCCGAGGAGCCTCTGGTGCCCACCGGCGCGGGGGAGGACTTCGCGGCGGACCAGCCGGCCGAACAGCGCTGACCTGGGGTCTTTGCCTCTTGCCCCGCAGTAGCGGATCGCCTTCTGGGGTACGGGCAGAGCCTCACGAAATCCGCGCCGGTGAGGTGGCGGGTCCCGGGGTGGAGTCGCGCATCACCAAGGAGCCAGGAACCCGGACCAGGCGAGTGCCATCGCGGCGAGTGGTCAGGTGCTCGGCATCGGCCAGCCCCCCGTGCTGCGCCGGGGCCTCGTGGTGGACCAGGGCCAGGTTGGTGGCCAGCGCACCGATGGCCACCAAGGGAACCTGGACCGTGGTCAGCCCCGGGGTGACGTCGCGCAGGGTGGCGATGTCGTCGAAGCCGGCGATGCCGATACCCCGGCCGACCTCGACCCCGGCGTCCCGCGCAGCGGCCATCGCCCCCAGGGCCATCACATCATTGACGGCAAAAACCACCTGGGCCGAAGTGCGCCCGGCCAGTAGGCGCTGCATTCCCGAATACCCGCCATCGCGGGTGAAGGCACACTCGATCGTGTCCTGGTCATCGACCTGCAGCCCCTGTCCGGCCAGGGCTGCGGCGAAGCCATCCCGGCGCTCGCGGGCGGTGAGGTGGTCCTTAGGGCCACCCAGGACAGCGAACTGCCGATACCCGCGGCCCACCAGGGCCTGCGCAAGTTGACCGGCGCTCTCGGCGTTGTCGATCGCCACCGTGTCCACATCGAACACCGGCTGGCTAATCATTGCCACGGTGCCGCCTGCCATCCGGTAGGAGGCCAGGGCCCGGGATAAGGCGGTGTTGACCTCCTCATCGTCATGCCGGCCCCCAGCCACCACGATGGCTCGGGCGCGCTGGCGGTGCAACACCTGCAGCAGGGCTACCTCGCGCTCGGGATCGTGCTGGGTGCTGCCCAGCGTGACCATCAGACCGGCGCTCTCGGCCGCATCGGTGACACCGGCGGCGATCGAAGAGAAATAGGGGTCGGCGATATCGTGCACGATCAACCCCAGGGCGGTGGTCTGCCCCCGGGCCATCGCCTGGGCGTTGGCGTTCGGCGCGTACTGCAGTTCGGCGGCAGCGGCCAGGACCTTCTCCCGCAGTTCGGAGCGCACGGTGCGGGTGGCGCTGCCATTGATCGCCCGCGAAGCGGTGGCGAGGGAGACGCCGGCAACGCGGGCAACGTCGCTCAGGGTCACAGGGCCGGACATGAGGTCATGCTAAGCGGTCCGCGCCCTGGCGCACTCCCACCACCGCATCCTGCTTAGCCAGGATTCTCCAGCCTCACCCTGTCCAGGACTAAAGAAATGGGGTTGTCCTCGGCCTGGGCTGTTGGCCATACTCGGGCGATGCTCAGCAATGAGTGGGGGGCCGGCGTCACAGCGACGTCAGTGCATCGATCGAGGGGACCGATGCACCACGCCGCTGTGGCCGGCGCGGGCAGCGGGGCGGATCGCGTCCCGGCCGTGGCTCACTCGTCGCTGCATGGCAGCACTGAGCAGTCCGAGTCGGCACGCTGCACCGAGATGGGTGCACCGTGGCCGCTCGGAGTCACTCCCGTCCCGCGGACCGGGCCAGTTTGGCGCCCGGATGGTGCCGCCGGCTAGCAGCCCTCGATCGAGGGGCCCGCGAACGGGGTTCGGTGACGAGTTGCAGGAAGAGGGGGGCCGCAGACGCGTCCCGTGACAGTGAAGAGGTGCATGGAAGATGGAACACAACGATCGTGCCGGGCAGTTCCCGAAGAACAAGGACGTCACCCGGCGAAACCTGCTGCGAGCCGGCGGGGTTTTGGGCGCCGCCGGTGCATTAGGGGCAATCGGCGCCTCCGCCCGCGCCTCCGGCCGGCGGGAGGACTGGCTATATCCGGGTGATCCCGGCTACGCGGAAGCGGTCGCCGGCTTCAACACCACCGTGACCCGCCGGCCGGAAGCGGTGGTCTGCGCCCGTGACTCCCGGGATGTGCAGCAGGCGGTCCGGTATGCCGGCAGACACGACCTGCCCGTGTGCGTGATGGCGACCGGGCACCAGGCTTCGGTGTCCTTCGAGGGTGGGATCCTGGTCTCGACCGCGACGATGGACCGGGTCCGGGTGGACCGGCGTTCGGCGTCGGTGCGAGTCGGACCAGGGGCCCGGTGGGGCGCCATCGCCAGGGCCGCCGCCCCGCACGGCCTGGCCGGACTCGCCGGCTCATCGGCGAGCGTCGGGGCCGTTGGCTACACGCTGGGAGGTGGGCTCAGCCCGACGTTCGGCCGGCTGCACGGCTACGCTGCCGATCATGTCTCCCAGCTTGAGATCGTGACCGCCGACGGCGAGCTGCGGGTCTGCACACCGGAGCACGAGGAAGACCTGTTCTGGGCCGCCCGCGGCGGGAAGGGCAACTTCGGGATCGTGACCTCGCTCCATCTGGGACTGTTCGACATCCGGACCTTGTACGCCGGCGCGATCATGTATCCGGCCGAGGCCGCCGGCGAGGTGCTGCCGGCCTGGCGGGACTGGGCCGCGGACGCGCCGGAGAGCGTGACGACATCAGCGGCGTTCGTGCAGCTCCCACCGGATGCACCGGAGTCGGTGCGTGGCCAGCTCGTGGTGAGCGTGCGGGTATCCTTCGTCGGCGATGCGGCCGAAGGCGCACGCCTCGTAGCGCCGCTGCGTGCCGCCGGCCCCGTCCTGGAGGACACGGTGGCCCGGATACCGGTCACGGACTGGGAGTCGATCCACAACGACCCGGAGGGCCCCATCCCGGCCTATGACCGGACGAGTCTGCTGGGTGAGCTGCCGGATGAGGCGATCGAGCAGATGATCGACCTGGCCGGGGCCGGCTCGGACTCGCCGATGACCCTGGTGGAGGTCCGCCAGCTCGGTGGTGCCCTGGAGCGGGAACCTGAGGTGCCCAGTTCCGTGGGTCATCGCGACCCCGCCTTCACCTTCTTCACCATCGGCCTCGCGCCACCCGAGCAGGTTGAGGATGTCCGCAGCTACGGCGCACATCTGATCGAGGCGATGCAGCCGTGGAGCACCGGTGGCGCCTACGTCAACTTCATGTCCAGTGACGAGGCCGATCCGGCCGATGTGCGGCGCGCCTACGCCCCCGAGGTGTACGAACGCCTGGTGTCGGTGAAGTCCGATGTCGACAGCCGGAACATGTTCCGGCTCACGCACAACATCCCGCCGGGCTGATCAGGGCCGGCCGGTGAACCGGGGCAGTAGCCTGGGCACATTCTGCAGGTAGCGCTCGTACTGGCTGCCGAACTCCTGACGCAGGTAGGTCTCCTCCGGTGCGATGACCTGCCGGCGCAGGAGGTGCAGCACCCCGGGGAGCGCCAGCAGCGGCCAGCCCGAGCGCAGCAGGATGGTCCCGCCGAGATAGACCAGGAGGTCAGCGGCGTAGATCGGGTTGCGTACGCGGGCAAAGGGGCCGTCGGCGACCAGGTGCTCGACCTTCGCCCACGGGATCACGGTGGTGCCCTGCCGGTTCATCACCGAGAAGGCACGTCCCATCAGCACCGCCCCGGAGCCGATCAGCGCGGCGCCGGCGACTCTGCGCAGGCGGCCCTGGCGCCGGTCGGTACCTTCCGCGCGGGCCGGCCATGGATAGCGCCGGTGCAGCAGGGCGGCCAGAGCGAACGGCACGGCGAACAGTGCCGGTGGCCACAGGCGCACCCGTGCGCCGGTGGTGTCGGTGAGTCGGCTCATTATCGCTGGGCCGGGTGGCTGGTGCCGGCGCGTACCGGCGCCGGCACCAACCACACCCCTCAGGCCTCGGTGTCCTCGTCGACCCAGTCGAAGGTCTTGGTGACAGCCTTGTTCCAGTTCCGGTACAGCCGCTCCCGCTCGCCGGTGTCCATCGACGGCGTCCACCGCTGACCTTCGGCCCAGTTGTCGACGACGTCCTGCTCACCGGACCAGAATCCGACGGCGATACCGGCGGCGTATGCCGCGCCCAAGGCCGTGGTCTCGGCGACCTCGGGCCGGACCACGTCCACGCCGAGGATGTCGGCCTGGAACTTCATCAGCAGCTCGTTCGCGATCATCCCGCCGTCCACGCGGAGCTCGGCCAGGTCCACCCCGGAGTCGGCGTTCATCGCATCGAGCACCTCTCGGGTCTGGAAGGCGGTGGCCTCCAACACCGCCCGGGCGAGGTGACCCTTGTTCACGAACCGGGTCAGGCCCACCAAGGCGCCCCGGGCATCGGAACGCCAGTGCGGGGCGAACAGACCGGAGAACGCCGGCACGAAGTAGGCGCCGCCGTTGTCCTCCACCGTATCGGCGAGTACCTCCACCTCGGGGGCCGAGGAAATGATGCCCAGGTTGTCCCGCAGCCACTGCACCAGGGAACCGGTGACCGCGATGGACCCCTCGAGTGCGTAGATCGGCTTCTGGTCACCGATCTTGTAGCAGACCGTGGTCAGCAACCCGTTCTCCGAGGGCACGATCTCCTCACCGGTGTTGATGAGCATGAAGTTACCGGTGCCGTAGGTGTTCTTGGCCATCCCGACCTCGAAGCAGGCCTGGCCGAAGGTGGCCGCCTGCTGGTCGCCGAGGATGCCGGCGATCGGTATGTCCGGCACCATGCCGCCCTGGCGGCCCCTGCCGTAGATCTCCGAGGAGGAACGGATCTCGGGCAGCATCGACATCGGAACGCCCATGTCCGCGGCGATCTGCGCATCCCACTGGAGGGTCTTCAGATCCATCAGCATGGTGCGCGAGGCATTGGTGACATCGGTGACGTGTATGCCACCGTTGGTGCCACCGGTCATGTTCCACAGCACCCAGGCGTCGGTGTTGCCGAAGAGCAGATCGCCGGCCTCGGCCTTCTCCCGAGCGCCTTCGACATTGTCCAGGATCCACTTGATCTTCGGCCCGGAGAAGTAGGTCGCGAGCGGCAGACCGACTGTGGCCTTGTACTTATCCCCACCCTCGGAGCCACCGAGCTCCTCGACGATTTTCTGGGTGCGGGTGTCCTGCCAGACGATGGCGTTGTAGACCGGCTCGCCGGTGGTCTTGTCCCAGACCACGGTCGTCTCCCGCTGGTTGGTGATACCGACGGCGACGATGTCGTCCTTGGTCATATTGGCCCGGGTCAGCGCCAGACCCACCACCTCACGCGTGTTCTTCCAGATCTCGGCCGGGTTGTGCTCGACCCAACCGGCCCGCGGGAAGATCTGTTCGTGTTCGATTTGACCACTCTCGACGATATTTCCGGAGTGGTTGAAGATGATGGCGCGGGTGCTCGTCGTGCCCTGATCGATCGCGAGGACGTGCTCAGCCATGGTGGTCCTTTCACTTCCTTGTGGTGACCCACCGAGGTGGGTTGGGGTCGAGACAGCAGCGGAGCGAGACGTGGTCCACGACCGCGATCAGTCGCTCCGCACCGGAGTCGGGGCTCCGGCGGCCCGGGTCGCATCGGAGACGGCTGATGACTGGTGCATGTCTCCTCCTTGACCGGGTGCCGGGCTGGTCCGGGCCCACCCGCCGTCGGTCACCAATCGTGATTCGGTGTCAGTACGCGGGTGACTTTCCATCCCATGCTTGCTGTGGGCGCAAGAGTGCGCAACCATCGTGCACGAATGTGCATTCTCGGTCAGGAGGTGGTGAGAGTGCGTGAGGACGAGACGTTCCGTGCGGCGACCATGTACTACCTGCAGGACGAGACGATGGATGTGGTGGCCCGCACTCTGGGCGTCTCGCGGTCCACAGTCTCCCGGATGATCAAATCCGCCCGGGACACCGGGATGGTGCGGATCACGCTTCGCCCGCCGTCCCGTACCGGGGCCAGTGTCGGGCACCGACTGTCGGCCGCTTTCGGGATCAAGGCCCACGTGGTGCCGGTGCGCCAGAGCGCCAGCGAGGTGCACCGCCTGGAGCAGGTGGCGATGGTGGCTGCGCGGCTGGTCTCGGAATGGTTCACCTCCGGGATGGTGCTCGGTGTGGCGTGGGGGACCACACTGTCGGCGATCGCCCGCCACCTGACCCCCACACCCACCCGGGGCAGCGCCGTCGTGCAGCTCAATGGTTCGGCGAACACCTTCTCCTCCGGGGTGAACTACGGCACCGACCTGGTCACCGCGGTGGCCGAGGCGTTCGATGCCAGCATCCACCACTTCCCGGTGCCGGCGTTCTTCGACTATGCCGACACCAAACGAGCGATGTGGCGGGAGCGCAGCATCCGCCGGGTCCTGGATGTGCAACGGCAGGCGAGTATGGCCCTGTTCGGCGTGGGCTCCCTGACCGCCGAAGTTCCCAGCCACGTGTACTCCTCCGGGTACCTCACCGAGGCGGAGATGGCCGGGCTGCATACTGGGGGTGTGGTCGGAGACGTATGCACCAACTTCCTGCGCGCCGATGGCAGCTATCGCGACATCGCCATCAACGCCCGGGCTTCCGGGCCCTCACCGCGGGCCCTGCGAACCATCCGCCGGCGAGTATGCGTGGTGGCCGGGGACCGCAAGGTGCCGGCGCTGCTGGGGGCGCTGCGGGCGCGGGTCGCCACTGACCTGATCGTCGATGAGACCACTGCGGCGAGGCTGCTGGAACAGATTGCCCCCGGCAGCGCGCCCGCCGGCTCGCTGGGCCAGATCGTCGACAGCCAGGGCACCGGAGACCGGTCATGACCCCGGCGCTGCCGGTGATCCGCCCGGCGCTACCGGCCGATGTGCCCGCCATCCGCGACCTGATCCATCCCTATGCCGAGGCGCGGATCCTGCTGGCCAAGGACATGGTCGACTATTACGAGGCGGTCCAGGAGTTTTTCGTCGCTGAAGAGGGCTCGACTTTGGTCGGATGCGGGGCATTGCATGTGCTCTGGCAGGACCTGGCTGAGGTGCGCAGCCTGGCCGTGCTGCCCTCGGTCCGGGGCACCGGCGTGGGCCATGACCTGCTGGACACGCTGCTGCAACGTGCCCGGGACCTGGGCTTGTCCCGGGTGTTCTGCCTGACCTTCGAAGTGGACTTCTTACCAGCCACGGCTTCGAGGAGATCGAGGGCGAGATCGTCGACGCGGAGGTCTTCACCGAGATGCTGCGTTCCCGCGATGACGGGGTGGCCGAATTCCTCGACCTGGCCCGGGTAAAGCCGAACACTCTGGGAAATACCCGGATGCTGCGCCAGCTCTGAGACCGGGTCACCGCCCGCGATCCCACGTCGCCGGCGACCCTCAGCCCGTGGCACGCACGGGCGCGCCCATGCTTTGCAGCGCGCGGTGCAGGATCCCGACCCGGATCAGGCCCACGAACACCGCCACCTGCACCACCAGGATTGCTCCAACCACCGCTCCGACCACCCCGGAGGGGTCGATGAACGCCCAGATCGCGATCCCGGCCACGGCGGTGGCGATCACGATTTTGATTACCGTCAGCAGGGTTGCAGTGGTTGCCTGCAAGACCTCGAGGGGCTGGCCGGCGCGCGCAGTTGTCCGGGCCTGCCTACTCCCGGGCTCACCGGAGTCGCGTAACACCCGCAACAATCCCCGCAGGACGACGGCGGCCGCAACCAGGGCGAGCGCCCCGCCGGCGGACAGCAGGGTCAAGCCGGCGATCATTGGGGCGTCGCGGCCGTGGGCGCCGGCCAGACTCAGGGCTGCTACGCCCAGTAGGGCAAGCATGATGGCGGTGCCGGCCAGAGCCAGCAGAGCGCGGGTATGGGCCTTGACCACCCGGGCGATCACCACGTCCGGCGGCATGCCCGGCCTGGGATGCGACCTCGGCGAGGAGGCGGGCGGTTCAGTGCTCACCCCACGAGCCTAGTAGCCACGGTGATCACGACTGCCGCAGGCCGAAGGGGCCCAATCGCGGAGTCGAAACGGTCTCCCGCCGCAGGTTCTCAGGAAGTGATCCTCATTGCGCAGCGAAGGAGTTCGAGGTCGAACCAGGCGCCAGCGTGGAGTTGCTGGTGCAGGTAGGAGCTCGTGGCCCGGGCCTGGACGCACGCGAGTGCGACGTCGAGGTTCACGCCGGCGGCGCAGGCGTACCGCTGGACGCGAGCCTGAAGCGCGCCGTGCAGATCGGTGACCTCTTTCAGATCCTCACGTCGGCCCGCGACGACTGTGAATGCGTCGAAGGCAGCCGTACCGCGCCAGCCCTTCGGGTCGATGGTCAACCAGGGTTCCCTGGTGGCGCGCAGCACGTTGCCGAAGTGCAGGTCACCGTGCAGCATCGTGGTGGTCGGGTCGCTGGCAAGTGAGCGGATCGTTGCTCTCGCGAGGTTGATCTCCGGCCACGGCAGTGGGCCGGGTGCGGCGATGATCTGCTGATCGAGTTCTTCCTCCCAGGGACCGGTCGCCTGGGCCAAGGCAGGCGTTACCGTGGCGGCGGGGATAGCGAGCCGTCGGGCGAGATCGCCGGCGATCTCGATCGCCTCCTCGACCGATCTCGCTGAGTCGAGCTTCTCCTTCCCGGCTCGTTCCAGCAACATGGCGAAGGCCTCCTCGTCGGCTTTGAGGAGGCGGACCGCACCGTGTCCGTTGAATTGGCGCAGGGCTGGCGCTTCGCTTCGATTACCGGGGTGGGGGAAGGAGATCTTCAGCGCGGCGGGTTCATCTGCGCGGCGCACCGGGATGACGATCGCCACCTCGCCGTGCCAGGCGTCGCCGTCGAGCTCGCAGTCCCATTCGGTGAGGAACCGTTCAATCAGCGCCGGCAGTGTGGTGAGCCAGCTGGTGCCAGCCGCACCCTCACGGTGGGAAGTCGCCGTGACCAGGCCTTCCGGGATTGGGAACGTCATCAGAGCGAGGGTATGTCCTGGGCTGCGGCCGGGCACCGGCTACTGGGGCAGGACGTATCCGGTATCGGTAGCCACTGCCAGACCGTCGGCGACCAGCCCGGCCAGCACCCGCTCACGCTGCTCTTGGGCAGGCCAGGCGCGGGCCAGATCCACGGTGGTCACCGGCGCACTGGCACTGCGCAGGACGGCCATCACCTGACCACGAGCCTTGCGGTCGGTGCCCTGCCAGGCCTGGCTACGCCGTCGTGCCGCGAAGGCATCGGCGGGCTTGCCGGCCGCCAGCCACGCACACTGGGCGCGTAACGGACACCGCGAGCACCGGGGCGCCCTGGCGGTGCACACCAGCGCCCCAAGTTCCATCACCCCCGCGTTCCACTGCGCGGAGGTCTCCGGATCAGCGGGCAATAGGTGCTCGGCTCGCTGCCGCTCGGCCCGGCTGAGGCTGGGCGCCGGCAGTGCCGAGCCTTGGTCAGCGCGGGCCAGCACCCGCCGGATATTGGTATCGAGCACCACAGCCCGGCGCCGGTGGGCGAAGGCGATCACTGCGGCCGCTGTGTACTCACCCACACCCGGAAGGGCCCGCAACTGCTCCTCGTTGTCCGGTACCTCGTTGTCATGTTCGACGGCGATCGTGGCGGCAGCTTCCTTCAGGCGCAGCGCGCGTCGCGGATAACCGAGCCGGTCCCAGGCGCGCAGTACCTCAGCGGTTGGGGCGGCGGCCAGATCCGCCGGTGTCGGCCAGCGCGACATCCACTCCTGCCAGCGGGGCAGCACTCGGGCCACGGGAGTTTGTTGCAGCATCACCTCGCTGACCAGCACCCCCCACGGGCTGCTGGTCCGCCATGGAAGCTGGCGGATATTCTCCGCGAACCACCGCGCAACCAGCCGATGCACGTCCGAGCCGTGAAGCCTCCCGCCACCAGTCACAGAACATGGCTATCATGCCAGGCGATGGCTAGAAAAGGTGGCAGGTCGGGCGGGTTTAAGGGCGGCGGTTCCCGCGGCGGCAGAAGTGGCTCATTCGGTGGTGGCCGCAGTCGAGCAGGACGTTCCTCCAGCGGCTCATTCGGTGGCGGGAGTCGCTCACGGCGGTCTTCCGGCGGTTCCTTCGCTGGTGGCAGCAAATCCCGGTCCAGCAGCGGGGGCAGTTTCGGCGGAACGCGTGCGCGGGCCGGGCGCAGCAGCAACGGTTACCGGCGCGGACATCGCCGAGGCGGGTACTACCATCGCGGCTACCGGCGCCGGTCCAACCCGTTGATGGGCTGTCTGGTTGTGATCGGTCTGGTGCTGGTGGTGGCGGTCATCGTGCTGCTGGTGTTCGTGGTGAATGCCAACGGTGACTCCGGTGATTCCGGTGACTCGAGTGATGCTGCGGACCAGGCCCAGACTCAGGACGCCGCTGGCACGGAGGCCGGGCCCGATGAGGACGCCCTGGCCAACCCGGTGCAGTGCCGCACCGAAGCCCTCGATGTGGCGATCGACCTGGAGGCGCCCACCTTCAGTGCCGGGGGCCCGGTTCAGGTCCCGGTCACCGTGACCAACACCGGCGATGTCCCGTGCCTGACCGACACCGGACATGAGTCGATGACCGTGGAGGTCTCCTCTGGGCAGGATCTGATCTGGTCTTCGGCGCAGTGTGCCACCGGTTCTGCTGAACGTGATCTGCTCTTGGATATCGGTGCCAGTCAGACTCACACCGTGACCTGGGACGGTACCCGGGGGGCCACCTCCTGTGACTCCGAGAGCACAGCTACCTCCGGCACCTACAGCCTCGACGTCGCCCTGATGGCTGACGGGGCAGACGCCGGCGCCGAGCAGGCATTCACCCTGGACTGACAGTCGGCGCCGAGCTGGTCGGCTACGGGCCGGTGGCCAGCGAGGGCCAGCGCGGGCCCGTTTAGACGAACCGTTCCAGCAGGGAGGACTCGGCCTGCCGGGACAAGCCTTCACGCACCGACCGGGCGCGTTCGGTGCCGACCCCTTCGACCACTTCCAGGTCATCGATGGTGGCGGAGAGCATCCGCTGCAGTGTGCCGAAGTGCTCCACCAGCGCCGACACCACCGAACCGGGCAGCCGCGGCACGCGGGTGAGCATCCGGTACCCGCGGGGGGCGATCGCGGAATCGAGGGCCTCCCCGCGCCGGCCACCCACGCCCAGCACCCGGGCGATCTGGGTCAGGTCGATCAACTGGGCCCCGTCGAGTCTGGTCAGCGCCTCGAGGACCGCGTCCAGGGTGCGCACGCTACGGGCGTCGAGGTAATCCTTGACCACCAGCTCCAGGTCGGGGCCGACTCCGGAGATCAGTTCATCGAACTGCAGGGAGAGCAGGCGCCCGTTGGTGCCTAGCTCCACGACATAGTCGGAGATCTCCGCTGAGATCCGCCGCACCATCTCCAGGCGTTGCACCACCGCGGCCACATCCCGCACGGTGACCAGGTCCTCGATCTCCAGTGCGGACAGCGTCCCGGAGACCTCATCGAGGCGGGACTTGTACCGCTCCAGCGTGGCCAGGGCCTGGTTCGCCCGGGAGAGGATGACGTCGGAGTCCTCCAGTACATAACGCTGATCGCCGACGTACACCGCCACGATCCGCATCGACTGGCTCACCGAGATGATCGGGTAGCCGGTTTGCTTGGCGGCACGTTCTGCGGTGCGGTGCCGGGTACCGGATTCGGTGGTTTCGATGCTGGCGTCGGGCAGGAGCTGGATCGCGGCGCGCACCACGCGGTCAGTGTCGGGGTCGACCACGATCGCCCCGTCCATTTTGGCCAGTTCCCGCAGCCTGGTGGAAGAGAACTCCACGTCGAGCTCGAACCCACCGGAGCACATTCCGGCGACGACGTCGTCATAGCCCAGGACGATCAGCGCACCGGTGCGCCCGCGCAGCACCCGTTCCAGGCCGTCGCGCAACTCCGTACCCGGGGCGACGGCCCGTAGCGTCTGCCTCATCAAGGCCGGCAATCCCCGGTCGGCCACGCGTCTCCTTGGTTGTTCGCCTCGATCTGCCGGCACCCAGCGTGTGGCCGGCCCCCGCGGGGAGCGGGTGGCGGTCAGTCTACGCGAGTTAGGTGGCGCACCGGTCCCGATGGGGCCCTGGCCAACCGGACCGCCTCACCGAGATTGGGTGCCTCCTGGACCCGCATCCCCGCCGGAGTGCGAATCCGTTCCCGAGCAGGGGGCACGATGGCGTGGGTGAAGCCCAGCCGGCGGGCCTCACTGAGCCGGCGTTCGGTGCCGATCGCCGGTCGCAACTCCCCGGCCAGCCCCACTTCCCCGATGGCCACCAGAGTGTCCCGGACCTCGAAGTCATCCCGGGCGCTGACCACGGCCAGCGCGATCGCCAGGTCGGTGGCCGGCTCCGCCGCCCGCGAGCCCCCGACCGTGGCGACGTAGACGTCGTAGTTGGTGATCTCCACCTCCAGGCGGGCCTGCAGGACGGCCAGGATCATCGATAACCGGGAGGTGTCCACCCCGGAGGTGGTCCGGCGCGCGTGTGGCAGCGGGCTCCGGGCGACCAGGGCCTGGATCTCGATGGGCATCGGCCGCCGACCATCGAGAGCCACGGTGACACAGGTCCCGGGCACGCCCTGGCGTTGCGGTGACAGGAACAGTCCGCTGGGGTCAGGCAAGGAGTGGATCCCGGTTTCCGACAGGGAGAAGCAGCCCACCTCCTCCGTGGGTCCGTACCGGTTCTTGATCGCCCGCACCATCCGTAGTTGGGCGTGCTTATCTCCCTCGAACTGGCAGACCACATCGACCAGGTGCTCCAGCATCCGCGGCCCGGCGATCGAACCGTCCTTGGTCACGTGCCCGACCAGCAGCACCGGGGTCCCGGTGCGCTTGGCCACTGCGATCAGCGCGGTGGCGACCTCGCGGACCTGGGCCACCGATCCGGCCGACGAATCCACCTCACCGGAGGCGATCGTCTGCACCGAGTCCACCACCAGCAGGTCTGGCCGTTGGGACTCAATTTGCCCCAGCACAGTGGCCAGATCGGTCTCGGCGGCCAGCAGCAGCCGATCATCGAGGGCGTTGATCCGTTCGGCGCGTAGTCGTACCTGGCTGGCTGACTCCTCACCGGTGATGTACAGGACCTTCGAGCCGGTTCCGGCGGTGCGGGCCGCCACATCCAGCAACAGGGTCGACTTTCCGACACCGGGCTCACCGGCGAGCAGCACCACCGCCCCGGGTACGATTCCCCCGCCCAGTACCCGATCGAACTCCTCGACGCCGGTGGGTAGTGCGCGTGCCGTTTCGACGTCGACCTCGTGGATCGGTACCGCCGGGTTGGCGACCTGAGCAGCGGCGGTTCGGGGCCCGGAAGAGGGTCGCCCGGCTTCTAGTACACTGCCCCAGGCCTGGCACTGCGGACAGCGCCCGACCCATTTGGCCGTGGTCCAGCCGCACTCGGTGCACGTGAAGGCGGGCTTGGTCGCAGGGGGCATGGTGGGCACTGTATCCGTACCCGCCGACGGGTTACGAGGCCAGCCAGGTGGAGAAGGCCTCGAAGGAGTAGGGACGGCCGAGGAAGGCGGCGACCAGGTCTGCAGCATCTCTGCTCCCCCCGGGCTCCAGCACCGCTTCGCGGTACCGGCGAGCCACCTGCGGGGCGAACAGGTCCTCGGGGTCGAAGGCGGAGAACATGTCCTTGGCGATCACCAGGGACCACATGTAGGTGTAGTACTCCGAGGAGTAGCCCTCCAGGTGCCCGAACGAGGCAGCCATGTGGGTGCCGGGAATGTAGGGGAACATGCTGTAGCGCTCCTGCAATTGCGCAGTGGCCTCGGTCAGGTCCGCCACCTGCTCGGTGTGCAAGGTGTAGGACATCGCCGCGTAGAACATCTGGGTGCGGGCATCGAAGCCCTTGCCGAAGTCATCGGCCTGGCGCATCCGGTCCACCAGATCAGCCGGGATCGGGCGGCCGCCGGCGTCACGGGCGAAGGTGGACAGCACGCCGGCGTCCCAGGCCCACTCCTCGAGCAGCTGGCTGGGGGCCTCTACGAAGTCCCACTCTGTGGCCACTCCGGAGAACCGCACCCACTGGCCCCCTCCTGCCAGTACATGGTGC
>Ga0079225_10000081_pt1 | contig 48230 bp, 49 predicted proteins | sample Poulit2012_FD_76344 | JGI IMG/M metagenome (GOLD analysis project Ga0079225, IMG submission 76344) | Agricultural soil microbial communities from Georgia to study Nitrogen management - Poultry litter 2012 | ecosystem: Environmental > Terrestrial > Soil > Agricultural land | place: USA: Georgia... | reverse complement strand
CTATTATAGATTTGTTTCAAAATATCTACAAGTTTATAGACATGTTTCAAAATGATTTATGTTATACTTATGACATATAAAACAACGATAAAAGGACTCTTTCAAAAGGTTTACTTTTTGAAACAGGGAAAGAGAGGGGAAACGATGACTGTTAGAACCACCGGAACCCAACAAAAAAGGATAAGCATTTTAGGGGAAGATGAATACAAAGTACTCTTTGGAAGGCCACGTTTTACATATGAAGATCGTTGTTATTATTTTTCCCTTTCTCAACCCGAGAAAGAGTTATTACAAAACCTGCATTCCTTTAAATCTAAAGTTTATTTTGTGCTACAACTTGGTTATTTCAAAGCCAAGCACTTATTTTTTACATTTGAACTCCATGAAGTGGAGGAAGATCTTCAATATGTGCTAAAACAACACTTTAATGATAGAAAAATGGTTGATTGGAGTACCATTCATAAATTAACTCGTTTCAAACAGCAGCAATTGATCCTTGAACGATTCGATTACCGCAGCTGTGGTTCTGAGGAAAGAAAACAAATTGAAAGAAAGGCCTATCATGCTGTAACAATTTCCGGTAAACCGATTTTTATCTTCCGTGAAATCATGAATTATTTAAATGAACAACGTATTGTTGTGCCAGGATACAGTTTTATTCAAGAAACAGAGAGTCAAGCGATCACCTTTGAACAAAATCGATTAACAGTCATCATGCAGAGCCATCTAAAACAGCCTGATATCCAGACATTGAAGGCATTACTCGAAGATGCTCAAGGGTTATATGAAATCACACTGCTAAAACGTGAACCTAAGGATTTTAGCCTGAAAGAAATCAAACGCGAGATTGACCGAGGGAAGCAAATCCAGTCTTTATACCAACTTGCTCACACCCTTTTGCCCAAGTTAGGCGTTTCGAATGAAAGCATTAAATACTTTGCTTCATTGGTCAATTATTACTCTGTTTACAAACTCAAAAGGTTGGATGAGTGGTTGGTGTACGTTTATTTATTATGCTTTGTGTATTATCGCTATCAGCGCATGAATGACAATCTGATCAATACCTTGATTTACAATGTTCGGCGATACATCGATGAATCCAAGTCAACGGCTAAAGATCAAATATATCAGCACTATACGGAAAATCGGCAAAACATGAAAAAGGCTGGCGAAGTGCTTCAATTACTCACTGACGATAGCATTGGGGCTGACACCCCTTTTGGCGATATTCAAGCGAGAGCCTTTTCTATCTTGGAACGGCAAAAACTTACTAATCTTGCCGATCAAATTGCCACGAATGCAAAGTGGGATGAAACAACTTTCCAATGGGAACACATTGACCAATTAGCTCGTCAATTTAAACGTCATTTACGCCCTTTACTGCTTATGGTTAATTTTGCATCCCCCTCCAAAAATGATCCACTCATGGAGGCCATTGATTTTATAAAATGGGCTTTTCATCAAAATAAAGCGTTAGGACAATACAATGCGGACAGTTTACCTCAGCGCTTTATATCGGATAATATAAAGCGTTACATTTATGAGCAGGAACCTAATGGGGAAAAGAACATCAAGGTAGATCGCTATGAGTTTCTCATTTATCGGCTTTTACGTCATCGACTGGAAGCAGGAGATGTTTTTTGTCGTGAAAGCATCCGATTTCGCAGTTTTGAGGATGATCTAATTGATGATGAAAATTGGCAACAGAAAGATAAGTTATTGGCTGATGCTGGTTTAACAACTTTCCATCAGCCTATCCATGAGCATTTAGCCGAATTAAGGCAACAGCTTGAAAGACGCTTAACAGAGGTGAACCAACGAATTGCGTCTGGCGAAAATGAACATGTCCATAAAAAGCGGGGACGCTATGGCCGATGGACGCTTTCCAATACGCGAGATACGGAATCCATTAATCATACCTTTTTTGATGCACTAAGGCCGATTGATATTGGAAGTGTTTTGCACTACGCCAATCAACACTGTTCCTTTATGGAAGCGTTTGATCACATTTTAGGTCGTTATGCCAAACAGCCAAGAGAGGATCATGTTTTAGTTGCTTGTCTGATTGCCTGGGGTACAAACATGGGATTGGGAAGAATGGGAGAAATCTCTGATATTCGTTATCCTTCTCTTTCGGCTACATCGGATAACTTTATTCGCTTAGAGACGTTAAAAGAAGCCAATGACCGAATCAGTAATGCCATAACAGAGCTGCCTATCTTTCACCATTACGATATCGACGATACCATTCATTCCAGCAGTGATGGCCAAAAATTCGAGACGCAAATTAATACCATGAATTCGCGTCATTCACCTAAATATTTCGGCTTGAAAAAAGGGATTGTTTCTTACACTATGGTTGCTAACCACATTCCCGTTAATGCCCGGATTATCGGAGCGAATGAGCATGAAAGTCATTACGTATTTGATATTCTATATAACAACACAACTGATATCCAGCCTAAAATGCATTCTACCGACACTCATGGAACCAATGAAGTTAATTTTTCCATTCTTCATTTTTTCGGTTATCAATTTGCCCCTCGTTATAAGGATATTTATGGCACCGTAAGCAGATCATTATACGGTTTCCAACATCCAAGTCAATACGGCGATATATTAATCAAGCCCGTTCGAAAAATCAATACGGATCTGATTATCGAGGAATGGGAGAATATCCAGCGAATCGTTTTATCTTTGGCTCTTAAAACCACAACGCAGAGCATCATCGTTGGGAAATTAAGTGCTTATGCCCGTAAAAACAAAACTAAGCGTGCATTATGGGAGTACGATAACATCATCAAAAGCCTATATTTTTTGGATTACATTGATTCGCCACCCTTACGCCGGAATGTGCAACGAACCTTAAACCGGGGTGAGAGTTACCATAAATTACGCCGGGCTGTATCGCATGCTAATTTTGGTAAACTGCGTTTCAAAACCGAACAAGAACAACAAATTTGGAATGAATGTAGCCGTCTCATCGCTAATTGCATCATCTATTACAATGCCAGCATTTTATCCAATATATTGACTTACAGAGAAAACCAGGGGCAAGATTCAGATGTATTAAAGCAAATTTCGCCCGTGGCATGGCAACACATCAATTTATATGGCCATTACGAATTTAATAAACTCCACGAATCGGTCAACATGGAGTCTATTATTCAGGAATTGAATCAGTTCACTATATTCCCGGAGTAAGTCATCTTGATTTATTGTGTAATAATCCATTTTTTTGATCATTAAGGTTGCACTTTCTTTTGACAGGTAATATACTGATAATTAATCAAAAAAAATTGATATATTAATCGGAGGTAAAGAATGGAACTTATAAAAAATGTAAATGGATTAAATGAAGATGCAGCACTCGATTTTTATGAAAAGATGTTCAGTGCCTTAGCGGATAAAATTCGCCTTAAAATTATGAATGAAATCAGTAAAAGTCCAAATATGAATTTATGTGTCTGTGATTTGGAAGAAAAATTAGAATTACAACAATCTAAGCTTTCTTATCACCTGAAGAAATTAGTTGATGCCAATATACTTATACCTGAAAAACATGGCACTTGGAATTACTATCGAATTAATGAAGAACAAATACAGGTTGTTTTATCTAAAGATACTTGTTGTAAGATTTTTTAACAGGTATCTACTATGCTTATTAAATCAAAAAAAACTGATTAATTTATCAAAAAAAGTTGATTAATTATGGGGGAAGGAGTTATACTAATGGCAGATTCCATTATAGAATTTATAAAAACATTTCTTATGCTATCTGCTGAATTGCTCGCTTTATTTATTGTCGTTAGTTTCATTGTGAGTTTCATTCAACAGGTGGTATCAGAGGAAAAAATTAAACGATTCTTAAACCGGCCAAACAAAGCCGTGAATTATATACTTGGAACATTCTTTGGTGCCGTTACACCCTTTTGTTCCTGCTCAACAATTCCTATACTCGCGGGATTGTTGAATTCAAAGGTACCATTTGGCCCTTCAATGAGTTTCCTCATTGCTTCGCCATTAATGAACCCGGTTATGATTTTCATGCTTTGGGTACTCTTGGGATGGAAAATTGCACTTGTGTATTTTATCGTTCTTAGTATTTTCAGTATTGTAGCAGGGCTTGTATTTTCAAAATTTCATTTGGCAGAAACCTATAAAGGTGTGATGGTTAAAGGAGATGGCTTCTTCAGTAATAACCAAGGGTCTAAAATGAAGCAAGCCCTCAATGATGCATGGGCATTCCTTTATCCAATGCTTCCCTACTTATTTATAGGGGTGTTTTTTGGCGCATTTATTTACGGATTTATTCCTGCCGATTTTATCACAGAATACGCCAGTGGTGATGGATTATTCTCCGTAATAATTGCAGCTGTTATTGGTATTCCCATGTATATTCGCCCTGAAACGATGTTACCTATTGCAGAAGCTCTTATATCAAAAGGAATGTCAATGGGAACGGTTATTGCATTGGTTATCGGTGGTGCAGGCGCAAGTATTCCGGAAGTTGTTATGTTATCCAAATTATTTAAAAAGAAATTTTTGGTGGCATTCATTGCAACTGTTTTAATTGTAGCTACGGGAGCCGGTCTTATCATTAATGCCATATTTTAGTGGCATTATCCTTTAAAGGGGGTGACATTCATGACAGAGAAAAAATCTGGATTTAAAAAGTTGTTCTCTAAACCCGATTGCTGCAGTATTGAAATTGAGGAAGTCAAATCAACGGAAAATGAAAGTTGCTGCGAATCAGCAAGTGAGAACAATGAAAAGCAACAGAAAGAAGCTTGAGACGGGGTATTTGAATATTGAAATCAATGCGGAGGGACTTTCTTTAGGAAGTCCTTTTGCTTACATGGGGTAGTACCAGCGAAGCTGTCACCAGGTGCAAAGTAGACGAATTATAATGGGAATTTGTCAATGACCTCATTATATTTATCTTGAGCCTCTGATAATGCTAACCTTGAATATAATTCAAGAGACTTTCGGCTTTCATGACCACTATATGGTTGAATGAAAGCATCACCAATCCCTTGTTTTTTTAACCAAGTTAATAAAAAATGGCGTAGCCTGTGAGGAGACAAAGATTGCGACAACCCTGCCTCCTCCGAATATTTGGCTAAAATTTTTCGTACGCCACGGTCAGTATATTTTTTCTTCCAATTAGATTCAAAAAGATAACGTGCGTTTTCTTTTCGCATGGTTTCCATATGCATGGCAAGCAATTCTCTGAATGACTGCGGGAAAGGGACAATTCGATCCTTGTCACCTTTTCCTTTATTTATGCGAATTTGACAACTCGATAAATCAACATCTGTAAGTTCAATATTAATTAGCTCACTTACACGAACACCAGTGTAAAGAAAGGTTTTGATGATTATAATATGGCGAAAATTCTTCCCATTCCAAACTAAATTATAATATTGCTTTAATTCCTCTTCAGTTGGTACATATGGAAGCTTTTTGGGTTTCTTAGTTACCTCTACTTCTAAATCTTCCCTTAAGTATTGAAATACACGTTTCAAATAATCATAATCTGGTCGTTCACCGCGAAGATATTTCGCTAATTGTTTTGCTTTCTTTTTTGCAGGTGTTCTTGTTTCTGTCATATTGATGTCCCCCTAAATATGAAGTCTCTCATCCATGTTTAACTCGAAGGTTCCATATGGATTGACATGACTGTAAACCAGTGGAGTTAGTGCACGTAAATCTTCCGTCTCCATCATATCAAACCACTTTTGTTCCGATAATACCTCTTGAATCATTAGGGTGTTAATATAAACCAAACAATTTTGCAACAAATGAAGGGATAAAACACCGATCTCTTGATCCTCCAACCGATTTGTAGAAATTTCACCGCCTTTTCCATAAAAAATAAAGCTGTTGGCTGAATTCCAGTTCTCGACGACATTCAAACCTTCATGAATTTCTCGACGAATCTGTTCTGAATTTAAATATTCACAAAGAAAAATGGTTTTAATCACCTTTCCTAATTCAGCTAAGGCTTGATAGGTAGGGTGTTTGAGATTATTTCGCGTAAAACGTTTTAAGATGGCTTCCGTATCAGCAGTTCCTAATCGGAGAGCCGTCGCATATTTAATCATTTGATCGTACTGTTGTCGAATCAAATCCCAATTGATAGATCGGGTCAAAATCGGTTGGAGATTTGGACATGCTTCCTTCATGCCGGGTTCAGGGCGGTATAATTTTTGTCTATGGATTGATTTTAGTCGAGGCATAAGCCGAAAACCCAGTAGATGACAAAAGGCAAAACCTATCTCACTTTGCCCATGCGTATCCACATAGTTTTTCTCGACATCCATGTTTGTACAATGACGAAGGACACCTTCAATCATGGCAGCAACCTCTGATGATGAACAGGATTTTAATTGCGAATAGATACAGGTCGAATTTTTCTCCACGTGCCAATAAATCATAACGCCACGCCCGCGGTAACGAATGTGCCATTCTGTCATCAAGTTTTGATCCCAAGCACCAAATTTTTTCGCATCTGAAGCACATGACGTTGTTCCTTCTCCCCAAATTTCTTGTATTCGGTTGTTTAAAATGGCATTCACCACTTCAGCTATGGCTTTTTGTAAATTATCTTTATGAATAAACTTTCTACGGATGTATAATAAGTTTTTAAAGCTCTCTCCATAATTTCCGGATGAGACTCGCTTTAATCCAGTATTGGTTCCGAGACCATACAAGGATAGAATAAGACGTTTCTGAATGGTTGAACGGTCTAATGTTTCACGCACAGCAGTCGTTTGAAAGTGATCGGTAAAATTCACACGTAAGTCAGCTTCTTTTAATATATCAAGCAGGTTTGTCATCGGCCAACGACGCATGACTTCCGCCTTTAGTCGTGACAAATGGGCAGGTTCTTGTTGAGGTTCCAATGGGGATAAAGAAATCCACCCGTTGCCTTTAGTTGTGACACGCACATTTGGATTTTTAGGCAATCCCTTGTCCAACTTTTCCAGGGCTTGTTTCATGTCCTGTTTCAATTTTTCGATTGTAACTTCCGGATCCAAAGATTGTTTAAGAGCCTCATAATTTTCTTGTCGCCGTTCTTCAAAATCCTGCGGGAGATCTTCATCAGGGTTACGATAGCGATCTGCTCCAACGATCCAGATTTCCTTACATCGTAGCTTTTCCCGTAGGGCTTGAAGGGCATTAATTTCGTAATTGATTCGGTTTACACGTTTATTGCCATGGTCATCTTGTTCAATCATCAACTCACGCCATTTTGGGCGAATAACACCCTCAATGGGAGTGTCATCTGTTAGTGCAAAATAATGCTGTCCGGTTCCGGCATAGGCTTGAATGATGGATAAGGCATTGATAACAGGACGATGATTATCGTTGTTAGAACGGAACTCCAGAATATCGAGAATTTCGGGAATCATACGCCGATAATGACTACTGTAAGAAGATCGAATCACAGTATGGATTTTTTCTTGATAGGCTGATCCTGTATGCTTAAACTCTTTGACCAAATCTTTGAATGTCTGTTCTTTAACCACAGGATAAAGAACATCTTTTATCGTTCCATCGGGGTTTTTTAAAGCGACATCGGCAATGTTATACAAAATGGTAGATTTTCCGGTAACCCGTTTTATATCGTTTAAAATTTCTCTATCCACCTTTCTTTCGGCTCGCACGCCAATTCGGTGGATAATTTGGATGAGTAGATCAACTAAACTATCCGTTACTTCCCGGCTACGAAGCCAAAAGAATATTGAAAGTAAAGTATAACGAATGGGTGCCGGATGTCGTCTTATTTCACGGAGGTCTTCGGTCGCTACCCGTTGTCGGTACTTGATAAGTATTTTTTGCGGGATTCCCTTAAAAAGATCATGAGGTAAATCTAAATCACGAATTGTCCGTAATTTATTTAGTTCCTGTAAAACACTTTGCAGTCCGACACGCCCAGGATCTGATTTTAACGCTCGAAAGGTCATTGGACTATCCTCCGGGTTGGATAATTCTTCATTATCATCTCGTTCATCATTAATCGTTATATTATCGAGTAAAACATCCAACTTTGCTAAAGAAGATTGTGGAATATTTTCATAAATCGATTGAAAAAATTTGTCTTCGTAAGCATTGATGGCAGATCGAACCATGCGTTCAACGCGTTTGGGAGAAGGTGGTTCAATCTTGCGTTCACGAAATTGCAAATAGGCTTGTTCCTTAACATGATCAAATTCGTGATCATAATAAAGAACATGCCGTTCCAGCCAATCACCGATGGCTTCTGTATCTTGAACCGTCGCTTCCCGAAATCCGAAAAAATCTCTTATTTGAGCACGATGATATCGAATGGATCGCCCGTTCCAATCATAGTGGGCATACAGAGACTGTTCCACATTAACTTGTTTGGCTATGTATTGAATAATGGCGGTTGGAATATCATATTTGTCATCAGGAAAACGGGCTTCATATTGAAAAAACTTTAATAAGGACGCGAATCCAAGTCTTGTTTCTCCAGACTTATTCCCAATAAGATTCATCTCATTCGGTAAGAATGTAAAGTGTTCAAGCAACTCATCCATTTCCCACTTTTGTTTCACAATTATCCCTCCGAAAAAAGTTCCTATAATGACTGGAGTCGGTACTATTTGTTGATTTCAGTATAGTCCTACTAATTGAATTCGGCAAATCACCTATTTAAAAACCGCTAAGTTCCAATTCCGATTTAAAAACCGGAACTTTGAAATTGTCACACTTTTATCTTTTACCCCCCTCCCCCCTATATGGTATCATGAAATATAAAGGAGATGATTTGCTATGCCAATTCCAGAAGAGAGAAGAGAAGACATTCATAAGCGCTTAAATTATATACAGGGTACGATTAATGGCATTCATAAAATGGTCGATGAACAAAGGCAATGTGTTGACATTTTAACGCAGCTTTCCTCTGTATATGAAGGCACTCGTAAAGTGAGCAGTCTGATGATGAGAAATTACCTTGAAAATTGCGTGACGCGGGACCTCCGGTCTGAAGATCCGGAGACCGTGGAACGGATGTACGATGAAATCATGAAGGTATTTCATAAATATTCGAAGTAAAGGAGCCTACTAAATGAAAATTGAAGTTGTGATTTCCGGTGTACCAGGGTGCAAAAGCTGTGAGGCAGCAAAAGACCGTGTGCAAACCATCCTCAAAGATTTTCCGAATATACAATTTGGTGAAATTAATTCTTTGGAAGAACCGGAACGTATTGAATCATTAGGTTTTGTCACTTCCGGTGCGATCGTTATCGACGGGAAAGTTGCTTTTTCTAGTCTTCCGAGAGAGAAACTGCTTCGATCTAAGATTAAGGAAACCTTAGTATGAAGAAAATCATTGCATTAACGGCATTCGTCATTATTGCTGTTGCGATTGTTTATTCCTCTGTGAATTGGGATGCTGACAAAGAAAGGACTAGAACGGAATATGTAACACTAAGCAATGGTAAACAAATAGCTTTAACTGAAAAAGAAGCAGCTCTTTCTGTCAATTCTGAGGAGAAAAAAGTTGCTTTGACCGATCTCGGTTTGTCCTGCATGAGCTGTCAGGCTGCGGTTACATCTGCGTTAAAAGACATCATGGGTGTAAAAGCCTCTTTTGTTAATCTTGAACAGGATCGCGCAACCGTAGTGTATCAGCCAGAGGTTGTAACGATCAGGGAAATCAAACAAAGCATTATCGATGTTGGCTTTCAAGTCGGTGATGTAAAGGAGGTTCAGTCTTGAATTATATTTACGAACAATTAGCCGGACTAGAGGCTGTGTCTCCTTTCTCGTATTTATTAGTCTTGCTAGGCGGAATACTCAGTGCCGTGAGTATTTGTTATGTGCCGATTTTAGTCATGTTTAGCGGCTATATGGGAAAACATGCAGATGAAGGAACCGGTAAAGCCCTTCGGATTACTGCGAGTTTTACAATCGGCATGATAATCACATCGGCTTTTATCGGTATCGCTGCTGCCTTTGTCGGTAAATCGATAATGGGGCTGTTCACTGGGTACAGTCTTGATGTTTGGATTCCAGCTGTTGTCGGTATTTTGATGGGACTACAGCTATTAGGAGTATTTAAACTAAAGATGCCGGGGCAGGTGCAAGTGAAAGCGAAGAAACCTCAAACAGGTCTGGGGGCGTTTGCTCTTGGTATTCCTTTTGGTCTCGTCATCACTCCTTGTACGATTCCGATTTTTATTATGATTATTACTTATGTGGCATTCACCGGAAGTACCGTTCATGGCGCCCTGCTATTCGCTACGTATGCGATTGGGAAAGGCATCATATTGGCTGTTGTTGCAACTTCTTCGTCTGCCTTTCTAAAAGATTTTACGAAAAAATGGGGACGCTGCGTTGAAGTGATTGCCGGTATTATCTTAATTTTGGCAGCTCTTTATCTTATTTTCTTTTAAGTGAAGATACCTTTGCAGGAAAATGTAAATTTTTTCATTACTTATACCCCCTCGTATTATAAGTTTTTAAAGGTTAAATATAAATTATGACAGGATGTATAAAACGAGGAATGAAGGTCTGTTTAAAATGGATGATGACCTTTTATGTACTTTTAAATGCCCTGTAGGGGGGATAGGGGTTTATTCATTGATCTGAAGGAGGAAAAACATGGTCAATAAAAATTCGAAAGGGAATCGAAAGAATCAATTGTTATGGGTACTTGCTGGTGCAACGTTTCTTATTTTCTTTCAAGCCTTCATGGTGGCTCCACTCATTCCAATGTTTTCCGATGTTTTTGGAGTTTCTGTAGAAATGGTTGGACTCATTGTTCCGGCTTATCTTATAACGTATGGCGTTGCGACACTCGTTTACGGTGTCCTTTCAGATCGTTTCGGCCAGCGACCGGTGATATTTGGTTCCCTGATTTCTTTTATTCTTCTAACCGGTTTAACAGCGATGGTTGATTCTGTCTCAACGATGATCACGATCCGTTTGTTAACAGGGCTTGGCGCAGCCGGGGTTGTTCCGATTTCCCTAGCCTTAATTGGACACCTGTTTCCTTACCATGAAAGGGGGAGGGCATTAGGGTGGCTCTTTGGTGCCATGGCCGGGGGCATGGCGTTTGGTTCTGCTTTCGGAGCATTGCTTGAGCCTCTGATTACTTGGCAAGGACTTTTTCTAGGTGTAGCCGTTCTATCTTTATTGGTAGGGTTTATCCTATTCCCTTACCGGTTTCTTATGGAAAGAAAGTCTCCCCAAGAGGGTTCTGTAGATTTCCACAAACTTATTGGTACGTATAAAGCATTGTTGGGTTCCAAAAGGGGCATTCAAACTTATTCCTATGTCTTATTTAATGGTATTTTTCATTCAGGAATTTTCACCTGGCTAGGTCTTTATTTTGCCCAACATTATGGGTTGAACGAGACGGGTATTGGATTATCCATCCTCGGTTACGGCATTCCCGGTTTACTGCTCGGTCCATTGATCGGACGACTTGCCGACCGATTTGGAAGAAGTAAGTTAATACCGGCTGGTATTATTATTTCAGGATTATCCGCGATTACATTTGCATTGGATTTACCACTCATTGCAATAAATTTTGTGGTAGCATTCCTTTCACTCGGATATGATATGACACAGCCACTGTTGGCTGGGATCGTAACAGATCTACACCCCCATCGGGGAGTCGCGATGGGACTGAATGTATTTATGCTATTTATAGGATTTGGTTTGGGAAGTCTTATCTTCAGTGGCGTTCTTCAATGGGGAATTTCGACGGCATTTGTTGTGTTTGGTATCGTTGCATTATTCGCTTCAGCGCTAGCGATTCCTCTTTTTCGTGCAGAAGCACGTCCTGCCCCGAAAGCTTAAACGCTCATACAGAATCATCTGACGAGCGCTTGAGGATTGAATGTTAGGGTTTTGTGGAAAAACGAAAAATTGTTTTGTAATAGATGTAAAAAGTATTGACCTTAAAGTATGGTATAAGGTTTATACTGAAAGTGAGGTGATACCGATGACATGGTTACGAATCGGCGAATTGGCCAAAAAATGTGAGATTCCGACGGGAAGAGTCCGTTACTATGAACGGATGGGACTCATTCCTGAACCAGAACGAACGGAAAGTGATTATCGGCTATATTCGGTAGAAACCTCCGATCGCATTTTGCTGATTCAGCGTATGAAAAGTTTAGGTTTTACCTTGCGAGAAATTCGAACATTGCTTGACATTATGAACGGCGAAAAAGGTGACAACCGTGACATTCAGCAATTTACAAACAACAAGTTGGATGAAGTTCAACGCAAAATGGCAGATTTGAAAAAAATTCAAACCTTATTACTTGATTTACAACAAAGATGTCCGGGCCAGGGGGATTTAGATCAATGTCCCGTCATCGATTTTGTGATCCCAACACAATCAAAGGAGGAGAAACTAATGAAAGCAGAAAATACCCACATTTTTAAGGTGAAAGGAATGCATTGTGAAGGATGTGAAGAAAGGGTAAAAAACGCGCTTATCCAGGTTCCGGGTGTGGCTGATGTGAAGGCTGATCACACAGAAGGAAAAGTTGAGTTAGTATTGTCGGGAGATGTGTCAGAAAAAAACCTAAGTAAAAAAATCAAGTCTCTAGGATTTAAGGTAAGCGGGAGTGGTCAGTGATGAGCACTCTTCATATGAAGGTTGGGGGTATGCACTGTTCCCTTTGTACGAAATCTATCGATCGTGCCCTAGGGAAATTGGACGGTGTCATCGACAATCAGGTTAGTATCGCTCATGAGGAAGTCCTCATTAACTATGATGCAGGGCGCGTCCGTCCGGAAACTTTATTACGCACATTGAATGATTTAGGTTTCGCACCGCGTGAAACAGATCATGATGACACGTTTGCAGAAGAAGAACAGGATCTTAAAAACGCCAAACGGATCGCCCTGATTGCCGGGGGACTTGTTTCTCTCGCTTCGGTTTTGATGATTCTTCGCGTTTGGCAAGGAGCTTCCCCCATATTTGTTTTCGGTCAGGCGATTCTTGCAATTCTGACCGCCGTTTGGCCTGCGTCGTTTGTGCTTCGGAATGCCTGGCAGTCCCTCCGCCGCGGAATCCTCAACCAGGACGTTTTGGCGGCATCAGCAGCAGTAGGGGGTCTGGTCGGAGGGGTGACCGGTCTGATTTGGCCGGCGTTTCCGGCAGATGCCTTCTTTGGAGCGACGACGTTTATTCTCGCTTTCCACTGTGTTGGTGGATTTGCTTCGATCCTAGTTCACGTCCGTTCCTCACAGTCCGTTCGTAAATTGATGGATTTGCAACCGGAACAAGCAACACGTCTTGATGCAAACGGACAGGAAGAAGAAATTAGCGTTGACAGACTTCAACAGGGGGATCATGTAAGGGTTCGACCAGGCCAACGCATTCCGATTGATGGCAAGGTTATCCAAGGATCGTCGGCTGTGGATCAACAGCTGGTCACCGGTGAACCGTTACCGCGTGAGATTAATAAAGACGATGAAGTCATCGGCGGATCTCTCAATGTGAACGGCAGTCTTGTGATTGAGGTGACCCGTGTCGGAGAAGATGCCTTCCTTCATAAAGTGGCCCGGCAGGTTGCAGAAGCCCGCGTCATGAAACCCGGGATTCTTCGATTCGTCGACCGAATCTTGAATATGTATGTTCCCACAGTATTTACCCTTGCTGCGACTGGAGGATTAGCCTGGTCCCTTGGTTCTTGGTTATTCGCAGGTGAGCCGGACTGGGTTCGCGCCGGATTTGCGGTTCTAGGTGTATTGGTGATGGGTTATCCGTGTGCACTTGGCATGGCGACACCGCTTGCGATCATTCGTGCTAGCGGAGAGGCTGCTGAGCAGGGCATACTGATGCGTTCCGGAGAAGCGTTCCAGGTCTTACGTTTAGTGGACACAATTGTGGTGGATAAAACAGGTACTCTCACAGAGGGGAAACCAAAATTAACTTCAGTATGGGCAAAAGAAGGTAACCGGGAAGACGTTCTATCTTTTGCGGCTTCAGCGGAACAGTTATCCGAACACCCTCTTGCACAGGCGATCATCACCGCAGCATCAGAAGAACAAGTTTCTATCAAGGAAGCGCAGTCCTTTAATGCCTTGTCTGGTTGGGGTATTGAGGCTGAAATCGACCATCAAACCGTCCTGATCGGTTCCGAACGCTTGATGAAGGAACGAGGGATTGACGGACTTGAGTCAACCTGTCAATTTTTAAACCAACAGCAACAACAAGGGCAAACTGTTGTCTTCGTCTCTGTTAATAACAAATTGATTGGTGCCGTGGCGCTGGCTGATCGTGTTAAAAACGACGCCAAACAAATGATGGTTAACCTTCAAAAACGTGGGATTCGGGTGGTGATGGCTACCGGTGACCATCTGCGTGTCGCTGAAACCGTTGGTGAGCAGCTGGGTATTTCTGATGTGCAGGCACAACTGTTACCGGAAGATAAACGGAATTTAGTTCGCCAATTACAACAGCAAGGACGACGAGTGGCCTTCGTTGGTGACGGAATCAATGATGCACCATCCTTGATGCAGGCGGATGTTAGTATTGCCATCGGCACAGGCACGGACATTGCCATTGATGCAGCTGATGTCGTCATCCCAGGAGAAAAACTGCCAGCTGTTATTCAAGCCCATGGACTTGCATCTAATAGCTATAAAATGACAGTTCGCAATGTCCTTTTGGCTTTGACCTTCAACGGTGTCGGTATTTTTGCTGCCTTTACCGGACTGCTTCACCCGATGTGGGCGATGTTGGCCATGGCACTCTCGCTGACCACGGTTCTCGGTCACACGTTATTAAATCGAATGGTGGAGGTTGATCATAAACAACCAACACCGGTAAGTACCAAGGAGATCACTTAGTCAGTGAAACGACATTTAGCATGCTTTAGAATACAGTATTGTAACAGGATAAAATCACAGCAACACAGTTATAAAGAGGAAGCCGTTCTAAGGCTTTTCTCTTTTTTTATGAGATTTTGTTTATTTCATACCGGGAATGTCTACGATCCCCCCCTATTGTTTATTGACCAACTTACTTTGCACCTGGTGACAGCCTCGCTGGTACTACCCCTACATATAGGCTAAAAAATAAAGATAGCCCTTACATGACTTCACATTTTCGTAGCTGATTTGTAATCACGATTTATATTAACCATCATATTATTTGTATATATAAGTACTTAATTATATAATAATAACGAAATGTAAAGGAGGTGATTGGAATATGCTTAAAACGAGAATTGAAATGGAAAAGGCGGCAATGATTTTAAAGCTTTTAGGTGATCAAACACGTTTAACGATGGTGAAAATCCTGGATGTACATGATTGTTGTGTTTGTGAATTTGTTGAGATATTTAAAGCAAGTCAACCTTCCATTAGTCAACATCTTAGAAAATTGAGAGATGTTGGGTTGGTTCAAGAAGAACGAAGGGGACAATGGATTTTTTATTCTATTAATAAAGACCATGAGTATTATCCATTTGTTCAACAAATTCTGGAGCCATTACCAAGCCAAGATCAAAAACTGAAGGAATTAGAAGAAAAAGGTACACGAATCAATTGTTGTTAAATGGGGGGATACTTTGTCATCGACGCTTATATTAGCCATTTTAATCTTTTTGGTAACGCTTGTTTTCGTTATTTGGCAGCCTAAAGGATTATCGATTGGATACTCTGCGATTGGCGGAGCCATCATTGCCTTAATCGTAGGGGTTGTTGGATTTAGTGATGTCATAGCGGTAACAGAAATTGTTTGGAACGCAACTCTGGCGTTTGTAGCGATTATTCTCATCTCCCTCATATTAGATGAAATTGGGTTATTTGAGTGGGCAGCGCTTCATATGGCCCGGATTGCAAAAGGCAATGGAATAAAGATGTTTGTTTATATAAGTATTCTAGGTGCCATCGTGGCTGCCTTTTTCGCTAATGATGGTGCAGCATTAATACTTACACCGATCGTACTTGCTATGGTACGGAATCTAAATTTCAAGGAAAAAATGATCTTTCCATTTATTATGGCAAGTGGTTTTATCGCCGATACAACCTCCCTACCATTTATCGTAAGTAACTTGGTTAATATTGTTTCAGCAGACTTCTTTGGTATAGGTTTCGTGGAATATGCTTCCAGAATGATTATTCCAAACCTGTTTTCGTTAGCTGCAACCATAACAGTATTATTAATTTACTTCCGAAAAAGCATTCCAAAGTCGTATGATGTTTCTAAACTTGCTGAACCGGATTCGGCTATTAATGATCATAAAATGTTTCATCTATCATGGTACGTTCTTGGATTATTAGTTATTGGTTACTTCATAAGTGAGTTCATCAATATCCCTGTTTCTATCATTGCAGGTATTATAGCGATCTTCTTCGTTATTATGGCGAGAAATAGTAAAGCCGTGAATACCAAAGCAGTGATAAAGGGTGCGCCATGGGATATCGTGTTTTTCTCCATTGGTATGTATGTAGTGGTATATGGACTAGGAAATGCAGGACTCACCGATGCATTAGCTCATGTCATTCAATTAACGGCAGACAAAGGCTTATTCGCAGCTACGATTGTGATGGGTTTTATCGCCGCATTTTTATCCTCGATTATGAACAATATGCCTACGGTCATGATTGATGCTTTGTCGATTGCTGAAACCAATACATCTGGTGCGGTACGCGAAGCACTAGTTTACGCCAATGTGGTCGGGTCTGACCTAGGACCGAAGATTACACCAATTGGTTCACTAGCAACGTTGGTATGGCTCCATGTTTTGTCCCAAAAGGGAGTGAAAATCTCATGGGGAACCTATTTTAAAACAGGGATCCTTTTGACCATTCCTATTCTGTTTATAACTTTGGTCGGATTGTTCCTGACGTTATTCATTTTTTAATTGTAAGACCATCATACTTAGAGAACAAAAAAGGAGAATGAAATGCCGAAAAAAACAATCTACTTTCTATGTACAGGAAACTCCTGCCGTAGTCAAATGGCGGAAGGATGGGCTAAACATTATCTTGGAGACAGTTGGAAAATTAAAAGTGCTGGGATAGAAGCCCATGGGTTGAATCCTCGTGCAATCCAAGCAATGAGAGGAGTGGGCATTGATATTTCTAATCAAAAATCCGATCCAATAGATATGGAAGTTTTGAACAACGCAACCATGATTGTTACGCTTTGTGGAGATGCAGCAGATAGATGTCCAATGACACCATCGCATATAAAACGGGAGCATTGGGGATTTGATGACCCTGCAAAAACTGAGGGAACAGACGAAGAAAAACAGGCTGTTTTCCAGCGAGTCCGGGATGAGATAGGAGAAAGAGTCAAACATTTTGCGGAAGCTGGTGAATAAACAGGAGAACAAGATTAAGGCCTGTTTTCATATCACTATATAAGGATATGTTTATATAATAATTGAACAGGAGATGTTTCAAATGAAAAAAGTAGAAATCTTTGATCCAGCCATGTGCTGTTCAACAGGAGTTTGCGGACCAAGTGTAGATCCGGAATTAACACGTATCGCATCTGCGGTTTATTCTTTGGAACAGAAAAAATTTGATGTGATACGTTATAACTTAGCTAATGACCCGGGGGCTTTTACAGATAACAAGGAAGTAAATCAGGTGCTTCATGAAAAAGGCGCTGATGCACTGCCAGTCACCCTTTTAGATAACGTGGTCATGAAAGTTGGTCATTATCCAACGAACGAAGAGTTAGCTGAATGGTTCAATGTGAAATCAGATGAGCTCGAACAAAAGCCAAAGGTTGTTGTTCCAATTGATTTTGATTAAGTAGGAGGCCATTATTGTGTATCCATCATTTCATCCCAAAGAAAATGCTGAAACACCGTTTTTGTTTTTTACTGGTAAAGGTGGTGTTGGTAAAACGTCAGCAGCATGTGCAACAGCTATATCATTAGCTGATCAAGGGAAAAAGGTACTATTGGTTAGTACCGATCCGGCATCAAATTTACAAGATGTCTTTGAAATGGAACTAACCAATGATCCAGTTTCCATTCCAAGTGTTGATAATCTGTTTGCCTTAAATATCGATCCTGAAGAATCGGCGAGGGTCTATCGTGAAAAAACGGTTGGACCTTATCGCGGGAAATTGCCTGATTCTGTGATTGCTACCATGGAGGAGCAACTTTCAGGTGCATGTACCGTTGAAATAGCAGCATTCGATGAATTTTCTCACTTGCTTTCTGATGAAAATATATTGAACATCTATGATCATGTTGTATTTGATACGGCTCCAACAGGGCACACCCTTCGCCTGTTGGAATTACCAACCGCATGGAATGGGTTTTTAGAAGAGAGTACGCATGGTGCATCTTGCTTAGGTCCGTTGTCTGGCCTTGGAGATAAAAAAAAAGCGTACGCACAGGCTGTTCAATCCCTTTCTGATCAAGAGAAAACGAGTTTAGTTTTGGTTTCCCGGCCGGATCATTCATCATTAGCAGAAGCGAACCGTGCATCTTTAGAACTTAGAAACATTGGCATTCAAAATCAAATGTTGATTATTAACGGACTTCTCCAAACGCATCAACCGGATGATGAAGTTTCTACAGCCTTTTATATGCGCCAGCAAAACGCGCTAAAGGGAATGTCAGGGGAACTAAAAGAAATCGAGACCTTTTCATTACCATACGTATCTTACTTGTTAACAGGTGTTGGGAATCTTCGACAATGGATTAGTGATAATCCATCAGTTGAATCTTCATTAGATAAAAGCAGTCTTGGCACCGAAAAAATCCAGTTAACGAATTTAAACGCGATTATAGACGACTTTTCTTCAAAAGACACACGCGTTATTTTTACAATGGGAAAAGGCGGAGTTGGTAAAACGTCTACTGCATCCGCGATTGCGGTTGGACTTATGGAAAAAGGCCACAGGGTTCATTTAACCACGACAGATCCAGCAGGACATCTGAAGGATATCTTTCATGAGAATAACTGGGGGAAAGGAAGTCTATCCATCAGTAGTATTAATCCTACGGAAGAAGTTGAAAAATACAAAAAGGAAGTGCTCTCCACAGTAGGCCAAGAACAGGATGATGGAGGCCTTGCCTATTTAAAGGAAGATCTGGAATCCCCTTGCACCGAAGAAATTGCGATGTTTCGAGCGTTTGCAGAGGTTGTTGAAAAATCAGATGATGAGATTGTGGTCATCGATACGGCACCAACAGGGCACACCTTGTTGTTACTTGATTCAACAGAAGCGTACCATAAGGAAGTGAGCCGTTCTACAAGTGAAGTGCCAGCGAGTGTGAAAAAATTACTGCCCCGCCTTCGTAATCCAAAAGAAACTGGCGTAGTTATTGTTACACTCGCTGAAGCCACGCCAGTATTAGAGGCAAATCGATTGCAAGAAGATCTAAAACGAGCAGGAATTGTTCCGACATGGTGGGTAATCAATCAAAGCTTGTATGCAACTGATACAACGGATCCGGTCCTAATGGGGCGAGCTGTTTCCGAAAAACAATGGATTTGCAAGGTGAAAGAAGACTTATCAGACCAATGCGCACTGATTCCCTGGATGCAAGAAGAAAAATCCAGTTACGATAATTTGAAAGAGTTTATTAACGCGTAAATTAGAATGCTATTTAATTCAAAAAATAAAAAAGGGGGAAATTTAAATGAACATTACAGATGGAGCTAAACAAAAGTTGGATGCGATTTTTCAGGAAAAAGGAATGAATGGAATACGTTTTTATTCTAACGGATCTGGGTGTTGTGGTCCACAATTGGGATTATCCTTAGATGACCCGAAAGATACGGATATTATTCAAGAAATTAATGGAGTTAAGGTAGCTCTTGATCGGGATATAAAAGATTCTGTAACGGATTTGACCCTAGACAATAACGAAACTCCCGATGGATCAAGATTTGTATTATTAGGGATGGATCAATGCTGTTAAATGAGATCTAATGCATTTCAACTAGATAGGAATTAGATTCCTGATAAATTGAAACGGGCGCCTTCGCGGATTTTAAAGCGTCCGTTTTGTATTAGATGTAATATTCTGAAATAGACCTTTTCGAGGGGTCGGGCAAAAACACCCAATATATAATCAAGATTTATCCGATCGTTCTGTCTTAATTGAAATTGGTGGAGTGGATAACGATAGTGAGGAGTTACAAAATACAGCCGAGGCTTTAGCGGAAGTCCTAGGTGAATATATGAATAACGCTATAAAGGTTAATAAGTAAAAACATAGCTTAAATTTACGGGATACCATAACTTTTTCACTGGCGTCCCTATTTTTATATTCTTATTCAGCAAATCAGCCTTCGAATAAACTGCGGCATTTAATTTTGATTCCAAACAAAACCATATATAAATATTTTGTATATTATGAGTTGGAACATACATATAGTTTACTAATTGGACAAGACAGAAAGGGGTTTGGAAATAATGGAAGCACCATTGTATTTAGTATTTCTGATAATCATCCTGCTTTCCTTCGTTATTATCTTTAAAACGGTCTACAACAGAAAAAAAATTACCTGTATGACTGGGATGATGATTGCAATGACATTGGGAATGAGCGCTGGTTTAACCATTGGTTTAATCTTTGGGGTTTTATTTTCTGATGATTTATTTGTTTCCACCATATTAGGAATGTTAGCTGGTATGGTCGCAGGTTTTTTGGCAGGTGTACCTATAAGTATTATGGCGGTGTTGGATGGACTCCTATCGGGTCTTATGGGTGGAATGATGGGTGCTATGCTTGGAGTCATGATTGCATTGGATTATCGAGAAGCAATGGTAAAAATAATGTTTTTTTTATTCCTTGCTACAATGTTGATCCTTATATATATGATTCAAAAAGAAGTAAATGGAAAGATTACTGCATTTTATCGTAATCCACTTGCTCCTGTTGCTCTAATGGGATTCATATTTTTTGTGTTCAATCAAATTGGTCCAGTCTTTGCTGGAACCGATTCTGCAGAACAAAATCATTCTGAGCATAAAGAAAGTGATAACAGTTTATTAATAAAAGCCAATGAATACGATTTTCTGCCTAACAGTATTAACGTTGATGTAGGTGAAACGGTAACATTGTCAGTAGAGAATACTGGTACAGTAGAACACGATCTAGAAATCGTTGATTTTAATCCAGACAATGTCCAGCAAGATGACTCCCATAATCATGGGCAGAATGCAAATACTATTCACCTGCATGCTACTCCGGGTGAAAAACAAACTGTTTCGTTCACTCCTTCTGAAAAAGGTGAGTATCGTTTTATTTGTACAATACCGGGTCATCAAGAATCAGGGATGATTGGTACGATGGATGTTTCATGAAAGTAAATACAATATAATTAAACATGTATGCCTTAACTACCGAGCCCTTGATACGGCATTGTAATTTTTAACTTTCATTTAGAAATGGCTTTGTGGGGGGTGCTAATTAAATTGTTAAAGACGTTCCAATCATTCACTCGAAAAACGCAAAGCAGCCTTAAGTATTCTATTTATATAATTAATTTCACCCGCCCCCTGATGGAACTCTTGATAGATCCACTCCATGTTAAAATGATTACAAAAAGACCCTTTAAACGAATCAAAGTAGACGTTAAAAGCAAACCAATCAATGGATTTCACTGATAAGGAAAAACAAATTTCGAAAGTTACCATAACTATGGTATTTTTCCTTTTATTTACAAGAACCCAGAATAACATTAAGCTACGTTTTCATATACTTCTCCATTCTGAGAACTTTTTTCTCCATCCTATCAACCTTTTGTTTGATTTGCCTCGTCATTTCTACATGTTCCATTATCATTTGTTACATTTGTTTCATGTTCATTTAGGAATGCCCCCATACAGTAATAAGGGTATGAAGCGCATTATATGAATTCAATAAGATCACTTCTTTTGTATATTTGATAACATTGTATGATGGCCACCAGTACATGAATTGTTACAAATGGAAAAGTAGTCGTACTGCAATTAGGAATATTGTTGAAGAACATGCGCAGATAATAATTAGGCGTCATTTTATGTCAATATATATTGCACAATAATTATTTATTGACATATATACAATAGGGGGGTATAGTATAAACATAAACGTAAAGGAAGTGGTATACATGGGCGAATTTCTTCATGATCACCCAATTACTCCTCGGACAAAGGATGAAAAGCAAGCGGTTATCAATCGCTTGAAGCGAATAGAAGGGCAAGTGCGTGGCATTCAAAAAATGGTAGAAGAAGATCGGTATTGCCTGGATATTCTCGTACAAATTAATGCTATCAATGCTGCTCTAAATAAAGTGGGCTTCTCAGTGGCGGAACGTCATGCTAAACATTGTGTCAGTCATGCCATTAAATCTGGTGAAGGGGAACCTGCAATTGATGAATTATTAGATGTCATTAAGCACTTTTCCAAATAGAAAGGAGTATGTGTCATGAGTGAACAAAAACAGCTGACAGTCGGTGTCACTGGAATGACTTGTGCTGCCTGCTCTAGTCGAATTGAAAAAGTATTAAGTAAGATGGACGGTGTGGACGCACAGGTCAATTTAACAACCGAGAAAGCTAATATTGATTATAATTCGGAAATAACTTCCGTGGAAGAAATTACAACCAAGATCGAAAAACTCGGTTATGGGGTAGAAACAGAAAAAACAGAGCTTGATGTGATAGGAATGACTTGCGCTGCTTGCTCATCACGAATCGAAAAAGTCTTGAATAAACAACCAGGCATCAAACAAGCAACGGTAAATCTTACCACAGAGAATGCAACAGTTGAATATAACCCTGGCTTGATGAATGTGGAAGATATTATCGGTCGAATTCAGAAAACAGGGTATGATGCCAAGGTAAAAACGGATAAACACGAAAAGCAATCAAGGAAGGAAAAACAGATTGAACGGATGAAATGGAAGTTAGTCATTTCTGCTGTGCTGTCGGTTCCATTATTGCTTACAATGCTTGATCACTTATTTGGCGTTCAAATGCCAGCCATTTTTATGAATCCATGGTTCCAATTTGCCCTGGCAACGCCAGTTCAATTTATTATTGGTTGGCAATTCTATGATGGTGCCTATAAAAATCTACGTAGTGGTGGCGCCAATATGGATGTTCTGGTAGCACTCGGAACAAGCGCTGCCTATTTCTACAGTTTGTATGAAGCGATAAAAACCATTGGAAATCCAGGATACGATCCACATCTTTATTTTGAAACAAGTGCCATTTTAATTACTTTGATTTTATTTGGTAAATATTTGGAGGCAAGCGCCAAAGGTAAAACAACCATGGCCATTTCCAAATTGCTCAATTTGCAAGCAAAACAGGCACGTGTTATCCGAAATGGAGAAGAAATGATGATTCCAATTGAAGATGTAACAGTTAGTGATCGTTTAGTTGTGAAACCTGGTGAAAAAATCCCAGTGGATGGTGTTGTTGTTAAAGGTAGAACCGCCGTCGATGAATCAATGATAACAGGTGAATCCATTCCGATTGAAAAAGATCAAGACGCAAATGTGATTGGTTCCACGATGAACAAAAACGGAACCATCGAAATGGAAGCTACCAAGGTTGGCAAAGATACTGCCCTTGCATCGATTGTTCAAGCCGTTGAAGATGCTCAAGGATCAAAAGCACCGATTCAACGCTTGGCTGACGTCATTTCAGGATATTTTGTGCCGATTGTCGTTGGGATTGCAGTGCTAACATTTATTATTTGGATCACTCTTGTTGAGCCAGGCAATTTCGAACCATCACTTGTTGCCGCCATTGCAGTTTTAGTGATCGCATGTCCGTGTGCGTTAGGTTTAGCAACGCCAACTTCGATTATGGTTGGAACGGGAAAAGCAGCTGAAAATGGCATTCTATTTAAAGGTGGCGAACACCTAGAACGAACCCATCAATTAAATGCGATTATTCTCGATAAAACGGGAACAATTACAAAAGGAAAACCGGAAGTAACTGATTTTATCGGTGATCAGGAAACATTGCAATTACTAGCAAGTGCCGAAAAAGGTTCTGAACACCCATTGGCTGAAGCCATTGTGGCTTATGCAACCGAACAGAACGTGAATCTTGTGGATGTTGATGATTTTGAAGCAATACCTGGTCATGGTATTAGATCTATCATTTCCGATAAACAGGTACTTGTTGGCACCCGAAAGTTAATGGTTGACAATAACATTGATGTTCAAGACGCTGAACAGGAATTGGTTGACTTTGAAACGGGCGGAAAACAGCCATGTTAATTGCAATCGACACTGAATACCGGGGTGTTGTTGCTGTTGCTGATACAGTAAAAGACACAGCATCTAAAGCAATTAATCAATTGAAAGAACAAGGGTTGGACGTCATTATGTTAACCGGAGATAATGAACGTACAGCACAAGCTATTGCTAGACAGGTTGGTATTGACCATGTTATTGCGCAAGTTTTACCAGAAGAAAAGGCAAATCAAGTCAAAGAAGTACAAAACCAAGGTAAAAAAGTCGCGATGGTCGGGGACGGTGTGAATGACGCACCAGCATTAGCAGTAGCAGATATAGGCATTGCCATTGGCACTGGAACAGAAGTTGCTATTGAGGCAGCCGATGTTACAATCCTTGGTGGAGAGTTATTGCTTATACCAAAAGCCATTAAATTAAGCCATGCAACGATTAAAAATATACGACAAAATTTATTCTGGGCGTTCGCTTATAATAGTGCCGGAATCCCAATTGCAGCTCTTGGGCTGTTGGCTCCGTGGATTGCGGGAGCGGCTATGGCCTTTAGTTCGGTTAGTGTTGTTACAAACTCTCTTCGCTTAAAAAGGGTGAAGGTATAGGTTATATCGAGAAGAAAGGTTGTTAATAATCTCAGGGATTTCTCGTATTTACTTCACCTAAAATCTTTTGAAAGGAGGTGAATCAAATGGAAACAATGACGCTCGATGTTAAAGGCATGTCATGTGGTCATTGCAAATCATCTGTCGAAGGTGCTTTAAAAAACCTTGAAGGCGTAACGAACGTCGAGGTTAATTTAAATACTGGAAAAGTAGATGTTACTTATGATAATGCAAAAGTAAAAATTGCCGATATGCGTGAAGCAGTGGAAGATCAGGGCTACGATGTTGTGGCATGAAACTTATATACAGGCTGACCTTTTTAGGGGTCAGCCTTTTTTCTATTTTCTTAGTATCACGACAAACAAATGCTTCATAAAAGTCTGATAAGACATAACAGTTTATACAATACCCTCTCCGGGTAATGTATTATAGTAAGCATGATAGGAGGAAAATAAATGTCTTGGTTAGAAGTTATTTCAGTAATCTCAATAGGGATAGGGATTTTTCAGGCTATTATAATTACAGTGGATATTATCAGGCATCCTCAAAAAATGATGCCAATTATGAATATTGTCTGGCCATTGACAGGTCTTTATTTCCCGATAATTGGAATGTGGGCCTATTACAGGATGGGCAGGGATAAAGGACGATCAAATCATAAAGATCAACACCAGCATGACAATCATCACAAGAAGCCATTTTGGCAAAGCGCTTTTGTTTCTACGACACATTGCAGTAGTGGATGTTCACTTGGCGATGTAGCTGGTGTTCCAATTGTAGCCTTTACCGGATTTACAATCGGAGGAGTAATGTTATACGGTAAATTTCTTGTTCAGTTTACATTAGCATATATATTTGGCATTGCTTTTCAGTATTATGGGATGGGAATGAATACACGGGAAAACTTTAAAGAGGGAATTAAAAACGCCATCAAAGCGGATACTTTAGCCCTGATATCCTTTGAAATAGGAATGTTCGGCTGGATGGCTTTAGTACATTTTGTGTTTTTTACCCAACCCCCAGAACCAACTACAGCAGTCTACTGGTTTATGATGCAACTAGCTATGATGCTTGGATTTTGTACCAGTTACCCAGCCAATTGGTTATTAGTAATAAAAGGAGTGAAACATGCCATGTGACAGCTCAATTCTAAATACACGGAATTATTACTGGTGCTTTCCTATATAACAAAGACAATTTAAAATACAAATCTAATAAAATTAGCATCCTACATTGAAAACCCCCACTTTCCAAAGTGGGGGTGAGATTTTAATAATTACTTATTCAACTGGTGAGAGTTCATCTTCAATGACCCATTTGTGGTTCTCTACCTTTTCTCCATTATCTGTATCTTCATAACTCACCATATAGACAGTGGTGTCTTCTGCTGAATCAACTTCAGCTGTGGCTCCTTCCATGCCTTCCATGTGATCTGCTTCCAAAACAACCTCATCTCCTTGATTGTACGGTTCTTCTTTTGCATCTTCAATTTCTTCATGAATAACCCACTTGTGATTTTCTACCTTTTCTTCACCGTCTGTAGGGGTATATGTGACAGCGTAAGCAATTGTATCATATGCACCTTCAATGGTTGCAACGGCTCCTTCCATGCCCTCCATATGATCGGCTTTAATTTCAGCTTCACTATTAACTGGGTAATTCGGATCTTCTGCCTCATCTAAATCATCTGGGACTTCACCTGAACTAGAAGGATCCATATCCATGTCTGAGTTGTCTGTCTCGTCCGTAGAGTCGGATTCCCCGTTATTCTCCATATTTTCAGAGGAATCATTTTTTATATCAGCGTCATTGTTAGGCGCAGTATCATCACTTCCACTACAGGCTACTAACACTACAGACATAAATAAAGCAGTAACCCCCATCATTAACTTCTTATTCATAACTTTCCCTCCCTTAAGAAATGAAATGTTCATATTTGATTTATACCCCTCTTATGTATATTAAAACTTAAACTTTTCTAGTAATGACTCTTATCAGTATAGACCAATAAATTTTCTCCATACTTATAATAATTGCATTTGTAAACATGAATGTTTAAAATAATGATTATAGATACGATAGAGGGGTATAGTATAGAGTAAAATACTCGAATTCAAAAGAATATTTGTAAAAAATTATAAATAAAGGAGAATGATATGTATGACAGATCATCAATCACACGAACATAGTCAGCATGATCATGCTGACCACGGTTCGCACGGGGGCCATGGTCATGGCGGGGGACATGGTGGACATGACCACCATAATCATGGTGACATGGTGGAGGATTTTAAAAAACGGTTTTATATTTCCCTGATTGTTACAATTCCAATACTTATTTTATCGCCGATGATTCAAGGATTTATTGGGGTTGACTGGCGATTTTCAAATGATGAATATATTTTGTTTGCGCTTGCTACATTTATTTTTTTCTATGGTGGCTGGCCGTTTATTACTGGGGCATTTGATGAGTTAAAAGATAAAAACCCTGGCATGATGACGCTTATAGGATTAGCAATATTAGTAGCTTACGTATATAGCTCGTTAACGGTTTTTGGATTAGAGGGAAGCGACTTTTTCTGGGAACTGGCAACGTTAATTGACATTATGCTGCTGGGCCACTGGATAGAAATGCGTTCCGTGATGGGGGCATCCAATGCACTGGAAGAACTTGTGAAACTTATGCCTAGTGAGGCTCATCAATTAGATGACGATGGGAACGTACATGATGTAAAAGTATCTGATTTAAAAAATGACGATCTTGTACTTGTTAAACCCGGTGAAAAGGTACCTGTCGATGGAACGATTATAGACGGAAATTCTGCTATTGATGAATCAATGCTTACTGGAGAATCCGTCCCAGTTGAAAAAGAAAAAGGAAATGAAGTAATTGGTGGATCGATTAACAAAGAAGGTTCGTTAACCATCAAAGTGGAGAAAATTGGCGAAGCTTCTTACCTTTCACAAGTGATTACACTCGTGAAAGAAGCACAGGAATCAAAATCACGAACACAAGACATTACAAATAAAGCAGCAAAATGGTTGTTTTACGTTGCTCTTGCGTCTGGGTTTATTACGTTGTTCATTTGGCTCGCACTTGGGTATTCCTTTGATGTAGCTTTAGAACGAATGGTGACGGTGATGGTTATTACTTGTCCCCACGCACTTGGATTGGCCGCGCCACTGGTTGTAGCTGTTTCTACTTCTCTTTCTGCAAAACACGGATTACTAATCCGAAATCGTGCAAACTTTGAAGGAGCAAGGGATCTTGATGCAGTTGTTTTTGACAAAACAGGTACACTGACAGAAGGGGAGTTCGGCGTTACCAATATCGTACCCAATCAAGGATATGAAGAGCAAGACGTTCTTAATTGGGCGGCTAGTTTAGAACAACATTCAGAACACCCAATTGCAACCGGTATTGTGAAATCAGCTAAAGAAAAAGAGATATCGTTCAAGGAAATAACTGATTTTGAATCCATTACTGGAAAAGGAATTCAGGGAAGCATTGATGGTAAAAAAGTGAATGTGGTCAGCCCTGGATATGTGAATGACAACAATCTTTCCTATGATCAGCAACAATTTGAACAAATGTCAGAGGAAGGGAAAACAGTTGTATTCGTTTTGTTAGATGATGAACTAGTCGGCATGATTGCACTGGCAGATATCGTAAGGGAAACAGCAAAAGAAGCCATTGCTACATTAAAGAAAAATGGTGTCCATTCCATCATGCTCACCGGTGACAATAAGAAGGTTGCGGATTGGGTGGCAAAACAATTGGATATTGAAGAAGTTTATGCGGAAGTATTGCCCAATGAAAAATCAGACCAAGTGAAAAAGATCATGAAAGATAAGAAGTGGAAGGTGGCGATGACCGGTGATGGGATCAATGATGCCCCTGCACTGGCAACCGCTGATTTAGGAATTGCCATTGGTGCCGGTACAGATGTAGCAATGGAAACAGCCGATGTGGTGCTTGTAAAAAGTAATCCGAAAGATGTCGTTTCCTTAATTGACTTATCGAAAAAAACCTACCGGAAAATGGTTCAGAACCTGTGGTGGGCTGCTGGATACAACATCTTCGCTATTCCGCTTGCAGCAGGTGTTTTAGCTCCAGTTGGCATTGTATTAAGCCCAGCCGTTGGTGCAGTGTTAATGAGTTTAAGTACGATTGTTGTCGCGATAAACGCGAAGTTATTGAAAGCATGAAGGAATGGAAACGAAATAAACGTCCCTAAGAAACAAGAATCATTTCCAGCTGCTGTTTATTGATAGTAAAGATATATAAGCCTCATTTTACTCTACAGGAGAAAGAAAAATAACTTGTTCGATGGAATAAATTGTCCCGTTATAACAAAAATAAGGATGAACGAAAAGGAGTTTTTGATATACATGGAATTTCCAGTGACGTGGGATGGAAATATGGCCTTTTCCAGTGTGACACCTTCAGGTCATAACATGAAAATGGATGCAACCGAAACAGTAGGTGGGAAAATAGTGGGGCAAGGCCTACGGAAGTTTTACTGAATGCTGTGGTCGGGTGTACGGGAATGGATATTATCTCCATCCTGGGAAAAATGCGTTTCCAACCTGAAAAATTTGAAATGCATGTGAAAGGTTGGAACGCCGAAGATCACCCTAAACGATTTACGGCGATTCACATTCATTATGCGCTGGAAGGAACGTTACAGGAAACTAAGGTGGTTCGGGCTATTCAATTGTCCAAAGATAAATATTGTTCCGTTGCCCATTCATTGAGCGCGGAAGTTACTGTAAGTTATTCAATTAACGGTGTAGCTGGGAATAAGTTGATTTAGGCGATCTTTGCCCAATGCAATGCCTATACCACAATTCGCTTTTTGGTCAAATTATTATATATGGAGTGATGAACATGGCGTTAAAACCCATAACTGTAAAAGAACTGGCTCAAAAGATTCTCGCAAACGAAAGTGTCTTCCTTTTGGATATTCGTAAGAACGAGGATTATAATGACTGGTCAATCCAAGGGCGAAATGTTCACAGTATGAATATTCCCTTCAAACATCTAGAAAATGAAACAGAAGAGTTGAAACAACAGCTGCCAGAAAATCAAACGATCTATGTCGTGTGTGCCAAAGGAATTTCTTCCCAAAGGGGAGTGGAAATTTTGGAAGAGGCAAGGGTCATGAATATCACTTATCTGGAAGGTGGAATGGAAGCTTGGAGTGAGCATTTGGAACCAATGAAGATTGGTGAGCTTTCTAATAGTGGTGTGCTCTATCAATTTCTTAGAATCGGTAAGGGTTGCCTTTCTTACATGATCATTTCTAATGGTGAGGCGGCTGTCATTGACCCGGTCAGGATGACGGATACCTATACGAACTTTGCTGAGGAAAATAACGCAGCCATTAGAACTGTTTTAGACACGCATCTTCATGCGGATCATATTTCAGGTGGAAAGACATTGGCAGATGAATCGAATGCGGTATATTATTTTCCACCCAAGGATGATGAAGGCTTGAACTTTAACTATCATAATCTGGAAGATGGAATAACCATTACAGTTGGAGGGTCTGTCAAACTTACTGCTTTCTACTCTCCGGGACACACAATCGGGAGTACAAGCCTTATTGTGGACAGGCAATATTTGATGACGGGGGACATCTTATTCATTAATTCCATTGGGCGTCCGGATCTGGCAGGAAAGGCAGATGCATGGGTAGATGATCTTCGTCAGACCTTGTATGCTCGTTACACGGACTTATCCAAAAACTTAATCGTTCTTCCAGCTCATTTTGGACAAATGGATGAAATAAATGACAATGGTACTGTTCAGGAACGGTTGGAAACCATTTATCAAAAGAATGATCGTTTGCAGGTGAGTGATGAAGCAGAATTCAGACATCTTGTAATGGATAATTTGCCACCACAGCCGAACAGTCATGAGGAAATTAGACAGACCAATATGGGACAGAAAAATCCGGGAAAAGACAAACGGAGAGAAATGGAAGTTGGGCCTAATCGATGTGCAATCTAAATATATAGCTTAAGAAAGAATGTTAAAATAGATGCGTTCGTTCCACATTCTTGACACATGGGAAAGTTTAAAGTTATATATTTACAAAATCGTTTTAGATGAGACTAATGAATGAAATCATCTTAAACCGGTTATTAAAGTGTAAAATAACTCAATTTAAGAAAATTAGGGATAATAAAAATACACCTTCATAGTTTAAAGGAGAAAAATAATGAATCATAGTAAACATAACCATCATCATGGCAACAATGTCGAACCAGAGATTAAAACCAATGTGACTTATGATAATGGAAAAATTTTAATAAAGGTTGAAGATAATATTGGGAACCCGCCTGTCCTTGCTGTACAACATGAAAAAGAAATGCATTTTATCATTGTCTCTAATGATTTAGAAAAATACTATCACTTGCATCCAACGAAAGAACAACCAGGACTTTATGTAGCAAACAAGGATTTAAACGATGGCACCTATCAAGCATTTGTTGATATAGAACCGGAAAATAAGACGTACAAGGTTACACCAAACACTTTACAGGTTGGTACAAATGAAACAAGTAAGACAAATCTTGAAGGAATGGATAATTGGACAAAAGAGCGTGATGGTAAGACAGTCACTTTAGGTGATGTGGATGCGACAATCGGGGAGGAAGTGCCATTGGTTTTTGACACGCATGGCGAAAAACCAGATCCACTTTTAGGTGCCTTAGGTCACGTTGTGATTGTTGATGAGAATGTTGAGCAGTACATTCATGTCCATCCAGCTGCAGATGATATAACTACTTTTAATGCGCGTTTTTCAAAACCAGGTATGTACAAAATTTCGGCTGAATTTAAATTTGATGATAATGTACACGTCTATCCTTTTGTTATAGATGTGAAAAAATAAGATAAGTCATTGTACACTAAAGAAGTGGATTTAAATATGAAAAGCTATCATATTGCGGTTTTATACCTGGACAACTTTTAAGTAGATTAAACTAAAAAGGTTAGTATTTGTTGTGATGATGCTAGCACAGCCATCACACCGCAACAATGCCGTAATCCCGTTTGCAGCACATATACACTGATTAGCCCTTTCTATATTTAATAACCCAACTTTGGTGGTGACCCCACAGTACCATTATCGTTGCTATTAACGCTAAATTCATAAAGGCATAAAACAACCAACTATTTGTGTGGATAAAATACTGGCAATAATTTATAATCAAACTTGGATAAATGAGGGGGAATAATAAAATGAGAACAAAAGCAGCAGTGATTTTGACGCTTGTTTCTGTATTTTTTGTTGCATGCAGTAATGGGAATGACGAAGCAAAGAATGTTGACACTACTGATATCAAGGGATTAGTTCATGACTATACTGTAGGAAATGTTGAAGCAGCATCAGCGTCTATTACGTCAACTGAACTTGTAGTAACAGATGAAAATCAAAACGAAACTACTTATGACCTCCCAGAAGACGAGTTTTTTGTATCGATTGCCCCATTCCTTAATGAAACACATCCTTGTGACATTCACAGTTTAACAGGATGTCAAGGGGAGCTTGTCAACGAAGACCTTGAGGTGCAAATAGAAAATTCATCAGGTGAAGTCATCCTTGATGAAAAGCAGCAGACAGAAGCCAACGGATTTATAGATTTATGGCTCCCACGTGACGACACATTTAATGTAACCATCACCCAGGACGGAAAAAAAACAACATCTGAGATTTCAACATTTGACGGGGACAATACGTGCATTACGACCATGCAATTAAGTTAAAGAGGATTAGGCAGTAAAAAGGATACATCATCCAAAAAGTTAAGTGATGATGGGTAAATAAAATAATTGAAACGATTGAGGTTAATGACCTTGGTCATCCTAGATTTAGGGTATACCTATCCATTGCCTTTTAATCAATAAAGATAACCACACAAACGCTTAGTAATAAAAATACCTAGCGTTTTTTGTGTTTAATATTGTCTTAAGCTAATCCTGAAAATATTCTAAAAGTATGTTGACAGTGTAAAAAATATATTTGAATAAAAAGATTTATAAAAATGGCGGGATTAACTTCAGCCATTTAGTCGGAATAGTGGTGCAAAGCGAAAAGCGAACCCATTTACTAAGTGTATGAGAACGTCATACAAAGTTAAGTCATTAACTGATGCAAAGATATGGTTAATGGCGGATTTGAATAAGTACCATTACCAATTGTAATGACATTACTTTTTGTAAAAAAGACTCTATTTCTATTTTATTCAATGATTAGGATGTTGATTAATTTCTACTCCCGAACGTGGCATTTTACTCATGGTCGTAATCACAGAAGTCTGTTCTGTTATAGAAGCATCTGGCTGATTCATCCACCCCATTTTGTTCATTAGATCCTCATACGCCTCAGCAATAGTTGCCTGTTGCAACGCCATTGATGAATGTAACTTTTTTACTTGTTTATTTTTCATGTTTTCCGATGAATTAAAATTATCCTTTGCCATAGCACTTGCTGTAAAATGTGCATCAACTGCAATATCTTTTTCACCCATCTCATAGCTGGGTGCAATTTGATTGGTTACGGCAGTATTCAAATTGCTTGAGATTGGAGGTAAATTAACGGTTGATTGTTTTGGATCTAATAACTCATTCATTACTTGTATGTGATTTTTCATCACCGTGATTTGCTCGTTCAGTATGGATAATATGTTACTGTTTTGAATAAGAGTTGTGTATAATTCCAATCGTTTAATTATCGATTTATGTGCTGATAAATGGTTTGCCATTAATCCTACATCTAGTTTTGATCATTCGTTATAAGCCCTCCCTGGAGTTAATTTATCTTATTATTTCTTCGGAACAAATGTTACCTGATCAATTTATCAATTGGGCTCAAATGGGCCATCAATAGGTCTGCGAAGAAATCCAAGGTACTAACTTCTTCACACCATTTTACGATTACCTTTTTTTAAATTGTATTTTGTATTATTAAAATAAATACCATCCCCAACCGCAAGGAACACAACAGTAATTTAAAATATATCCAAATGGCTTCCTTCTGCATTTACCCGACTAATTTCAATCCACTGAATAAAACAATTTTGAATTATTTATGAACAAATAACAATTTGTTGACATCTGCAAAGTTTCTCCATAATCATATACTATCTTGATGATAAGAATGTTTAATTTGATATAAAGGTCGTGAAGATTTTATGGAACAAATTAATTTGTTTTTAGCATTTGGCGCAGGTTTTTTATCATTTATCTCACCTTGTGCACTGCCATTGTATCCAGCCTTTCTTTCCTATATTACAGGAATGACAGTCAATGAACTAAAAGAAGACCGGGGTATATTAAGAAAAAAGGCATTTTTACATACAATTCTTTTTTTATGCGGATTTTCTATTATATTTATCGCACTTGGGTTATCAACCTCTTTCATAGGAACTTTTTTTATGGCTTATCAAGGGGTGCTAAGACAACTAGGTGCAATATTAATAGTATTTTTTGGGTTAGTTCTAACTGGGGTGCTACACTTTAACTTTCTCTTGTCTGATAAGAAAATTCAGTTTCAAAAAAGACCAGCAGGATATTTTGGTTCCGTATTAATTGGGGTCGGATTTGCAGCGGGGTGGACACCATGTACAGGACCAATACTTGCAGGGGTAATGGCTCTGGGGGTTGCTAACCCAGGCATGGGATTATTTTATATGTTATTTTATGTGCTTGGATTTTCAATACCATTTTTAATTATGACATTCTTTATTGATAGAATGTCATTCTTAAAAAAACACGGAAATCGTTTTATGAAATTTGGCGGTATTTTAATGATTGTAATGGGAATTCTTTTGTACTTTGATTGGATGCGATTCATTATTGAGCTTTTGATACCATTATTCGGTGGATTTACTGGTTTTTAATTGATGTTAAAAGTTCAGAATCAATACAATATTTGAAAAAGTAAATGTTGAGGAAGTGATCTAGATGCGCTTAGATAATGCTAATGAAAGTAAAAAAAACAGAAAGAGGAATCGACTGATCTTTAGACTAATTGTTCTAACGGTTTTAGTAGCAGCAGTGGCCTATGCGTTAATAATGAATGCTAAAAAAGGTAACACCATTTATGGAATTGGTGATCAAGCCCCTGACTTTCAATTACAGCAGGTCAATAAAAATAATGAACTGGAAACAATTCAACTTAGTGATTTGGAAGGAAAGGGTGTAATGCTCAACTTTTGGGCTACCTGGTGTAAACCATGCGAAGCAGAGATGCCTTATATGGAGGAATTGTATCCAAAATACAGAGATAATGGCATTGAAATAGTAGCGGTTAGTTTGGATTCAACTGAACCGGTAATCCATCAATTTATTGAAAAATACAATCTGACCTTTCCAATTTTATATGATAACAGAAAGGAAGTAAATGACTTATATAAAATTGGCCCCATTCCTTCCACCTATTTTATTGACGAAAAAGGTGAAATTGTAGAAAAGGTGGAAGGTGGATTAACATTGGATCGATTGGAAGGATATTTTAAAAAAATTCAACCAGAAACTGATAAATAAAAAATAGGGTAGGGTGCCAATGAATAAAATAAAATGCGAATGTGGACATGTCAATCCGGAAGGAACAGTGCTCTGTGAGGCATGTGGTAAGCCAATTGAAGAGAATCAACATATAGATGGAAATAATCAAAAAAGATTACTTAATATGCGTTATGAGGGAAGCTCCCGGCGTTCTTTAACATATAACAAATCCATTATAGATAAAATATGGAGATTTTTTTCATCCGTCAAAGTTGGGGTCTGGCTAATTGTGATAGCTTTAGTTGCATCAACGCTGGGAACAATTTTTCCACAAGCAATTTATATACCTGAGAATGCCGCATCACGTGATCCTGCAATTTATTATGAAGATCAATTTGGAATATTTGGCAAGGTATATTACCAGCTCGGATTATATGATCTATATAGTTCCTGGTGGTACATGATATTGATTGCCTTAATCGGTATATCATTAGTGATTTGTAGTATTGACAGATTCGTTCCGTTAAGACGCGCTTTAAAAATGCAGAAACCCAAGCGACATGAAACATTTTTAAATAGACAACGACTGTATAGTGTATCAACTAATATTTCACACGAGGATCGACATCATCTGAAAAAGATGTTAAAAAAACTTCGATATAGAGTAAGAAATGAAGATGGGCATATATTAGCCGAAAAAGGGAGGTTTTCACGCTGGGGGCCTTATGTTAACCATATTGGTTTAATTATTATTTTGATAGCCTCAATATTTCGTATGTCTCCATTCCTTTATATGGAAGATTACGTATGGACAAGAGAGGGTGAACAAAAGGTTATTCCCGGAACTAGCGGTGAGTATTATATTGAAAATAAAGAATTTATCATAGAGATGTATGATGAGGATGATGAACGGTTCAAGGATGCAATAGCGAGAATGGGTGGACGGGCAGAAAAGAACTTCCAGTCTAATGTAGTTGTCTATAAAAATACTGACGTTTCTGTTCCCGGTGCAGAGCCAAAACTTGAAAAGGTAAAAGAAGGTCAAATAGAACTAAATCATCCTCTTAAATTTGACGGATATGCATTGTATCAATCAGGTTTCCAAGAAAATGAATTTTCCAATATGTCGTTTAAATTATATGAAACAAATGACCCGGATCAAAAAGCAATAGAAAATTTCACAGTTGATTTAGCATCGCCGGAAACTGAATATAAATTTGACAATGGGCTTCGGGTTGTTATTGATAAATACTATCCAAACTATTATCTCGATGAGGATTATGGTGAACCAAGGTCAGAATCAAACGATCCTTGGAACCCAGCGTTCGTTTTCAAGGTATATTCTCCAGACAATGAAAGCCCAGAAATTAGCTTTGCGGGAATTGGAAGAAATATAGACCCTACTGGTGAAAACCAGTATAAATTAGGTATTACTGACTTTGAAACACATGATGTTAGTGGATTAAGTGTTCGACGGGACTACACATTACCATTATTTGGGTTAGGTGCACTCATTTTTATGGTTGGCGTTGTTCAAGGAATGTATTGGCAACACCGGAGAATTTGGGTACACCCTAAAGGAGAAGGTATTCTGTTGGCAGCACATACCAATAAAAACTGGTTCGGTATAAAAAAAGATATCGAAAGAATGATTGCCGGAACGAACTTACAAATGGTTGTCGATCAGCAAACGACAAAGAAAAACAATGAAATTAAGGAGGACAATGATGAGTAATTTATTAACATTGAGCAGTACAATGTTATATACGGCCTTTGCATTTTATTCATTTGCAACGATCATGTTCGGAGTAACTCTTACAGATAAGAATAAACAAAAGAAAATAGGGATATCAGGGATGATAGCTGTCTCTTTAACAATTATTGGGCTATTTGCCCAACTAACTTATTTTGTTACACGCTGGATAGCAGCGGGACATGCCCCCGTTTCAAACATGTTTGAATTTATGACTTCATTAGGCATGGGTATTGTTATAGCGTTTATCATTATTTATTTTATCTACAGACTAAATATCCTTGGATTATTTGCTCTGCCGGTCGCGTTAATTCTCATTGCTTATGCCAGTATGTTTCCAACAGAATTATCACCATTACAGCCATCATTACAGAGTCCATGGTTATATATCCATATAACTACCGTCGCTTTATCACAGGGGATTTTAGGAATTAGTTTTGTTGCGGGGCTTATTTATTTGATCAAACAAATTGATCAAAATAAACGAAATAAAGGAAATATGTGGCTAGAAATCGTTTTGTTTTCGCTTATTGTTTGTATTGGATTTATTTCTTCGACAACCACATTTAATGCATTAGACTATCAAGCAGAATTTGAATACCCGTCAGGTGAAAGTATCCTTACAGCAGAATATAATTTGCCAGCCATTGCGGCGCCCAAAGACAGTGTATTAATTACTGAAGGTGTACAAGATGCTTTGTTTGAAGCGCCAGGCTGGTTGCAAGGGAGTAATGCGGCCAAGAAATTCAATACACTTCTTTGGTCATTGATCGTAGGACTTATTCTGTACGGATTTCTTCGCTTGTTGTTAAGAAAAAGGATTGGTGCGGCTATACAACCTTTACTTAAAAATATTAATGCGGACCTTGTTGATGAGGTAACGTACCGTGCGGTAGCAATTGGATTTCCACTTTTCACGCTGGGTGCCTTAATTTTTGCCTCCATTTGGGCGCAAATTGCTTGGGATCGTTTTTGGGGTTGGGATCCCAAAGAAGTTTGGGCACTTGTAACATGGTTTTTTTATGCAGCATTCTTACACCTACGGCTCTCCCGGGGTTGGCATGGGGAAAAATCTTCGTGGTTGGCTGTTGGAGGATTTGCCATCATCATGTTCAATCTTATCGTTGTAAATCTAGTTATAGCTGGTTTACATTCTTATGCATAACTTTTCTTGGATCAGGCCGATTACTAAATACCTCATTTAGTAATCGGTTATTCGTATCAAAAATAAACCTTTGAAAAAACTGGTTGATTAAAGATAGCAATGAAAATCACATCAGCCTGTTTTTGAATAGGATAATTTAAAAAACTTATTTGCAAACTTTCTGGATAAATTGAAGATATAATAATTATAAACCATATTAAGAGAAGGTGTGTTTTATGCATATGATGTACGGATATGGATCATTTTGGTCAATGATTTTAATGATTATCTTTTGGAGTGGATTAATCAGTCTAGGAATTTATTTAATAACAAATTTCATCAATGGTGGCAACAAAAAAAGTTCATTACAGATTATTAAAAAACGTTTGGCTAATGGTGAAATTGATGAAACAGAGTATTTGCGATTAAAATCCATTATAGAACGGGACCGGAAAGAATGATTCAATTCAATACACTCTTTTTTTGATGTATTCAATTATATGGTTTGTTTCTAAACGATTAAATGTTAAAAAAATTAAACGAGCTGTCACGATTGTGTAAAAGTAACCTTCTCAAATAGCAATTTTGATTTACTGTAGAAAATATCTTAACAAAGGTTGAATTTAGATGTATGAATTGTTTAATCAAATAAGCAGCCGATTGATCGGTCCAATAATGGATGTTGCATATGGTGTAGAACATCTGCCATTATTATTTGCATTTTTTCTTGGTGTTGTAGGAGCATTAGCACCTTGTCAACTTACTAGTAATATTAGTGCGATTACGATTTATGGTAATAAATCATTAGTTGATAAGGTGCCTTGGTTACATGTATTGTTATTTGTGTTAGGAAAGATTCTTGTGTATTCCGTGCTAGGGATAATAATTTGGCTGTTAGGCAAAGAAGTATATAGTACGCTATCACAAATCATGCCTATGATACGTAAAGCGATAGGACCATTACTAATCATTATCGGTCTATTTATGCTTGGGTTATTTCAATGGAGTAAAACAGGGCGTATTTTTAATTTACCAACAAAAGTATTTAAGGATAGTTATTTAGGCAGTTTCTTGATGGGAGTTAGCTTTACACTAGCTTTTTGTCCCACGATGTTTGTATTATTCTTACTCACATTGATGCCGATTGTGGTGGTTACTTCATATGGAGTTGTGCTTCCTGCGGTTTTTGGGATAGGTACATCCCTTCCACTTTTGATTGTTATCTTTTTAATTTGGTATTTCGGAGCAAGTGGTGCCATTTTAAAAAGGAGTAGGAAAATAGGGACTGTCACTCAAAAAATCGCAGGTGTGTTACTAATCATTATTGGTATATTGGACACACTTACCTATTGGTTATAGAAGTGGATAGAGGTGTAGTATGGTAAATAAACTATCATTTAAAATAGGGTTACTGTTCTTTGTGTTTATTTTGATTATTGAATCCTTTTTGTTCTTTATTTTATATACTAATTCAGCAAATGATCGAATTGATGAGGTTATGAATAGCTTATTGGCAAGAGGGAATACCCATCGTGATGTTTTAGAAGATCATTTTGATCGAGCAACTTTAAAACATGTTGGCATTATGGAGTCAGCATCTGAATTCATGGTAGTTATTACTGATGGAAAAGGCGAGGTTATTATTTCGTCTGACCCTGTAGAGAGTGAGATGATGGATGTGGTAGACCATGCCAATGATGGAGGCATACCCACTAAAGGTAAAGTTGTGGAAGACCGATGGAGTGAGGGGAAGTATATTGCTACAGATAGTCCAATCACTATAAACGGGGAACATAAAGGACATGTATTTATGTTTGCCAATACGAGTTATGTGAAAAGAACGGTAGATCAACTAAGTAATCAATTTCTAATCACTAGCATTATAACTGTTTTGTTAACTATTATTACCATATTTATTCTATCCAGATTTATCGCACATCCATTAATTAAAATGAAGGAAGCGACCGAACAATTAAGCAAAGGAAAACACAATGTTGAACTGCATACTGAAAGAAAAGACGAATTAGGTGAGTTAGCTCATTCTATTTCAACGTTATCAAAGGACTTAAAAGATTTAAAAATCGAAAGGAATGAATTTTTAGCAAACATATCCCACGAACTAAGAACCCCTTTAACATATATTAAAGGATATGCTGATATCATTAATCGTTCAGATACCCAGAAAGAAGAAGTTGAAGAATATATTCATATCATTCAAGAAGAGACGGAACAATTAACGGTTTTGATCAAGAACCTATTTCAACTGGCTAAAATCGATCAAAATAATTTTATGATTAATCGCGAACATATCGAACTATGCAGCTTTATCAAAAATGCAGTCGAACGTATTCGACCCGTATTAGCTAAGAAAAAAGTAATGCTTCATGTGAATTGTGCCGATGAAGTGAAGGCTTTTATTGATTCTGAACGTTTCCAACAAGTACTTACAAATATTTTAGATAATGCACAAAAACATGCTTATGAAGGAACGGAAATTAAAGTAGATGTTAAACAAACAGCTAAACAAATTAACATTACCTTTACTGATGAAGGAGAAGGAATTCCTAAAAAAGACCTGCCATATATATTTGATCGATTATATCGAGTGGAGAAGTCCCGATCAAGGCTAAATGGTGGCTCAGGACTAGGACTTGCCATTTCAAAAGAAATTGTTGAATCACATGGTGGCAGTATTGAGGTACAAAGTGAATTAGGAAAAGGGACAAGTGTGATGATTAAATTACAAAGGGGGAACTATGATGAATAAGGTCTTAATCGTGGATGATGAAAAGCGTATGGTTGATTTAATTGCATTATATTTACACCCTCACGATTATATCTGTAAAAAAGCTTTGGGAGCTAACGAAGCATTGTCCTCTATTGAACACGAGGCATTTGACATTGTTTTATTGGATATTATGATGCCTGAGATGGATGGGTGGGAATTATGCAAGGAAATTAGACGTTTTTCTGATGTCCCAATTATCATGTTAACTGCACGTGACCAGCAAGAAGACATTATAAAAGGATTACAACTGGGTGCAGATGACTATATTACCAAGCCTTTTCATGAAGATGAATTACTGGCAAGAATGGAAGCACTATTGCGAAGAAACACACCAAGAAGTCTAGTAGAAATAAATGGTTTATTGTGGAATAAAGAGCAGTTTGAATTAACTTTTAAAAGTCAATTTATAAAGCTCACGCCTAAAGAGTTTATAATGATAGGTCACTTTATGAAAAATCCGAATCAGGTGTTTGGAAGAGAACAATTGATTGATCTGATTTGGGGGTTTGATTCGGAAACAGAGGGTAGAACTGTTGACTCCCATGTGCGGAATATGAGAGATAAAATTCGCCAATCAGGATTTCCAATTGATGATCATTTTAAAACGGTATGGGGTGTTGGATATAAGTGGATTAATCAATAATCCTTTACATTAAGGCACATAGACAAATGCAAAGAGAAATGGTCTGGAAATGGTTACGTCTTTATCCACTGAAAAGCCCTGATTACTCAATCAAGGCCTTTTCATTAATAGAGTTTATGGAGTTATTAGGAAAGGCACATCCTTCTGCACTTATTTATTTCTATCCAACGGTGCTAGTTCGCTTTCTACTAACCATTTGTGGTTCTTTACTTCTTCCCCACCGGTTGTTGGAGTATAGTCTACCATGTATACTGTAGTCTTTTCTCCTGAATCGATTGTTGCTTCTGCTCCTTTCATACCTTTCATATGATTTGCTTCTAATATTACTTTGGTACCGGGTTTAAGGAGTTCACTACCTGCATTTTTAATTTCTTCTTGGATAACCCATTTATGATTATTGACTTTTTCTCCACCAGTTGTTGGAACAAAGGAAACGGCATACGCATTGGTAGAATAAGCAGCTACAATCGTTGCCACTGCGCCTTTCATTCCCTCCATATGATTCGCCTCGATGATTGCTTTGCTACCAACTTTATAAGTTGGGTTTACGGCAGGTTTGGGCTCTCTTGGTACTTCACTTGAAACTGGTTGAGTTTGCTCATTCTGATGGGCATCAGATTCATTCACCGTTACATGGTTAGCTTCTGTATCAGTGTTATTTATATTGTCCAAACTTTGTTCCCCGTTATTTCCCGAAAAAGCAGTGAAAGCTAAAATGGAAACTGTTGCAATTAAAGCTATATAATCGTTTTTAACTTCCATGATTAAAAATCCTTTCTTTAATTTGTTTCAAAACCGCTCAATATTATTTATACTGAACAATTTCGGGTCAACACAAATATCAAGCGATATTGCGACATGCCTCAGCACATTTAAAGCATGCCTTAGCACACTGCTTGCAATGATCATGTGAATGTTTTTCACATTCATTTCCACAAGCTTCACAAATTGTTGCGCATACTGTAGCTAGGTCAGAGATAAACAGGGTTCCTCTTGTAATGGCTTGTTCTAAATAACCACAAATATCTGCACATTCTCTATCCAACCGGATGCAATTAGCCATCATTTGCATGTCTTCTTCCTTTAAGCATGCATCATAACAATGATTACACTTCACCATACATTCATGCAAAGTTTGCAACAACTCTGGATGTAGTTCATGTGACATGATAATTCCTCCTTGTTAAAATTTTCTCTTCAAAATATAAATTGCCCCCCATTATTTTATCTATACAAAAAGTACAAGACTCGATAGAAAATGGATAATGTTTAAATATTTTGATTTCCTTTGTTAAATACATTAATGATAACTGACATATTTTGAATAAGTGGAAATGTATGACTTACACTGATGAATCTTATTACAAATGGATAACAATATTTAAATATTTATAACGGCAAATGAAACTTCATAATTTCTGCACAAAAAGAGTTTATAGTATGAAGAAGAATTTATGAAACAAGTGGACAAGCAATTATCACATAGGGTTGTGCCATTTGGGATAGGTGAAAAAGTGAAAAGCACATTAATAATTTTTATCATAATAATTTTTGTCAATACGACAGTTTCCAACCAGGTTTTTGGTCAGCCCCAGACTTCTCCTCCAACTTTAATAAGTGATGCTGCAATTATTATTGATGCCAAGACGGGAAAAGTTCTTTTTGAAAAGGAATCCCATACTAAAATGTATCCCGCAAGTTTAACCAAAATTGCAACGGCAATCTATGCGATTGAAAAAGGGGACATAGACGAAACGGTAACTGTGAGTAAAAAAGCAAGAAATGTAGGAGGATCAAAGGTTTATTTGGAGGAGGGGGAACAGGTTCCTTTAAAAAAACTGATTCAGGGACTGTTAATCAATTCTGGTAATGATGCGGCAGTTGCCATTGCTGAGCATCTGAGTGGTAGTAATGAGCAATTTGCATCTGACATGAACGAATATTTAACAAATGAGGTGGGATTAAGGGATACAAACTTCAAAAACCCACATGGTCTCTTTGATGTCAATCATGTTACTACTGCATCTGATTTAGCAAAATTAACCCAATATGCAATGGATAATAAACTATTCAGGGAAATATTCGGAACAAAGGAATTGAAATGGAGTGGAGAGTCATGGGATACAACCCTTATAACACATCATAAATTGATGAGGGAGATGCCTTATAAAGGTATTACTGGAGGGAAAACTGGATTTGTAGACGAATCAGGATTTACCTTAGCTACAACAGCTAAAAGAAAAAATTTAAGTTTGATTGTAATTACTTTGGATAGCGACCAGAAAGATGAAGTATATAATGATACGATCAGCCTTTTAGATTATGCATTTGATAATTTTGAAACATCAAGTATCCCAAGGGGAACTGTATTTACACTCGAAGAACAAGAATACAAGGTAGGTAAAGCATTATTTTATACCTATTCTATTGGCGATGAAGTAGAGGAAGTGCTAAATGCTAATGGCATATTAGAATTAATTAATCAAGATGGTAATGTTATCACTTCTTCTTCACTAGAAAGAATCAAAAGGGAGAATCAACCTGAAACAGTGATGGCAGAACGGGAAACGAATAACAAAAAAAATAGTACACTATTTAAAAAACATTCTTTTCAAATCCAAATATTTCTTCTGTTCTTTGTTATCATAGGTAAAATCCTTTTGCTACGAACAAGTAAGAAGAAGACACACATAAATTTATGGGAGAAGAAGTAAATGATGATAGCAACAGGAGTAACGATAGATATGTCTTCACGTACTTTTTTCGCAATACCCTCTGCCTGGAGAAAAAAATTGGGTATAAAACAAGGAAATTTAGCGAAATTATGTATCAAAAATAACTCAATAGTGATCAACGCATGTAATCAATACACTACTGAAATCGTCAGTACCATTGGTAGGGAGGGTCAAATTTACATCCCTGCTGAAGTACGAAGACATTTTGACATTAAAGGAATCAAACGTTTTGAGGTTTTTATTGATGAGATAAATAAACGTATTATTTTAAAACCAAATTTGAACTGATTGTTAATACTAAATGATTGGTTTAAATACTAGAACATAAGTGATTATGAAATTGATTTAAGGGAGTTATGATTTATGAAAAAGAAATTTTTATTGATGGCTTCAATATCTTTATTGGCTGCATTTGTTTTATCCGCCTGTGCGACGAATGATGAACCAACACCTAACGGAAATTCAAATTCTATGGAAGAAAAAGATAATGATTCAAATATGAATCAAGATATGGAAGGTCATATGGATCATGATGAAGAGCCAAACTTAACCGATTCAACAGGAGAAAATGAATTGAAGATACCAGCCGCCCTCGGAAATGAGAGTGATAATGAAAGTGAGGTTGCGTACACAGTTCGGGCACAAAAGGGAGAAACGGAGATATTCGACGGTGCTAAAACCAAAACATATGGATACAACGGAGATTTCTTAGGCCCGGTACTCCGGTTTAGTAAAGGTGATAAAGTGAAGATTAATACAATAAACGAGCTTGATGAGGAGACAACTTTTCACTGGCACGGGTTGGAAGTACCAGGAGAAGCAGACGGTGGCCCACATGAAACCCTGGAACCTGGGGAGGAAAAGCAGATTGAATTTGAAGTAACGCAGGAAGCATCAACACTATGGTTCCACCCCCATCCAGATGGGAAAACGGCTGAACAGGTATACAATGGGCTAGCTGGATTGGTTTATATTGAAGATGACAATTCAAAGAGTCTTAATTTGCCAAACAAGTATGGAGAGAATGACATTCCTTTGATTTTTCAAGATAGGACATTTGATGATGAAAAACAATTGAATTACGATGCTGCAATGAATGAGGATGGAACAATTGGTGAGACATCTTTGGTTAATGGAACATTAAATCCAAAGTTGACTGTAAATCAAGAAAAAGTTCGCTTTCGTCTATTAAACGGCTCCAATGCAAGGAATTACACATTTAAGTTGAACACTGGTGATTCCTTTGTACAAGTTGCAACGGATGGCGGTTTCTTAAATGAACCAAAAAAACTGAATGAAATTACATTAACCCCATCTGAACGAGCTGAAATCGTTATTGATTTTTCCCAGCTTGACACCGAAGATGAGTTGGCACTAATAAATGAAGAGGATGGATCCATTCTTTTACCATTTGGGATCTCTGATCAAGGAGGAGAGGATACCGAGCTCCCTGAAAAAATGAATGACTTTTCAATTACTGAGGATGAGATGGACTTGCCAGTCACAAAAGAAGTCGAGCTCTTTGGTATGATGGATAAAGTAACGATAAATGGAAAGAAGTTTGATCCCGATAGAATCGACTTTACGCAAGAACAAGGAGAAACAGAGGTATGGGAAATTTACAACAAGCCTGATGACATGGGTGGGATGATTCATCCATTCCATATTCATGGAGCACAATTTAAAGTGCTCTCCAGGGATGGAGAGAAACCATCGGAAAATGAACAAGGATGGAAGGACACAATTTCTGTAGAACCGGAGGAGACAGTGAAAGTAGCTGTACAATTTAAGGAGAAAGGTGTTTACATGTTCCATTGCCATAATCTTGAACATGAAGATAACGGTATGATGGGACAAGTGAAGGTAAAGTAAATCTGAATATCATGAAGGATGGATTAGAAAGTTTCCCTCACTTCAATAATGTATCAAATTATTCAAGTTTCTGATATATAACCAAAGAAAGGGGTCTAGCTAGAGGCACTTCCTTTCTTTGGTACTTTTCATTAAATCATTAGAATCAATCAGGTTCATCCGGGAAACCTATAGTAAAGATTAATGATACAAGGAAATCTATAGATGGAATACTGGCCGACGGATGTAATGAAATAAGGATCATTTTGTGAGGGAAAGTAAAATGAAGTCTAATCGAAATGAAGTTATCAAAAAAAGATATAATCGCATTTCCTGCGTTTACAATTGGATGGATAAAATGATTAGGGATAAATGGCGGAAACAGCTTCTTTCTGATCTTCATGGTGATATTCTAGAAGTGGGTATAGGTACTGGTGCTAACCTTCCGTACTATCCCAATCACGTCCAGCTCACAGGAATTGATTTCAGCGAGGGAATGCTGAAGCACGCCCGTAAGCAGATGGAACATACCCCATTCCCGTTGACTTTGCATGAAATGGATGCTCAGGAGATGTCTTTCGAAGACAACACATTCGATTTTGTTGTGGCCACTTGTGTTTATTGTTCCGTTCCAGATCCAGTTCAAGGGATGAAAGAGATGAGGCGAGTATGTAAGCCTGGCGGTAAAATTCTACTTCTGGAACACATGAGAAGCGATAATTTGATTATCGGTAAGGCAATGGACGTAATAAATCCAATTGTGGTAGGGACGTATGGTGCTAATATTAATAGAAGAACGATGCAAAACATCAAGCAATCGGGTTTGAAGATAGAGAATGAAAAGCATTTACTTGGCTCTGTCATGCGACGTCTTTCCCTCAGCCCAAATAAATAATGTATGATAATTCTGGAAGCATGGAAGTGATATATTATCAAATATGATAGGGGAGAAAAGTAAAATATATTTATATAAAGACCCAAAAAGTAAACAGAATGATATGTGGATGTTTTTGCCCAAACTCTCGAAAAGGTCTATTTCAGGAATTTTTGTGCCCGCATGAACCGTGTCAAAATGATTGCTGGATTTATGCCATGTTTCAAAACTGATTTTGTTGTACTTATGACATGGAAATCGCGATAAACACACCTTTCAAAAAAGTGTACTGTATGAAAGAAATGAGTAAAGAACACTGAATTGACAGGCTCTAGTGGTATTTCAGCTAATCAGGGTATTTTGGAATATACCTTTTCGAGGGGACGGGCAAATTAACCCATGATGGAGTTTGTAGAGGGGAATGAAACATTAGGGGACTTGGAAGAGAAATATCAAAATAAACAAAGATACTATAAAACAAAATATCACATATTCTTTCCTGAAAGTGAAGATTTCCACTCGGAAATCGTAACAATGGATGAATTTGACATTGGAAGTACAGAATATATAAACCCCTATCAGCAGATATTGATAGAGGGTGATTTAATAGAAAATCAACAAATGAAACTGGATAATATATACAAAGAAGCATTGTTATGTGATGATAAAAGTGAAATTAATGACCGATTGCAGTATCAGACAGGCAATAAAAAACAACGTATAATGGACTTTGAATTTGGTTAAGTTAGCGACTAATTCAAATTCCCATCTCCGGAATGATAGAATTTTTCAAAGCATTTCAGTTAAGATATACTTTTCTAATTCTTCTTGGGTATCAAAGCCACTTTTACTATAATGTATGTCATCTGATGTTTTTAATGCTTCTAAATCTATTTCGTCTAACAAAACGAATGATTCGAATACAGGGCTCTTGCCATCAACTCTATCTATCAAATACTGCTTGTTAAGTGAAATGTTATCAAAGTTGGTTTGATATACTTTGACAATGAATAATGTGTTGATGCTAGTATAGTTTCATGGACACTCCTAGTTTAAGTTATTATCATCAAATTAGGAGGTTGTGTCTGATGACAAATCATAAAAATGGTAAACGTTATAGCGATGATTTTCGCAAGATGGT
>Ga0079225_10000080_pt1 | contig 48435 bp, 51 predicted proteins | sample Poulit2012_FD_76344 | JGI IMG/M metagenome (GOLD analysis project Ga0079225, IMG submission 76344) | Agricultural soil microbial communities from Georgia to study Nitrogen management - Poultry litter 2012 | ecosystem: Environmental > Terrestrial > Soil > Agricultural land | place: USA: Georgia... | reverse complement strand
CTTGATGTCAACTATTTTGCTAGAATTATTTTCTCGTATCTTCTCGTGTTGGCTCAGGTACATTTCGTAAAGCTGAGACGGAGGGACTTCCTTGTATCTCTCTGCGTTCCTCACCAAGTAGAGACGTGCTGTGCTGTATCTGTTCTTGGCCACCACGCGAGGGATGCCCATGTCACGCAGATGACTTGTCACTCGGTGCATCGAGAAGTCATCTGCGTCTGCGTACATCGAGTCTGGCGCCACGAGATTTCCTGCTTTCAAGGTGTTCGCCATGTCGCGCGCAGTGACTAGGTCTGCTGCGAACACGCCGTACCTGTATTCGATGAACTCACGTATCGTCTTCTGTATGGGGTGGGTGCTCTCGTCCTGAATCTCTCTCAAGAAGTCAGTGACGGGAGGTGGTGCCCCGGGTCTGAAGTCAGATAGGTCTACGCAGTTCCGTAGATACCACACACAGTAGTCCCGTCCTCCCTTCTCCATCCACTCCCACATTGTTTGCCAGTAGTGGCTCCACTCTGGGGTGACGTTCCCATCCGCCCCGCGGATTTGGAGGTCCGACCATAGTGCAAAGAACCGTCGAGTCTCTTGCAGGCGCAGAGGAAGTCTACTGTTGGTGGTCATGGTGCCATTGACTAGGTTCCTCACCCAGAAAGGCTTTGTGAACAGCTCTCTCACTCTCAGCATTTCTGGCGGAGCGGATGCGATGGGCTTCAGCTTGTTGGCTATCGCCATCGCTTCTCTTCTGTCCCCGAGCTCAACTTCATTCACGTGCAGGTACTTCACCCCGTTGAGGTAGCCCGTATAGTTCTCGGTAAGGGCGTCGCCTTCGATAACCTTTGCGTCTTCGCCCATCGCGTATAGCAACGGGTGGAGAAGGAAGTCCTTTCCAGACCCCTCCCGGGACCCCATGATTATCATGTGGTTTATTTTTATCTCTGGGTGAAGAATTGTGAACGCCATGAACTTTAGGATGTGCTCTCTGTATGGCCCCCACCCGAGGACGTCGAAGTGCCTGAGCCAAGGCCCCGCATCTCCTTCTATCCCTTGTGGATGGTTGTCTCCGTAGTACATATTCCCAAAGACGATGCCTCTCTCTTCGAAGACTCGGTCCTTCCCGGGGACGTAGTCCAGCCTATCTACCTTCTGAACGAATCCGTCCTGCAACGCAGTCTTCCTGACGTCAGGGTCCTCGTGTAGGTTCGCGTTAGTAAACCCCTCCACCGTCATGAATGTTCGAGTGGTGAAGTCGTAGAATTGGTTGAGCTCTTTCACAAACAATACGTTCTCGTAGAACTCTTTTCTCTTCTTGTCACCGAGGTACCACTCCGACCTCAACCCCTTAAAGATTCGGTCGAATTGTGTTTTCGTCCACCCCATCGCGTCCATCACTTCGTCGTGAAGGTGCACTTGGTCTAGAGTGGGGAGGCTTTCTGCCAGATAGAGAATCTTAGAGACTAAGTCTTTGGCTTCTCTGCTGGTGGGGTGCTCTCTCCTCAGGGCATCAATCGCTTCCTGAATGGGCTCATTGCTCTCCGGCTCCACTGTCGCAGGAGCGGAGGGCTTGACGTCTTCGAGGAAGTTAGGAGCGGGCCTCACATACTCCGGCTCGGGCGCCTCTGCCTCTACCAGCTTCCCGAAACCTCGCATCACCCGCCACGTATCGAAGTTCTTGGTGAACCCCGGGCGGAAAGATTCGATGTGCTCCAGTAGGTGCTTCCCTGTTCTACCTTGGCAGCTCCCGTGGTGACACTTGAATCCGATGGTGCCGTCTTTGTTAGTAAAGACCGCAGCCCCGTCGTCCAGAGCGTCTGTGTGTCCCATTACCCACGGGCAAGTCACGTCGAACCGTCCGTCCGAGAGGATACTCTTCACCGAGAGTGCTTCGGGGATGTGCAGCAGAGGGTGGTCAGGAACGTCTGTCGCTCCGTCAATTGCAGTGTCTCTGCGTGGCGCATTCAGGTCAATCCCGAACGGCTTCGCTAGCGCCTCAAGAGTCGTACGATTGTTGGGGTTCCAACGGAGCATGGTACATTTATATGGCTTCCCAAAGAGGAACTTATTCGCCTTGGTGTTGTACCCTTCAGGCAGGCGCACGTAACGTGTCACGCCCTTCATTCCGGGGTCGGTTCCGTCGGGACTTAGACCATTGGACACCAGCCCGTCTTGCAGATTCTCTACCCGTAGTCTGTCCGTCTCGGGAGTCTCGAGGATATACCCCCACTGCTCTGAGCCCGGGCTGGTTTCGAGAATCCACGACGGGTGAGGTAGCCATCGGGCCTTCACTTCTGATAGCTTTTCACGAACGTCGTCGAGTACGATGCAGTACGTTGCTTCGAATAGATTTTTCCGACGACGACTCTTGCCGTCCTCGTCCGCACGGAAAAGACTAATGGTGAAGTACTGATTCTTGCCTCTCATCTGGCGAGCCATAAATGAGTGCCCACCCCACGCGAGACCTCGTTGTTCGTTGGGTATGTTCCCGGGGTCCATGTCGAATGAGGTGACGTGAGCCCGGCGGGCTTGCCCCCCGAAGATGGCCCGTAAAAACGTAGCGTTATCTACTTGCATGGCGCTCTCCGGCTAAACTAGCTCAGCAAATCTTTCGCCGAGAGAGGCCATCAGATTTTCATCAAGGTTGCTGATGGTTTTTATCTCTCGAAACAGGGCAACTTTTTGTTTTTCGGTGAGGTCGTACGCCTCGTTCACTCTCATCGCCAACTTCGCAGAGAGGGGCGCTCCGTTACATATCCGATGCAAATATCCTTGGTCGTAGCCGAGGCGAGCAGCGGCCGCTCGGTATGAGTCTCCGTTTGCTTCGAAAATCTTCAACAATGCAGACATCTTTTTTCTCCTTCAAAGGGGCCTCAAGGGACCCCCTACAATACTCTCGTGTTGCCTTTTATTCAACGACCTCTGCGATTTAGTCCTGCGCCCCCTGCTCCGCCAACTCTTGGTGCATGATTTCCTTATACATACTAAGAGGAAGCGCGAGGTCCCGTTCTATTTTCCGTTCGGCTTCCCAGAACAAGCGGAACCTCGCCCTGAAACTCGCCGCTTCCGCTTCTCTCCCACGGGTGATGACGTCTCGTTCCATCCCTTTGAGCGCGTCCTCCAATGCTTCTAGTGAAATTGAGTCAACCTCCCACACTGGCATGGAGTGCGGGTGGCTGAAGAGCACAATCACCCCTCCCCCATAGCTCATCAGTTGCTCTAGGGGGATGTGGGACCCGCCATCAATCACTATCGCGGGTCGTAGTCCTTCCACGGGGATGGGGAGCGCCCTCAGCCACGAGTCCCACCGTGATTTATCGTAAAGCCAGTCACTACTGTACACTGTCGCCACGTTCTCTTGGAACTCTCGCCCGCAGAGGTAGAGTAGCCTCGCTGCGGCGGTCCTCGCTCTTAGGTACTCTTGGTAGGTATCTCGGTGCGAAACATAGAGCACTTTTTCAACATCGCTCCTTTCCTGAGTCTCGAACGTAGACTCAATGAACTTAGCAAGAAGCAGAGGTACGTGCTCCTTGTACTTATATAGCCCTTTAATTTTCATGACAAATTCTCCTCTTCTCCTTTCACTTCTTCTGGTGAGAGCCTAGTGCACTTCCCGCACCGCCCGTCGTCGAACAGGTAGTGCACCTTCGATTCGCATTGGTAACATACTTTCTTGGCCTGCCCCTCTCCGCATTCGATTTTCTCAGTGACACCCCAGCGTCGCGCGCACTCCACGCAGTACACCTCGTCGCCTTCCTCGATATGCCTGCACTTGGGCCCCGACAGACTCGCCTTCCTTATATATTCTAGGTACCCGAGTGGGAGCCGCGACGACGCTCTGAACACAGTCGCGTAAGTTCCGTCTACCCCTACGCGCACTCTCACCGCGCTTTGTATTCTCAGATACACCCGTTTAGATATGAACTCCGAGGCTTCTTTAATCGCATCCTCTACCCGAGTGAACGTTCCTATAGAATGCCACTTGGTGCTTCCCAGTTCAGACCATTGCACTATGAATTTCTCCACGACTATCCCTCCTTTTCTTCGCAAAAAATCCCGCAGTCGATTTCGAACTTTTTCAAGGGCATCCCCTTCGCCTCCGGGTCCAGTTCGTCTAAGAAAATTCTCTCCCCTTTAACCCTCACTAACCGAGCCCCTATCCTCCTCGACTGGGAGGCTCTCGCTTCAAATTCTTCAGGGAATTTCTCCCTTACCAAATTCCAGTAAGTGGGGCTGGATGCCTTGACGCACCCGATACAGTTAGCGTTGGGGAACCCTTTTTTGTAGATTTCAGGCAGCTCTATCCCCGCCTCTTCGATTTTGTCGAAGCAATCTTGTTTAGTGAGTCCTTCTTCGATGAGGACCTCAAGAAGGTTCTCTCTCTCAAACCTCCTGAACCTCTCCGACCGCGACTGTTCTTCTTTGGTGAACCCCAGAACATGGAAGTCCGGGGAGTTCTCCTTCTCCCACTCAATTCTGGCGTTCTTCTTCAACTCTAAAGTGCACGGCGCTCCATGTGGACTGCTCATGAACTTCCGGTCCTCCCACACTTCTACGCAAGAGGCGTCAGGGTATTTTGGATTCAGGGATATTTCTATCTCCTGACCTAACCATTTAGAAACATCTTCTAAGAATCTTCGGTTATCTGGGTGCTCTTCCGCGATAGGCTGGTTGACCACTCTCACCTCATTCCCTTCTCCATATTTTTCCAACGTCAATTTTGCCGCAACGGCGCTCGCGGCCCCACAGCTAAACCAAACCACTATCCTCTTCCCTTTGACCATCTCAGTTCTCCTTCTTCACCAACGCGGTGCACGTCACTTTTGTCAGATTGCCCTTGCGGTCGTGAAATGTCTCAGTCACTGCCCCTTTCGTAGCGAGGCACTCTCTCGCGACTCGGATTGCGTCGCTTCTCTCGGCGGCTGGGGGCTCAGAATTTCCCTTCCCAGTCTCTTTAGTCACAACGCCCGCCCATGCTTCTTCCAATAGGCCTACCTTGTCTCTGATGCCGCCCGCGAGGGCGACCCCAATTGCGATTGAGGCCACGGCTATAAAAATAAACCCTATCAATGCTCTCATCCTTCTTCTCCTACTACCCGTGGCCCGTGCTCATCGAACGCGGGGTCTAGGTATGTCTGTGCCTCGAGACATCTCTCGTCAATCAGCGCCTGAGCGTCTTCTTTCGTGGGGGCAAGAATCCACTCTCCCTGCTTGAATTCGGGGTACCAGAGTTTCGCTTCCCTCGGCTTCCCCGCCGTGACCCTGAACTCCTTTAGGCGGTGCTTCTCCACCTCTATTAGCGCTCTCCAGTCGGGCACTCCAATGCTCTTTACTTTCTCGTAAGTGACGGTGCTCACTATCCACCCCGCCTGCTCTGCGCGCTTCATCTGCCACCCCGCTCGAGCTGTCACCTCAAAGCGGCTCGCGCCTGTCACAATGATTGTCGCTTCTTCTACCATGGCCATGCGTACTCCTCCCTCGCCACTATGGTGTTCAACTTTCGCCCTGCCCTCCTTAGGTCATGCAGGCTCTTCCTGATTATCGGGTCTGAAGACGCCGCCCACGCAATCTGGTTAAGCAAGAGCAGCGTCACCGCGCCTCGTGAGAGCCCCTGCACTCGGGGGTCGCTCGCCGTCACGTGGGCAGAGAGCCCTTTGCCTGATTTGCTAGGGCGACCAGTCGGGGTCAGTAGCCCCACCGTCACTTCGATTGTGGGCTCTTCTACGTCCCCCCAGAAAACGCTGTTTTCAGGTCTCTGGGGCACGGGGCCTTTTCGGTATGTGCCTGCGCGGTCCACCACCGTAAAATGAGGGTAGGCCGCAAACACTGGTAGGATGTGAGGTTTTTGGTGGAGAACCCATATCCCGACCTCAAACCCGTCCGCTGTCTCGGCCACTTCGTGGTGAGTGCACACGCTGAACTCGCCTTCTGTCTCATCGGTGTGAATGTAGCAGCCATAGAACGACAGGACCTCCTCGATTACCTCCACGTTGTGCGACCTTAGTACAGGGTCAGTGCCCACCCCCGCATAGAGGTGAATCCCCGTCTTACGCATGATGATTTCACCGTAAGACCTCAACTGGACCTCGCCTTCAATTTGGGCGACTATGAGGGGGCCGCGTACCAACGTCTCCCCGTCCACGAAAGCGAGTGCTACTTTTCGTAACACTTGCTTCGTGAGCTTAATGTATGGTGACTTCGAGCTCATGTGCTCCTCCTTCTTCTCTTAACTCATCAATGGTAGTGGCCTCACCTGCGATTTCGATAATGGTCTTGCCGACGTCCACCCCTAGCTCTCTTTCCACCGCTCCTATGACTCCTAGTAGGGCGGAAGATATTGCGTACCCAATTTGTGCTACCTGCTCTCGCTCCTTAGTTAGCGACCGAACTTCGTCTTCTAACTCGCGGATGCGGGCCAGTAGCACTTCCTCTCTCGTTTCCATTCTCAAGTCCTCACGTTGCTGCGTTGGTTCGCCAACTATGTGGCACATTGACTTCCCTGTCAACGTCTATTTGTGACTACCCAGTCACGATTAAGAAAACCATGGTCAGCGCGACCGCGACCAGCGCCGCAGTGCTTGCCCATAGGCCCCGCTTCAATGTCCGCGCGAGCTGCTGGCTCTCTTCCTCCAAAATTCCAGCGGCCCAGTCGACGTCAGCAAGGGTGGGGGTGTAGTCCTTGCGTGCGCTCGCCGCCATTCTCAGATAGTCCCGAATACCGTCGTCGAACTGTTTTGAGCTCTCGCTATCGTACCCCATGCCACCCAGCTTGGACTCAAGCCGGTCGGCCTCAGCGCGCCGGTGAGATGCGCTTGCGAGCATGATAACCGCGTACGCTATGCCCCGTTCGTAGTCAAATTTTCTGCCCTTCCTAGTTATGCTTTTCATCAGGTTTTTCTCCTTATTTTTGATTAAAAAATAGCCTAGAATCCCTCGGGTGCCTCGTCGAATCCTAGCTTTTGCACAGCCCACGTGGTCACCTCTCGGGTGTCCATCGCCGTGCGTGGCCCGAAAGAATCAGCACAGATACAGAACTCAGGGGAATGCGGGCCCTTGTTCACCCAAAACTGGCCATATATCACGGGGACCCAAGCCCTGTTTTTGTCGTCATAGCGTACGGTCAGCACCGTGCCTATTTTGGGTAGCCGGCGCACGGGGACCAATTCATTCAACGCCATGGCGGCCGCCGCTTCTTTTACGTCGGCCTCATTGGTGCCCGCCGTGTAGCGGGCCGGTAGTTCCCGCGTCACCTCGTCCCCGCCGTACCATGATGGGGGACCTTCCCCCGCCCACGAATACCTAGCAAGCCATGCGTCGCCCGCGCGTTCCGTGCGCACCTCCACGCCATGGAAGGCCGCCGCCTCCAGCGCGGTAAGCCCACTGAGCTTTGCGTGTTCCTTCGAACCGAACCTTAGCGTTTTTTCGTTTAATAGCATCATAGTCTTTCACCTCTTAATCTGAATACCGCGGGGCCGCCTATCGCGTGATAAGATATGTCCGCCCCCGCCACCGCAAGCTTGGGGTCCTTAGCCTTCAGCGCCTCCACGTGCTCGGCGGCCTGCTGAAGTAGGTCCCCTAGGCTCGCGCCCTCAATCGTCTTCTGTGCCCTCAATACGGGCCCCTCAGGGCCCACGGGTGTAATGATGGCTAGCATTTCGTTCCCCTTACTCGCCGTTTTCTTTTGGTGCCAGTTGGCGTGCTACTTGCCCGCGTACCGGCACCGCTTCGAAGTGAATTGAACAGCAATACTCGGTCACGTCGTCCAATAGTGTCTGGAGGCCGGCAAGGTCCAATGGCGCGTGTATTACCTTGCCCGCGCCATCGGCCAGCGCGTCGCTCAACGTGTCATAGTTGCTAGTGTTAAATATGATGAAAGTATTCATGGTTTACCTCCTATGCTAGGGTCAGGTCAGGGTATACGTCCTTATAGAACGCCCTCACCGCCTTCAACGCCGCCGCCTCGGGTAGGCGTTCCATGGCCGCAAGGTGTATGCGCTCCACCGCTTTGCGGGTGAGGCGCTTGGGCACGTCGCCACCCAGCGCGACGCTTTGCGCAAGGTCCTTGCCCGCGGCGTGGCGGTGGGTTTCGTACCCGCCTTCAGCGTCCACCACGTGGAATGCGGTGACCATGTGGTGCATGAATGACCCGCTATGGTGTTTCGTGGTGCGAGCGGTGAGCACTAGCACCGCCCGTTCCCCGCCCTCTCGCTTGAATTTTAAGGTGCTCTCGGCGCTCCAAGGGCTGGTGGGCGTGGAGCGTTGAACGCGTGTTATATACTTGCTCATGGTGTATCTCCTACTGGTTTAATGGCTTGAAAGAGAACGTGTCGCCGTACGTGTCTGCGAGAGTTACGCGCACTTCCATGACCGTTTCAAACGGTGTTCCTTCAAACAATGGCTCGCCCTTGCGAACGGTCATAGCGTTATGGCTTACACCGGTGAGGCCCTTAACCAGCGCGTTGATTCGGCTGGCCGTGGTGCGCGTGGGGTACCCCGCGTGCCATACCCTCAGGGCCCCGCGGTGCTCGTCGCCCCGCCGTGTTACGTACTCTGCGATAAGGTGGCCGAATAGCCTTACCGATGCCACGCCGTTGGCGTGGGTGACTTCAGTGTTCCCTAGGTTTGCGTCATAGCCACCTAGGACCGCGTCAATTACCTTCTGCTCAATTTTACGCATGGTTTTACCCTCTTAATTGCTTTTGGTTGGTTTTTCGAACGTGGCGCCCTCGAGTAAGTGGCCCCCCGTTATCTCTACTAATTCCAGCACCGAGTACCCGCGGGGTAGGCGTGCCAATTTATCCGCCACCGTGGTGGCCAGCCATTGTTCTACCTTAGCCTTGGCGTACCCTTCCGTGACGTCCTTCCGGAAGTAGAACGCCGCCCAATGCTTGCTTACACGGCCCGTCGGTGTCGCGATAGCGCAGAACACTACGTGCTTGTGGCTTGGCGGGAAGTACGGGAACGCGCCCTTCTGAAGCCATAGGCTCTCGTGCCGTGGTTTTACTTTTAACGTGACCATTGTCTTGCCCTCTTTTTTCTAGTGTCCAAGCTACAAGGCCCTCTTAGAAGGCCCTGATACTTGGGCGCTATTATGTGAGACTTACCTCTACCGTTTGCGTGCCGCCTACACCCGCGTATTCCACCGTGAAAGCTTCGCACGACGTCGCGGCCATTGTTTCGCCGCGGTCCCGCCATTGTGATAGGCCGGCCTTGGCGTGCCGTATGGCTTCAGCAAGGCTGGTGGCGCGTATCTCTCTCGAGTAGGCCGGCATTGGCCATAGGCGGCCGTGCACGGGGTTGAACGCGAGTGGTGTTACGGTGAAAGTGATTTTGCTTGTTTTCATGTTATTGCCCTCATGTTTTTTTTTGGTGTCTGACCGCAACCATAAAGCCCGTTGACTTCCGTGTCAACGTTTATTCGTGACTGGCCGGTCACAAGACCCCGAATGGCGCTTCAGGCGCTTCAGCCTTCAGGGCCACAAATAGCGGTTTGAAGCCCGCGATATGAGTTTCATGGCTATGCCACACCGCGAGCCCGATAAGCCCGCGGCGTTCCATTATGGCCGCCGCTTCAGCTTTCACCGTGCGTAGTCCTTTGCGCCCGTCAAAACAGGCGGCATAGTTGCCTAGGGCCGTGCAATAAGTGCCGGTGCTTTCGTTGTAGTACACCTCTCGCGCGACGTATGACCGTGGGCCGCGCGTTGGGTGGTGGAACGTTGTAAAATTGATTGTGTTAGTCATGGCAATATCCCTTCTATGGATATGGTAGTTATAGGGCCACCGATATGGGGCCCGCTTGGATTGCTGCGTATTCTACGGTGAAGCCGATAATCGCCGCGCACGCTTCGCTCTCTGCGGCGTCGCGACGTTCCACCAATATGGCGCTTGCTTCATGTATCGCTTGCGCCACCGTGGTGGCCTTGAATTGGTAGGTGTCTTCCGGTCCTAGTACGCCGGCTTTTGTGTACGGTTTTACGTTAAAAGTAACCATGCCTTTGCCCTCTTACTGAATGAAATAATCTAAATTGAATTCGCCCCACTTGTGCGCTTCAGGGCCTTCTAGTAGGCCGGTTTCGCCGTCATAGGCGGCCACCGCCTCTTGCTCGCATAGAACGCTTAACCGGTGCAATTCATGCGCAGTAGGTAGGCCTTCAATCACCGCAATCACCGTGGGCTCTGTGAGGCTCTCTGCTATGCGGAACGAAAGCGCGGGGTAGCCTATGCGAATGAGTGCTGAAAGCGCCTTGCCCACCGATATAAAGCCACCGCGCGGGTGAGCTAAGCCTATGTTTACCTTTGCGAGTGTTTTGCTTGTTTTCATATTGTTGCCCTCATGTTTTTTGGTTTCTGACCGCAACCATATAGCCCGTTGACTTGGGTGTCAACACTTATCTGTGACTGGCCGGTCACAAAACACGGGAATGAGTGCTTACACGGGAATGGGGCGCGGTTTCGTGTAAGTGTGGTCACGGTTTGGGGCCGGTGGCCGTTGGTGTGGCCAACGCTTTTAGTGGACTCGAATTCGAGACTCAGAATAAACACAATGAAACCAATGACTTAGGTGTCATAGGATAAAGCTATCGGTTTTTGTGGTCAGAGGGTGGCCACAGTGCTGACCGACTGTAGGCCGCATGTTACCTGGGCTGGGGGCGATAGGTTACAATAAGAATAGTAATAATATAAGAATAGTATAGCTGTTATATAAATATTTTTTTGATTTTATAAAGATAACGATACGGTGAAAACCGGTGACCTCTGACCACACTTCGCTGTAGGCCGCATGGGCTGGACTTCTTAGCCGGTCAGCACTGTGGTCACGCCTTGGCCACACGTGACCACAATTACACGGGAACGTGACACGGGAACGTGTTTGCACGTATTCGAGACACGGGAACGTGTTTACACGTATTCGAGACACGGGAACGTGTAAGGACCGCGGGCCCCGCGTGCCGGCATTCTCTCGGGTGAAAGCGGGGCGGGGCCGCGCTAAGTCATTGATTCCACGGGGCCGCGATGGCGTGACCCCGCGGTCACCGTGGGCTAAGTCATTGATTCTATTGGACTGTGATGGCGTGACTGCGCAGTCACCGTGGGCTAAGTCATTGATACCACGGGGGCCGCGGCGGTGAGAATGAGGGGCCACCGCGTGCTAAGTCATTGATTCCATTGGGGTCTGGCGGGGCGGCTGAGCGGGCGCCGTGGGCTAAGTCATTGATTTCGCTGGAGGTTTTCTGTGCGCGAACGAGGGGGCGGGGGCCCTAGGTTCGAGGGGGGCCTAGGGAGGAGGGGAAGCCCTGTACAATTTTCCCGAAAACCGAAAACAGTTGTGCCACACTCATCCGTGAGCCTCGAGTCTGGGGAACCAAATCTGAAAAGGGAAATGGAAATTCTGTTCAGAAAAAAAATTGTGGACCTAAAATTATTTTAGAAACCCAGAATCGTGCTATACTTCGAGGGGAGTGAGTATGACCCATGACCGAGAGAACCCATGAGCGTTAAAGATTACATCTCAATCCCTGAGCTACGGAACCTGAATGTAGGTCAAGCAGCGTTCGTGATTGAGTACACCAAAGACTTCAACCCGGGACTCGCCGCCGAGCGGTGCGGGCTGGACGTGTCCCAAGGACAGAGACTTCTCTCACAGGTAGATGTCAAGCGGGCTGTCAATCTGGTGTTGCAGAGGCGGATGGCGGCCTCCGACATTACGGCGGAGTGGCTTCTTTATGAGATGGTGGATAACCATAAGCTGGCGCGGCAGATGGGGAACTTGTCTGCGAGTAACAAAGCGCTCGAGCTCATAGGGAAGATGGCTGCGGTGGACGCATTCGCGGCGGATAAGATAGAGCTCAAAGTGGGGGAGGAGTTAGCAGAGCGTCTCATACGAGGACGGGAGAGAGCCCGACTGCGGAACACCGGCGAGGTGGTTGAGGCGGAGTTCGAAGAGGCTACTCCACAGATTTCTTTTCTATGAGGTGGTGAATGGACGCTAGAGACATCGAGTCGATTGAGCAGGAACTCCAGAGAAGGTGCGCGATGTACTACGACGACCCTGTGTCGTGGGCGTACTGGGCATTCGACTGGGGGCACGGGGAGCTGGCGGGGATTGACGGGCTTGACCCGTGGCAAGAGGAAGAACTCCGAGCGCTGGGGGAGGCGATAAAAGACCGGGCGTTTAACGGCGTAGACCCAGTAGTCCCCATCCGCTCAGCAGTATCTTCGGGGCACGGTATCGGGAAGTCTGCGTTGGTGGCGATTCTAATACTCTTCATCATGTCCACCCGGCCCCACGCGAAGGGCACGGTGACGGCGAATACCGGGGACCAGTTGCGGACCAAGACATGGGGTGAATTAGCGAAGTGGAAGAACCGGTGCATAGTGGGGCATTGGTTTGAGCTGAACTCAGGTAAGGGGTCTTTGAGCCTCTACCACCCCGCGTACAATGAGACGTGGCGAGTGGACGCGGTGACGTGTCGAGAGGAGAACTCGGAAGCGTTCGCGGGCCAGCACAATATGAACTCCACCTCGTTCTATATTTTTGACGAGGCCTCTGCGGTGCCTGACGTCATCTGGGAGGTAGCGGAAGGGGGACTTACGGACGGCGAGCCTATGTTCTTCGCGTTTGGGAACCCCACGAGGAACACCGGGGAGTTCAAGAAGAAATTTGCAGATAGTCGCTGGCGGACAAAGCAAGTAGACAGCCGTACGGTACGGTGGACCAACAAGACGCTCTTGAATGAATGGGCGGAGGTGCACGGGGAAGACTCGGACTTCTTCCGCGTTCGTGTTCGGGGCGTGTTCCCGCGGGCGTCGGACCTCCAGTATTTCCCAACCGACGTGGTCTCTGCTGCGAGAAAGAGACCAGTTCCTCTCGGGCTGAGGGGAGAGCCTCTGGTGTGCGGCCTCGACTACGCGAGGGGAGGTTCGGATAAGTGCGTGATTCAGTTCCGCAGGGGGAGAGACGCGAGGACGTTTGACCGATATGAAATCCCCGCGGAGAAGTCGAGGGACTCGATGAAAGTTGCCGCGATGATTGCAACGGTGCTGGACCGACATCGCCCCGACATCTGCTTCGGGGACGTGGGCTCAATGGGAGGGCCCATCAATGACCGGCTAAGGCAACTGGGGTACAATGTCGTCGACGTGGGGTTCGGGCACCGGGCGGAGGAAGATTCGAAATTCGCGGACAGGACCTCGGAGATGAGTTCACGGCTACTAGAGTGGATGCAATCGGGCGGGGCGCTCCCTGACGTGGAGGAGCTAGAGGAGGACTTGACGAACAGAGAGTTCACCTTCGACAGCAAGGACCGACTCCTGATGGAATCGAAGCGACACATGAAGCAACGAATCGGGAGGTCCCCCGATGACATGGACGCTATGTTGTTGACGTTCGCGAGCAAGACAGCGGTGAACCTCTTGAAGCTTAACGCAGAGGACGAGGACGACCTCTTCCCATACGCAGGCGAACCTGCTAAAGTGCGCAGATATGAGCCCTTTTGAGGAAGGAATATGTGTACTCCTAAGCCAAAAATTGAAACGCCAGAACCACCTCCCCTCCCACCGGAGGCGCCTCGCCTGCCTGACCAGACACCAATAGAGGGCGAGCGGAGAGAGGCAATGGGCACTCTCCTCACGGGAGGAGCGAGTCGAGGTAGCTCAGGCAAGACTTTACTGGGGAGCGCCAGATAATGCGCCATAGCGTGGACTTGAGGAAACTGGAAAGACGAGTCGCTTCGATGGAGAAGGGGAGACAGTCTTTCTTAGAAACGTGGAGGGACTTGACAGAGAACTTCCTCGTTCATCGGGGGAGGTACGACCTCGGCGATGTGAATCAAGGGAAGCGACGAGACAACAAGATTTTCAATAACGCACCAATACTCGCCCTTAGAGTATTGACCGCGGGACTCATGTCAGGAATTACGTCTCCAGCGCGGGAGTGGTTCCGCCTATCATCGGGGGACGTGGTCCTCGATAAGGACCCCGAAGTCCAGCAATGGTTATTCACTTGCACCCAAATTATGTACCGGGTGTTCTCGATTTCAAACCTATACAACAGTCTTCAGACCGCATACGGCGAGCTAGGAAACTTTGGCACGTGTGCTATGGGAGTGTTCGAAGACGACGAAACTTTTCTAAGATTCGAAACCCAGACCGCAGGCCAGTACGCGCTGGGGGAGGGGAAGCGAGAGCTGCCTGATGCGTTTAGTGTCCGGAGGAAGAAGACGGTAGCGTCTATAGTGAAGGACTACGGGCTAGAGAATTGCCCGGAGATAGTTCGTAACCTCTGGAAGAACGGCGGCGAGAACGACATGGTCGAGGTCATCTACCTCGTTGAGCCAAACGACGACAGAAATGATGAGAGCCCCTTTGCATGGGACTTACCATACCGCGCGGTGACTTGGGTGGCCGGGGCTTCGAAGGCAGACGGCGCCCTGAGGGTATCTGGATACAGAACGTTTCCGTTCTTGACACCCCGGTGGGAACTCTCCCCGGGGGACCTATATGGCACTAACTCCCCGGGCCTCACCGCCTTGGGGGACGCCAAAGGGCTACAGGTAGCTGAGCGAGACATCTTGGTGGCCACCGACAGACTGGCGGACCCCAGCTTCATCGCATCGTCATCCTTGAGAAGGCTGCTCGGGGATGCGGCGCCTGAGCCCGGAAGGACTTATTACTCAGAGAACCCCAACGAAGAACTGAAGCCTCTGATGCCTAACTACAACCCGTCCCTGCAACATATGGAGAATTCCGTAGCGAGGGCGGAGTTCCGAATCAGAGAGGCGTTCTACGTTGACCTATTCCGAGCGATGGATGCGATAGGGGAGCGCTCAGGGGTTACCGCACGAGAGGTGATTGAGAGGCACGAGGAGAAGTTACTACAGATAGGCCCGGTACTCGAGAGAGTTCATAACGAACTTCTGGACCCATTGATTTCTCGGAGCTTCGAAATCCTCCAGTCTCAGGGTGTGTTCCCTGAGGCGCCTGAGGAGATGCTGGGGCAGGAGCTTCAAGTAGAATACGTCTCGGCACTCGCCCAAGCACAACGGATGGTCGGCTTGAGAAACATCGAAAGAATGGTCGGGTTCGCGGGACAGCTCGCGCAGTTTGACCCATCAGTAATCCCATATCTAAATGGTCCCGCAATGCTCAGAGAGTACGGTAAGATTTCAGGGGCGGACCCAGAGTTGCTTCGACCCGAAGAAGAAGTGCAGGCGATATTGGACGCGCAGAGAGAAGAAGCCCAGAGACGCGAGATGGCGGAATCGGGGGCGCAGAGCGCGAAAGATTTGGCCCAAGCAGCGAAACTGGCGAGCGAGACTGAGGTTGGTGGGGCCGACGGAAGTATGCTCTCGAGGGCGATGCAGGCAGCAGGAGTGGGAGTGTAATGAGGAGGCCGCTTAACGAAATTCTCGGGGACGCAATGATGACTCCCTTAGGCCGAGAGCTCGTCAGGGCACTGATAGATTTCTGCGGGACGCATTCGGAGACGTTTACAAAAGACGAACGTAGTGATACATTCGCGAGAGGAAGGAAATCAGTTGGCCGGATGCTAGAGCAGGCGGCCAAGACTCACAGCTTCGAATTATACATCCTCTCCCTTAAAGAGGAGAGAGATGAAATAGAGAACGCAGCGAAAGGTGAAAGGTATGAAAGTTTCTGAGAACACTTGGGAAGACCCCTATCTCTTCGAAGAGGAAGAGGAAGAAGAGGAAGTTGACGGCGGCGATGGCGGCGATGGCGGCGATGGCGGCGAAGGCGGCGAGCAAGTAGCAGCTGGCCTAGAAGACCTAAGCCTTCCTGAGAACTTAGAAATTTCAGAAGAAGACTGGAAGGCAGTCACCTCTGTCTTCGACGAAGCAGGGACCACTTTAACTAAAGACGTCGCCCAGAAGTTAGTAGACCTCGAAGCATCTCGCCTCGAGAGATTCGCCTCCGAGCAGGCAAAAGCACACGAGGAGCGAGTAGCATCTTGGGCAGAAGAAGCCAAGAAAGATAAAGAATTTGGTGGAGATAAGTTCGAAAAGAACTTAGTAGCCGCCGAACAGGCAGTAAAGGCTCTAGCAACACCGGAGCTTCGCGAACTGTTGGATAACACGGGTCTGGGCAACCACCCCGAGATGATTCGACTGTTCGTAAAACTCTCGCCCCTAGTACGAGAGGACCAAGGCCCCGGAGCCGGAGCATCCGGCGGGGGCCGCGAGGAATCCCGAGCAGAACTCCTGTACGGGAAAACAACTAAGTAGTTCGAGAGAGCTATAGACGGAGAGAAAACATGGCCATAATTGGACATAGATTCCCAGACTTACTAGACCTGTACAAGTCGACTGACGGGGGCGGCGAGTGGCAAGCCATCATGGAGATGCTCGCCAAAGAAGCTCCTGAACTGAGCGACGCTTTGTGGGTTGAATGTAACCAAGGGAAACAACACTTAACCACGGTGCGAACCGGATTGCCTGAAGTTGCATGGGGCCGCCTGTACAAAGGTATCCCTAACAGCAAGTCAAGCCGAGCGCAAGTAACGGACACCACAGGTTTCTGTGAAGGCCGTTCTACTGTAGACGCGCGTTTGATTGACGAGCTGTCGGATGGCAAAGGTCCTCAGCTCCGACTTTCGGAAGCGGAAGGATTCTTGCAATCCATGAGCCAAGAGCTCAGCAGCAAGATTTTCTACGGCAACGACATCGAAACTCCAGACCAGTTCATGGGTTTGGCGCCTCGATTCTCTGACAAGACCGCCCCAAACGGCAGTCAAATTATCGACGCCGGTGGCACTAACGACACCAACTCTTCCATCTGGTTCGTAACTTGGGGTGACAATCAGACCAGTCTGATTTACCCGAAGGGCACGCGAGCTGGCCTGATTCGTGAGGACCACGGCAAGCAGCGGGTGGTTGACGAAGATGGTAACGCGTACTACGCGTATGAAGAAACCTTCCGCCAGCACATCGGTCTGTCGGTTCGCGACTGGCGCTATAACGCGCGCATCGCCAACATCGACATCGACGACGTCAAGGCGGGCACGGTGGACCTCTACGGCTTGATGCGCAAAGCTTACTACCGCTTGCAGAATCGTCGGAACAAGGATGGCAACATCGCGATTTACCTGAACCGAGACATGCTGGAGGCGCTCGACGCGCTGGCCACTAACTCTGGTTCTTCCGACAACTTCGTGCGCCTAACCCGAAGAGAAGTCGAAGGTGAGGAAATCTTGTCGTACCGCGGCATCCCGCTGCGCGAGACGGATGCGCTAATTAACACTGAAGAGGACGTGGCCTAGGCCGCGTCTCTTCACTTCTCTGAAGGAGAGAAACGATGATACTTTCACAAGAATCTATTTTCAGTGATGCGCAAGAACTAGCCTCGGGCGCGGCAACCTCCACGAACGTCATGCGACTCGTGAAGCGAGGCCAGCCGGAGTTATCTGCCGCACCTTTCATTGGTGACATTGGGAAGGGGAATCCTGTCCCACTCCTGATTCAAGTGGTGGAAGACTTCACGGGCACCGGGGCTCTGGTAGTGAATGTGGAGACGGGAGCGACCGATGCGTTGGGCACAGTAGTGGCCTCCGTATCAATCCCGGCGGAAAGCCTCGTAGCTGGCTACCGAAGCACCCTAGCTTTCCTGCCAGAAGGCATCACCGGTGAGTACCTAGGGCTGACCTATGAATCCCCCGGCGCCGGTAAAATTACCGCAGGGATTGTGGGCGGTCGCCAGACAAACGGTTCTGGTTTCTAATGAGAGGGGGCCTAGCGCCCCCTTGAGTTTGTCGAAATAAGGAGTGACGAGAAATGGCACGATATGTAATTAAGCCGGGACACGTAGCATTCATTGATGGCGCGATGCGTGAGGAAGGGTTCGAATTCGTACGGGAGAAGAAATACAAAAAAATCCCCGAACACCTAGCTGAGGTGGTCTCGAAACCCAAGCCCAAATCGAAACCCAAGCCCAAATCGAATGCCGCATCTGGCGCAAAGTCGGGCACAGCGAAAGCCTCGGAGGCCACGAAGGCCGAGGCGAAAGGTGGCGTGGATTTTATGGGCGGTGAAGACGAGACCCAAGACCTCGCGACCTCAGGGCGTACGGTCCAGCTGTAATGAACAAGGTCGAGATATGGAACCTTGCCCTCGGCCACTTGCGCGCGGGCGTAGTCCAGTCGGAAATAGAGCGAACCGCGGTGAGGGAGTATTGCGAACGGTATTATTACGTCTGCAAAAAATCTCTCCTTTCCGAAGGCGCATGGAGTTTTGCCACGACGTATGTGGCTTTAGCTTCTCGCTCTGAGACTCCGGAAGGATGGGCCGGCGCGTTCGTGCTGCCCGAGGGCTACCTCCGGGTATGGTCGGTGCACGAGAAGGGATGTGGCCCCTATGAAGGGGAGCTAGGCCTGCCTTTCGAGTTGAGATATAATATCGACAAGAAAGCGACAGACCTAGTGACGAACATACCAGCTCCAATAGCGCGCGTGACCATGGATGTTGAGGAGAGCGTATTGCCTCACGGCATAGTAATCGCGCTATCCCACCTCCTCGCGGCAAACCTTTCGGTGCCCTTGGCGGGGGCCGCTGCGGGAGCCAGATTCCAGAAAGAGCAGATGGAGTGGTATGAGCGTGCACTTGCAGCTGCACATTCTATCGACTCTACTGACAGGCGTCCGCCTAGACGGGAGAGTAAAAGTGTCCTTGCTAGGAGGTAGCCAATGCCTGACGTCATCCGAAATAACTTCACGAGCGGAGAGCTAGACCCTTCCCTCCACCACCGCCCGGAGCTAGACCAGTATCAATCCGGGGCGAGACACCTTTCTAACTTCATAGTGAAGCCTCAAGGCGGACTTCGGAAAAGACAGGGGACGCGAGTCCTCGGCGGGTTCCTTTCAGCGAACTTCGACATCATTCTTCCTTTCATTTTTAACGAAAACGAAAACTATATTGTAGGCGTCTTCTCTAATGGGACGGTAGAGATTTCAACCGTCGCAGGGGAACTGGCTACGATTGTAGGAGAAAGTGGGTTAGGCGCCTCGGGTCTCAATATCCGAGACATTGACTTCGCGCAGAACGCAGACGTAATGGTGGTCACGACAGGGAAGGCTCCCCCTACTTTTATTAAAAGAATCTCAACGAGCCCTCTTACATTCGAGATTGAGAGAGCAAAGTTCGAGCCTCTAAACAAACCTCCTACACTAAGGACAGGCAGCGCTGAGAACGTAAAGTACGTCGGGAGAACTAACCTAGGGGCGCCACCGGGGGGCACGAGCCAATACGCGGCGAGGTTGGAAGTTACTTTCTCAAGACCCACTTCATCCCCAAGACCTGCGTTTAAGAACGGGGACTCAGTGACTGTGTGGGGGTTCTGGGACCCCAACGACGAGGCGAGCGTGAAGGTGAGGAAGGACCCCGTCCTTCTGGAGGCTTCAGCCTCTGACGAGTACACAGGCGCTCCTCTCTACCGCGGGGTGGAGTACGAGGTAATCCTGACTGGGGAGTCAGACCCCTTCGGCAGCCTCCCCTACCCAGATTTTGGCGACAAAGGTTTCATGAGAGGGGGAGGGGCGACGGCAGGGTCTCCTACCAGCGAAAAGGATGTCACGAACAGTTACGTAGTGACGTCAGTGATTGACGGAGAAGAGACGTACCCCTCCGCGCCAGTTGACGTCAGCTCGAAAGCGCTGGACTCTGCGTACGGCGTGCGACTGTCGTGGGTTCTTCAGGAAGACCCTAAGAACGACGGCGAGATTTCTCACTATAGGGTGTACAAAGAGACCCCGTTCGGTTCTGGAACTTATGGCTGGATAGGCGATGCTGTATCGAACTCGTTCACTGATTTCAACTTAGCAGGGGTGACTTCCGATACTCCGCCTCGAGACTTCTTCTCACCGAAGAACCCAAGAGCGGTTGCGTTCTACCAACAGCGTTTGGTGTACGGAGGGGACTCGGACAGTCCTCTGGCGCTAACGGCCACTGCGACTGGGTCGTTTACTGATGTGACTCACCGACGCCCTCCCGGGGCATCAGATGCGTTCAGACTAGGAATCTCGGCGTCAAAGTTCGATAGAGTCCAGCACCTCGAATCTACTGATACTTTAATCATCTTGAGTGCGGGCGGGATTTGGAGGACAACTGAAGGCGAGTCCGAGAAGTTTACCCCGGAGACAACTACTGTCAGGAAGATAAGTTCTTTCGGAGCGGATGGCGTGAAGCCGGTTCATGCAGGCTCTTCCGTGCTCTACTCTCAGGCGGGGGCTACGAGGATACGGGACCTCTTCGCCCCCAGTAATCCCCAAGGCGAGAACTCTGACATCACCATTCTCTGCCCCCACTTATTTGAGGACAAGGAGGTGCTACAGCTCGCATACTCGGAGAACCCTACCCCTGTGGTGTGGGCTCTGGTGGCGGACAGGAAGCCCTCACAAAACATCAACGTAAACCCGAGACACCTTTACGCCATGTCATATGACAGAGAGCAAGGAGTAAATGCGTGGTCAAGAATCTCCTTCGGGGCAACTCAAGTAGTCGCGTATAAGCTGTACGAATCCACCGTGTTGGGGGTGAGGCGGAACGACAGATTCGTCCTAACCATGGGGAGGGAAATCCGAGGCGTCACGGTGCTCCCTTCTCCACAGGGAGACCGGGTGGTTTTGTCAATGAACGTGACCCTCCGACGGCACCAGCAGACGTGGCTAGAGCATGAGGCAGCGCCAGATTTCCCCGAGAGCGGGGGAGTCGAAGAGAAGAAATGGACTGTGCTCGAGGAATTTTCGCCCGAGAACTCGGACACTCTTGACTTCTGTGCCGTGCTTTCGGGCACTAACGTGAGAAGAAGAGCGAAGCTAGAAGGAGGGGAACAGTGGTGGGATGTCTTGCAGGAGATAGAAAGCAAGTACGTCGCCCTTGGAGGAGGGAGTTGGGGCGACGTAGTAGAGTTCATGAGACCTACTACGGGCATTTTCGTGGGAATTACTAGCGAAGGGACCGAAGTTCCCTTGACGGGGACAGAGGAGACAGGGAATTCCAAGTACCTGTATTTCGGAGGAGGCTCCTTCGTGGAAGAGCTTCTCGACGAAGACCAGACCGCGGACATGAAGTTCGACCCACACATCAGCCGGGTGGGGCTGAAGTTCTCGTCGAGGGCAGAGCTCCTGCCTGTCGTAGGCGCGGAGACTCCCCATCGCGCGATGAAGTCAGTGAACAGAGTATCTCTGTGGGTGAAGGACACCACCGGTCCTCTGTGGGTGGGGCAGCTGAAACTGAACCCTCACGGCACGGGAACGCAGACGCAGCTAATGGAATGGAACTCGGTGGCGAATGAGGATGAGGTCGCGGTGCCGGGAGAGTCTCTGTGGGAGATAGGCGACCGTCTTGTGGCGGATGAGTACGGAGGGCCGTACGGCTTCACAGGACTCCTTGAAACAGAAGTCATCGGGAATTGGGATGAACAGGGGACAGTCGCTATTGAGCACCGAGGGAGCGGAAGTTGTGAAATCTTAGCAGTGGAGTTTGATGTCGATGCTTAGATACGTAGTACCTACTCGACAGAACCTTCAGTTCATCGCGGACACGATGAGGCAGGGGGACCGAGAGGAGTTAGCAGCGGGAGGGTGGTCCCCCGAACATCTTCATGATTTCGCAGGGAGAGCAGAGATTTGTGTGGTGGCGGAAGTAGGGGGAGTCCCGTGCGCCGTGTTCGGCGTCACAAGAACGGGCTCCCTCCTGACTCCTAAGAACTCGCCGTGGATGCTCGGTGGCACCGAGTTGCACAAACACACAAGGCTCCTATTGTCCGAATCCAAGAAGATAGTCTATACTATCGTAGAAGAGTACCGCGAGGTAGAGAACTGGGTGTACGCGGAGAGTAGAGCCAGCATCCGGTGGCTGAAGTGGCTAGGGTTCACAGTAGAAGACCCGGTGCCGCTCGGGCCCGAAGGCCAAGAGTTTTGCAGATTCTGGAAGAAGAGAGGATAGTCATGTGCGGACCTATAGCAGCAGGGGTGGGGGCGGGAGTCGCGATGATGGGGCTCAACGTCTACATGGGAGAGCAACAAGCGAAAGCGGAAAACGCCACCGCGCGGTATAACGCAAGGCTCCAAGAGATTGAGGCTCGCAAGGTAGAGAACAAAGGAGTCTTTGAAGAGAATAAGTTCCGAGCGGACCTCCATGAGCGAATCTCAGCGCAGAGGGCGCAGCTCGCGGGGTCGGGTTTTGATGTCAATTTCGGGACAGGACTATCTCTGCAAGAGGACCAATTTGCCGCAGGGCAAGCAGATGCCCTTATGATTCGACAGAATTACCTTGACCAATCGGAAGCCCTCCAGATGTCAGCGAGGAACACTTTGTTGACGGGACGGAATAACGCGAGACTCGCGCGAATGAGAGGTGTTACGGGCGGAATCTCTTCGGGGCTAGGGGCGGCAACTGGGGTTGCTTCTTTATTTTAGAGAGGAAGAGTCATGGTTCTTAGAGTCCAGCGACATACGGTATCCCCGGAAGTAGCGAGAGCTCAGCAAATACAGACCCCTAACGTGGGTGCGCAAGAGATAACTTCTGCGGCATCGTCAATCGTGAAGGCCGGAACTGATATTACACGAATGGCCCAAGAGGCGAGCGCGGAGACTGCTCTCGCGAACGCGGACGCGGCGGTGAGAGAGCTCCTTTTTAACCCAGAGACCGGGTACTATCACTCGCAAGGGGAGTCTGCGTTCCGGAACGCGGAGGTCACGAAAGAGAGAATCGCCGGGATACAGCAGGCGTACGGAAGAGAACTGTCGGGTCCTGCGAGGAAAGCGTATGAGAGAGCCATCGCGAAAAAGAATCTTGACCACTTTACGCGCGTGGACACTCACGGCATCAAAGGTCTCAGAGTCTGGAGAGAGACAGCCACTAAAGCGTTGGTGGACAACCAGACCACTTGGGCATATCACAATCACAATTTGCTCGACGAGCAGACTGGCCACGAGAACTTCCTCGCAGGGAGAGGGCAGCTAGTAGCTTTGCTTGAGGAGCAGGGGGTGGACGACCCAGAGGAGGTCAAGCGCCAGCTAAGGGCTTACGACTCTCGGTTCTACTCAAACGCAATCACCGGAGCCCTGAATCAAGGGTACGGTCCCGCAAAGGAAATTTTCGACAAGCACGGCGATAAGATTCAGGACAAGGACACACGGGAGAGAGTCCTCCGAGAACTTGCCCAAGCTAAGAAGCGAGAAGAGGAAATTGTTCAAAGCGCGAACGCGACCGCTCTCGCCCACCAGCTAGTGCAAAGGTTCGACAGCCAAGGGGAAATCCTCGACTATATCGTAGGGATGAGGGACAAAGACCTAGCTGCCAGAGTGACGCCTGAAGTTCTCCGTCTATACTCCGCCTACAAGAATGCGAGAGAAGAGAAATCCGCAGAATCATTTGAGATTGCGGAACAGTATTTCAGGGAAGACCCTGACGCTTCTCTGGGCGAATTCATTACAAACTTCCCGGAACAATGGGACTCTCTCACCGAGTCACAGAAGCAGGACGTCCGTACCCGAAAAGTCACTTCGACTGACTGGACGGAATACAACCGGTACCTAGCTATGGGCGACGCTCTGGTGGACATCAGCGTCGATGAGCTGACCCGAACCTTAGCGATTCCTGAGCGGAAGAAAATCATGGACCTCCGCAGGAAAATTCTATCCGACAAGGGGCTCCTCCCGGGCTCCTCCCGAGAGCCGGAAGGTTTCGTGGTGGAACCCGGAATCAGTGTTTCGAACGCACGGTACACTCAACAGCGGGTGGAGACGATTCTGGGTCCCTCGTCGAACTGGAATAGGGCGACCAAAGAGAAGGCTTCAGAGCTGCACAGAATCATACAAGAAGAGACTCGAGCGGCGGCGATGGCTAAGCCTAACAAGAGACTTTCTTCACAAGAGTATATGCAGATAGTGGACGACGTGACTGCTCGCCAGACCCTCGGAGGCAGAACGTGGTTTGGGTTAGGAGGGCCACGGGAGTACAACGTGGGCCAGCTATCACCCGAAGAAGTTAAAAACAACACAGAGTGGCTACGCGCAAACGACCTCCCTGTGAACAGCCGAACAATTCTGTCCGTCTCGGTGAGAGGGGGAGAGCAAGCAGAGAGGTTGAACGACCCTAACAGCAGGCTGTATCGGGGTCTGGCCCAGATGCTCCGAGACCGAGGACTAGTAGTGTCTCCGAGAAACTTGCAGTTGCTATATCTAACTTTAGACCAATTACCTGAGTAGGCGATATGTTTGAAAACCAAGACACTACGGGAGTGAACTGGGACCTCTTTGACAGAGAAGAACCTGAAACACGAGAGGGGCTAGAACTAGAGGAAGCCCAGACCGTCGAATCCCCTCTCTCCGAATCGGAAGTGGAGATTCCTGCGACCGAGACTGGGCGAGAGGCCATCGAGAAAGAGCTCGTAGGCGGGCTCGAGGGGATGGCGCTTGCGGCTTCTCGGAAAGACGTCGATGAGTATTCGAAGCTTCTCGAGCTCAGTCAAAGGACAGGCGTCTCCCCTGATGCTTTTGAAAGAGACCCGGCCCTCGCTCGACAATTCGAGGCGTCGTCCGAGGATGAGATTCACGCGGCTCACTCTCTTGCGGTGAATCATCCGCGAACGGCCGAACTTCTTGCGAATAACCCGGACATAGGCGTGCCGTCGTTCGGCGAGTATAGTCTCCTAGATTCCATTGGCAAGACGTTCAGAGGTCTGGGCCGAGAGACTCAACTGATGTTCGAGCAGAGGGACCTTGGGCAGCGACTCTCGTTGTGGAGAGACCACGAGTTCCTGACACGAGAGGGCAATGAGAATCCTCTGACGGGGAGCGTGGGGTCGGACGTTCAGTTGGGGCTTATTACGCAAGACTTGATAATCAGTGACTTGCTGTCGGAGTTAGGGAAGGACCCGGACGACGTCAGCCTCCACCCGAAAACCCCTGAGGAGTTCGAGAGACTGCGAAGTGACGCCCTCAAGCTATACTCAGAGAAGTGGCAGGAAGCCGATGAGAAGATAGAGAACGTTACTCCTATGAATCTGAACTGGTTTCAACAGGGGGCGAGGATGGGCATCGCGGGGCTGGCAACTGAGGGCCCCGCGATGGTCGCGTCACTAATCCCCTACGCGGGACCTGTACTAGGGACATCAATCACCTACCACAATTCTTACGCTGACCATTTCGGCAGAGGACTGAGTACCTATATTGAGCAGGGGTACAGCGAGGACGTAGCGATAGAGCGGGCGGACTCGTACGCAAGAACCGCGGCAACCATCGACGGAGCGACGAGCCTCATTCCTTTCGGTGCGTTCGCAAGGGTCTTTAGGGGAGCGCCCGGGAGACAATCCTACCAGAGAGCCACAGGTCGAGTAGCCACTGCGGTAGGAGAAGCTATCGGTGGAAGAGCGGGCGGTTTTATCATGAAAAAGGGGATAGCGAACGTGGCGAAAGGCTCCGTGCCTCTAGCCTCTCAGACGGTGAGAGACCGGCTCAAGGACCACTTGGCGTCCTTTCTGCTATCGAGCGGGATAGGGATGCAGGTCGACGCCCTCTTGCTAGGACTCAACGACACGTGGAACGAGATAGACCAAGAGGCTCACCGAATGATGTCCGAGGGAGACATCGCGGGGTGGGCACACCACCAGCTCGACAAGCAGTTGATTGCTCTTGTGGCGTCCACAATCTCTGATGGAAGCTTCGCTCTCGCGGGCGCAGGGGCCGGGAAAGCCCGCGACCTCCTAGTGCTGAAAGGGGAGGATGCGGAGGCGGAGGCTCCCGCGGGTCAGGGTCCTGAAACCTCAGAGGCCCAAGCCGCTCCGGCGGAGGGCCTCCCCGCCCGAGACCCTAGGGTTCGAGAGCTCATGAATGCGGCAGAGAAGTCGAAGATGGCCCGACGCTCGCCCACTGCGTTCAGGCAGACAGTGAAGTCCCTCGGAGGAGACGACATCACAATCATGCTCGACAGAGAAGCAGCGACCGAGTATCTCCAAGCGAGGTCTCGAGAGGAGATAGAGGCTGACCCTCTCTTGAGAGATATGCAGGAAAGGCTAGAGAGGACGCAAGACGGGGGGACGGACCTCTCGTTTACAGGAACAGAGTTCGTTACTCAAATCGCCCCCTCTGCCCATGCGAAGAAACTAAGCCAAGCGTTCACTACCGATGAGGGAGGAATCTCTCCTTACCGTGAGGCGAGGAACCTTGGTGAGGCGATGGAAGAGCTGGTGAAAACCAGTAAGGAAAGCGCCCAGTTAGCGAAGGAAGTCCAAGAAGTCACTGCGAGAGTGACCTCAGATTTGTTGACGTCAGGCAGATATTCTAAGGCCGAAGCAAAAGTAATGGGGAGGGTTGTCTCGGCTTACGTGATGGAGAAGGCTCGCTCATCGGGGATTTCTCCAGAAGAGGCGCTCACCAGAGGGGGTAACTTCCTCCGCGTGCTCGGCCCCATGACGGGCAGAAGCCCGGTCCCGAAGGGCGCTCTCACCCAGAGAGACCCTAACCCTCGAAGATTCCGACAGATGGACGACACCGACCGGGCAAGGAAAAGGTTCGCTAAACTTCAGAACGAAGCCCTCGATGCACAAGGGGACCGCGCAGTGTTTGCTGACCGGATGTCCTCTTCGGCCCTCAAGGGGGCCCGTCTCTTCGTGTCCGAAGACCAGCGCTCAGGATTTGCGATTGACGCCGAAGGCGAAGTGGTGGGATTGTTCAAGCACCCAGAGGCGGAGTCGACCTCGGTGCTGGAGGACGCACTCGCTCACGCAAGAGCGCACGGCGCTACCAAGTTCACAGGATTTGAGGTAGAAGCCCTCCGTGAGAAAATCAAGAAGGGAGGTTTCGTAGAATCGTCCCGAGAGGCTTTCGACTCAGAACTGGCACCCTCAGGGTGGGACTCTGAATCCCTTGGCACTCCTGACGTGGTGACGTTCGAACCTAGCTATGAGTCCACGGGCGAAGCGACGATGGGGTTCTTCGAGGGAGTGGCGCGAGGTGAGCACGGTCGCCCGGATGAGGTTAAGTTCTTGCCTCAGATTTCCGAGCTCGCGGAAACGATAAATGACCCTGAGACTCGGTTCGGACGGTACCACCAAGAGTACCTGAGACATGCAGGACATTTCGATGACCACATCGCCCAGTCGATTCCGGGGTACCGTGACTTCCAATACGCGATAGGTCTGGGGCTCCTCGAAACTTTTGGCGACGGAGCGACTTTCCTCGACATAGGGGCATCCCAAGGTACGCAGGCGAAGAGCCTGAGTTCTCTGTCTGGCGGGAAGATTAAGTCCATTTCCCTAGACCCAAACTTAGGAATGAAAGATACTTTCAACGCAATCTCTAGGGTGGAAGGGGCTCGATTCGAGCACGGAGCTCTAGGCTTCTACCCTTACCAGCGTGCGGGTGAAGTGGCTTGGACCGAATCGGACGGGACCCCTGTTCGGTATTGGGATAATAAGGGCGAGAAATTTGACATCGTCCACGAAGCGATGACCTTCCAATTCATAAGCCCGGACAGAAGAGCGCATATCGCAAGGACTAAGGAGCTGACGAAAGAAGACGGGATTGCCATTTTCCAAGAGAAAGTAGTGACTGAAGATGCGGAGTGGAAGGCTCACGAAGCTGCGAAGGATTCATTCAAGCGTCAGACTTTCTCAGAGAAAGATATGCAAGAGAAAGCGGAGACCGTCCTGACGGGGATGAAAGCGAATCAAGTCCACGAAGCAGAGCTGGTCGCAGAGCTAAAACGCCACTTCAAGTACGTTCACCAGATTTGGGACTCTGGAAACTTCAAGGGGTACGCAGCCTCAGACAGCCAAGAGACCTTGGCAAATTTCGCCAGAAACACCCCTGACACCAGAACTAAGTGGGACACTCGAAACCGAGGAGTGAAGACCTCAGGAGAAAGGCAAGCGGATGGGTCTTTGGTGGGACTCCCTCGCATACGGGGTGCTGCCCACAACCCCGAAGTGGCAGCGGTGGCTGAAGCTTACATGCAGAAAGCGGGGATGCCCTACGACCCTCCCGCACACTATGCTGAAGTCAACGTGTCTTGGGCGGAGGAGATTGCTCGTCTCTACGGAGAGATGGAGCACCGCCCCAACGACCCCGAAGTGAAAGCAGCTTATGACGCTTTGATTGAGGAAACACTCGCTCAGTATGAAGCGATGCTGGAGGCGGGGGTCCAGATTGAAATCATGGATATGTCTAAGGGCGACGCTTATGGCGGGGACCCCCGCAGAGCAATCGAAGACGTCCGGGACAACAACCACCTTTATATCTTCGGCACCAAAGATGGGTATGGGCCTGACACGGTGCTCGACCCCTCCGACAACCCAATGGTCCGCGAGACTAAATATCGCGACATCAACGGAGTCCCGCTTCTGGCGAACGACGTTTTCCGTGCAGTACACGATTACTTCGGCCACGCGAAAGAGGGAGTTGGTTTCCGAGCGGCTGGCGAGGAGAACGCATGGAGAGCGCACGCGTCCATGTACTCTCCCCTAGCCCGAAGAGCGATGACTTCTGAGACGCGGGGGCAGAACTCGTGGGTGAACTATGGCCCTCACGGAGAGCATAACCGCACCGCGAAAGACGACACTATTTACGCCGAACAAAAGGTAGGGCTTCTCCCCGAGTGGGTGAGTGAGGCAGGGAGAAATGACGACTCCCTCCCCGTCCCGTTGATGCGGAAGACCTTCGAGAGGAAGCTATCCGGAGAAGAGTCCCTCGGGAAACTTTATCAAAAAGAGGACGCGGGCTCCTACGCGTTGGCAGACCACGAGGTGAGGTACTCTCCTTCCGCCGAGCTTCTTGAGAGCGGCGACTCTCCCACTGAAGCTCGCGTTGGCGAGTGGGTTGAGTGGTTCGAAGGGAAGGTCGAGGCAGGAGAACTGACTGACGCAGAGCTCAGATGGACCGGCCTCCGCTCAGTGTTCAGGGGCGTAAGAACCCCGGTGACGAGGGAGGAAGTCTTGGCTGCGGTGACTGACTCTGTGACTCTCTCGGAGGCAGAAGTAACTTTAGTAACGGACGTCACGAGTGAGACCGTCGCAATGGATGCCCCATTGACCAGTATCTCTGCTGCGAGAAGTGTCGCAGTCCGCGCGGTAGTCGAGGGCGTGGACACCATTGTAAGTGCTGACGTCCCCTCGGAAGTCAAGGCGTGGCTCAAAGGTCTAGGAGCGGAAGAGTCTGTGTTCTTCCCTACAGTAGGCGAGGATGGGAGAGCGTCTTTCCGAATCACGGAAAGGGCGAAAGAGTCAATCCTCGCGTCTGGTTTCTTTTTCCAAAGGGCAGACTCAGCTGAAATCCGGGGATACTACGAGCCCGAGAACAACATCATCCGTCTCACGGACGCGGCTAACCTCACCACGTTCTTGCACGAATTCGCCCACTTCATGCTCGAGGGAGAATCCCGCGGGTCAGACATCGACCTGAGAGTCACTAAGTGGCTGGTGGATAATGCGGAGGCGGGAGCCTCGGAGACCAATAGTATCTTGGCAGAACTGGCGGACCCTGAGCTGAACCAGAGAGCGTTTCATGCCTCTTCTAAGATTCTCATGGAGTTCTCGGCTGAAGCCGCTTCCTCAGGGGAAGGCTTCGGAGGAGGAAATCACTGGGGTGTGTACTTCACCAAGACAGAATCCATGGCGGAGTGGTACCGAGAAGCTGCGAAAGCCAAGGAAGGGAAAGGCGAAGTCACTGTAGCCGAAGTTCCAGAGTCGAGCCTTCTGATTCAGGAAGACCTTCCAGTGAGCGAGCAGCCCGACTGGGTCAGGGAGAGGCTACTTACTGTCTACGACCTCTTTGCCCCTCGTAAGCCGGTCAAAGGGTATCAAGTGGACGGAGAGCTCATCGGCAGCGACAGTCCTTACTTCCGTGCGGCAGAGCTGCTGGCGAACCTAGGCCGAGAGGAGGCACAGGCAGAACAGAGACGTCGCATTGCGTGGGCGAAAGAAGACGGAGACCCCTCCCGCGTGGAGGTCCTCGAAGCTCAGCTAAGGTTCCTCGAACTCGCGGAAGGAGCGGAAGCCGTGCAGGGAGACTTGGCGAAGCAGCCCAGCGAGATGGATGCGGGCGAGCTCTACAGCTACATGGCGTTGAAGCTTGGAGGAAGACAGCAGGCATCTGAGTTCCTCATGGGGATGGGGATTCCCGGGGCGGAGTTCACAAGCCCTGTATCAGGGGAGACTAACTTCGTGATATGGGATAACTCCGCGATGTCCCCCTCGAACGTCCAACAGCAAGAACTGATGACGGCGAGGCTCCGTCAGAGTAAAAAGAGAAGCACAAAAGGGGAGGTCTCACCCGAGGATTTCAGACGGTACCTCGTCGAGGGTACCTCCGGCGACGCAGCGGTGGACTCTGCCATGTATGTGGCGAGGCACGAACTCATCGCGCGAGCATTCGAGGCATACACGATGGAGGGGGTCTCTCCTAGCGCAGAGCTGAGAGAGCCTTTTAGAAAAATCTCCTCATGGATGATGCAGGTTTACAAAGAGGTCGGTGCCCTAGACACCCCAATCGACGATACCGTGAGAGGGGTTTTCGACAGGCTACTGGCCTCTGACGAAGAGATTGAAGCTACTTTGCGAGCGAGGAAACTCGCCGAAGAGCATGAGGGTTTGCTTGGAGACCTCGACACTCCGGAAGCGAGAGAACGAAAAGCCTCGGAAGAGAGCGCGGTTCTTTCGGCGAAAGAGAAGTTGAGAGCGAGAGTGATGAACTCCTTGCGCCGGATGATTGACGCGGAGCGCAAGGGGCAGCTGTCCGATATTGAAGATGAGATTCGCCCGCGGATTGAACAGCTCCCGGTGAACGCTGCCAGAAGAGCGCTCTCTGACACCCTCCCCCTAGACAGAGCGGCGGTCAGGGCGATGGTGGGGGAGCTGAAAACTTCCAAGACGGGCACCGAGTACATCGCTATCCCCACCGCACTGCGAGGGATGACCAAAACGGGGGGCGAGGGAGTGGACCCCGACGTGGCGGCCCGAGCCCTAGGGTATACTTCTGGCGAAGAAATGCTTCGAGACATCATTGACTCCCCCAGTGAGAAAACCATGCTGAGGGAAGAAGCGGAAGCAATTCTCAAGGAGAGGCACGGGGACCCCATCTCGGACGGAACCTTGTCCTCAATGGCTGAGACTATCCTCGCCGATGAGATGGCGGCTGAGGTTCTTCTGAAGAGGCTTTCATCCCTCCGCAGGAGCCAAGCGGTGGAGACCCGGCGCCAGATGAGAGAGATGGCGAGGAAGAAGATTGGCGGGATGAGTTTCCGAGAAATCAAACCTATGGCGTACCGAAGAGCGGAAGTCCGTGCTGCCCGAGAGGCAGGTCAGGCGCACGCTCGGGGTGACAGAGAGGCGGAGGCGACGGCCCTCACTAAGCAGCTCCTTGCCCACTACATGGCCGCAGAGGCGGAAAAGGCACGGGCGGGAATCGAGAACATCCGTGCGTGGTCCTCTCGTTTCGGAAAGACTTCTCTTCGCCGCGAGATTGCCAAGAGCGGAGGCGGCCACCTAGAGCAGATTGATTCTCTCCTTAGCAGATTCGAGCTAAGGAAGACCGCGACGATGGCGCAGGTGGAGGCGAAGAACCAGCAGATTGCGATGTGGGCTGAGGAGAGAATGTCGACCTACGGGGACGCTCTAGTCCTGTCCCCTGAAGCCCTCGACTCGTCCTACGTAACTCACTGGAAGGATGTCCCGTTCGAGGTCCTCGAGGGGGTGAGAGACTCCATCAAGAACATAGAACACGTGGCTCGCTACAGCAACAAAGTCAAGTTGGCGGAAGAGACCATGGCCCATGAAGCAGTGGTGGACCGTCTCACGTCCGCATGGGAACGACTCCCCAAGGTACACGAGGACTCCCTCCGAGAGACAGTGGAGCGGAGAACTGGGGTGCGGAGGAAAGTCGCTTGGGGGATGGCGCAGTTGACGAAGATGTCGTGGCTCACTAAGAAACTGGACATGGGGGAGGCCGCAGGATTCTCTCATGAGGTATTCATGCAGCCCTTCACCGACGCATGGGACCACTCTCAAAGACTTTACAAGGCAGTCGGCGAGCCGGTGGTGAACGCGCTCAGGAACCGAACCAAGGAAGACCACGCTCGACACCAGAAACTGCACTACATTCCTGAGATTAAAGAGAGCCTTTATGGACATCAGATTCTGGCGGTAGCTCTGAACGTAGGGAACGAAGGGAACCTGAGAAAGCTTCTCCTTGGAGAAGGCTGGGCCCACCCGGACAACCCCGACTCAATCTCACTAGAAAACCCCAAGCTCCGCGCGGTTCTGAGTAAGATGACTAAAAGTGACTGGGAACTGGTGCAGCTAATCTGGGACCAAATGGAGCTCTTGTACCCTGCCCTCGCAGACGTGCACCAGAAGACGACCGGTCTCCGTCCTCCGCGAGTGGAAGCCACCCCCGTGACCACTGAGTTCGGGGAGTTCCGAGGAGGGTACTACCCGGTTAAGTACGATTCCGTTCGCTCCCGAAAGGCGGCTGACTTCCAAGAGCGGGCAGACGCGATGGCTGACTCGTGGTTTACGCCGGGCGGGATTCAGGCGTCAGTGGTGGCCAGTGCTACTGAGACTCGGACTGGGTTCTACGCACCCATTCGTCTGAGTCTAGACGTGGTGAGTTCTCACTTCGGAGAGACGATTCACTTCATTACCCACCACGATGCGGTGAGGCAGACTAATAGACTCATTCGCGACCCCAAGGTCATGAAGACGCTGCGAGAGAGAATTGGCCCCGAAGAGGCGGAACAGTTCATGCCTTGGCTCAGGGACATCGCCAAGCAAGGTCAGGAAGCCCCCATGAAAACTTTCTTAGATGCCGCGGTTCAGCACCTCACCACAGGGGCCACGCTGACGTACATGGGGTTCAAGATTTCCACGGGCCTGAGACAGTTTCCGGGCTTCTCTAACTCCGCCGCGGAAGTCGGATGGGGGAACATCCTTCAGGGAATCAGAGCTATGTTCCGTAGCCCCGAGGACATGCAGAGCGGGATTGAGTGGGCGATGGCTAACTCTAAAATCCTCCCTCACAGGGTGGCGAGCTTCGACCGAGAGGTAGCGAAGACTATCCAGTCCGCAGCGCAGAGAGGCAAGAAAAGCGTACTGGACCCCGTTAGAGATGTAGCCCTCCTCCATATTGGGCTGATTGACTTGTACACGCTCAGCCTTCCTACGTGGTACGGCGCGTATATCAAGGAGATGAAAGCCTCTGGTGACGAGGCGAAGGCGTTCCGTTACGCCGATGCTGCGGTAGAGATGACACAGGGTACGGCAAGAATAGCAGACACTGCTGCGCTCATGAGGAATAATAGCCCGGTGCATCGAAGCCTCACCATGTTCATGAGCTGGTTCTCTGCTATGTGGAACCAAGTTCGCGACATTCGTGACGGCCAGCGACTGGGCTACTACTCTATGGTGGAGACTGCGGCGAAGTTGGCGTTCGTCATCTCCCTCCCTGCTCTTCTCGACCTTTGGATAATGGGGGACTTCATGCCGGAAGAAGATGAAGGGACGGGGGAGTGGGCCGCGAGACTAGCGCTCTATATGGGGATGTTCCCTCTCGCAGGCATCCCCGGAGGCAGAGACTTGGTGAGCGCATTGGGCTCTGGGTACGAGTACCGACTGTCCCCTATCGAAGGGATAGTCTCGGACGGTCTCGATGGCATACTTGCTGGGGGTCGCCAGATTTTCTCTGAAGACCCGAAGCCCATGACCCGAGGAGAAGTGAAAGGTTTGGTGAGAGCAGCAATGGCGGTGGCCCATATCCCCGGGGGCTCCCAAACGACAGCTTCAATTTTCCACCTTTACGACGTGCTGGAGGAAGGGGAAGAGATGACATTCCAAGGACTGGCATATGGAAAACGTGGAGAATAGTTGCTATTCTCTGCAAAACTCTTGAGGAAATATAGATGACTATTCTCGCGGATTCGGAACTGTTAGCGGGCCCTTTTGAAGGGAATGGGTCCGTCTCTCAGTTCACTTTCAACTTCAGGGCGTTTGGGTCTCCCGAGTTCGTAGCAGTGTGGGTGAAGGAAGATGCTCCGGGGACGGAAGCGGAGATGCTGTCTCACGGGGTGGACTACTCCGTGACCCAGCAGCCGAACGCACATACGGGGAGGGTCAACTTACTCCCCTCAGGGAAGTACCCCACCCTTCCCACCGGGTACCTAATCGCGATTGCGGGGGTGTTCCCTGAGTTCCAAGGGATTCCCTTCCGCGCTTCGGAGAGGTTTTTCGCAGTCAGACACGAGTTCGCGTATGACTACACGGTGAACTTAATCAAGCAGCTCCGCCGAGACATCCATCGGGTCTTTGACATCCCTTCCGACCCGTTCGCGGTCCCCCGCATTTGGATTAACGGAGTGACCCTCGAGGAGTATATCCGGATGCTTGCGGACGCAGAGGTAGAGAGAGCGTTCGCACCAAAAGCTCCGGTGATGGTGACAGGTTCTGAGCTCTTCCTCGACCGCGAGAGCCACAGGGTTCCGTATATCCTCCTGAATGAATGCACGGTGTACGTCCCAGAGGGGATGCCTCCCGGCTGGACGTGTGACTTCCAGCGAGCGGGGGGCCCCGTGACCTTCGACACTCCGGAAGGGATGCACTGGTGGTCAGTGGACATCTCGAAAACAATCCAACATCAATATGCGTGGGCAAACTTGCTCTGCGTGAGCGAGAGTGTGATGAGTCTCTCCGGCGATGTTTACGGCAAAGGAAATGAAGTAGAGCCGGGAGAGTATGGCCCCGGAGAGTTCTTGCCCATCAACGGCGAGTGGTTCTACCGACCTTCGGATGCACTCGACCTCAGGATGAGGATGGCCCTGTGGGATGACCCCGCTCTCGCGGGCGACCCACACTCCCTTGTCACGTTCACCGATGTGAAAGGGAACACGCACTCAATTCCCGCGAATAACATAGACCTCACGGGCATCGACAGTCTCTTCCAGACTTTCATGGGCCTTGAGCATTTTAACCAATACGTTGGTGGGTGGGACACTTCGCGCATCCGTTCTTTCAATCAAACTTTCTCGGGAGCGGAGAGCTTCAACCAGCCCCTTGACGGGTGGGTGACTTCCCGTTCGACTTCATTTGTGAGGTTCCTCGAAGGGGCGATTGCTTTCAACCAGCCCCTCGACCACTTCGATATGACGGGAGTGTTTAGTATCCGGGAGATGTTGAAGGGTGCGGAGAGTTTCAACCAGCCCATTGGCTCGTGGGAGTTCGAGGTCCTCGAAGACATGAGAGGAGTTCTCGATGGTGCGCTTGGGTTCAACCAGCCAATCGGTCAATGGAAAGTAGGCGGCGTAGTACCTCAGCTAGACTGGTCTTACACAGGCATGGACCGTGCGCTTGCGAATACCTCCAGCTTTGACCAAGACCTCACACCGTGGTGCGTGAGTCGATATAAGTACCCCACGGGCTCCCAGCCGAGACCTCCCTTTGAGTTTTCAATAGGCTCCGCCCTACAGGCGCACAATGCTCCTTACTGGGGCGAGCCGTGTCAGGAGTAGCCATGGACTTTGACCCGCGACATTTTCTGATTAAAGACAGGGCGACTTTCTCGCAGGGCATCCCTCGTCCGGGGACTTGTACGTTCGACCTCAACGCCACCCCGGAGGAGATTTTCGCGGTCATGGGGAAAGCCCCTGCCCCCTTCATGAAGCGCACCAAACAGGGAGTGTACATAGAACTCCAACCTCGAGACGTCCACGTCTCTATCGACGCAGGCAGGGCGTGCAAGGGAGTGGGCACCCCTGAAGAAGAGTACATGGAGCTCGACCACCTTCAGATGGTGAACTTCGGCGTAGGGTTTCACGTGCCTCGGGTTGCGAACACTGACGAACCCGAGCGAGTGGCAATCAACCTCCAGCTAATTCTCCACGAACCCGGGGAAGCTTTGCCTTTTGTTTTGGTGGAGATGTACCGCTACAAGGATAACTCTGCTAACATCCAGATTGAGACGTTGAGTGGGATTCAAGTACAGGAACCGATAACCACTCACGGCGCGTTTGTGGAGTTTCAGGCGGACCAGAGAGCAGGAAGATTCAGGATTCTGTTTGATGGCGTCGAGAAGTGGAGCACCACGTACAGGGCTAAGGTATCCCCTCGCTTCGCCGTAGGCGTGCGAGCGGGCACCAAGATACGGATTGCGGACTCTGCTAGAATTATGTTGGTGACCGCACCGGAACAGTTCTCGTTCAAGGTGCCGAATCCTTGGCGTTCGATTTGTGAGAGGCCTTGGGAGCTCCCTGCTCTTCCGAAATCTTACGTGGATGGGAGGGTTGAGGAGGTTCTGGGGCTCCCTCAAGTGGAAGTAGCTCTGAGCACTATCTCGGTCTCAGGAACTGACGGACTGGATGGGGCCGCGGCCCTAGAGTTTCTACCGGTTTCCGGGGCCGTGAGGTACGCCACCCACTTCTTAGCAGGAAATGACGGGCTGGCAGGCGAAGTAGAAAGAGTCTTCGGCCTTCCTTCTGTCGAAACTAAACAGGTACTGGAGTAACCGCATGGCCAAGAACAGGTTTGCATTGGAAATCATTCGAGAGGGAAAGGTCGTTCAAGAGGCGGAGGGGAGTAACCTTTCGTCAATTCTAGCCACTTATCAAGCGTTGAGTCCTCGGGGGGGCCGAAACCGAGATTCTAGGGGGCTCAGTGTACTCGACATCGTGGCGCTAACCTCTGTGGACCTCACTGGGCGTGAGGAAGCCCGAACCTTGGGGGAAGGGTTTCCGGGGTACAACCCCTACAGTCCCTCAAACTCCTCGCATTCCCCTGCGACCCTTGGGTATAGTTCTTCGGTGAAGGACTCCTCCAGTGAGGTGACCAAGGACTCCCTCGGCCACCCGCTCAAGGTGGTTTACGAGAGAGAATGGGAAATCGGAATCACTAAAGATGGAGAGGTTAAGTCCGTCTTTCTTCAGAGGACCACCGCCACTTACTCCAACGGGGGAGGAGTTTTCCATTCGATTTCGGTCGACCCACCAGTAGAGGTCCTAAACGGGGACTCGGTGCGCTTCACCCATACGACTGAAGTGGACGTTGAGGGTCTGGAGTTCGCTGACCCCGCCCTCCCTTGGCTCCGAGAGGTTGGGGACGCGGAGGCAAGAGTCAGGGTCCTCGGAATAGACGGGCAGGAGGTAGACTCCTTCCTCTCCGAAGTGAAAGTCTACTCCCCTTCCATAGGGCGGATTACCTCCTCGTCAGAGGTAGCGAGAGTTTCTAGTGACGGGAGAAGGAGAGGTCTCCCCACTACGGTTGGTGCAACCGCCTCCTCCAATGAGATGTCCGTGTGGACGGGGACCGAGTGGGAGAGGGGGGACGCATTCAGGTCAGGGGCGAGAGCGCGAGCTCGGGGCAGGACTGCTATCTCCCTGAGACTCTTTCCAGAGGAACTTCCCATTGGGGATTCATGGGAGAATTCACACAGGTCCCCTTCCGAAGTAACCGATGCTTATGTTTTTATCCCCGCAGGAGGAGAGAGGGACCAGCAGGTCGCGGGGTTATACATTCCCTTCGTCGGCGTTCCGAGTGGGAGCGGAACTACCCAGCCTCTCACGCTCCCCTCTCCCGCGGCGATGCTCTCCGAGACTCAGAACAACGGGGACTATGGTAATTCTAAGTACCTATCTCTGGTAATGTTCGACCCTCCTATCCCTTTGAGCAAGGAAGAGAGTTTTTCCCTCAAGATTTCAGCGCTCTTTTCGGTAGGGGTCCCGGACTCGGTGGTAGCGGAGTACCCGGGAGTAGAGGTCAGGAGGACGACCCCTCCCTCTGGCTACCTCCGCCAGAGCATTCCGGGCTTGGGAGGCGAGCCCTTGGGGAGGGGCTCTTGGGAAGGAGATTTCACTTTCCCCTCGAACTTGGATAGCTTCTCAGGGTACTCCATCCAGTCAGTAAATACCCCCAACGCCCCCTCCCCTCAATCTAAAGGATTCACAGGGGAGGTTCCCCCTGAGTGGAAGGGGAAAGGGTTCTTCCTCTCTGGGATTTTGGAGAAAGGGCATTCCACTCCTATCCCGACCAAGCTGTCCTTGTACTTCTTTGACGGGGCGGGGGCCCTCCTGAATGAATTTCCGATAGCCTCGGGGGGACTCTCTTGGGACGCTTCGGGCGACCCGAGTGGGTATTTTTTCGAGGAAGGGGAGGTGCCCGCGGATGCGGAGCAATTCATGATAGAGTTCTATACGGTCCTCAATAGCGCAGTATCCAGTAGATATGTCAGGCTGACGGACATCGAACTCTGGATAGAGGGCGACTAATGAAGACGCTCACCCTCGTCCGCACGGAGTCAGGCCCCAACGGAACCTTCGGTCTCCTGTCACTAGGCGACCGAAGTTGGCACACCGTGGAACTCCCGTGGAGTGGCAACGTGCCTCGCAAGTCATGCGTTCCCGCCGGTGAGTATTTGTTGGTGAAGCACAACAGCCCCCTCGTCACGAGGATAACCAAAGGGCGGCACACGTGGACGTGGATGCTCAAGGACGTCGAAGGGCGTACTTATATCCTGCTCCACCCCGCCAATTGGTCGCACGAGCTGGAGGGCTGCATTGCCCCCGGGCTCTCTCGTGGCGTGCTCAACGGCCTCCCTGCTGTGCTCAGCAGTCAGGTCGCGTACGACGAAGTCATGGCGGCGATAGGCGAGGGGCCCGCCCGTCTAATCATCCAATGGGACTTGAAGGAGTTTCCATGACGCCTCGAGTTAAATGGTTCACCCTCCTATTAGGAATCTGGGTCACAGTGCTGGTCACTGCGGTCACTGTGCGGCTGTTCTGGGGCCCGGTGACTGACATCCCCGGTGGAACGGCGGCAGCGTACGCCAGTCTCCTTGGCCTCCCTTCAATCGTTTACGGACTATTCCAATGGGCGCGAAACAGAAAGTAATAACAGTTCTGGCTATCTTGGTACTGGCCCTCTCCGCATCCACGGTGTATTATCGGGGGCAAAGCGTTGCTGCGTTGGACCGCCTCAACGAGGCCAAGGCAACGGCGGAGGCGGTCTCTCTTTTAATCGACGAGCTAGTTCTCCAGACGGCGAAGCGAATCGAATCCGCCAAACGGAGACAGGAGGAAAGGGACAGTGAAGCCCTTGCTGAGATTGAACGTCTTACTTCTATCCGCGAGCCTGTTCGGGTGCGCGTCGAGTCCTGTGAAAGTGGTCCCTCTGCCAGTAGAGATGGAGAAGGAACCCACCAAGTTAATCGAGGAAGTGAAGCCCAAGCCCACGGGATACTTCCTCATCGAAATTCAGAACGCCTTAGAGAAGTGATAGAGGAGATGGAGCTGGTGAACGCTGCCTACGCCTCGTGCCGCAACTTACTACTTGGAGATTGACATGGCCACCACAAACATTGAAATTACTGGGAACAGCTGGACAAAGGTCGAGGCCATTGGTACTGACGGAGAGTTCCTCCTCGAGAACCTAGGTCCCTTCCACACGGTGGAGGTCGCGTTCGGAGGGGCCCCCGCCGACGGAGTGCGAGGTCACTTTCTAGAAGTGGGCGACGCTCTCGTTCGCGCCAAGGTGCCGGGAGACGTGTACGTTCGTTCCGCCGAAGCGACGTTGGTAGTGAGCGCATAATGAAGAAGATAAAAGGCCTCTCGAAGTTCAAAGAGTACCTATGGCCTTCTGTAATGGAGGGAGGGGGCTCCCCTTCTCCTGTAGATAAGACCCAACTAATTTCTATTATAGAATATTGGGACTCATCTTCTAGCGAGTATCCACCTGAGAACTACACCCCTGAAAGTTACCAAGCTGTATTGGATGCGTATGCAACAGCAGTAAGCGTAAGGGATAATGGGGAAGCTACTCAACAAGAAGTTGATGAAGCTTACCTTGATTTACTAAATGCAATTTCAGGGTTAGAAGAAGTCGAAGGAGAGTGTGTTTATCCGCTAGACGTTAAGCCAGAGCTTATAAGCCTATTGGGTTTTGAGCCTTTCAATGTATTAGATAGTTGCGGCCACAAGTTAGCTTCTTCTGGCGCAGACTCGCACGCAGCTATTTCCCAAGTAGCGGCTGAGGCACTTGCTGGTGGAGGGCAAATCCCCGAAGAGCATATACTTCCTCCTAGTTACTTAGGCGACGGCATCTACGCAGTTGAATACTATGTGAGCGTAACAAACGTTGAAGACAAGACAGGTACTTTTACTATATCCGTTGGCGGGTATAGACCTCAAACACCTGAGCATGGCGGAGGTAATCTTCATATCAATTTCAGTCACGAAGGAGGAGCATCGGTGATTTGGGTTGCCCCTTGTTGGCACGGTGACTGTGACGATAGTAGGGCGTTCCCCGAACAAACCAGTGTTCGGCTTGGGCTATATTTCAACTCCCTTACAAAGCAAGTAGGTTTTAATATAGCGGGCGAGGACACTGGCTATCTTGGCGAATACACGCACGACGAGCCTTTTATTTTAGTGGCAGCGAAACAAGCTTTGGTGGAACCAGAGAAAAATCTAAGTGCAGATGTGTCTATCGACGTGTTCACCAAAGGACATGATTTACAGCTAGCTTATCCCGTCGGCACTGTGGGTCTTGATGGAGTTTTAGTGGGGGGCTAGATGGAACAGATTGTCATTAACTTTATCTTTGGTGGATTCCTTGTGGTCATAGGTTGGGTCCTGAAGGTCATCTGGGATTCTATAATCTCACTACAGGCGAAGGACAACGAGAGGAAAGACCAAGTACACAATCTCTCTATGCTGGTGGTGGGCGACTACGTGAAGCAAGAGAAGTTTGACACGTTCGCAACGATGATAAGCGATAAACTCGACCGCATCGAGAAAAGCCTCAACTACGAACTGGGTGCTAGGGACCGGCGAGGGTGAGCCCCTAACTTCGCTCCCTTGCCTTGACCTCTTCACTCTTCCCTTTTGTTTTCCCCTTCGCTTCTAAGGTCCGAAGTCTCTCGCACTCTCTCACCGCCATGCTGACGCCAAGGGTCAGGGCAAATGCCAGAGGGAGTAGCGTCACCAGAATTGTTCTGGCGAGCCATGCTATGGGTTTTGTGACTAGAACAGGAAGAGCCATGGACCCCCTCCTTTAGCTTATAAGAATGAAATGTTCCCAGTCTGCCTCATAATATCACGAGGGGCGGTCTCTAAAAAGTCTGCTCCCTCTCCCTTCCTCCTCCGATACGCATCTATCGCTTTCTTGAGGCCTGCTTCGTCAGTCGCCTTGGCTTCCAACGCCGCCACCGCAGCGAGGTCAATGGTGTCTTCCGCGAGAATCCTCAAGATAGAAACTGGCTTGGTCTGCCCTTGTCGGTTAAGTCTTGAGTTGAACTGGTCGTACAGCTCGAGGTCCCGGGTTGGGCCGAACCACACCGCGATGCTCCCTCTCTCCTGAAGTCCGTCGATGCCGTGCCCCATGGAAGCCGGGTGCCCTATCATCAAGGGGATTTTGCCGTCGTTCCAGTCTCGGATAATTTTCTCAGTTCTACTGTCTTTCTCAGTACTGAGGTTCACTGGATTTAGTTTGGAGAATCGCTGCATGATTCTGGCCGCGTCGCTTTTGAATGAGTAAGCAACTAAGACGGGGGCCCCCGCCGCACTGTCTATAATCTCCTCCAGAGCATCCAGCTTCGCTTTGTGTATTTCGTGCCATTCGGTTTTCTCCACCGGTTCTGCGGTGTGTTCCTGTGAGTAGTCCACTTCGAGAACCGTTGTGTATACCGAGCCGTTCGCGATTTGCAAACACTTCATCGCAGCAGAGGAACGGGTGAATACTTCTACCTCTTTCCCCGAGTCCAGCTCTGCGAACATCTGCTGCTCCATGGAGCGGTACTTCTTCAGAGCAGACGGCGGGAGTTCTACATAGATGTTACTGGTGGTGCACTTCGGCATGTAAGGGAGGTACTCGTGGGCGTCCATCTTGAGAGTGATGTCTGCGATTCTCGCCTCAATCTCCTTCCGACCAAGTTCGGTCACCTCGATACTCCACCCGTCGTACCCCTTCGTGAAAAAGTTATCCTCGAAGTGGGTGACGTACCGGCCGAGTCGCTTGCCACCGTCAAGAACTAAATACTGTCCGTGGAGGTCTTTGTAGCCGTTCGAAGCAGGAGTCCCCGTCAGCCCCATTCGATATTTGAAGAGGTCGATGAACTTTCTCCAGCCGATTCTGTGGACCTCTACTTCTTTTTTCGTGCGACGGTCTTTGTGGATTCGCTTCCCTCCCGCAATCCTCACCGAGGTTGACTTCTTTACCTTGGTGATTTCGTCGTAGACTACCATGTCGAACGGGATAGGAAGGCCCCTGCTCAGGTAGAAGTGGTCCAGTTCCTCCGCCAACCAATTCATGTTCTCATAGTTGCAGAGGTAGATGTCCGCCTCCGCGAAGAGAGCTCGTCGCCTCTTTTCGGGGGAACCCAGTAAGAATGAAAATCTAAGGTCTTTTGTGTGAGTCCACTTCCGCGCTTCCTTCTGCCATACCGCACGGACCACTCGAAGAGGCCCGAAGATTAGAGTCTTCTTCACCTGCCCTGCTCGCATCCGGTCAGTGATTACCGATAGCGAAATGATAGTCTTCCCTAATCCCATCTGTAGCCAGAGCATTGTTTCGTCAGTATACAGAGCATGGAGCTCCGCCTCCCTCTGGTAGGGGTGTAGGTCTGCCGGGGTTAAGAGGCCCCGAGTTTTATCTGTCATCGTGTTTACCCTTCTCGTTCAATTCGTCCATCAATTCCTCAAGTCCTTTAGCACCGTAGGTCACCCTCAGGAGTGCTCCCCCTCCTTCTATGGCTTCTGCAATTCGAGGGAGCATTCTTTTCTGGGATACCTCAAGCTCACCGGTGTCTGTCTTGAGTTCGTGGAACACTACCAGTCCGTTGAGGAGAATGATTCGGTCAGGGACTCCGTCGTTGCCGGGGCTCACCCACTTGAGGTACAGCCCGCCCCGCGCGGTGACCCAACGCCGCATTCGTTCTTCTAATTTATGTTCTGACATAAACCTTAATCCGATTTGTAAAACTTACTGACGTACCCGTCCGCACCAAGCCAAAGGTCAGGTGCCCACGGTGGGAGGGTCGTCAGACTTTCGTGCATGATTTGCTTCGCCCACTCCACGTGGCTATCGTCAACTTCCGCCACGACCTCGTCGTGTACTTCCATCACAATCTCTAAGCCTGCTTGGTGCATTCGGACTATCGCATCTTTCAGAATATCCATTGCGATTGATTGCACGATGTTCTCGGTGAACAGCCCCGCGTGTGCGAAGGTCCGCGTCCACCGCCCTGCGAGGTCGGTGCCCATGTACGATACGTTCTCTATCAGGTCGGCGCTCGACGCCCACCCCATCGCCACTAGCTCCTCGTCCGGGACTTGGTAAGTCTCTCGGAGTGAGTGCAGGTCTACCGGCGTTCCGTTCGAGTCCAGAATCTCTGTCCAAGGCGCTATCCTCGACGACACTTCTGGGTGCTGGTAGCTTAGGGCTCTCCCAGATGGAAGCCAAATCCGCAGGAAGGTTTCGCACCGTTCTATGGTGAGCCGGTACCCTTCGAGTCTCTCTCCGGTCTTGATGACGTATTTAACCGCGTCGTATATCCAAGTCCAGAACTCACAAATTTCTGGGTACATCGTGCGGAATGTGCTCACGGCTCGGCGAGCGGATTCCTCATCCATCTCCACCCCATACCCCTCTGCGTAGGAGATGAGGCCTTTCCACCCGAGCATGTACCCGCACCCGAGGACAGGGGGTTTCGCGAAGTTCCTCTGGTCCCGAGTGATGTCTTCATAGTTCAGGCCGTAGTATTGTGAAGCAAACACTTTGTAGGTGTCTCTTCCGTTCCTGAACGTATCAAGAATTGACTCGCAGTAGACCAGCCACCCAAGGACAACGGACTCGATGCTGGAGAGGTCGAACGCCACCAGAGAACGTCCCTCTGGGGCTTGGATTACGTGACGGATTGACGTCCCTAGCACCTCCGATACCCCCTCTGGGGCGACCATCCTAAGAAGTCCTGCGTTCCCGCTCTCAATAGCTCCTACTAAGTAGGGGATTTGGGCGTCACTTGCTACGCTCCTTTTCAGGTTTTGTAATTGCACTCTTCTTCCCGCGGTGCGGTCAGTCCGTGACGCTCCTTTGAACTGGAACATGCCTCTCACGCGGGAGTCATCACACGCCCCTCGCGCCACCGCTGCGTACTTGCTGGCCGCCTTCCCTTCTCTCTCCATCCACAGGAACAGTAAGCGTCGGAGGTCTTCTGGAACGCTGGTGTCCGTGGCGAAGGTGAGTAGTTCTGCTTTCTGAGTTGTCTCGAGGGGCAGCCCCCTGTCTTGCAAGAACTGGAGGAATGGTCCTCGGGAAATTCTCTCCAAGCCCGACAGTCTCTGTATCTCGAGGGCGAGGCGCTTCTTCTCCTCCTCCCAGATTTCGAAGGCTCCCTCTGCCATCCTGACGTCAGCATAGGCACCGCGGTCATTCATCTCTTGGTCAACTAAGTACCTATGCCAGTCCCACTCTGGCATTGCGGGGAACGCGCTCAGGAAGTGAAATAGCTCCCTCTCTACTACTACGTCGTTATAGCAGTACCGCTTAAACTCTTCCCACTCTTGAGGCTTATTCCTGCTGGTGTACCTCTCTGCATGGTGGTTCCGTGGTGCCGGCTTGCTGAAAGTATTGATGAGCTGAGAGCCCCTTGGGTCTTTTCTTGACTGAAGTCCTGTCTGCTGGAGAACCATGTCCAGCCCTCCCACGAACCCGAGGTAGTAAGACGCAACCATCGTGCATCTCCACTGGTCAATGGGGATGTCCAGATTCAATACGTGCTTGAATATCAAGCGCTCAAACGCAGCATTAAACGCCATCTTAGCGCAGCGGGGGTCCCGAAGAGCCTCCACCAGAGGCTGAGGCATGACCGGTGATTCTTCTGGAATCCAGCCGAGGGGCTCCTCGTCGTCGAACGCATAGTACAGCATCAGCACCTCAGTGCTTCCGTGCTTTGCGTACTTGTGAGCCCCCGTCCGTCTGATGTCGAGCTCGCTGTACGTCTCGAAGTCCATGTGTACTCTTCTGTCGAACTTGTCTGGGTCAAGCACCGCTATCTCCTCCTTCACCAAACGAGGCGCTGAGCGTCTCGAACATTCTCTCTACCGCGTGGACTCCTACCTCCGCTATCGCAGCTTCCGCGTCTTCTCTGGTCGCGAATGCGGGGGACAGAAATGCTGAGCTAGAGGGGCCTAGGTACATACTTACTACCCCTACTCCCTCTCGGCGGGGCCAGATGAAGAACAAAAGGTCCAAGGGCCGCTCATCTCCCTCTGCTGTGGGGTGCACCGCCACCGACCCCTCACAGTGTCTGAGGTCGATGAGGGTCTGGAGAGCATCCCCATAACCGCTCCCGACTCCGGGACACCTGTCTACTGAGACCATGCTCCGGTGTTTATCTCGTTTAAGTAAACTCATGTGACTCTCCAAAAAGAAGCCCCCGAAGGGGCCTCGTGGCGGTTAGTGGAAGCTCGGAGTTGCCGCTGGTGGGTGCATGAGTCCATTCTGAATCAGGGCCTCATCTGACCACCCAGCCGCTTTGTAAGCTTCGTAAGTTGCGGTTGCGGCCGCAGTCATTTGGCGACCTGCGGGAGCGGGAGCGGGGGCCGGGGCCGGAGCTGCGGGAGCTGGTGCGGGTGCGGGTGCAGGAGCTGCTGGTGCGGGTGCAGGAGCTGGAGCTACTGGTGCTGCTGCGGGTGCTGGAGCTGGCGCAGGGGCGGGCATGTGTCCTTGGACACCAGAGAACATCTGGTCTACGCTCGGCTTTCCGTCCAGACGACCACGCGGTGGCTCTTCGTCAGTGACCATCACGCCATTGAGGAATGCACCAACGCCTACGCTCCCGGTGGTGTACACTGCGATGCCTACGTTGACGTACGCAACGCAACCGGAGAACACTTTCGTCGCATCCATGAGGGGCTGTCGGTCCATGCCCACCACCGCCGGGGGATTGTCCGCTGCGGTGTTGGCGCTCAACGTCCACCAGCCTGAGAATTGAGAGTCGTAATAGTCCTTCCCGGCGAAGGCTTCATCGTACGGCACAAGGCACTCACGTACCGAAGGGAACTGTCCGTTTGGCCATTGGTTGAGTTTCGCCGTCTGGATGGCTTGCTGAATTTGAGCGACTTGAGGGTCGTTTGGTTCTAGCAGCACTACCACTCCGAAGCGAGGGGCCATTGCGGGGCTATTGCTTTCGGCTTTGAAGAGCTTGGGGAAGCTCAAGATTCCTTTGATTACAGTTGACATATTTTCACCTTTATAAAAATGAGATTGAAGTTGGGTTGTCGGGGGTCACTTCTGCGACGACGGTCTCTTCCGCACCCGGGGCTGCGGGGTCTACCCCCATGAACATAGTTTCTATATCATCTCCTCGGTTGCCCGCCACTCGGCCCACCTTCGGGTCGCCGTATATTACTTCGACGTGGTCCTCTTCGAGTCGTCGGAAGACTTCCTTACCTAGGAGCTTTTCTGCCTGCGCAGGCGAGATAAGCACGCGAGGGCGGTACTGCGCTGCCTTCAGACGGCGATTCTTCAGAGCTTCCGCTGCTGCTTCCTCGTCCTTCCACTTCCGTCGGCCGTTGCCTCTCACCATGCCCCACCCCGGGACCTGCAAGCCCTGCTTCACTCGCTCCGAGATTTCAGCTTTGACTCGGTCAAACGCCGCTTGGAATAGAGGCTCTTGGTCCGCGAGCTTCGCGAGGTCTTCGGCGCTCATGTCTTCTACTTTCGAGTTCCGGAGAGCGTCTAGTATAGAACTCCCTCCTTCTACGTTTAACATTGTACTCACCTCCTGAGTGCTTTGGTCTACTGGCTGGGTGCAGTGCCCGCCTCTCCGAGGATTAGCTAGGCACCAATAGCACCAATCGCCTGCCTTGAGGGGCGCGAGGGGGTCATCAGTTGCCTCCGCCGCGCGGCTTAGTCTTTGGTACGCAAGGTGCAGTTGGTTTCTGTCCTTGTCCTCCGTGTAGCGGATGGGCGGGTTCGTCTTCGGCTGGACAATTGTCATCCGAGAACGCCACGAGAACGTGCAATCTGTTTCGTACGCTCTGCCTATCCAGTATGACTGAAGTTGGGTGTTCTCTTCTGCGTTTACGAAGATTCTCCCATCCTTGTAGTCCACTACCTCGAGGAACTCCTGCTTGCCCTCGCTGTTTAGTACTTCGATGGTGATGTCTGCGGTCCCCCGCCAGTCCTCGCGGGGAGGATTGCAGAACTTGCCGGGGTTCACCCTCTCTTCAGCGGTGACGTGGACCGTCGCGTTCGGGAATTCATCTGAGAGTTCAGTGATTCGACGCTGTACATAGTCCAAGCACAACTGCACCCGTTCCGCTCGCATGATGTCCACGAACCAACCCATCGGCATGTCTTCGTGTCCCACCCCCACCGTGTCTCCGATGAACTCTTCCGCTCTCTTCCCTTCGACGAGGCATCGCTCTAGGAGTTCGTGAGAGCCGGTCCCGTCAATCGCGGCGGGTGAGATAACGTCAACGTATCCTGACGCCTCCCTGATTTTGCCCGGGCAGTGCACCCAAGCGTGGTCGGAGGGGCTCAGGCGCGCGTGCTGAGTCATTGTACGTCTCCAAGTGTCAAACTCTGCACTGCCTCTACTACCGCAGATAGGTTAGCTACTGGGACCTCGCTCAACTTGGAGGAACCAATGCACGCTTCTAGTTTCGCCTGCACTTTGGCGCCGTCAGCTCCCTGCTGGACCAGCTCATGGTATTTGTCGATGAGAATCTGGTTCGCTTGCTCTGGGGTGTACGCAGCTGCTGGTGCTGCTGGTGCAGGCGCAGGTGCGGGCGCTGCTGCCGGTGCTGCGGGCGCGGGAGCTACGGGAGCTGCCGGCGCTACCGGTGCGGCGGGGGCAGGCGCAGGTGCGGGTGCAGGAGCGGCGGGTGCCGGGGCTGCGGGCGCTGGAGCTGGCGCTGGAGCTTCGGGCGCTGGAGCTGCCGGCGCAGGGACCTGTGCTTGCTGCTGCGGTATCGCATTTAGACCTCCTTCATGGAGCAGTTGGGTCAAGTTAATCACCGCTTCGGTGAGTGATTTAATGTTTTTCTCTAAGCTCATTTGTATATCCTTTCGTTGATTTGTTTCTCAATGGGAGTCTGGGCAATCGTGACTCTTCCTTCGATGAAGGCGTCGGCTAGTGCCCGCATCATTTCGCTTCTAGTCTTTCCTAACAACGCTGCTCTGGTCTCGAACTTCTCGATTTTCTCAGGAGGGTATCGAGTGTTCAGAGATGAGTAGCTACTCTTTCGTTTACTCATTCATTCCTATCTCCACTTCGGTTGCTTTGGTTTCAGGCCTCTCTTCGAGGCCGTGTTGCACATCGTGTCACACTGTTTTCTTGATGTCAACTATTTTGCTAGAATTATTTTCTCGTATCTTCTCGTGTTGGCTCAGGTACATTTCGTAAAGCTGAGACGGAGGGACTTCCTTGTATCTCTCTGCGTTCCTCACCAAGTAGAG
>Ga0079225_10000078_pt1 | contig 48579 bp, 44 predicted proteins | sample Poulit2012_FD_76344 | JGI IMG/M metagenome (GOLD analysis project Ga0079225, IMG submission 76344) | Agricultural soil microbial communities from Georgia to study Nitrogen management - Poultry litter 2012 | ecosystem: Environmental > Terrestrial > Soil > Agricultural land | place: USA: Georgia... | reverse complement strand
GTCAACGGGGTCGAGGTCGGGCGAGCGAATATGGGCCAGGGGTCGTTGCATAACAACTCTTATGCCACGGTGGCGCCGCAAACCGCGACGGCAGTAGCGAATCCGGTGACCTTCGAAGTGCCGGCCGAAGTGCTCGTTGCAGGGGAGAACCTGATCGCAGTCTCCACTCACGGGAACTACCGCGCCACACCGAACCTCACTTTTGACCTTTCGTTCACGGCTACCTACGCCGGGTCCAACTGACCCGACGCGACTATTGGGGGATCACAGATGGGCAAGTCCTCAGCATCGTCAGGTGCGCCACCTAGGCCGACCATTATCGGTAACTCAACACCACACAATAGTGCAACTATTGACGGCGATCGCCGCTTGTTTGGAGCGGCGCTCCGGGCACTGTCCTCATCGCAGAAGCGAGGAGACGGCGAACCGGCCTACCTGCGATGGATTAATCGCCCGCTAGGCCGACTTGCGGCCGCCGTAGCGTATAAAATGCGGTTGAGCCCGAATGCAGTGTCGGCTATCAGCTTCGCGTTCTCACTGGCGGGCATTGCCATATTGGCTGCGGCTCCACCCACGGCGAGCACTGCGGTCATCGCGACAGGCATACTGGCCCTCGGGTATGTATTGGACTCTGCGGACGGTCAGCTTGCACGCCTCACCGGCACGGGGAGTGCGGCTGGAGAGTGGCTGGACCATGTGTTAGATGCCGGGCGCATACCGTTATTCCACATTGGGGTTGCCGTCTCCTTTCTACTTCGGCCGGATTCGGAAGCGCTATGGCAAAGTTCTGTGGCTTTGGCATTTGCCGTAGTGGGTTCAATGCGCTTCTTTGCGCACATCTTGTCAGACAAGCTGACGCCAAAAAACTACAGTAAGGACTCTCGAGCGCCGGCGTGGCAATCATTTGCCAAGCTTCCATTGGATGTCGGTTTTGTCTATCTGGCCGTCCTTGCGCTGCCGAAAGTTGATCTATTCAGTGGTGTATACACGGCACTGTTCGTGGTCACCGCGTTGACGACGATCGCCTCGCTGCGGCGCAAATACATCGGTCTGAAGAGTCTGTAATGCTCAGCGCCCAGCCGTCACGACTTCGAGGTACGCAGACAGCCGTGTTGGCCCCCCTGCGCCGACCGGTGGCAGCCTCCGCCGACCTGCCCGCTGAATGCCTGCCAGCTTGGCCAGTCCTCGTGCTGCTGTGGGGACTGCCCCTCTGGTGGTTGCTGGGGCTGTTCTCCTTGAGCACCGTCATCGTTGCTGTTCCCATGGTGCTCTACTTGCTGCGCTACCGGCAGGTGACCTTGGTGCCAGGGTTCCTTCCCTACCTAGCGCTCCTTGTCTGGATGGTTCCCACCGCCCTGATGCTCGATGACAGCGCTCTTGCGTTCGTCTTGCGGTTCGCCCAGTTCGCCTCGATCGGCGTGCTCGCCATATACGTGCTGAACGCACGAGAGACACTGACTGCCCAACGGCTGTTGGTCGGGGTCTGCATGGTCTGGGTCTGGGTGATCCTGGGCGGATATCTGGGGATGCTCCTACCGGAACTTCGCCTCACCATGACGGCAGGGGCTCTCCTGCCTGGTGGGCTTACCGCCAATCCGTATGTTGCCGAACTCTTCTTCCCGACCACAGTCGAGGTCCAGGACCCGTGGGGCGCTGATGAGCCATTCGTGCGCCCATCAGCGCCCTTCGCTTACAGCAATGGGTGGGGTGCATCGATCGGGTTACTGACCCCAGTGATTTTTGCCGGGGTGCTGTCCTGGCGAAGTAGGTTGCGGTATCTCGTCCTGGGAGCGGGGCTTGTAATCGCGTTGCCCCCTGCGTTGGCCACGACAAACCGGGGCCTGTTCCTTACCCTGGGCATCGTCGCCATCTATGTCTCGATCCGAACATTTCTCCGCGGTCACGTCGTCCCCCTTCTCGTACTGGTCGGAACGGGACTCGTGGTCGTCCTATCCGGCGGGCTGAGCCAACTCTCTGAGGTCCTGAACGAACGCCAAGAAGTAGTCGACACCACCGATGGTCGCGAGCAGATCTACCTAGAAACCTGGCAGCGCAGTTTCGACTCACCGATTCTCGGGCACGGCAGCACCCGGCCGTCTATGACCACCGAGATGACGATCGGCACCCACGGAATGGTCTGGAGCATGATGTTCTGCTTCGGATTTGTGGGATTGGCGCTATTCATGTGGTTCCTGGGAGGATTAGTGCTCCGTACAGCAACGGTGCCGACAAATGCGGGTCTTTGGTTGCACGGCGCACTTGTCTCAGCTCTGATCATGAGCTTCTTCTACGGACTTGATCGACACCTTCCATACATTCTTCTCATCGGTGCTCTGGTGCTCCGGGACAAGCACGAACCGGGATCACTGCTATGGCCGAAGCGGTAGCAGCGCCAAGGAGCGCTGGGCCCAGCACGGTCGCGAGCGGGTTCATCGCACTGCTCGGGTCGGGTTTCGCTGCTGCGGCAGCACTCGGGGTCGCGGTGTTGGTCGGTCGCGGGTTCGGTGCCGATGGCGCGGGCATATTCTTCCAGGCGATCGCACTCTTCACGGTCGCAGCTGGGATCCTGAAACTTGGCACGGGCAGTGGCCTGGTACGCGGCATGGCCCGGACTAGAGCTCTTCATAGCGGCCCCCCGGACTCGGTGATGATCTGGTGGGCGACGTGGCCGGTTCTGGTTCTGTCCAGTGTCGTGGCTCTGGGGCTGTACCTATCAGCGCCAGCCCTTGCCAATCTGCTCACCACAGCAGGACGGGTCGACCAGGTCAGTCAGGTACTGCGGGTGCTGGCCCCGTTCATCGTGGTCGCGGCCGTCCTCGGAGTCCTTCATACCGCAGTGAGAATGATGCGCGGCGTGCTGGCATTCACCGTCCTCCAAAACATCCTGACTCCCCTGGGCCGCATCGTTATGGTGGGTGCTGCCGTGGTCGCTGGCTGGGACGTGCTGACGGCTATTGCTGGTTGGGCGGCGCTGCTGCCCCTGTGGCTGCTGGTCACCCTTGGCTGCTTGTACGGGCCGATACGGCGTGACCTGCGGCGTAAGAGGGGGAAGGTGAGCGGGGAATCCCAGAGGACGTTCTGGCGGTTCACCGGGGGGCGCGCCATCGGCGCTGCGGTAGAGGTGTGCCTGGAATGGTCCGACGTTTTGATTGTGGCTGCACTCCGGCCGCTGCATGAAGTGGGCATTTACGCGGTCACCACTCGAGCGGTACGTCCAGGCCAGATCGTTGACCGCGCCCTTCGAGTAGCCCTCAGCCCCCGCATCGCCCACTACTTGTCGTTGGCAGATTTCAGGGCGGCTACTGAATTGCACACTCGAGCTAGCCGAGCCCTCGTGCTTTTGGCATGGCCTTTCTACATCACGCTAATCGTCATGGGCTCGGCGGTCCTAGGGCTGTTTGGATCAGACTTCGTGCTGGGGTACCCGGTGCTAGCGGTCATGGCCGCAGCGTTCCTGGTTGCCAACCTCGGCGGGATGCTCCAGAGCGTCATGTTGATGGGCGGGCGAAGTAGCTGGCAGGTGTATGAGAAAAGCCTGGTGCTAGCCCTGAGTGTTGTGGGCAACCTGCTCCTAGTGCCCCGCCTCGGGATCATGGGAGCAGCTATAACTTTTGCTGTCGTCGTCCTCACTGACACCGCTGTGGCGGCGACGATCGTCCACCGCGGTATCAAGGTGCGATTGCAGCCAACCCAGATCCTGCCGGTCGGGTTGATCCCGATTGTGGTGTTCGGTTCGGTCGGCCTCGTTGTCCGCGCTCTGCTCGGCGATGAACCGTGGGTGCTCGTTGTCCATCTTCCCGTCGCTTTGAGCCTGTACGGCACATCCCTGTGGCTCTTACGGCACCGCCTACAGATAGAGGAAGTCGTGACGTTATCGCACTGGAGCCGTGTTCGGCGAAGCAGAACTAGTGGATCGGAGCCGGGGACTGACAGGTCCCGGACCCGGCATCCCGCAGTGCGAACCAAGAGGGAAATCCGGGGCGGTGCAACGTCGATACAGGAAGGTGAGATCCATGACAGATCCGTCAGGTAATGCTGCTGTCGATCCGGCTACGAACCAGGGAGCGCCAGGGGCCTCCGCGGTCACCACCCGGCTGACCAGGCTCGAGGGACTGCTCCGGATCGTGGATGTCTTGATGGCAGCACCAGTATTGTTCGCTGCAGTGCTGCTGAAAGGTGCCAGGCGCGCGGGCCTGCACCGGCTGCCGCTGTCTCGGGGTGTGCTGCGCAGGGTCGGGATGATGCCGATCCGGAAGCACTACTACGAGCCGATGGTCGATGCATCGATGCTGCGCACCGACCTGGCCACCGAGCGCGAGCTGCCCGGCATTGACTGGAACGTTGAGGGGCAACTGGAGTTCCTGGCTAAAGTGCGCTTCACCACCGAACTCACCTCCCTTGAAGATGAGGGGAGCTCAGGTGGCACGGAGTTCCGCTTCCACAACGGGATGTTTGAACATGGAGACGCCGAACTCTTCTACAGTCTGATCCGCCTCACCCGGCCTCGCAGAATATTCGAGATAGGTGCGGGCAATTCGACGCTCGTGGCCATGCGTGCGATTGCGGCCAACCGAGCAGAAGATCCCACGTACAGTTGCCGGCACGTCTGCATCGAGCCCTACGAAGTTGCCTGGTTGGAGACGATGGACGTCGAACTGATCCGCAGACCCGTCGAGGAGCTTGATCCGACGTTGTTCGAGGAGTTGGGGGCCGGTGACATCCTTTTCATTGATTCCTCCCACATCATTCGTCCGCAAGGCGATATCCTACACGAGTATCTCAATATCCTTCCGCGCCTCGCCGAGGGGGTGACTGTCCATGTTCATGACATCTTTAGCCCACGCGACTACCCCAGGGCGTGGGTGCTGGGTAGACATCGGTTATGGAACGAGCAGTACCTACTGGAGGCGTTTCTCACCCACAACTGCTCATGGCAGATCCTGGCGGCCGTGAACTACCTTCACCACCAGCACTTCGTTGCCCTCAAAGCTGCGTGCCCGAACTTGCGCCCCGAACACGAGCCCGGGTCCTTCTACATGGTCAAGCGCGAGTGAAGCGGACTGCTGCCCCCGGGTGATTCCGACGCCGTTATCCGGCGTCCGCGGGTGGCGTGCCTACGCGGTACAAGCGCTCCTACGCGGCGTAGCCGTCGGCGCCAGCGTGGTCGTCCGATCAGTGCGGCAGGAGGAAGCGCTTGCAGCCGGGAAAGCATTGTCTGGACGCCCTCCACGGGATGCTCCCCCTGTCGCGTGGTGCACAACTCCCCACTCAAGGCGAGGGTGAGAAGGTGGTGGAGCGTCTCCTCGGTCTGGGCAAGATGCACCAAGCCGAACTCCTGCAGCAAGGTGGCGAACTGGACCTGGTGGTCGTCGATCACCTCACCAAGGTGCGGCACTCGAGGCACCACGAGCGGAACCACCCCGATGCTGGTCGCGTCCATGACCCCGCCAGCACCGCCTTGGAGGACCAGTACTTGGGCTCGGGTATAAAGCTCGATCAGTTCATCGTGCGGGATCATCTCGACATTTGCGGTGTGCGCGGCTCGCTTTGAGACGCCGTGCTGCAATAGCACTGGAACGTCCGGATTGGCAGCGGCCCAGGAGTCGACCCAATCCACCAGTCGGTCAAACGGCAGATGGTAAGTTCCCAGACTCACCACAACCCTGACGTTGTTCACAGCACTACTCCTACGTGGTCGCTCTCCGGGAAGAGTTCGGTCAATTCTGGCCACTGTACGAAGAAGTGGTCGGCGAACGGATAGAGCAGTTGGCCGCTGAGCGATGGGCGGCTGATCCGATCCACCGGTTCTAGGTGCGCAGTAATCGCTCCGTATCGGGCAGCCTGAGCGAAGAACGGCACCGCCACTGCGGCGCCAGTGCTGAGGATCAAATCGGGCCGCAGCGACTTGAGCAATCGATGTGCCAGGCGAGTGTTACGCACCAGGTTCGGTAGGTTCCGCACCGTTGGATAATGCGCCTGGATCACCTTCTCACCAGCCAACCGTGCCTGAGCGTCAGCTGTGGGCAGCGTCACCCATACCCGAGCATGCTGTTGCCACCAGGGTCGCAGCGCCCACATCTGTGCCAAGTGGCCTCCGGAGGAGCACACGAGCAGCACCCTTAGCCTGGTCGCCATCAGATGCCCCTACCAAACCTTTGAGCAGTCTGGATCACCAACTTCGCCGACATCAGCCGTAGCCCGATCACCAGCGCCAATGCGGCCTTGATCTGAATCGGATCGCGACGCAGTGCCCGCCGAGCCCAAGCCCTGCCCTCCTGCCGGTCCCCGGCAGCGACATGGGCGAATGCAATCTGACCCTGTAGCCGTGCCGCAGCTTTGTCATAGTCGGAGAATTCCGGGTGTTGTTCCAGCATCCAGGTGAGGGAGGTGGCGTACTGGGCCCATTTACCGAAGAAGTACGATTGCCCCTGCCAGGTGACCCGGGTCAGGGGTGTGTCGACGACCCGGATCGGTCCGACCTTCGCGGTGCGTAGCAGCAGGTCGTAGTCCTCGCCGTAACTCCCCGGTAGATCTTCATCAACCATCCCGATCTTCGAGCACAGGAGTTCGCGCGGGAAGACGAAGGAGCTGGAGTGCAGTCCCGGTAGGCGGTCGTGCAGTAGATCGCGGTGGGTCACTTCTTCCAAGTCGATTCGCCTGAGGTGTTTGCGATCACCAGCATCGACCATGATCGAGGTACCTACGAGTGCCGAGTCGGGATAGGAAGCAAAGACATCCATCTGGTTGTGCAATTTGGTTGGATGCCACATGTCGTCATCGTCAAGAAACGCCACGAATGGATGCTTTGCCATGCTGATTCCGGTGTTGCGGGCGCCGGCCAGGCCGCGCGACCGTCCGTTGGTAGTAATTCGGATCGACCGATGGTCACGGACAGGTACATCGGGGGTGAACGGGTCCGAGGCGTCGAAGACGATGATCACCTCGATCTGCGCGCTGTACTCCTGATCGAGAACGCTGAGTAGTGCTCGGCGCATCATCTGTGGCCGGTTGTGGGTCGGGATGACCACGCTCACGTTGGGGTAGGCGTTCATCGGTCTCTCCTCTCACTCGTGTAGGGGATACGGGTGACGTCCGAGGTCACCAGCCGCACCTTGCCGCCGTCGTGATCGATTCGATCGACAACCGCGAGCCGCACTGGCACCTCACCGTCGACGAAGTCGGTGATCGTGCGGGCTACTTCTTCAGCGGCGCGTACTGCTCTGCGTTCGTCTCCGGCCGGCACGAACCGGAGGGTGATGACGTAGTCCTCTGACTGGTGGATCTGGAACTGGCGCACCAATTCCGGCCAACGGTTGAACAGCCCCCCGTATCCGCCACTGATCCGTCGTCCACTCGGGGTGTGCACTACGTCCGCGCGTCGCCCTTGCAGTGCGCTGATCCGGGGCAGAGAGCTTCCGCAGGTGCAGTCCCCGCCGATGGTCTGGGCACGGTCCCCGATCTCGTATCGAATCAGGGGAAAGGCGTAGTTCATCAGGTCGGTCAGTACGACGTCTCCGGTCTGGCCCGGCCCGGCCGGTGTGTTGGCGCTAGTCAGAATTTCAAGGCGGCGGGTGTCGGCCTGCACATGCAAGCCCGTACGTTTGCCGCATTCGGCTGCTATCCAAGGCACCTCGGCGGAGCGGTAGGTGTCATAGACCGGGGCGTTGAAAGTTGCCTCGATGAATCTGCGTTGACCGGGTTGCAGTCCGGACGCGGTTACGGAAATTGCCTGCGGGGAAGGCAGGGTCGTGCCAGTCTCGTGCAGGTAACGAGCGAACTCGTGGACTCCTTCCACATAGCCCACCAGGAGTGAAGGGCGAAGGCGCTGCCAACGAGCGGAGAATTCCTCGATGGCAGCCGTCGACGTATTGCGAGCATCGAGCAATAGGTGACGGGTCGGCCACCAGCGTGCGGCGTACTGAACCGCTGTGATGCCACTGCGGGCCTGTCGATAGATGAACGCAACATGATCGCCCGGATGAATACCCCACCATCGATAGACACGCCACCACATGGCCGCAGTCGGCGCGTTGTCGTCGTTGTAGACACTCAACGGAATCCCGGTACTGCCACCAGTGCGGGACAGCAGCCGGCGGCGGTCAGTCACCGCATCGGAGAACATCGCCTGGCCCGCTATGCGGATATCGTCCTTGGTCAGGCGTGGCAGGTGGGCCCAGTTCTCCGGTTCGCTCAGATCCTTCTCGCTGAAGCCAGCCGCGGAAAATCGCTCCCGATAGTAGTCGGTGGTGGTGAAAGCGTGCCGGGCCATCGCTGATGCTCTGGCGTGTTGCAGTCGGCGTAGTGCTGGAGGAGCCAACGATTCTGCGGCCCGGAAGTCCGCAGCTGCGCGACGCTCTGGTCGCTGAGCCAGGGCGACCTTGGCATCGAAGATGAGTCGCCTCATCGCGGCATCTTCGATAAGGGTGAGCCCCACAGTTCGGAGGCGATCTCCACAGTGCTGTGAATGTTGGCCCGGCTAGATGCGCCGAATACGACGGACTCGACGGCAGGAAGTGCCGCGACCCATTCCAGCGCTTCGCGTGGTGGTATCGCGCCTGAGGCGAATACTGACATCGCAATCGCACGGCACCGTTCGTCCGTGAGTGCTTTGAGGTAGGCATCGATCCCGCCGGACATCCGGAACCCGATCTTGTTGATGTTCGCGCACACAATGGGGCGTTGCTCGCCGAGACCTTCGAGCGCCTGCAGCAGCATCGGGAGGTTCATCGTGATGTACCCGGGCTCTGCGCCGTAATGGTCGCGCACGTGTCGGGCGAAGATCGCGAATGCCTCGTGGAACCCTAAGCCCAGCAGTAGGTCAACGACCACGTTCTGCAGGAAGATCACCGGGGTAGTCAGATCGCGGAACATCCGCATCTCAGCATCCACGAGCAATGTCACAATGCCCTCGATGTCCTTGCGGGCGAGCGAACGTCCGCCCCGGAACATGGCGTTGGCAAGCCCTTCGTCCGGAAGGAAACGCCGGACGGCACCGATAGTTCCGTCCTCGGTGACCGCATTGGCGTATTTGTGGGCGTAGGGCATGCAGGGGTAGAAGGCGAAGTCGGTGTAACGGTGCGGATCGCTGCGCACGACCTCGCAGACTTCAGCCATCCGATCGTGAGTGGTGCACATGAAGGTCCGGATGTTGGCGTCATGCGCGGTGTCGAGGACATCCATCACGGCGTCAAGGTCTCGGAACCGCATCGCTTGCAATCGGGCCTTCTCCTCGGACATGTGGTTGATACCAAAGAATTGGTTATCACCGAAGATGAGTCGATCCATGGTTCACCCCCGAAGTGCCTTTCTGACGGCCCTCAGCACGCCCGGGCGTGTAGTGCCGTTGCTCGGAATGTCGGTAGCCCCATCGGGTTCGGGACCCACAGTTGGCGGCTTTGTAGTCCGGTGACTGTCCGCGTGGTCCCGTAGCAGCATGTCGATCGCCTGATCGGTATGTGTGGCGGTAGCGAACGTAGAGGCTGGCTCGGTACCGATCTCCCGGCCAAAACGCGTGGCCAGTGCGGCGGTGACGAAGTGGTGCAGTTGGGCGCTGTACTCCTCACCGCGCACATAGAAGTCCACCGGTGGTGTGAGGTCGGTGGTGTAGCGGACGTTCCAGCCCGTCTGGTAGCCCTGGGGCACGTGTGGTCCACGTAGGTAGACCCGACACTCCTGACGGTCGGCGTAAATGGTGCCATGAGTGCCCCACAACGTGAGTGCGGTACGCATTTTGCGCTGAGACCCGTCGGACCAGTTCACTGACAGCTGTGCAGAAATGTCGTTCGGGAACCTCAAGGTCGCATAGACCTCATCCTCAGCCTGTTCGGAGAGGGTGCGTTGCAGCACCGTCCCGGCGACCGATTGAGTAGCGCCCAAGAACCACGTCGCCAGATCGATGGGATGGGCTGCGTAGTCATAGAGGCACCCTCCGCCCTGGTTCCGTCGTGATCTCCAAGTGTTTCCGCTTGGTTTGAGCACCACCGGGCCGTGCGCTTCGGCACGGACGTGCGTGACGCGGCCGATCGCGCCTGCCACTAGTAGACGCTTGGTCTCTTGGAAGGAAGCGACGAACCGGTTGTGGTACCCCACTTGGCCATACACCTGGCTACCGGCAGCGAGATCGGCCAGGCGTACGGACTCCTGAGGTGCCAAGGTCAGCGGCTTTTCACAGAAGACACTTGCACCGCTGTCTATCGCCTTCTTGGCTAGTGTGGCGTGGGATGTGGTTGGGGTGGCAATCACGACGGCCTGGGCACCGACAGTAGAAAGCATGGTTTCGGCTTCTGAAAACGTCTGCAAGCCGGTGTACTTGTGGACGATGTCCAGCAAGAGTTTCGACGCATCACAGATTCCTACGACGTCAACGCGCGGGTCGGGTCGGAGCATCGAAACATGGGACAGGCCCATCTTTCCGAGGCCGATCACGGCGACGCGCAACTTTTCAGAACTGTCGGTCATTGGTAACCCCGTACGATGTCGCGGAATTCAATGTCAGCAGTATCGGCTGGCGCCGTTCTTCGACTGCTCAAGATGGCGCCGCACATACCTAATAACATCCCTGCAACGGCGCCGCCTGCTGCAAACACGACGACCCCCGGGCTCGCAGGCGTGGTGGAGGCTTGGGCAGGGCTAATTAGCGTCGCTGTCCCGGTAGTATCGCCGGTCGGGCCGAATTCGACGTCTAGAAGATTGCTCTCGGCCTCGGTCAACCTGTCCCGGATGGCTGCGGCCCGGGCCGAGTCATCAGGAGCCTCGGCCAGTTCCTCCTCGAGCAGCGCAACTCGCTCCTCCCATATCGCTAACTGCTCCTGCTGGCCATCACCATTGGCTGACTGGGTTTGGGCGCTGTACGCGGCGGCCATCGCGTTTGCGTAGGCCGAGGCTTCGTCTGGATCGCTGCGCTCCGCAGCGAACTCCAGCGCGGTCGCCCCTCGGGGGAGTTGTACCACTACGCTGCCGCGGACATCGCCAACTGATGCACCCAACTCTTCTGCAGCCAGGGTCATCACCGCTGTGGATGAGGCGATGAGTCGCTCCGTGTCCATGTTCAACTGTTGGTCGGCGCCTGCCTGATTCAGCGCCATGACTGCTACGGCCTCATAGTGTTTCGGCCAGAGTATGCCGAGAGCGCCACCGGCAAGGGCGCCCAGAATCGTCGCACTGATGATCCATGCTCGGCCGGCCATCAGGAGTGACCCGAGTTGGATCTTTGGTGGGTGGTGTTCCACCGTTCACCGAATTCTGCGAACGCAATTGCCGTGCAATTCGGATGCACTCAGCATTGTGCGCATACGGTTCGAAGTTGCTTGAATCACGGTATTGATACCCCCGGCGTCGTGTTTGAGGCGAGCGCTGGAGCGCCCGGCGAAAACTGATTCTTGGGCTTGCGACCCGGCCATTGTGGCGGAGGCGCGAATCGAGAATCGTCGTCGCATCGTAACCAAGATCAAAGCTGTTGGATAGGTTCACGGTGTGGCCGTGTTCCATGGCAAAAGTTGCCCAGGCCGAGAGTGTTTGTGCAGGTCAGCGCCCTGTGTTTCACCCTGTTCTAACCCTGTTCAACGTTCGCAAGGCCAGATTTCTCACCTGTGGTGCGTGAGTTTCACCCGCCACGCTCACTTTCGGTTGAAAGTTGTGACCCGTGCCCAGCAGGGTGCTGATCATCAGCGAGAAGTGTCCGGTGACTCGAAGCGGCAACGACGAAACACCACCTCACCCCCACCTCACCCTGCACGAGACGCCCGGGCCCGCCCCCTCACCCCGGCGTCACCACCGAATCACCCGGGGTGGCCATTGGCGGGGCAGGCGGTGGTGCCTAGAGTCGAAATCGTCGCGGAATCATTCAAGCGTGCGCCGAGGTTGTGCGCTCGCTGAACCTCATTGGACGCAGTTTTGCTGACTTTTGACGGTGGCGAGGCTTATTCTGAGGGAACCGCGGGAACTGAACAGCATGATCGCACTCGACGAGGTCGGGCGCGCTGCGATCTCGGGGGAGGCTACCAACATCGTTGCGAATCGGAGCTCCAGTCGATGGGACCACTCGGTCCCACCGGCCGATCGGTGCTGCCACGGTGCGGCTTTCGCCCACCCGAACCGCGCGGCCTACAGCAGTCAGCTGGCGAAGAAATGAGCCCCATCGGTGGTGCCGCTTCCGCCAGCGGCGGGGTGGCGGCGGCGATCGGCGGCACCGCGGCGGCGATGAGCGGGACGTTGGCCGGACTCAGTCCCGCGACGGCTCCCACCGGTGAGGCGCTACCCGCCACCGGCGGGGCACGGGGCTCGAACGGGGCTCCGGTGGACCTGACCAGTCGGTTGGGTGCCCGACGCACCCGACTGCCCCGAATCGCGGGGAGTGTCCAGATCAGTGACCGGGTATTCGGTGCCCTGGAGGCTGGGTACCCCCTGACGGTACTGCGCGCTGCCCGCGGCTTCGGTAAGACCTCCGTGCTGGTCGCCTGGTTGCGGACCACCGCCGATGACACCGCGACGATTTATCACACGCTGGATCAGCGCAGTAATACCGCCGCAGAGTTCTGGCGGCTGCTGGCCACCGCGTTGGCGAGCGCCGACATCGAACTCACCCCTACCGAGGATGATCCTCGCCGCCAGGTGGTCGACGCCATCGCGGCCCTGACCAGGCCGTTACGCCTGGTGCTGGACAACATGCACGAGGCGGGTCTGGCCGGGGGTGCGGCGGCATCGATGAGGACCTGGTGGAAATGATCCGCAGCAACGACCAGTTCTACCTGGTCGTCGCCGGTCGCAACACCCGGGAGGTGGAGTCCACCGGCAGCCTCTCGGTCGATGCCGCGGTGATCGGGCCCGAGGATCTGAAATTTTCTGCGGACCGATTGGTGGGCCTGGCCCGCGATCTGGGCGTGCATGTCGCCCCCAGTTGTGCCCAGCAGATCGTAGGGGACCTGGGCGGCTGGCCTGCAGCGATCCGCGCGGGCCTGACCAATAGTGCCCCGGAGTCCGTGGTCGATTCCGCCCGGGTGGCCGGCTATCTCGGCACGGTGTTGCAGGACATGCGTACCCACGTGGTGCGCTCGTTCTTCCTGCGCACCGCCGTGCCTGAGGAATTCGACGCCACACTTGCCGCGGCGATCATGCCCGAGGAGGAGGCAGCCGGTCGGGCGCTACACCGGATCCGCGCCGCCGGGATGCTGCGCCAACGTCAGGGGCCCAACGGGGTCGTCTACTCCTACCCTCCGGCCATCCGCAGCGCGCTGCTGAAGGTGCTTCGGGAGTCCGAACCCGAGCTGGAGGTCGCGGTCTACCGGCAATTGATGATCGCTGCCGCTTCTCGCCACGACCCCGCCCAGGTGGTCCGGCATGGTGTGGCAGCCGGGGAGTGGGACACCGTGGCGGAGATTGTGGAGCGCGAATGGGTGCAGCTGCTGACCATCGACCCCGCCGTTGTGGTGCATGCTGCACGACGAGCGCCGGAGGCGTTGGTAGCGCAGGACCCACGGCTGAGGGTTGCCCGCACCCACGTGGCTGCGATCACCGATCCGGCGAAGAATCCCGAAATGTTATGGCCGGTGATGGACCACCCCACGATGGCCGGGGAGATTGCGGACCGTGCGGCCCGGGCTGATCAGGTCGTCGACGCCGAAGGTCTCGCGCTGGTGCTCTGGGGTGTGGCGTGCCTGATGGCCGGCAACCACGACGTGGCTACCTATGCCTTCAACCAGGCGCGGGCCCAGGGCCTGCGCGACCAGAGCACATCGTCCCTGGTGATCGGCACAGTCGGGCTGGGTCTGGTGCATGCGCTGCACGGAGATCCGGATCTGGCCCAGAAGTGGCTGGACGAACCGGAACTGAAAGCCGCTCTCCTCGATGGTGAGGTCCCTGAGGAACGGGACGTGGTCACCTCGGCAGCTCGGGTGGCCCGTGCCCTGGTGGCCATCGACCAAGGGGCCCCGGAGGCCGAGCAGGCCGTGAGCGCGATGGTCAACCCCCGCCACCGCGGGGATCTGTGGGCGATGAACATCTTCGTGCGAGCCCACTACGCCGCTGTGGGCGACGATCCCGAGGAAGTGTTCCGGCACACCAACCAGGTGCGCGCCGCCCTGCGGCACGTGGCCCGCGGCACCCTGGCTGAGACGGTACTGATCAGCACCCTGGTCGAGCTGCTGCTGTTCGCCCGGATGAGCGGGGTGGCCCTGGAAGCCGCTGGGCACCTCAGCAACGACCCGATCGGATGGACCACCTACGCCAAGGTCTACCTGGCCCGGCACCACTTCTCGGCCGCGATCGAGAACGCCACCAAAGCGGTCGACGCCGGGCAGATCTCCCAACGCTCCCGGCTGGAGAGTTGGGTGATCATGGCCGCCGCCCACCACGCCCAGAACGAGCACGCCCTGGCCCGCCGCGCCTTCACCACCGCCGCCGGCCTGGCGCGGGCCACCGGCCAACGCCGCCCCTTCTACCTGATGCAGCGGTATGTTTTCGACATTCTTGCCGGCGATGATCCGGTGCTGTTGCGCCTCTGGCCCGGTCGTACCGCGGTGCAGACTATACCTCGGCCCGACCCGGACCTGGAGATGCCCACCCTGACGATGCGCGAAGCGCAGGTACTGCGGGCGTTGGAACGCCACGCTGGCCCGGTGGGGATCTCCCGGTCGTTGGATGTCTCGGTGAACACGGTCAAAACCCACCTGCGCACCATCTACCGCAAGCTCGGTGTCAGTTCCCGTAACGAGGCGTTGGACATGGTGGGCCGCACCGGACTAACGCTGATTGACGATACATAAGGACAGTGCGCGAGGCATACTGAGCCTCAGGTCGAGGAGGCGACTGTCATGCTGGAGCGCAGCAAACCAAGCCAAGCCCGCCTTGTGCTGCCCCGCGTGCCACCGGGGATCGTGCTGCCCGTGGCGGTCCAACAGGCTCTGGATCGCCGCCCTACGCTGGTGGTGCTGCGTGCTCCGCGGGGGTTCGGCAAGACCAGTGTGGTCTCATCCTGGATCCGGCACCAGCGGGGGCGTCTGGAGGCCTACTGCTGGGTCAATCTGCCCCACACCGACGTCTCCCGGGACCAACTGTGGGCGGCTATCTTCCGCCAGCTCACCGGGTCACCACCCGATCCAGACCTCGATACCTGGGGGCAACTCACCGATGAGCTGAGCCGGATGGATCAGCCGACCACGGTGGTCCTGGATCGTTACGACCGGGTCGGTAACCACGGGGTCGATGACGAGATCATGGACCTGCTCAGCGGATTCGAGCGACTCCGGTTCTTGATCCTGGTGCGGACTGAGCGACGGATCGACGCCCTGGCCGAGACGTTCGCCGACGGGACCGTGCTGCAGATGACCGACCTGTGCCTGACCGCGGTGGACGTGCAGGTTCTGGCCCAGCATATCGGCCACGAGCTGACTGCCGCTGAAGCGAGCACACTGGCCTCGGAACTGGGCGGGTGGCCGGCACTGGTGCGCGGGGTGCTGCAAGCAAGCGGGCGTGATGACAAGGGCCGGTTCCGGCCGGACTGGTCGGTGCTGGACCGGTTCTGCATGCTGGTGCTCGCCGATCCTGATATCGCGCCCTCCTATGACGTGGTCACCGCGATGAGCGCCCCACAGGAGTTCACCCCCGCGCTCGCCGAAGTGCTGACCGGCGTGGACGTGGAACCTCGCTTCAGCCCACTGGTGCAGATCGGGCTGGTCCAGCGCACTGTGATCGACGACCAGGCGGTGTACCGGCTGCGTCCCCGTGTGCGTGCAGCGATCCAGAAGGCGCTGCAGCACCGGGACCCGGAGCGCTACCGGCACCTGCACCACACCCTGGCCCGGTGGTTCATCGACCAGGACAATCCCGAGGCCGGGCTGCTGCACGCGGTGGAGGCTGAGGCCTGGGACACGGTGGCCAGCCTGGCTGAGACCTATTGGTTGGAGATGACCACCAGCTGGCCAGCCCGAGCCGCCGAGGCGTTGGCCAAAATGCCCGAGCACCTGATCCACTCCAGCGCCCGATTACTGGTCGCCCGGGATTACATCGTCAACGTCGACGCCCGCCGCCGAGCCAACAGCGCCTTTCGCAGCGGGCAGATGGATGTGGACTTCTCCTTCTCCGGCCGGCACGACCAGCGTCTGTCCCTGGCGCAGGTGCTGGCCACCCGAAGCAGCGGCGCGGACGGAGCGGCTCGGCAACTCATCGAGAATCCCGGCCCGGGCGCCGCCGCCCGGCAGGAGGCCTGGCTCGATGATGCTCTGGCCCAGATGCCCGAGCTGCTCCTGCAGTGGAGCATCACCCAACTGCTGACCAGCGACATGGTCGGAGCGGCCTACGCATTCCGGGAGGCCTTTCGCTGGGCCCGAGACCGGCAACTGGATCAGGTCGCCCAGGAAGCTGGTAGCGGGCTGGCCCTGTGTCTGGCCCTGCTGGGCCATATCGGCCAGGCCGAACGCTGGTTGGAGCTGGTCCTCGGCCCGGGAGATGCCCCGCCGGACAGCGAACTGGAACGGATCGCCCGCTACGTGGTCACCGAGGTGCTGGACCTGGACCGCCTGACGTTCGACCACCGCGGCCGCAACGAGGACATCGCAGCCGTACGGGGACTGCCGGCGGTCGAATCGATCGAACACCACCTGCTCGGTGCCCGGGCGTTGCACGATCCCACCCAGCGGCGGGCGACGATCGTGATCCTGCAGAAAACTCTGGTCGGATTGGAGCCCGGCGGGCACGGTGCGGCCCTGGCCAACGCCGCAGTGATGAGTGTCCTGGTCGATCTGTACGTGGCCACCGAACAGCGCGAGGTCGCCCGACAGTTGCTCGACGGCGTTGCCCCCGCCTCCGGGTGGTCCACCGTGGCCCACACCCGCCTCGCCCTCTTCGAGGGACAGTGGGAGAGGGTGATGGACCTCACCCGGGAGGCGAACCGATTCAACGCCACCGAGATCCGCCACGCCACTCAATTGGCGTTGATGCGTGCGTGTGCCGCCCACCGCCTCGGCCTGGTCGACCGCGCCGCCGACAGCCTGCAGACAGCACTCAGCCTGGTGGGTCACACCGGCAGCCTGCGCCCGTTCGTGCTGGTGCCCCGCTCGGACCTGGAAGCCATCTCTGCCGCCTATCCCCAACTCGCTGAAGAACCCGCGTTACTGCAGGTCATGGCCACTGCGGCGGTACTCCCCGAGCCTCCGGAACCGATCCGGCTGAGTATCCGGGAGATCGCGGTACTGGAGGAGATCGCCACCGGTCAGCCGCTCAGCCGGGCCGCCCGGCAGCTATTCGTCTCGGAGAACACGATCAAGACCCAGGTGCGCAACATCTACCGCAAACTCGGTGTGCACAACCGTGAGGACGCCATCGAACGCGCCACCGCGCTGCGTCTGCTGGATACCGAATAAGGCCCTGGCGCCGCTGATTGGCCCCTGACGTCTCCCCCTGAGGGTGGGTGCCGCCTGCGCAGGATCACCCTGAGTCCTCACCTCTCTCCCCCGGCTCGCCCCCGGGTGCAGGGGGAGGATCATCCCGCCTTCACCCGTGCCTTCCGGGGCCCGATCTGGTGATCTGGTCGTGGCCCATCCAGCGGCAACGCAGCGACTGATGACGAGCCTCAGCGCCGCACCGATCTCTCACACCAATTACCTCCGGGGGAATCCATGAGGCATGCCCGAGCCCGCACCCACGACCGCTCCAGTGCACGTGGCCTGGGTGCGGTCCTGCTGACCGCAGGGTTGCTGCTGAGCGGCTCGGGCACCGCCCTGGCCGAGGCCGGCGCCGAGGCTGGCGAATTCTCCACCTTCGCCGCAGGCAGGTCGCCGGAGGGTCCGGCTCTCGCTGCGAGTGCAGAGCTCGACGACGCCGACGACGACCCTGACGACGACGCCGAAGTCGCCGATACGGGGGCCGGCGACGCAGGGCCCGCAGCGGAACAAACCGGCGCAGGGGGCAACGGCGCGGACGGCGGCGAAGGCTCGGCCGCCGAGCACGGGGCGTCCGAGGACCAGAACGAGCCGGCCGACGACGGTACCCCGACCGAGGAACCGACCGGCACGGCCGAGAACTCTTCCGAGGGCGCCGGGTCTGATGAGGACCCCGCCAACACGCAGTCCCCGGAGTCCGGCGTAGAGCCCCAGGAGCAGGACGAGGACGAGTTCGGCCCGTTGGCGGTGCCCCCGGCACACGGGAACAGCGCCGTCATCACCGTCAAGGTCGGCGCAGACCGTACCGGCAACACCTCCGTCGGGAACCTCGCCGGGGTGAAACTGCGGCTGTATCACGGCGGCAGCGGCGGCCCGACCAGTCCGGTGGGTGAGGACTGGGCCGAGTGCACCTCGGACGCCGACGGCGCCTGCTCCTTCACCGTCCCGGATACCCAGCAGCGGGACACCGAGCAGGGTGACTGTATTCGCTGGAACTGGTTGCTGCCGTGGATATGCGCTGAGTACGAGGAGATCGAAGTCACGCCCCTGGGCGAGAACCACGACAGCCGGTTCTGGGTAGTCCTGGAAGACGCCCCCGCCGGATGGCACGCCAACCTCGCCCTGGTCACCGGCGCCGCGAACACCCAGCAGACCACCGACTACCAGTTCCGCACCGGCCCTCAGCTGCGCCCCGGGCAGACCTACCGCTCCGGGAACCACTTCATGACTGGCTCGGGCAACAACACCCGGACCGTCTCTGATGGCACCTGGCAGCTGTCCCGGAACAACCCGGCCCTGCCGGCCACCTGCCAGGCGGGAGTCAACGTCGCCCTGGTACTGGACCTGTCCGGTTCGGTCGCCAACGCCGGGGCCACCGGGGACCTGAAGAATGCCGCGATCGGTTTCACCGAGGCCCTCCACGGCACGGGCTCCTCCCTGGCGCTGTACACCTTCGCCAGCACTGCGCCCCGCAACACCGGCAACAGCGGCCGGAATTGGCCCCTGACGCCAGTCGACGGCAACGTCGAGACCATCACCAGCCGGATCAACGACTATCAGGCCGAGGGCGGGACCAACTGGGACCGCGGCATCCACCAGGTCGCCACCAGCAACGGCAATTACGACCTCGCTGTTGTGGTCACCGACGGGCTGCCCACCTTCTACGGCACCAGTTCGGGATTGGGCAACCCGTCCGGGCCGGGAAGCTTCACCCGGTTCCAAGAGGTCGAGCAAGCGATCTTCTCCGCCAACGCGCTCAAGGCCCAGGGCACCCGGATGCTCGCCGTCGGCGTCGGGGAAGGTATCAGCGGCAGCCCGGCGAACCTGGCCGCGATCTCCGGCCCGAGCGGGTATGCCCCCGGTGCCACGGTGAACAGCGCCGACTACTTCCAGGCCAGCTGGCAGCAACTCACCCCGCTGCTGGAGGACCTGGCTCGGGGCGCCACCTGCCAGGCCGGCCTGACCGTGCACAAAGTCGCCGAACCCTACGGCGGGCAGCCCGGGCCGGGCGCCGGCTGGGACTTCGAGGTCACCCGCACCGGCGGCGCCGGACAGGTCACCCCGGCCGGCACCCAGACCACCGATTCCTCCGGCGAGCTGGGCTACACCGTGCAATTCGACTCGATGACCGCTACCGCCACCCTGACCGTGGCCGAGATGATGACCACCGACCAGACCGGCGAGGGCTGGCGGCTGGATCAGGTCGCCTGCACGCTCAACGGCCAGGATGTGCCCGTCGCCATCAACGACGGCGCGATCACTCTGGCCGGCCTGGGTGTGGGTGATGACGCCGAGTGCACCTTCACCAACGTCCAGCACCTGGTGCCCGATATCGACCTGATCAAACAGGCCTGGGACACCGCCGAAGGTCCCGTGGACCCGGACAACCCCACTGCCCCGGAGATCGACGCCGGGGACCGGGTGCCGGCAGACAGTGTCCTCACCTGGACCTACACCGTCACCAACACCGGACCGGTGCCACTGGAGAACGTCGTGGTCACCGACGACCAGGACGTCACCGTCACCTGTCCGGCCGCCACCCTCGACGCCGGAGCCTCGATGACCTGCTGGGGTTCGGGGCCGGTGACCGCACTCGACCCCTAGACCACCGCCTAACCACCTACCCCGCCAACGTCCGGGCACACCCCCCGGAGCACCAACGCCAGCAGCCACCCGGCTTCTGCACCGAAAGAAACAGGAGAGCACCATGAACAAGAAGACCAAGGGCATGCTGGCAGGCGCCGCCGGAGCAGCCATCCTCATCGGCGGCAGCACCTTCGCCCTGTGGAGTGATTCCGAGACCGTAGCCGGCGGAGAGATCACTGCCGGAAACCTGGACGTCGCACTCGTCGGCGACCCGCAGTGGAAGGACGTCTCCGAGGACCGCGAAGACTACAAGCACTCGATCGACCTGGCGGACTTCCGGATCATCCCCGGCGACACGATCCAGGGCACATTCGCCTTCGATGCCGCACTTGAGGGCGAGAACATGGTCGCCGACCTCAGCGTGGCGGGCTCCTCCGAGGCAACCAACGACTTCCTCGAGGCCCTGGACGTCCGTGTGTCCGTCGACGGCGAGGAAACCGACTGGGACGGCACTCCGATCACCGTGCAGTTCGCCTCTGACGACAACGGGAACCCCTCGGGTCTGGACACTTTGCCGGCGGTCATCAACGGTGACGGCCAGTTCGAGGTCACCCTCACTGTGACTTTCGACGAGGACACCCCCGACCAGGTGCTCACCCAGGCCAGCACCGCCCTGGGCGACATCTCGGTGGGCCTGGACCAGGTGCGCAGCGACGCACCCGGCTACGACGGCTGACACCCGGAACCTCGGGCGGGGGCGTTGATGGCCGCCCCCGCCCGAACCCGGCCGGCTGCTAGGCACCCGAGCCCGCCGCACCGGCACCGACCACGAACCCCACCAGCAGCGAAAGGAGTAGGACCATGACGCACGCCACCGCACTGACCGACACCGGCGAGCCGCCCACCCGGGCCGCTAGCAGCCAGCCGCCCGCCTCGGCCACCAGCACCCCGGCCACCAGCACCCCGGCCACCAGCACCCCGGCCACCAGCATCCCTGAGAACATGGCCTCCGGCTCCTTCTGGCGTTTGGCTGCCTCCGGAGCGATGACGATCGTGCTGATCGCAGCCCTGCTGCTGGCGCTCGCCGTCGCCGTCGTGCCCAGAGCGATGGGCGGCAGCGCCCTGACCGTGCTGTCCGGTTCGATGGAGCCGACCTACTCCGCCGGGGACATGGTGATCTCGGTACCCCAGGACCGCTACCGCGTGGGTGATGTGGTCACCTTCCAACCGGTCTCCGGTGACCCCACACTGATCACCCACCGGATCGTGGGCACCCGAATGGGCTTAGGCGGCACCGAGTACATCACCCGCGGGGACGCCAACGGCGCCGATGACGCCCCCATCTCAGCCGACCAGGTGATGGGCCGGGTGCTGTACCACGTGCCGCTGGTCGGGCACGTGGCCAACGCCGCGGGCAGCCACCGCGGCCCGCTGGTGGTGCTGATCGCCGCCGGGCTGATGACCTACGGCGCCTACCTCGTCGTCGCCGACACCCTCACCAACCGCCGCCGCGCTCGCCGCGGCACCGCACCACTCGGGGAGAACTCATGACCACACCGCCCCTACCCACGCCCACCGGGCGGCTCAACCGGCGATGGCGAGCCCCGATGCTCGCCGGCGCCGGGCTGCTCACCGGGCTGCTGATCAGCGGCGGCACCTTCGCCCTGTGGAACACCGACGGCGCAGCCAGCCTCGGCCAGATCGTCGCCGGGGACCTGGACATCAGCCTCGAAGGGGAGACCACGTGGGAGGAGACTTCCTCCGACGTCGTCGATCGGCAGACGGATCTGGACCCGGCCACCTTCCTGGCCCGCCCGGGAGACACCTTCCAGATCACCCAGGACTTCACCACCACCCTGCAAGGGGACAACATGCTCGCGGCCACCACCGTGGCCTGGGCAGATCCGGCCGCACTACCTGCACAGGTGAGCGCCACCTACCGGGTCCTGGACAGTGCCGGCACCCAGGTCACCGAGGTCACCGCCGTCGGGGACGCTGCCGCGTTGGCTGCCATCGGCACGGACAACCAGGGCCGCCAGGACCACTACACCCTGCAGATCGAGCTGGAGTTCGCCGTCGAGGCCGCCGACCGGTTCGGTCCCGAGGCCGAGGCGATTCTGGCGGATCTGGGCGAGATCACGATCGATCTGGAGCAGACCCGCACCGGGGAGGGGTACCAGTCATGACCATCACCAGCCGCCGCCGCAGCGCGGGACTCTTCGCTGGGGCAGCCCTGCTCGGTGCCACTCTGGCCGTGGGCGGGACCTCGCTGGCCCTGTGGGCTGATGCGGAAAACCTCACCGGCGCGATCGGGTCCGGGTATGAGTACTTCGCCGTCGGCGCCCCCGAGAGCGATCTGACCGCGGCCGACGACGGATCGGTCACCTTCCCGATCGACGGCACCGGTGCAGCAGCGAGCCTGATCGACGCCGGCGAGTTCGCCGTAGCGATCCAAGTCGATTCACTGAGCCAGGGCAATAAGGGCCTGGGCTACCACCTGGCTGAACCGGACTGGGACGGCGGGATCCTGGCCGCGGCCGAGATCTCGGTGTTCTGGGTCCCCACCGCACAGGACTGCCACCCCGGGGCCGAGGAATCCACCCCGCCGGCCACGGTCGAGGGACACACCTCCACCCCGGTCCCAGCCACCTATTCGGCCGGTACCGAGGTCACCTCTCAGTTCTGGTGCCTGGCCGCGGCTCTGGAGGCCCTGCCCGGGGAGGGTCAGTACGCCAACATCGCCACCGTCACCGCCGAGGACTCCACCGGTGAGCAGGTCCAGGACACCGACGACTGGCACGCCCAGGTCAGCACCGGCCTGGACCCGGCCGATGAACCCGACCACGAGATCGTCTTCACCTACTCCACCTTCCGACCGGGGGCCACGCCATGACTCGGACCAACTCCGCTGCCCGGGCCGGGGGCACCACCCTTGCCGGTCGGGCTGCCCGCGTGCTGACCGGGGCGATCGCCGTCGCCGCGTCGCTGGCGCTGGCGACCTCCGCTCAGGCAGCCCCACGGGGTGAGGAAGCACTGCAACTCTCCTGGGACGGGCACACCTACACCGCCACCACCAGCGAGAGCTTCCTCGGCGACCCGGTGATCGTGCCCGGGGACACCAACTCCCGCACGTTGCAGGTACGCAACGACGGTCCGACGTCGGGCGTTCTGCGGGCCTCGATCATCAACGTGCAGATCCAGGGCCCCGACGATGAGGACAACCACCACAACCCCGCCCACCTCAACCCGCGCGCAGGTACCGAGACGGAGGGCGCCTATGCCGGGGCCGGTGACCAGGGCTCGTTCTACGAGGACCTGATGATCAGTTGGACCGGCGGCACCGCCTCCTTCGCCGAACTGCACGCCAACGGGAGCACCGAGATCCTCCAACTTGAGTTGGCCGAAGGCGAGCAGGTGCCGATCACGCTGGACTACGGCCTGATCGAGGCGGCAACTTCCGGCAACCGGGCGAACATCGAACCCCGGCTGGCCTCCTTCGACGTGCTAGTCGAGATCGGCGGGGCGCTCCCGGCTCTACCGGATACTAAGCCGACCGATCCGGCCGCGCCGGCCGATCCCGGCGGGCCGCCCCAGGTTGCCACCGGCGATACCCACCCGGTCATCGGCGCGAGCACGCCGAGCCCGGCGCTGCAGGTCACCGGAACTCAGGGCATGGCCCTGTTGGTGATCGCCGCTTTGATTCTGGGCGCCGGGCTGGCGTTGCGGGCCAGCTCCAGACGAGGGTTATCGGCCACCGGCCGCTGACCCTGCCGTGGCGAAGTCAGGGTTCCCCCGGCCCCTTCGCCACCACCGGAGCAGACCCCCTGGCCTCATCCCCGACCGGCCAGGGGGTCTGTCTCTCCGAGGGCTCACCTACCTCCCGCTGCTCGAGATGACGCTGTGGTGCGGCTGTGCTTGGCTCCGAGCCGGCCCCCGCGTCGATCCGGCCGGGCCTTCGATGTCACCCTGGCCAGCCCGGGGCGGCAACTGGTGTGTGAATCGGGCCCGCAGCGGCGACCAGGGACATTACGATGCTGGTATCCGTCCCCCTCCGGCCATCGCGGTCGCTGCTTGAGGTGTGTTCGCGCCCACCGGTGTGCGCAGCCGAAGCGCTCTGCGACGACCCTCACCTTCGCGGAGAACCATGCGAAACGCGCGCCCACACCCCCGGCTGAGCCCCACTCGAACGGCAGGACGGGGGTTGCTGGCACTGCTGCTCAGCGCCACCCTCGCCGTCGGCAGCATCGGTGCGGCCAGCGCCGATGACCTCCGGGCCGATCAGGGGGCCATCGCCCCCGCCCAGACCGACGCCGAAACGGCCGCCCAGACCGCCGCCGACCAGGACCGGCCCGAAGCGCAGGAGGCGCAGGACGGGCAGGCCGTTCCCGCGCAGGAGGCGCAGGACGGGCAGGCCGTTCCCGCGCAGGAGGCGCAGGACGGGCAGGCCGTTCCCGCGCAGGAGGCGCAGTGGAGCGTGGGCCTGAGCGCCGAGCCCGCACCGGGCACCGAGGTGGAACCCGGGGACGAGATCACCTACACCCTGACCGTCAGCGCCCTGGACCGCCCCTCCCGCCCGGGCATCGAGGCAGGTCTGGACCTGTCTCAGGTGCTGGAGCACGCTGAGGTCACCAGTGACCTGCCCGCCGAGGCGGGCCTGGTGGCCGGTGAGCTGGTGTGGAGCCCCCGCGGCGCGGTGGCTCCCAACCGCCCGATCAGCATGTCGGTGACCGTCCAAGTGGGCGCCGAAGCTGCCGGGGCCACCCTGCCGGCCACCGCGAGCCCGCGCACCGATGCCGGAACCTGCACCACCTGCGCCACCACGCACACTGTGGCTACGCCGTCGTGGGAGCTGAGCGTGGACGCGAACCCGGAGTCGGGTTCGGCCCTGCTGACCAACGGTCAGGTGAGCTACCAGCTGCACGCCACCAACACCGGTTCGGTGCCCGTGACCGGGGCGATGGCCACGGCCGACCTGTCCGGGGTGCTGCAGGACGCCGACATCACCCGGCTCGGGGACGGGATGAGCCAGGACGGGGACACTGTCCTGTGGGAGATCCCCGATCTGGGTCCCGGGGAGTCGGTCACCGCGGCGGTGCACGTGCGGGTGCACACCTACATCAGCCGCGGGGCGGACCTGGTCGCCACCTTCACCACCGACGGCCGGTGGGGTGAGTGCACCGACAGCTGCGAGATGGCTCACCACGTGGTCGCTTTCGATGTCACGGTCAGCTCCGACCCGGACTCCGGTGAGGTGCGGCGCGGCGATGAGATCACCTACACCTGGCGGGTGGAGAACACCTCCTCGGCGGTGGTCTCCGGGGCGCATGTGCAGACCGCTCAGCGCGGCTTCCTCGACCACGCCGAACTGCAGCAGCCATTGGCCGAGCAGCTGCGCCTGATCGGCACGGCGGTGTTGCGCTGGGACCTGCCGGACCTGGCTCCCGGTGAAGTGCTGGAGAACCAGTTCTCGGTGATCGTCGACGCCGACGCCGAACCCGGCGCACAGGTCGTCACCAACCCCTCCACCGGGACCGCGCGCCACGGCGGGTCGGTCCTGGACCCCGGCGCCACCAGCCACACCGTCGCCGTGCCCGAGCCGACCTGGACGCTGAGCGCCTCGGCTGACCCGGAATCGGGGGCCACCGTTGAGCCGGGTGACGTGCTCACCTACACGATGACCGCCGAGGCCATCGGCCCCCGTCCGGCCACCGGCGTGGTGGCCACCGCGGACCTGTCCGAGGTACTGCAGCACGCCGAACTCCTCGAGCCGCTGGCCCCGGGTCTGGAGCTCGACGGCGATGAGCTGGTCTGGACCCAACGTCACCCGATCCCGCTCCAGCGCCCGGCGAGCGTGACCTACTCGGTCGTCGTCGACGAGGACGCCTGGGGTCAGGACCTGAACCAGAGCATCTCCCCGGGCCCCGAGACCGGGACCTGCGCCGAGGAGGCGTGCACCACCATCCACCACACCCCGGCCTGGGAGCTGGATAAGACAGCAACACCGGAGTCCGGGGCAACCATCGTTCCGGGCCCGACCGGGGTGATCACCTACTCCCTGACCGCCACGAACACCTCACGGGCGGTGGTCAGCGGCGCCACCGCCGTCGATGACCTGACCGAGGTGGTGGCCTATGCCGACCTGCAGCCATTGGCTGATGACCTGGCCTTCGATGCCCAAGCGCAGAGCCTGACCTGGTCGGTGCCGGAGCTGGAGCCGGGGGAGTCGGCGACGGTGACCTACCGAGCGCGGGTGCTGGGCGCCGCGGCCGGGCAGACACTGGTGAACGCGGTTAGCGCCGAGGGCGCCGGGGGGCAGTGCCAGCAGGAATGCTCAACCACCCATCACATCCCGCAGTGGGAAGCCTCGATCACCGCCGATCCCGGTAACGGTGCGCAGGTGATGCCCGGGGACACGGTGACCTACACCCTCAGTGCTCAGAACACCGGCGACGGGACGGTGTCCGGGGCCCGGCTGCAGAACCAGCTCAGCTCGGTGCTGGGACACGCGGAACTGGTTGAGCCACTAGATCCAACCCTGTCGGTGCTGGGCAACTACGTCTTCTGGAATGTCCCGGACCTGGGCCCCCGGGACGCCGCTGAGGTTTCCTTCGAGGTCACGGTGAACGCTGATGCCTGGGGCGCGGATTTCACCAATCGAATCGTCACCGCGCCGCAGCAGTTGGGTGGGTTCTGTGACGCGGACTGCTCGGCTAGCCACACGGTGGGGATGCCCACCTGGACGTTGAGTCAGAGCGCTGATCCTGCCAGTGGCACCTCGGTGGTGCCCGGTGAGATGATCACCTACACGATGACTGCTGAGGCGGCTGGTTTGCGTCCGGCCACCGGGGTGGCAGCCGTTGCTGACCTGTCCGAGGTGCTCGAGCACGCCGATCTGGTCGAGCCGCTGCCCCCGGGGGTGACCCGGGCCGGTGATCAGCTGGTCTGGGAGGTGCGGGGGCCGGTGCCGGGCAACCGTCCGGCGTCGGTGTCCTACTCCGTCGTCGTCGATGATGCCTGGGGTCAGACCCTGACTTCCGCCCTCACCCCGGGGACCGGAGGTGTGTGCGCTGACGACGGGTGCGTCGCCACCCATCCGCTGCCGGCCTGGACCGTGGCCAAGAGTGCTGACCCCGCTTCGGGGGCCTCGCTGCGCCCGGGCATGCTGGTCACCTACTCGATGACGGTGACCAATGAATCGCAGGCCCCGGTATCGGGGGCCCAGGTCCGCGACGATGTTTCCGAGGTGGAGCCCTACGGCACCCTGCAGCGGTTCGCCGATGATGGGCTGGTCTATGACGGCCAGGCACAGATCATCACCTGGTCGGTGCCGGATCTGGAGCCAGGACAGAGCGCCACCGTCAGCTACGCCTTCCGCTCGCTGACCGAGGCGGCCGGGCACACCCTGGTAAACACCTCCGAACCGGCCGGGCCCGATGGATGGTGTCTGGACAATTGCACCCTGACCCACCCGGTCTCGGCCTGGACCGCAGACACCAGCGCCGAGCCCGCATCCGGCCAGGAGGTGCTGCCCGGTGAGCAGATCACCTACACCCTGACCGCAGTCAACACCTCCGATGCGGTGGTCAGCCTGGGCCAGGTACACGACAACCTCGCCGATGTCCTGGCGCACGCCGAGCTGAGTGCCCCGCTGGCCGAGGACCTGGACCTCAACGGTCAACGCCTCACCTGGAACGTCCCTGAGCTGGAGCCGGGGGAGCGGGCCCAGGTCAGCTACGCCGTACAGGTCGAGGACGGCGCCTGGGACGTGACGCTGGAGAACCGGATCTCGTTCAACCAGCTGGGCACCTCCTGCACCGACTGCGCCACGGCGGTCCACACGCCGGTGGCCGCACCCTGGTCGGCGACCTTCTCCGCCTGGCCGGCCGACACCGCAACTGTCAGGCCCAATGCTGCGGTGGCCTTCAACGTGGGTGCGGCCAACGGTTCCCACCACCTCACCGGCGCCCAGGCCCAGGTGGACTTCTCGGACCTGCCGGCCACGGTGCAGACCGACTCCCTACCCGCTGAGTTCCACTACGATGCCGACAGCGAAGTCCTCACCTGGCACGTCCCGGAACTGGGCCCGCGCCAGCTGCTGCCCCAGCGCACCTTCCACGTGCGCATCGACGACGGTGCCTGGGGTCAGGAGATCCATACCCAGCTCAGCCCCGGCCCGGGCGGGGAGTGCGTCTCGAGCTGCTCACTGGTGCACTACACCCCGGCCTGGGAACTGTCCGCTACGGCAGACCCGGCCTCCGGGGCCGAGGTGCTGCCCGGTGAGCAGATCACCTACACCCTGACCGCAGTGAACACCTCCCAGGTGCCCACCCGCAACGCCGTGGCTCGCGCCGACCTCGCCGACCTGCTGGTACACGGTGAGCTGGCCGGGCCCCTGCCGGACGGCGTTAGCCTGGACACCGGAACGGGGCAGTTGTCCTGGGCGGTGGGAGCCCTGGAACCCGGATCCAGCAGCACCATCAGTTACACCGTGACCCTCGACTCCGGTGCCCACGGCGCCGAGCTGAGTGCGAGGCTGTCCGCAGTCGGCTCCGGAGGTGAGTGCACCGGTGGCTGTGACAGTACCTACACGGTGGCCGCGTCGACCGCGGCGCCGTCGGTGATCGAGCAGGTCTTTCGCCTGCTGCACCAGATCATCCGTGGCTTGTTGTTCGGGTGGCTGTGACCTCCTGACCCTCTGTACGCGCCTTCCTGGAGGTCCTACGATCGTGATCGGCCGGGACTGATCGACGCGGCTGTGAGGTACACCGCAGCAGCGGGCCCTGCAGCCAGGTTCCCACTCGGGCGGTTATGCCGTATTATAGAGCGCTGGGCGTGCCCTGCCATGGCTGCAAGCTTGAAACCGGCTCACAGGCGCACAGGGCATTGGGTCATCCTGACGCGCCCGATCGACGAAAGAACTGCAGTTAGCGGAGGACATGGCCAAGAAGGACGGCGTCATCGAGATCGAGGGCAGTGTCATCGAGGCACTCCCGAACGCGATGTTCCGTGTGGAGCTGAGCAACGGGCACAAGGTACTGGCCCACATCTCGGGAAAGATGCGCCAGCACTACATCCGGATCCTGCCCGAGGACCGGGTCGTAGTGGAGCTGAGCCCGTACGACCTGTCCCGCGGCCGCATCGTCTACCGCTACAAGTAACACGCCCCCACGATCTCGCCGTCGTGAGTGCCGAGCCTGACCCAGGCCCTGCACCACCAAACGGCGGCAAGAGGAACAGTCATGAAGGTCAAGCCCAGCGTCAAGAAGATCTGCGACAGCTGCAAGGTGATCCGTCGGCACGGACGCGTGCAGGTGATCTGCAGCAACGTCCGGCACAAGCAGCGCCAGGGCTGAACCCAGCCCATCGCCACAGTCGGGTCCACCAGGCCCACCAGCGCATCGCCAGCGTTCGCCCTCGGGCGAATTGCCACCCCCGGTCGGAGGCCGGGGCCCGCACAGCCGGGACGGCGGTACGGAAGACCTCCGATAACTCACAGGAGTGAGAAATGGCACGACTCGTCGGAGTGGACCTCCCCCGCGACAAGCGGGTCGAGGTTGCGCTCACCTACATCTTCGGCGTGGGTCGCACCCGCGCCAACGAGACCCTGCAGGCCACCGGGATCGACCCCGCTGCCCGGGTCCGTGAGCTGGATGACAACCAGATGATTGCCCTGCGTCATTACCTCGAGGGGACCTACAAGCTCGAAGGTGACCTGCGCCGAGAGATTGCCGCGGACATCCGCCGCAAGGTGGAGATCGGGTCCTACCAGGGGCTGCGCCACCGCCGCGGACTGCCGGTACACGGTCAGCGCACCAAGACCAACGCTCGTACCCGCAAGGGTCCCAAGCGCACCGTCGCCGGCAAGAAGAAGGCCGGCCGCTAAGTAGTCCGCCGGCCATCGGCCCCGGATCGACGACCTCGTAGAGAAGAGAACGTAGATGCCCCCCAAGACTCGCCAGGCAGCCGCGACGCGCAAGCCGCGCCGCAAGGAGCGCAAGAACGTCTCCGCCGGACATGCCTACATCAAGTCCACCTTCAACAACACCATCGTCACCATCACCGACCCCACTGGTGCCGTGATCTCCTGGGCCTCCTCGGGCCAGGTCGGCTACAAGGGCTCGCGCAAGTCGACCCCGTTCGCCGCCCAGTTGGCCGCCGAGGCCGCCGCCCGCAAGGCGCAGGAGCACGGCATGAAGAAGGTCGACGTGTTCGTCAAGGGCCCCGGCTCCGGCCGGGAGACCGCGATCCGTTCGCTGCAGGCTACCGGTGTCGAGGTCGGGTCCATCCAGGACATGACCCCTCAGGCCCACAACGGTTGCCGCCCGCCGAAGCGTCGTCGGGTCTGACACCTGCCACGGGCGCTGGCATCCTGCCGGCGCCCATTCGCGGTGCCTGACACCGCGCACGCATCCAGCATGACCCCCCGGTCCGGACCGGAGTGGCCGGGGGCCTGACTGACGTCATATAGCGGACGTCTGCAGAAAGGAATCATTCGTGCTCATCGCACAGCGCCCCAACCTGACCGAAGAGGTCGTCGACGATTACCGCTCCCGGTTCGTGATCGAACCGCTGGAGCCCGGCTTCGGCTACACCCTCGGCAACTCCCTTCGCCGCACTCTGCTGTCCTCCATCCCGGGGGCGGCGGTCACCAGCATCCGCATCGACGGCGTGCTGCACGAGTTCTCCACCGTCTCCGGTGTCAAGGAAGACGTCACTGAGATTATCCTGAACATCAAGAACATCGTGGTCTCCTCCGAGCACGATGAGCCCGTGGTGATGTACCTGCGTAAGCAGGGCCCGGGCACGGTCACCGCCGGGGACATCACCCCGCCGGCCGGTGTGGAGATCCACAACAGCGAACTGCACATCGCCACCATCAACGAAAAGGGCAAGCTCGAGATGGAGCTCATCGTCGAGCGTGGTCGTGGCTACGTCTCGGCCGTGCAGAACAAGCAGGACGACGCCGAAATCGGCCGGGTGCCGATCGACTCCATCTACTCCCCGGTGCTGAAGGTCACCTACAAGGTCGAGGCCACCCGTGTGGAACAGCGCACCGACTTCGACCGCCTCGTGGTGGACGTGGAGACCAAGCGTTCGATGGCCCCCCGGGACGCGCTGGCTTCGGCTGGTGGGACTCTGGTGGAGCTGTTCGGTCTGGCCCGCGAGCTGAACACCGAGGCCGAGGGCATTGAGATCGGCCCCTCTCCGACCGACACCGCGCTGGCTGAGGACCTGGCCATGCCGATCGAGCAGCTGGACCTGACCATCCGGTCCTACAACTGCCTGAAGCGCGAGGGGATTCACGCCGTGGGTGAACTGGTCGCCCGCAGTGAGGCCGACCTGCTGGACATCCGTAACTTCGGCGCTAAGTCGATCACCGAGGTCAAGGAGAAGCTGACCGGTCTCGGCCTGTCGCTGAAGGACAGCCCGGCCGACTTCGACCCCGCGTTCGCGTCACTCGACGACGGCGACCCGTACGACTACCGCTGACGCCGCTCGCACACGACAGGAGACACAATGCCCAAGCCCACGAAGGGTCCCCGCTTCGGCGGCAGCCCTGCCCACGAGCGGCTGATCCTGGCCAATCTGGCCCAAGCTCTTTTCGAGCACGGCAGCATCCGGACCACTGAGGCCAAGGCCAAGCGGCTGCGTCCGTTCGCTGAACGACTGGTCACCAAGGCCAAGCGGGGTGACTTGACCGCTCGGCGCCAGGTGCTGGCCGTGATCTCGCGCAAGGACGTCGTGCACGAGCTCTTCACCGAGATCGCCCCGCAGATGGCCGAGCGCCACGGTGGCTACACCCGGATCATCAAGGTCGGCGCCCGCAAGGGTGATAACGCACCGATGGCCGTGATCGAGTTGGTCACCGAGCCGGTCAGCCCCAAGCAGGCCACGGTGGCCGAGGCCGAGGGCGCCACGAAGCGTGGGGCCAAGGAAGCGGCGGCCGCGCAGGCTGAAGAAGCCGGCAGCCCGGAAGCGGCCGACTCCCCGAAGTCTGCTGATTCACCGGACTCCCCGGAATCGGCCGACTCGGCGGATTCGGCGCCGTCGGCGCCCTCCGGTGAGGAAGCCGAGCAGGCCGATGCTGGGCAGGAGCAGGCTGAAGAGCCCGCAGAGGCTGCTGAGCAGGACGATGCCGGCGAGGAAGACAAGCCGGCCGGCACCTAAGACAACCACCGGCGCACAACCGCCCGTGGTGCCCGCAGGGCCCGGTAACCAGATGACCTCTGGTTCCCGGGCCCTGCGTTTGTCTAGAGAACGGGTTCGCCTTTAGAACGGCGGCCAGGGAATGGCTGGGAACCCATCGGGTGGAGCAGGCAATCTCCCGGCCACGAGCAGGTCATCGCACCGCGCGGTCAACGCCGCGATCTCGTCGTCGTCGAGCAGCTCGGTGAGCGCATCGCCGAGGTCGCCGTCAATGGCTTTGCGCACCCGCTGCAGACCATCCAGCTCCTCGGCGTGCAACTCGCGGTCCAGCCACCCCCACAGAACCGTGCGTAGCTTGTGCTCGGTGTGGAAGGTGAGTCCATGGTCGACGCCGTGGCGGTGCCCATCGGCCATCTCCAGCACGTGAGAGGCCTTGCGGTCGGCGTTGTTGGCGATGATGTCGAACACCGCCATCCGCCGCAGCGCAGGAGAGTCCTCGTGGATCAAAGAGACCGGGCGGTCCTGCACATCGACGCCATCGAAGACGTGACACCACCCCTCACCGGGTTCGGTATCACCGCCGATCAGGGTGACCGCTTCCTGCTCCGGGTCCGGCTGGCGCCACAGCTGGGCCATCCCGGCCCCCAGCGGGCCATCGCACATCCAGGTGGGGGGCACGATGTCCCAGCCCAGTGACTCCGAGAGGGCGAAGGCGGCGACCTCGCGTCCGGCGAGAGTGCCGCCGGGGAAATCCCACAGCGGCCGCTCGCCGGCGACCGGCTTGTAGACCACCTTCACCTCGCCGATGTGGCCGATGAAGGTTGCGTTCGAGGCCGCCATGATCCGGGCTTGGAGGATGAGCTCCCCGTCGAGGGGAGCTTCGGTGGTGATCACGCGAAGCCGTCGGTCAGGTCACACACGTGGCCCTCGGGGTCCATCGGCAGGCGGCACAGCGGGCAGAAGGGCCGGCCGGCGCCGACCACCTCACGGGTGCGCTTGGCGAACGCGCGAGCGGCACCGACCGGGATCCGCACCACCAGCACCTCCTCTGCGTCCGGTTCGAGGGGTTCGGGGTCTTCCGGATCGTCCTCCTGGATCGGCGCGGCTTCGATCACGATCTGTGCAGTCGATGGGTCCCAGCCCAAGCTCATCGTGCCGACCCGGAACTCCTCGGTGACCGGTTGATCCAGGCCGTCGTTGTCGATCAGCCCCTCCGGCATCTGGGCCGGGATGCTGAAGGGGTTGTCCTCGCCGGCCATCAGCTCGTCGAGAAGCTTGTCGATGCTCTGGGCTAGAGCAGCCGACTGCTCCTTTTCCAGGGCCACACTGACCATCTCGGAGCCGGTGCGGGCCTGGAGGTAGAAGGTACGTGACCCGGGTTCACCCACCGTGCCGACGACGAACCGATCGGGCCAATTGAATCCATGAACGATGTGAGGCACATGTCCCATGTTAGGAGCCACCGGGGGCCTCAGCAGCATCTGCTTCCGGACCGGCTCCACCACCGACCTGGGCCTCGGCTGCGCCGGTGCGGGTGCCGGTCTGCGCGCTGAGCCAGGACAGGTCGCCGGCGTCGGTGTTCATCGCCACGACGTCGGGCCGGCTGCTGGTGTATCGCACGATCGAGGCCGAGGCAGGATTGACTCCGATCCGCTGGAACAGGTCCAGGTGCAGACCGAGCGCATCGGCCAGGATCGACTTGATCAGGTCACCGTGACTGACCGCAGCCCACACCGCCCCTGGACCGTGCTCGGCCTCGATGGCGGCGTCGTGGCGGCGGATCGCGGCCACGGCCCTGGCCTGCATCGCCGCTAAGGACTCCCCGCCCGGGAACACGGCGGCCGAGGGGTGGTTTTGCACCACCGACCACAGCTTCTCACCGGCGAGGTCGGTGAGTTTACGGCCCTGCCACTGCCCGTAGTCGCACTCGTTGAGGTCCTCATCGACCCGGGTGGTCAGTGAGTCGCTGCGCGGGTCGAGAATCGCTTGGGCGGTCTGGAGGCACCGCTGCATCGGACTGCAGATGAGGCCGGCCAGCGGCACCGGTGCCAGACGCGCGCCGGTGCGTGTGGCCTGGGCATGTCCGGTCTCGTCCAACTCGACGCCAGCCGTGCGCCCGGCCAGGACGCCACTGGTGTTCGCGGTGCTACGGGCATGCCGGACCAGGATGAGTGTGGCCATAGGTTCCGATCCTAGACTGCCGCAGATGTGGTGAAGTAGGACCGTGACCACCGATGAGTTCTCCGAGCGCCCGATCCCCTCGGTGCTGTTGGTGCACGGCATCCGCAGTTCGCGCACGATGTGGCGGGGTCAGGTGGAGTATCTGGAGTCCCTCGGCGCCAGCGTGATCGCCATCGACTTGCCCGGGCACGGCCAGCTGATGGACCAGGAGTTCACCCTCGAGGAGTGCGTTCGGGTGCTCGATGAGGCCTTCGCTCGCCTTCCCGATGGGCCGAAGGTCGCCGTCGGGTTGTCCCTGGGGTCCTACATGGTGCTGCACTGGGCGGCCCGGACCGCCACCGGACCCGACGCGGTGCTGGCTGCTTCCGGGGCGGTGCAGCCACGGGGTGTGGGCCTGGGCGCCTACCGCGCCGCTGCTGGGGTGATCGGCTTGCTCCCGGACCGCGGGCAGGGCCTGAACGATGTGATGGCCAAGCTGTTCCTCACCGAGCAAGCTGTCCAGGACACCGCTGCCGGCGGCGTGGCCCTGGACGTAATGGGACCGGCCCTCAACGCCATCGGCCAGGTGGACCCGATCGCCGATCTGGGCCGGATCGCGGTCCCGGTCTGGCTGGTCAACGGGGCCTGGGATCACTTCCGGATCGAACAACGACTGTTCTGGCGCTCGGTGAACCGCGGGCGGCTGATCGTGGTGCCGAAGGCGGGACACCTGGTCAGCCTGGAGGCCCCGGCGACCTTTAACGCGGTGCTGACGGTGCTGCTGGATCGGGTTGCTGACGGTGTGGCCTGACCGAGCGCCGAAGCCCCGCCCCTCAGATCTGCAGCGACCAGGCCCGCACCCCGCCGACGATCCCGGCGCTGTTGGGGACCACCACCACATCGTCGCCGAGTTTTTCCACCACGGCCGGCACGATCCGGCGGGAGTTTCCCCCGCCGATGTATAGCCGGTCCCACAGGTACACCGGCCGCAGTGCATCGACCACCCGGCGCACCCGCCGGGACCACATCGAATCCCCCAGACGCAGGCGCTCGTGTTCCCCGATGTACTCGTCGTAGGTCAGCCCCCAGCGCACCGGGCTCTGGGACAGTTCCGCGTGCGGGGCCAGCCGTCCGCCGTCGAACAGGGCATTACCGAGCCCGGTGCCGAAAGTGAGCATCAGCTCCAGGCCGGCTCCGGCCACCACCCCCGCGCCATGCACCTCGGCGTCGTTGAGCACCAGCGCGGGGGCGTCGAAGAGGTCTTCGACCGCACCGCGCATATCGAACCCGGCCCACTCCTCCTCCAGGTAGGGCAGGACTTTGGTGCGCGGACCGGACTTGGTGATGTAGTGCGGGGTGTGCACCACTACGCCGTGCCGGATCATGCCCGGCATCCCCACGGTGACTCGGCCGGTCGGCGGCAGTTGCTCGGCGAGCTCAGCGAAGACCCGCAGCAACCGCCGTGGGGGCAGCGGGTAGGGGGTGGGGGAGCGCACCGGCTGGGCGCGCATCGTCCCGGCGGCGTCGAGCACTGAAGCCTTGATGCCGCCGCCACCGCAATCGATCGACAGCGTCGCCGGGGTCTGGTCCACCTGCCGATGGTACTCGCGGCCGCGTCCCCGCTACCGGACCTACAGGCGGGCCGGACGGGGCGCGGGTGTGGTGGACTTGTGCCGATGACCTCCACGAGCGACCCCGCCGGCGGGGATCGGGTGCGCCTGCGCCTGGACCTGGCCTATGACGGCACCGACTTCTCCGGTTGGGCCGCCCAACCGGGGCTGCGTACGGTGGAGGACGAGGTCTCCGGAGCGCTGGGCACCATCTTGCGCAGCGGGCCACCGAAGCTGACCATCGGCGGGCGCACCGACGCCGGAGTGCATGCCCGGGGTTCGGTGGCTCACGTCGAGGTGGACCGGGCTGCCTGGGAGGCGTTGCCGGGCCGCTCCGACCGGCCGCCGGGTCAGGCTGCGGTGACCCGGTTGGCCGGGGTGCTGCCACCGGACATCGTGGTGCGCAGTGTGGGCGAGGTCCCGGCGGCATTCGACGCACGGTTCTCCGCCCTGCGCCGCCGATATTCCTACCGGATCTGTGACCGGCCGGCGGATCTGGACCCGCTGCGCCGGCGGGACACGGTGCTCGTACGCCGGGCCTTGGACGTCACCGCGATGGACATCGCAGCTCGTTCCCTGACCGGATTGCACGACTTCGCCGCCTTCTGTAAACCCCGGGAGGGCGCCACCACGGTGCGCACCCTGCTGGAGTACTCCTGGGACCGCGATCCGAGCGGCATCCTGGTGGGTACCGTGGTGGCCGATGCCTTCTGCCACTCGATGGTGCGCGCCCTGGTCGGGGCCGTGGTTGCAGTGGGCCAGGGCCGTCAGTCCCCGCAGTGGGTGGTGGCGGTGCGTGCAGCACGACGGCGAGACCCGGCCGTGCAGGTCATGCCCGCCCACGGGTTGTGCCTGGAGGAGATCGTCTACCCGGCGCCGCAGGACCTGGCGTCGCGTGCCGCCCAGGCCCGCAGCGTGCGGCACATGCCGGGACCGCACTGACTTCAGCTGGCGTCTATCGCCTCGAAGTGGGCGACCTCGGCGTCGTTGAGTAGCCGGGACCGGATCAGGAACCGCACCCCCTCGGGAGCCTCGAGGGAAAACCCCGAACCGCGACCGGGAACCACGTCCACGGTCAGGTGGGTGTGTTTCCAGTAGCCGAACTGGCTGCGCGACATCCAGAACTCGATCGGATCGGCTACGCCGTCGACCTCCAGATGGCCCAGGAGCACGTCGGCGGCGCCGGTGAGGAACTCCCCGGCCGGGTAGCACATCGGGGAGGACCCATCGCAGCAGCCACCGGACTGATGGAACATCAGCGGGCCATGCATCGCCACGAGGCGGCGGAGCAGATCCGCCGCCTCGTCGGTGAGCGCGACCCGGGTGGGAGCGTCGTCGATCATCATCGGGTTCAGAACAGTCCTTGTTTATCGTCGGAGTAGGAAACCAGCAGGTTCTTGGTCTGCTGGTAGTGGTCGAGCATCATTTTGTGGTTCTCCCGCCCGAAACCGGACTGCTTGTAGCCACCGAAGGCCGCGTGGGCGGGGTAGGCGTGGTAGCAGTTGGTCCACACCCGCCCGGCCTGGATACCGCGGCCCATCCGGTAAGCCTGGCTGCCGTTGCGGGTCCACACGCCGGCACCGAGGCCGTAGAGGGTGTCATTGGCCATCTTCAGCGCATCGGACTCGTGGTCGAACCGGGTCAGGGCGAGGACGGGTCCGAAAATCTCCTCCTGGAAGATGCGCATCGAGTTGTCCCCCTCGAAGACGGTGGGCTGGACGTAGTACCCACCGGACAACTCACCGCCGAGGTCGCCGCGTTCGCCGCCGGTGAGCACCCGGGCGCCCTCCTGCTTACCGATATCGATGTAGGACAGGATCTTCTCCAGCTGGTCATTGCTGGCCTGGGCGCCCATCATAGTCTCGGTGTCCAACGGGTTACCGGTCTTGATCGCCTCCACCCGCGCGATCCCGTCGGGTACGAAGGAGTCGTAGATGTCGGACTGCACCAACGCCCGGGAGGGACAGGTGCACACCTCACCCTGGTTCAGGGCGAACATCGTGAACCCTTCCAGGGCCTTGTCATAGAACGCGTCCTGATGCGATGCGACGTCGGAGAAGAAGACGTTCGGGCTCTTACCGCCCAGTTCCAGGGTGACCGGGATCAGGTTCTGGGAGGCGTACTGCATGATCAGCCGGCCCGTCGTCGTCTCCCCGGTGAAGGCGACCTTGGCCACCCGCGGTGAGGACGCCAGCGGCTTGCCCGCCTCGGCACCGAAGCCGTTCACCACGTTCAGTACCCCGGGCGGGAGCAGGTCCCCGATCAACTCCATCACCTTCAGGATCGACCAGGGGGTCTGCTCAGCCGGTTTGAGCACGATCGCGTTGCCCGCTGCCAGGGCCGGGGCCAGTTTCCAAGTCGCCATCAGGATGGGGAAGTTCCACGGCACGATCTGGGCCACCACTCCCAGTGGCTCGTGGAAGTGGTAGGCGATGGTGTCGGAGTCGATCGGGGAGGTGCTGCCCTCCTGGGCTCGGATCACCCCGGCGAAGTACTTGAAGTGGTCCACCGCCAGCGGCAGGTCCGCCGCCAGCGTCTCCCGGACGGCCTTGCCGTTGTCCCAGGAATCGGCCACCGCGAGGTCCTCCAAGTTCGCCTCCAAGCGCTGGGCGATGGCGATCAGCACGTCGCTGCGCTCGGCCGGGGAGGTCTGCCCCCAGGGTCCGGCTGCAGCGTGTGCCGCATCGAGGGCGGCGTCGACGTCCTCGGCGGTGCCGCGCGCGACCTCGGTGAACACCTGACCGGTGACCGGGGTGATGTTCTCGAAGTAGCCACCCTTGATCGGGTCGACCCATTCACCCCCGATGTAGTGCCCGTAACGGCCCTTCACCGATACCGGCGACTCGGTGCTTCCTGGTGCTGCGTAGATGGTCATGAGGTCCTCCCAACGACGATGGTGGTTCGAATGGACCCCACCGTAGGCAGGGCAACGTTGCGAGCAGGTTGCATGCCTGCTCGCAGGTGGCGGCGGGCTCCGGGTGCGGGCGTACCCGGCAGTGGTACTGGGACCACGAGCCAGGTGCCGGCTGCGAAAGTAGCCCGGTGGGCCCATACTGGTCCCATGCCTCGCACGATGCGGTCCGAGGTGGCCGAATCCTGGCGGCGATCGGCGGCAGCCGGCGTCACAGTCGAAGCTGCCGAATCGCCGATCACACTGGCCGCCGACGACGTCGGTGAGTACCGCGAGGCCCACCCGCTGGCCCGGGTGTTCCCGCTGTTGGAGGACGTGCTCGGTGGAGCCGCGCGGGAGGTCGACGCCCTGCTGGCGCTATCCGATGAACAAGGGCAGATGCTGTGGGTCAGTGGCTCCACCCGGACCCTGAACCGAGCGGAATCAATCGGGTTCGTCGAGGGAGCGAACTGGGATGAGCGGCTCGCCGGCACCAATGCTCCCGTCACCGCTCTGGTGCTGGGGCGCCCCACGATCATCAACGGTGCTGAGCACTACCGGGAGTCGGTGCGCTCGTGGAACTGTGCGGCCGCACCGATCCACGACCCCCAGGACGGGCGGGTGCTGGGCATCCTGGATATCACCGGCGGCGCCGAAGTGGCGGTACCGCAGACGATGGCGATGGTGCGCACCGCTGCCCGCCTGGCCGAGCAGGAACTGGCCCGCCAGGCGCCCCTTCGCCCGCAGTGGTACGACGAGGGGCTCACCGGGCAACTGATGACCCTGGAGTGTCTGGGCCGGCGGGACGGACTTCTCTCGGCCGGCCGGCGTACCCGGTCGCTGAGCCTGCGGCACAGCGAGATCCTCACCGCCCTGGCCACGACACCGGCGGGCCTGACCGGGGAGGAACTGGCTGAGCTGGTCTACCCCCATCCGGTGACGGCCTCCACGCTGCGCGCCGAACTGAACCGGTTGCGGGCCCTGTTGGGCCAGGAGGTGCTGGGTTCGCGGCCCTACCGGCTGACCGCGCGGGTGGCCACCGACTGGCACTCGGTGCGGGCCGCCCTCGCCGGTGGTGATGTGCTGAGGGCGTTGCGCCGCTATGTCGGTCCGTTGTTACCCGCCTCCGAAGCCCCGGTGGTACGGGCGCTGCGTGAGGAGATGCACGCCGAGGTGCGCGCCGCGGTCCTGGGTGCCGGCCAACCCGATCTACTGGCGGCCTGGACCCGCACGGCATGGGGAGCGGAGGACTACGACGCCTGGACCGCCCAACGAGACCTGCTGCCGCCCAGTTCTCCGCTGACCTCGTTGGTGCGCTCGCAGATCGCCAGGCTGGACCGCGAGTTGGGCACCGGCTGAGGTGCTGCTCAGCGGTCCTGGTCCCACACCTCCGGCTCCTCGGCGTCCGCGCGCTCTTCGATGCTGTCCGGGGTGATCTCATCCTCGATGGTGCCCTCGTACAGCGGGCCGGGCGCGTCCGGCGGGGCGATCGCCTCGTCCAGGGGGTCGCGGCCACCATGATCCTGCAGCGTGTCTTCGGCCGGCAGCTGGTTGATCGTGCCGGTGGCAGCGAGATCCGGTTCGGCCTCGTCCTCGTCCGGGGTCGGTGCCGTCACGGGGGAGCCGGTCCGTTCCTCCTCCGGATAGTCCACCGCCGCAGCATCGCGATCCACCGCAGCCAACTCCTCGGCACTGGGCTCTTCGGGGGTGATTTCCTCGGGAAGGGGCGTGCTCTCACTCATCTGCCCAGCGTGGCACCCCACCGGGAAGGTCGCATCTGCACGCCGGGCACTCCCGACGTCCCCAGCGAACCTGGCGGCTGAACCCCGGCCCACACGGAGTGCACCCCGCGATTTTCGGTGCACCGACCGAGCCGGCATGCAACCGGTCAGTGCTGGTGTCGGCCAACGTGGTGGTCGTGGTCGCCACCGGCCCCCTCGTGGTCCTCACCGGGCAACTCGGTCACCGGATCCGTCCCCTCCTCCACCACCACGAACTGACCCATCATCCCCTCGTCCTCATGCCACAGCAGGTGGCAGTGGTACATGTACGGCACTTCCGCGTCTGCGTAGTCGGAGAAGCGCATGATCACCCGGGTCGGCACGTCCGGCGGGAGGTAGATAGTGTCCTTCCAGCCGCTCAGGTGCGCCGGTGGCGTCCGGCCGTCGACGGTGAGGACCTGGAACTGCACGTCGTGGACATGGAAATTGTGCGGGTCGCCGTGCACGTTGCGAAGTTCCCACACCTCGGTGGAGTCGACGGTGGCGGTGAAGTCCACGCGGTTCATGTCCATCGGCTGGCCGTTGATCTCGAAGGAGCGCAACTCGAATTCCCGGTGTTCATCCGCCTGGCTCGGGTCCAGCTGTGGCATTGGCACCAGTTCGGTGGGCAGAGGCGCCGACTCGGTGAGGGAGGCGGCCGCGCGAAGCTCCAGGACATCGAAGGTGTCCTGCCCGCCCGAGGCGCGGTCCTGCATCGCGGCCACCCCCAGGTCAGGGGGGTTGGAACGCAGCACCACGTTCTCCCCGGGACTCATCGTCACCACGACCTCCGCGCGCTCCCCGGGGGAGAGCATCACCTCCTCGAGAGCCACCGGCGCCTCGAGGAGGCCGCCGTCGGTGCCGATCAGCATCAGGTCCCGGCCGTCGTCAGCGGCAAAGGAGTAGGTACGGGCGGCCGAGGCGTTCAGTAGCCGCAGCCGGACGCGCTCGGTGGTGACATCCAGGTACGGTCCCAGCGTGCCGTTGACTAGGAGCTCATCGCCCAACGGCCCGGCCGGCCCGGAAGCGGAGGCGACTGTTACCCGGCCCTGGTCATCGAAGCTGCGGTCCTGGACGATGACCGGGATGTCATCGACGCCGTACTCGGCGGGGATGTCCAGCTCGGCGGATTCGTCGTCGTCGAGGATGAACAGTCCCGCCAGGCCGCGTCCCACGTGCAGTTCGGTGAGCCCGTGGGTGTGCGGGTGGTACCAGAGCGTCGCGGCGGGTTGGTCGATGAGCCAGGTCGGCGACCACGTCTGACCCGGTTCGATCTCCTGGTGCGGACCGCCGTCCATCGCTGCGGGTAGGTGCATGCCGTGCCAGTGCATCGTGGTGGTCTCGGTCAGGTCGTTGGTCACCTGCAGCAGGACCTCCTCACCGCGGTGTGCGCGCAGTGTGGGGCCCAGGTAGTCCTGGTTCACCCCCCACGTCCCCGTCTGCTGCCCACCGGGGAGGAACTGGGTGCGCCCCTCGCGGGCGGTGAGGTCGAAGACCCGCCGGCCGTCCTCATCCAGGTGGGACTCGGCCAGTGGCGGGATGGCCAGTTCCTGGTCGAAGTCCACTTCCCCGACGGTGTCCACCCGGGCCGGGCCGATTATCCCCAGCAGGGCGAGCACCGTGGCGGCGATGAGGCCGAGTACGACGCCGCCGCCGGTCCCGGCCACCAGCACCACGACGCGGCGGCGCCGGCGGCTGCGGCCCTGGGGCAGGTGGTCGGCCGTGGGCGGCTCGGCGGGCGCGATCGGTTCTCCGGTGGTCATTGCTCTATTCGACTGTGGGGCGCCCGTCCCGCGGTATCGGTGACCCCCCGGATTCGACCCTGGTCGGGGACCGGTAACGATCAGGGCCGGGCGCCCGGCGGCGGTGCAGCAGAGCGGCAATTGAGCCCAGCAGAGCGGCAATTGAGTTGGGTCCGGACCGCGCCGCCGGGCATGCTGGCGATATGGCTCACCTCGACCTTGCCGGTATCGACTACACCCTTCCTGACGGCCGGGGCCTGCTGTCCGGTGTCGATCTGCGGGTCGGCGCGGGGCAGCGGGTTGCGTTGATCGGCCCGAACGGTGCCGGCAAGACCACCCTGATCCGGATCGCCACCGGTGAACTGCGTCCCCACCATGGAGCGGTCACTACCACCGGTGAGATCGGGGTGATGCAACAGTGGGTGGGCCGCTTGGCCGAGAACCGCACGGTGCGGGACCTGCTGGCGGCCCACGCACCGGCTCGGCCGCGAGAGGTCGCCCAGCGTCTGGACCGGGCCGAGGAGCAGATGATGCTCCGTGATGATGAGGCCGCCCAGATGGCCTACGCCCAGGCCCTCGCGGACTGGGCCGATGTGGGTGGCTACCAGCTCGAGGCGCACTGGGATGAGATCTGCATCGATGTGCTGGCCCAATCCTGGGACAAAGCGCAATGGCGCTCGGTGGACACGCTCTCCGGTGGCGAGGCCAAGCGGTTGGTGCTCAGCGCGCTGCTGCGTTCCAGCGCCGAGATCCTGATCCTGGACGAACCCGATAACGCCCTGGACGTACCGGCCAAACGGTGGTTGGAGGACCAACTGCGTGCCACCGATCAGGCGGTGCTCTTCATCAGCCACGACCGTCAGATGCTCGCTGCGGCCGCCACCCACGTGGTGACCCTCGAACCCGGGGTGGCCGGGTCGAGCGCCTGGGTGCACGGCGGCGGCTTCGATGGCTACGCCCAGGCCCGGATCGATCGGATGACCCGGCTGGCCGAGTTGCGCCGGCGCTGGGATGAGGAGCACGCCCGATTGAAGGCCCTGGTGCTGATGTACAAGCAGAAAGCGTCCTACAACGCCGATATGGCCTCCCGGCTGCAGGCCGCCCGCACCCGCTTGGCGGCGTTCGAGACGGCCGGTCCGCCCCAGGAGGTCACTCGTGACCAGCACGTGCAGATGCGTCTGCGCGGTGGCCGCACCGCCAAGCGCGCCGTGGTCCTGGAGCGCCTCGCCCTGACCGGGTTGACCGAACCGGTGGACGCCGAGATCTGGTTCGGTGAGCGGGTGGCGGTGCTGGGCGCCAACGGCACCGGCAAATCCCACTTGCTGCGGCTGCTCGCGGCCGGCGGCACCGACCCGGAGGTGGATAACCAGCCGGTCACCGAGCAGCGTCCGGAGCCGGTGGCCCACACCGGTATCGCCCGGCTTGGGTCACGGGTGCGCCCGGGTTGGTTCGCCCAGCAGCGGGTGCCCCAGCATCTGATCGGTCGCACCCTGCTGGAGGTACTGCACCGCGGCGACGGTGCGCGCCGGGGGATGCCGCGAGAGGAAGCCGGCCGGGTGTTGGACCGCTACGAACTGGCGGCCAGCGCAGAGCAACAGGTCCAGACGCTTTCCGGGGGGCAGGTGGCCCGGTTCCAGATCCTGCTGCTGGAATTGTCCGGGGCCACGTTGCTGCTGCTCGATGAGCCCACCGACAACCTCGACCTGCATTCGGCCGAGGCTCTGGAGCGGGGTCTTGAGTCCTTCGAGGGGACCGTCCTCGCGGTCACTCACGACCGGTGGTTCACGCGCGGGTTCGACCGTTTCATCCAGGTCGGTGCCGATGGTGCGGTGGTCGAGACCGATGAGCCCCTCTGGGCAGACGACGGCGGGGCCCGGGTGCGGTGAGCGCGGGCGCCCCCTCTCCCGGCGACGGGGCGCCTTCTCCCGGCGAGGGCCGGCGCCTTCTCTCCCCGCGAGGGGGCACGACCTGGCGCGGTGGGGCACGGTAATTTGGGCCCTCCCGCGCGGATCGTGCCCTCTCGCCGAGGATTGCGGGCGCCTTCTCCCAGCGACGAGGCGCACCCTCTCTCCGCGACGGGGTGCCCTCTCGCCGAGGGTTGCCGGCGCGCTCTCCCCGCGAGGGGGCACGACCTGGCGCGGTGGGGCACGGTAATTTGGGCCCTCCCGCGCGGATCGTGCCCTCTCGCCGAGGGGTGCCGGCGCCGGCGAGCCGGGGCACCGGGCGAACGTGACCAACATCATCGCCATCCTGGTCATCAGGGTTCCGACCGGCTTTGACCGCGCGGCGTGGCGCGGAGTAAAGTGACCCCTTGGTGTGCGTCCGTGCTGCGGTCGGTGTCTCCCACTCATCGTCTTGGCATGCGATCGACGCAAACACCCAAAGGACCGCCGGTTCGGCGCCCCGGGCGCGCATGCCCCGCTCATGTCAGTGCCCGATGTGTCCCGGACCGCATGACCAGATCGCACCACTAGCACAGAAACGAAGGCTCAGACCGTGCGTACGTACACCCCCAAGGCCGGCCAGACCGAGCGTAACTGGTACGTCATCGACGCTGCCGACGTCGTCCTCGGACGCCTCGCCACCCACGCCGCCACGCTGCTGCGCGGTAAGCACAAGGCAACCTTTGCCCCGCACATCGACGGCGGTGACTTCGTCATCGTCATCAACGCGGAGAAGGTCGCCCTCACCGGCAACAAGCGGGACAAGAAGATGGCCCACCGCTACTCCGGTTACCCCGGTGGGTTGACGTCGACCAACTACGACGAGTTGCTCGAGCGGCACCCCGAGCGCGTCGTGGAGAAGGCGATCCGCGGGATGGTGCCCAAGACCAGCCTGGGACGCGCCCAGCTGCGCAAGCTGAAGGTCTACCGCGGTGCGACCCATCCGCACGGCGCACAGCGGCCCGAGACCTTCGAGATCACCCAGGTGGCGCAGTAACGCCGCCGGCGTCTGCGCTCAGACAGACCAAGGAGAACCTGTGAGCGACATCACAGCCGAGATCGACGGCCCCGAGGCCGAGGACCTGACCGAATACACCAGTGAGTCCGAGGCCCCCACCGGCCAGGGCACCTCGCGTACCGCCCCGGGAGCGGCACTGGGACGCCGCAAGGAAGCCGTAGTCCGCGCGCGCCTCGTGCCGGGCACCGGCACCTGGAAGATCAACGGGCGCAGCCTGGAGGAGTACTTCCCGAACAAGCTGCACCAGCAGTTGATCAATTCCCCGTTCACCGTCCTGGACCTCGTGGGGCGCTTCGACGTGATCGCACGCATCGACGGCGGTGGCCCGTCCGGTCAGGCCGGTGCGCTGCGCCTGGCGATCGCTCGGGCACTGAACGAGATCGACGCCGAGTCCAACCGGGCCACCCTGAAGAAGGCCGGTTACCTCACCCGCGACGACCGCTCCACCGAGCGGAAGAAGGCGGGCCTGAAGAAGGCTCGCAAGGCGCCGCAGTACTCCAAGCGTTGATCTGAAGGCGCCGTTCGGCGCCTCAGTCATGGCATGATCGGCCCCGGTGGGAACCAATCCCACTGGGGCCGATGCCGTGTGATCAGCGGTGCCGGTCGTGAATCGGTCAGTAAGGACGAATGATGGCTCGACTCTTTGGGACCGATGGGGTTCGCGGGCTCGCGAACCGGGAGGTGACCGCCGACCTGGCGCTGCGACTGGGCACCGCCGCTGCCCGGGTGCTCGTTGCCCGCGGTGACTTCTCCGACCGCCGGCCACAGGCCATCGTGGGCCGAGACCCGCGAATCTCCGGGCAGTTCCTGGCCGCCGCGACGATCGCCGGGCTGTCCAGTGCCGGAGTAGACGTGGAGGACCTGGGGGTCCTGCCCACACCTGCCGTGGCGCACCTGACCGGGGCCGACGGCGCGGACCTGGCGGTCATGATCTCCGCCTCGCACAACCCGATGGCCGACAACGGCATCAAGTTCTTCGCTCGCGGCGGACGCAAACTCGATGACGCCATCGAGGATGAGATCGAACGCCAACTCGACGTCGTGGCCGAGATGCCTATCGGGGCCGACGTCGGCCGCATCACCCTGGACCGCGGACTGGGCGGGAACCGGTACGTGCAGCACCTGCTGAGCACGATCGCCGGTGACCTGAGCGGGCTGCGGATCGCGATCGACTGCGCCAACGGTGCCGCCAGTGAGGTCGGGCCCGAGGTGTTGCGCGCCGCCGGCGCCGATGTGGTGGTCATCAACGCCTCCCCGGACGGTCGAAACATCAACGAGAAATGTGGCTCCACCCACCCCGAGCAGTTGCAGGCAGTCACCGTGGCCTCCGAGGCCGATCTAGGGGTGGCCCTCGACGGCGACGCCGACCGGTGCCTGGCCGTGGACCACACCGGCGCGCTGGTCGACGGCGACCAGATCATGGGCATCCTGGCCATCGCGATGAACGAGGCCGAGCAGCTGGCCCAGCGCACCCTGGTCGTGACGGTGATGAGCAACCTGGGCCTGCAACTGGCTATGGCCGAGGCAGGGATCACCACAGTGCAGACCAAGGTCGGGGACCGGTACGTGCTCGAGGGGATGACCGCAGGCGGGTTCAGCCTCGGGGGAGAACAGTCCGGGCACCTGATCATGGCCGAGCACTCCACCACCGGTGACGGGCTGCTCACCGCTCTGCACATCGGGGCCCGGGTAGCCGGTACCGGCCGGACCCTGACCGACCTGGCCGCCCAGATTCCCCGCCTTCCGCAGGTGCTGGTGAACGTGCCGGGGGTCGACAAGGCCCGGGTGGGGACCGACCCGGCGGTGGCCGAGGCGGTCGCCGCGGCAGAAGTCCGGCTCGGCGAGACCGGCCGGGTGTTGCTGCGCCCGTCCGGCACTGAACCGTTGGTGCGGGTGATGGTCGAAGCCCCGGAACAGGACCAGGCCGAGGCTGAGGCACACAGTCTGCGTGATGTGGTGCGCGATCGGCTGGCACTGTGAACCAGCCCTGCGGCGATAATGCCCAGCTGACTGGACCGCGAATCAGGGCCGGGTTTCAGGGTACTTACCCATGACATAGCCCGGGGGCTGCCATAGCCTGCTCAAGAGAAGTCATCCCCGACCCGCAAGGAGACCGACGTGGTCGAGCCGATCCTGGAGATCGCGTCCTCGCCCTGGGCACTGCTGGCACTGCTGGCATTCTGTGTGATCGATGGCTTCTTCCCCCCGGTGCCGAGTGAGTCGGTGGTCATCGCGATGGCCAGTTTCGCCATCCAGGGCCAGGGACACAGCCTGTGGTTGCTGATCCCGGTGGCCGCGGCCGGTGCCTTCTTCGGGGACCTGATCGCCTACCTGATCGGCAGCCGCATCAAGGTCCACCGCCTACGGCTGTTCCAGGGTCCGCGGGGATCTCGCACCCTGGCGTGGGCCGAGCGGGCGATCAACGAACGGGGCGGCACCTTCATCCTCGCCGCCCGATACGTCCCGATCGGCCGGGTCGCCGTCAACATGAGCGCCGGCGCCCTGGGGTTCGGGTTCCGGCGATTCGCCGGGTACGCCGCGATCGCCTCGGTGATGTGGTCGCTGTACTCAGTGGCGCTGGGCGCCGGGGCCGGAGCGTTGCTGCTGGGACGCCCGCTGCTGGGCGCCCTGATCGGGGTAGTGCTCGGTGTGGTGCTGGGCACCCTGATCGACTGGCTGATGCGCCGGTTCGGCAAAACCCCGGCTTCTGCCGGACCGCAGGCGGAGCAGGCGGAGCTGGAGCCGGCACCCTGAGCGCCAGTCGCGTCAGCCGGCTGGTTCGGCCTGTACCGCCAGACGTTCGAACCGGTACGGGTCCCGGCCGGTCCAGGACTCGGTATCGAAGACCCGTCCGGTGGGGTGCTGGGGCGTGTACGGCGACCATCCCGGGTCGGCGCCGGTAATGAAGCACACGAACGCCCAGTGCATCGCATCGGCCAACTGTGCGGGCGGGTGTTCTCCGGCCACCTGGGCCACCCGCTCGGCGTCGAGGTTGTCCCAGCTGAACGGCAGGTCCAGGCAATGGGTCGCCAGCCCGGTGATGGCCGAACGCCACCGGAAGTCATACACCCAGGTGCGCCCGAGGGCCTCCGGGCGGGCACCGGCGTTGTCGGGGCCCGCCGGCTCCGGACGCTCCCGGGCGGCGCCCAGACGCATCACCGGCAGCCGGAACAGTCGGTCAGTGATCGCTTGACCGAGCAATTGCACACCACTGCGGCCGGGGAACGCGGCCGGGTAGGCCCGAGCTCGTGCCCCGAGCATTCCGAATCCGGTCAACAATAATGGGCTGATCCGACGGGAGAGGGGCTGCTCGATCTGTTCGGCGGCCCGGTTGAACTCGTGGCTGGTGGC
>Ga0079225_10000077_pt1 | contig 48985 bp, 34 predicted proteins | sample Poulit2012_FD_76344 | JGI IMG/M metagenome (GOLD analysis project Ga0079225, IMG submission 76344) | Agricultural soil microbial communities from Georgia to study Nitrogen management - Poultry litter 2012 | ecosystem: Environmental > Terrestrial > Soil > Agricultural land | place: USA: Georgia... | reverse complement strand
GTTGGAGTTGGCGCTGTACTGCGACATCCTCATCGCCTCCGAGCAGGCCCGGTTCGCCGACACCCACGCCCGGGTGGGGATTCTGCCGACCTGGGGGCTCAGTGTGCGCCTGCCCCAGAAGGTGGGGGTGGGCCTGGCCCGCCGGATGAGCATGACCGGCGACTACCTGTCGGCCGCCGAGGCGCTGCGCGCCGGGCTGGTCACCGAGGTGGTCCCGCACGCCGAACTGCTGGCCAGCGCCCGCGGTGTCGCCGCCTCGATCGTCGGCAACAACCAGGCGGCGGTGCGCGCGCTGCTGGCCTCCTATCACCGCATCGACGAGGCCCAGACCGGGGCCGGGCTGTGGATCGAGGCCGCCTCGGCGCGGCGCTGGCTCGCCGGCACCAGCGGCACCGACGTGGCCGCCAGTCGGGATGCGGTGCTGGCCCGCGGACGCGAGCAGGTGCGCTGAACCCGCGGCGCTATCCGCGTGCGCCGACCACCGCCCAGCGCCCCGACAGCCCCCGGTAGCCGACGAACAGCAGCCGCAGCACCATGAACGCGGTCAGCCCCGACCAGGTCCCGGCCAGCCCCCAGCCGAACACCAGCGACATCCAGACCGCCGGCAGAAACCCGGTCACCGCGCTGACCACGGTGGCGGTGCGCATGAACGCCGCGTCCCCGGCGCCCAACAGCACCCCGTCGAGACCGAACACCAGTCCGGCGATCGGCAACTGGGCCACCAGAAACCACCACGGCACCCCGATCGTCGCCAGCACCGCCGGGTCGTCGGTGAACAGCGCGGGCAGGATCGGCGCGCCCGCCGCCAACAGCGCCGCCAGCGCGCCGGCCGCCATCCCCGAGTAGGCGGTGACCCGCACCCCCACCGTCCGGGCGTGGCGGGCGTCGCCGGCGCCCAACGCCGCGCCCACCAGCGCCTGGGCGGCGATCGCCAGCGAATCGAGCACCAAGGCCAGAAACGTCCAGAGCTGCAGCACCACCTGGTGGGCGGCCAGCGCGGCGGCGCCGAATCGGGCGGCCACCGCCGCGGCGGAGACGAAGCAGGCCTGAAACGCCAGGCTGCGCACCACCAGGTCGCGCCCGAGGATCAGCTGCGCCCGCAGCGCCGCGGCGTTTGGGCGCAGCGCCGCCCGCTCGCCGACCAGCGCGGCGAGGAACAGGGTGGCCGCCAGCCACTGCCCGGCCAGGTTGGCCACCGCCGAACCGGCCAGCCCCAGCCGCGGCATCCCCAGCAGGCCGTAGACCAGCAGCGGGCAGGCCAGCGCCGACAACGAGAACCCGGCGGCGACGAACCACAGCGGCCGCACGGTGTCCTGCACGCCGCGCAGCCAGCCGTTGCCGGCCAGCGACACCAGGATCGCGGGCACCCCGAAGATCGCGATCCGCAGCCATCCCAACGCCGCCGCGGCGATGTCGGGTTGGCCGGCCAGCGCCGACACCAGCGCCGGGGCGCCGAGGTGCACCGCGGCGACCAGAACCACGCCGATCAGCAGCGCCAGCCAGGTGGCCTGCACCCCCTCGGCCACCGCACCGGGGCGGTCTCCGGCGCCGAACCGGCGGGCGGCGCGCGCGGTGGTGCCGTAGGACAAGAACGTGGCCTGCGACCCCAAGACCGCCAGCACCAGGCCCCCGATGGCCAGCCCGGCCAGCGACAACGCCCCCAACCGTCCGACGATCGCGGTGTCGACCAGCAGGTACAGCGGTTCGGCGGCCAGCACCCCCAGCGCGGGCACGGCCAGTGCGGCGATCTCCCGGGCGGCCGGTGCCCGGGGCAGGTCGGTCATGGCCTCCGCCCGTTCAGCGCAGGGCCGCGCCGAGCGCCGCCACCACGGTGTCGGCCGGACCGGCCGCGGTGTAGCCGGCCGCCAGCCGGTGCCCGCCCCCGCCGAACCCGGCGGCCACCGTCGCCAGGTCCACCGCCGATTTCGCCCGCAGCGACACCGACCAGCGCTGCGGGGTGACCTCCTTGAACACCGCGGCCACCTCGGCCTCCGCGGTGGTGCGCACGATGTCGACGATGCTCTCGATCTCCTCGGCGCGCGCGGCCGCGCATTCGGCGTGCTCGACGACGACGTAGACCAGCCCGCGGCCCCCGGCCGCGTCCGGATCGCAGTGCGCCGAGGCCAGCACCCGCGACAGCATCGGCAGCCAGGCGAACGGATGGGTGTCCATCAGCACCCGGCTCACCGCCGCGTTGTCGACCCCGGTCTCCACCAGCCGCGCGGCCAGCCGATGGGCGCGGGCGCTGGCCCACCGAAACGACCCGGTGTCGGTGGCCAGCCCGGCGTAGAGGCAGTGGGCCACGCCGGTGTCGAGGGGTTGGCCCCACGCGTCGAGCAGGTCGGCGACGAGCATGGTCGTCGAGTCGGCGGTCGGGTCGACCAGGTTGGCGGTGCCGAACCGCTGGTTGGAGCGGTGGTGGTCGATGACCAGCACCTCGCGGCCCGCCTCGGCGAGGTCCCCGAGCCCACCGAGCCGGTTGACGCTGGGAATGTCGACGGTGACCACCAGGTCGACGTCGCGGCGCACCGCCTCGGCCGGCACCAGCAGCCGCCCACCGGGCAGCGAGCGCAGCGACTGCGGCAGCTCCGCCGGCGCGGCGAAGCTGACCTGCACGGTCTTGCCGCAGCGGTCCAGGACCGCGGCCAACCCCAGTCCGGCGCCGATGGTGTCGGCGTCGGGCTGCACATGACAGGCGACCGCGACGGTGTCGGCGGCGGCCACCAGTTCCGCGGCGCCGGCCGCGTCGACGTCACGACGGGTCGGTGCGCTCACCCGTGGCCGTCGAATCGCTCGCCCGGCCGCGCCGCGTCGGCGGCGCCGGGGTCGACCCCCGGATCCGCGTCGGGCTCGACGTCGGTGTCCGAGCCGGGTGCCGGTCGGTAGGGGTCGGCGTCGCCGGCGGGGGTGGCGCCCCGGCGCACCCGGGCCAGGTCGGCGTCGGCGGCGCGGGCGGCCGCGAGCAGCTCCTCCATCCGGTGCGCCGATTCGGGCACGGTGTCGCGGGCGAAGGCCAGGGTCGGGGTGAACCGCACCCCGGTCTCGGCACCGACCGTGGTGCGCAACAGCCCCTTGGCGCTCTCCAGCGCGGCGGCCACCCCGGCGTAGTCGGGCTCGTCGTCGAGCGTGCGCCCGAGCACCGTGTAGTACAGGGTGGCGTCGTGCAGGTCGGCGGTGACCTTGGCGTCGGTGATCGTCACGCCGACCAGCCGCGGATCCTTGATGTCCTGCTCGATCGTGGACGCCACGATGGTGGCGATCCGTTTGGCCAGCCGGCGTGCCCGGGCCGGATCCGCCACCGCTAGACCCGTTCCTTTTCGACCAGCTCGTAGGTCTCGATGACGTCGCCTTCCTTGATGTCGGAGTAGGTCAATGTCAGACCGCATTCGTAGCCGTCGCGGACCTCGGTGACGTCGTCCTTCTCCCGACGCAGCGAGGCCACCGTGAGGTTGCCGGCCACCACGACGTGGTCGCGCAGCAACCGTGCCTTGGCGTTGCGGCGCATGATCCCGGAGGTGACCAGGCACCCGGCGATGTTGCCGACCTTCGACGACCGGAACACGGCGCGGATCTCGGCGCGGCCGAGCTCCTTCTCCTCGTAGACCGGTTTGAGCATGCCCTTGAGCGCGCTCTCGATCTCGTCGATCGCCTGGTAGATCACCGAGTAGTAGCGGATGTCGACGCCTTCACGGTTGGCCAACTCGGTGGCTTTGCCCTCGGCGCGCACGTTGAACCCGATGATGATCGCGTCGGACGCCGAGGCGAGGTTGACGTTGGTCTCGGTGATCCCACCGACGCCGCGGTCGATGACCCGCAGCGACACCTCGTCGTCGATCTCGATCCCGAGCAGCGCCTCCTCGAGCGCCTCGACGGTACCGGCGTTGTCGCCCTTGAGGATCAGGTTCAGCTGGTTGGTCTCCTTGAGCGCCGAATCCAGATCCTCCAGCGAGATCCGCTTGCGGGAGCGGGCGGCCAACGCGTTGCGTTTGCGGGCGTTGCGTTTGTCGGCGATCTGCCGGGCGATGCGGTCCTCGTCGACCACCAGCAGGTTGTCGCCGGCTCCGGGCACCGAGGTGAAGCCGAGCACCTGCACCGGCCGCGACGGTGAGGCCTCCTCGACGTCGTCGCCGTGCTCGTCGACCATGCGCCGTACCCGCCCGTAGGCGTCGCCGGCGACCACCGAGTCGCCGACCCGCAGGGTGCCGCGCTGCACCAGCACGGTGGCCACCGGACCGCGACCGCGGTCCAGATGCGCCTCGATCGCCACCCCCTGGGCCTCCATGTCGGGGTTGGCCCGCAGGTCCAACGCGGCGTCGGCGGTGAGCAGCACCGCCTCCTCGAGCGCCTCGATGTTGGTGCCCTGCTTGGCGGAGATGTCAACGAACAGGGTGTCGCCGCCGAACTCCTCGGGCACCAGCCCGTACTCGGTGAGCTGACCGCGGATCTTCGACGGATCCGCGCCCTCCTTGTCGATCTTGTTGACCGCCACCACGATCGGCACCTCGGCGGCCTGCGCGTGGTTGATCGCCTCCACCGTCTGCGGCATGACACCGTCGTCGGCGGCGACCACCAGGATCGCGATGTCGGTGGCTTTGGCACCGCGGGCACGCATGGCGGTGAACGCCTCGTGACCGGGGGTGTCGATGAACGTGATCAACCGCTCGGCGCCGTCGAAGTCCACCGACACCTGGTAGGCACCGATGTGCTGGGTGATCCCGCCGGCCTCGGCCTCCCCGACGTTGGCCTTGCGGATGCTGTCGAGCAGTCGGGTCTTCCCGTGGTCGACGTGACCCATGACGGTCACCACCGGCGGCCGGACCTGCAGGTCCTCCTCGGTGCCCTCGTCCTCGCCGTAGGTCAGGTCGAACGACTCGAGCAGTTCGCGGTCCTCGTCCTCCGGCGAGACGACCTGCACCTTGTAGTTCATCTCGCCGCCCAGCAGCTCGAGGATGTCGTCGCCGACCGATTGGGTGGCGGTCACCATCTCCCCGAGGTTGAACAGCGCCTGCACCAGCGCGGCCGGGTTGGCGTCGATCTTGTCGGCGAAGTCCGAAAGCGACGCGCCGCGGGCCAGCCGGACGGTCTCACCGTTGCCGTGCGGCAACCGCACACCGCCCACACTGGGCGCCTGCATCGAGTCGTATTCCTGACGCTTCTGCCGCTTGGACTTGCGGCCGCGCCGCGGCGCACCACCGGGACGACCGAACGCACCGGCGGTGCCGCCGCGCTGGCCGGGCCTGCCCCGGCCGCGGAAGCCGCCACCGGGCGGCGGGCCGCCGCGGAAACCGCCGCCACCGGCACCGGGCGGACGACCGCCCCCGCCGGGCCCGCGCCCGCCGGGGCCCGGGCGTGGGCCGCCGGGGCGCGCCGGGCGCCCCGGGGGCATCGCGCTGGGCCGCGGCGGCATGTTGCTCGGCGACGCCGCACCGGGGCGCGGGGCGCCGGGACGCGGCGGCTGCGGTCGCGGCATCGGCCGCTCGACCGGTTGGGCCGAGGAGAACGGGTTGTTGCCGACGCGGGGCCGCCCGCCGGCGCGCGGCGCCGGGCGCGGGCCCGGGGCCGGCTTGGGGGCGTTTGAGGCCGCCGGCGGGGGTGCGGCCGCCGGCGGCGGCGTGGCCGCCGGGGGCGGGCCCGGTTTCACCGACGCGGGGGTGGGCCCGGCCGCGGCCGGGGGCGCCGCCGGGGCGGGGCCCTCGGCGGGCTTGGCGGGCGCCGCCGGCTCCGAGGCCGCGGTGTCGCCGGGTTTCGGGGCGGCGGCCGACTTGGTCGACTTGGCGGGCGCCTTGCCGTCGCCGGCGCCGTCCTTGCCGGCGTCCGGTTTCGGACCGCCGAAGGACTCCAGCAGCCGCCGGGCGACCGGCGCCTCCACCGTCGAGGACGCGGATTTGACGAATTCGCCCTGTTCGCTCAGCCGGGCGAGCACTTGCTTGCTGGTGACACCGAGTTCTTTGGCCAACTGGTGTACGCGGGCCTTTGCCACTACTTCTCCTGTCCATGAGGCGACAGCGGTGGTGGGCCGCGCCTCGGTTAGCTATGACACATGGTCATCGGGTCTTCACGGTGTGCTCATGTTCTTCATTGCCTGTTCTGTAGTCAGGGGCTCCGGGGAGCTGGACGCCTCGGCGACACCGAGGTGTTCAGCCACCGGGGCTGTGTCCGGCGAACCGGTGATCCGCAGTGCCCTGCCGAAAGCTCGCCGTCGCACCGCTGCGTGCAGACACTCCCGGGTGGGGTGCAGCCACGCACCCCGCCCCGGTACGTTACCCGCTGCATCGACGGTCACGGCATAGTTGCCGTTCCCGCGCGACACCGCGACTGTCCGAAGCAGTTCGGCGGCCAACTCTCGTCTCCGGCATCCGACACACGTGCGCACCGGCCCGCGGGGGCTGCGATGCGGTTGTGTCTCGAAGGTCGGAGTCTCGCGCTGGATCACGGGTCAGTCTACCTTCACCGCCGGGGTGCTTCGCACCAGCCCGCGACCGTTCAGTGCTCGCCGACCTGCTCGGCCGGTGCGACGTCGGCGCTCGGCGCGATCTCGCCGGGCGCGGACTCGCCGGTGTCGCTGCGGATATCGATCCGCCAGCCGGTGAGCCGGGCCGCCAATCGGGCGTTTTGGCCTTCTTTACCGATCGCCAACGAGAGCTGGAAGTCCGGGACCACCACGCGCGCGGCCCGCGCGGCGAGGTCGATGACGGTGACCGACACCACTTTCGCCGGGGAGAGCGCGTTGGCCACGAACCGCGCCGGATCCGGGTCGTAGTCGATGATGTCGATCTTCTCCCCCGACAGCTCGCTCATCACGTTGCGCACCCGCTGCCCCATCGGCCCGATGCAGGCCCCCTTGGCGTTGAGGCCGGCGATCTGGGAGGCCACCGCGATCTTGGAGCGGTGTCCGGCCTCGCGGGCCACCGCGACGATGTCGACCGAACCGTCGGCGATCTCGGGAACCTCCAGCGCGAACAGTTTGCGCACCAGGTTGGGGTGGGTCCGCGACAGGGTGACCAACGGTTCCCGCGGCCCCCGGGTCACGCCCACCACGTAGCAGCGCACCCGGTCGCCGTGCTCGTAGGTCTCCCCGGGCACCTGCTCTGCGACCGGGATCACCCCTTCGGAGCCGGTGGTTTCGCTGCCGATGCGCACCACCACCAGGCCGCGGGCGTTCTGCCGGGTGTCACGCTGGATCACCCCGGCCACGATGTCGCCCTCCCGGGCGGAGAACTCCCCGTAGGTGCGCTCGTTCTCCGCGTCCCGCAGTCGCTGCAGGATCACCTGACGCGCGGTGGTCGCCGCGATCCGGCCGAACCCCTCCGGGGTGTCGTCCCATTCGCTGATGAGGTTGCCGTCGGCGTCGGTCTCCCGGGCGATCACCTGCACCGCCCCGGTTTTGCGGTCGATGTCGATGCGGGCGTCGGGCTGGTGGCCGTCGGTGTGCCGGTAGGCGGTCAACAGCGCCGATTTGATGGTCTCGACCACCACCTCCGCCGAGATGCCCTTCTCGGCCTCGATCGCGTGCAGCGTGGCCATGTCGATGTTCACGCCCCGGCCTCCTCGGTGTCGACGTTCCCGGCGGGGCCGCTGACACCCGCCAGCTCCAACTCGCGGCGGGTCGGCGCGGCGAACTCGATCTGCACGATCGCCTGCGCGACCTGCGCCAGCGGGATCTGCCGCACCGACCAGCCGGCCTGACCGGCCTTGACCACCAGGTCGAATCCGTCGGCGCGGCTCGCTCCGACCCGGCCGGTCAGCACCGTGCGGTCGGTCAGGGTCACCTCGACTTTGCGGCCGCGGGCACGGCGGAAATGTTTCGCCACCGTCAACGGCCGGTCCACCCCCGGCGAGCTGACCTCCAGGCGGTAGGCGCCGGCGGCGGTGGTGACCTCGTCGAGCAGGGCGGAGGCCGAGCGCGACAGCGCCGCCGCGGTGTCGAGATCCAAGGCGCTGTCCCCGTCGGCGATCACGGTGATGCGGGGCGGCCGGGCGCGCGCGTCGATGACGACGTCGTCGATCTCATACCCGGCCCGCGTGAACTCCGCATCGAGTAGCTCGATCACCTGCGTCTGAGAAGGTAGGCCGGTGGCCACGGCGAGCTCCTCATCTTGAGTTGTCCGGTCGTTCGGGCGCGAGCCGATCCGAGGGTTCGGCATGCGCGCCAGCCACCTACGATACGCCAGAATCCCGCACCGCGGTCACGAACAGGGCGACGCCGGGGCCCGGGTGCGGCCACGGTCACCCCCGCGCAGTGGCAGGATGACCGCTGTGTTGGACTCCCCGCTTCCGGTCAGCCGCCGCCGGGTGCTCATCGCCGCCGCGACGCTCGCCGCGGTCGGGGCGTCGGGCTCGGGGTGTGCCCCGCCCGCCCCGCCCGAACCCGATGTGCTGATCGCCCAGCGGGATCTGGCCCGCGGCGACGCCGCGTTGGCCACCGCGGCGGCCGCCGCGACCACCGGGCCGACCGCGGCGGCCCTGACCGTGGTCGCCGAGCACCGGCAGGCACACGCCGCAGCGCTGGCCACCGAGATCGACCGGCTGGCCACCGGCGCCACACCGAGCACCGCCGCCACCACCGCGACCGAGGCCACCCCGGGGGCGGCCTCGGTCGATGCTGTCGTGGCCGCGCTGGGCACCGCCGCGCAGCGCGCCGGGCAGCTGGCCACCACGGTGTCGGGGTACCGGGCCGGGCTCCTGGGGTCGATCGCGGCCTGCTGCACGGTGGATCAGACGGTGACCCTCGGCGGCGAGGAGTCGCCCCGATGAGCCCCGTCGACCAGGCGTTGAGCGCGGCGCTCGACGTCGAGCACGGCGTCATCTACGGCTACGGCTTGGTGTCGGCGCACTCCCCGTTCGACGTCAACGACCTGGTGGCCGCCGCGATGCGCGAACACCGCGACCGCCGCGACGAACTCACCGACATGCTGCTGGGCCGCGGGGTCGACGCCCCGCCCGCCGCACCCGGCTATGAGCTGCCGATCACGCTGCGCACCCCGACCGACGCCGCACAGCTGGCGGTGCGCATGGAGCGTGACGCCGCGGTGGCCTGGCGGGCGGTGCTCGAGCAGGCCGACACCGACGGCGATCGCGAGTTCGCTCTCAGGGCGCTGAGCGCCTGCGCGGTCACCGCCGCCCGGTGGAACGCGGTGGCGGGTGTCAGCCCGGTCAGCGAGGCGTTTCCCGGCGGCAGCGAGTAGCGATCGCCGCGGCCAGATCGGCCCCGACGGCCACCTCGGTGGTCTGCCCGCTGAAGCGGTCACGCAACTCGACGACCCCGTCGGCCCAGCCGCGCCCGACGACCACGATCTGCGGCATCCCGAGCAGTTCGGCGTCTTTGAACTTCACCCCGGGTGAGGCGCCGCGGTCGTCGAGCAGCACCTGCACCCCGAGCCGGTCCAGGTCGGCGGCCAGGGTCTCCGCACCGGCCCGGGCGGCCTCGTCCTTGTTGGCGATCACCAGGTGCACGTCGAACGGCGCCACCGACGCCGGCCAGCGCAGCCCCAGCCGGTCATGGTGCTGTTCGGCGATCACCGCCACCAGCCGCGACACCCCGATGCCGTAGGAGCCCATCGTCAGCCGCACCGGCTTGCCGTCCTCGCCGAGCACGTCGGCGCCGAACGCGTCGGTGTATTTGCGGCCCAGCTGGAAGATGTGCCCGATCTCGATGCCGCGCGCACTCACCAGCGTGCCCGCGCCGTCGGGGGACGGATCCCCGTCGCGCACCGCGGCGGCCTCGATGGTGCCGTCGGCGGTGAAGTCCCGGCCGGCCACCAGATCGACCACGTGGCGACCGGGCTGGTCCGCACCGGCGATCCAACGGGTGCCGTCGACCACCCGCGGATCGACCAGGTAGCGCACTGCGTTGTCGCGCAGCGACTTCGGACCGATATACCCCTTCACCAGGAACGGGTGCGCGGCGAAATCGGCGTCGTCGAGCAGGGCGTACTCGGCGGGTTCCAGCGCCGCGCCGAGGCGCTTGTCGTCGATCTCCCGGTCGCCGGGCACCCCGATGCCCAGCAGCTCCCAGTCGGCGCCGGGGTGGCGCACCTTGACCATCACGGTCTTCAGGGTGTCCTGCGCGCCGACACGGCGCCCCAGGGTGGCGTTGGCCCAGTCGACCAGGGTGGCGATGGTCGGGGTGTCGCCGGTGTCATAGACGGTGGCGGCCGGCAGGTCGGCGAGGCCCTGCGGCGGCACCGGGGCCGGCCGGGCGGTGACGACCGCTTCGACGTTGGCGGCGTAGTCGGACTGCGGGCACCGCACGAAGGTGTCCTCACCGACCTCGCTTTCGGCGAGGAACTCCTCGGAGGCCGATCCGCCCATGGCCCCCGACAGCGCCGCGACGATCACGTAGCGGACCGCCAGGCGGTCGAAGATGCGCTGGTAGGCATCCCGGTGGGCGGTGTAGGCGGCGGCGAGCCCGGTGTCGTCGACGTCGAAGGAGTAGGAGTCCTTCATCACGAACTCGCGACCGCGCAGGATCCCGGCGCGCGGACGCGCCTCGTCGCGGTATTTGGTCTGGATCTGATACAGCAGGACCGGGAAGTCCTTGTAGGAGCCGTACTCCCCCTTGACCGTGAGCGTGAACAGCTCCTCATGGGTGGGCCCCAACAGATAGTCGTTGTCGCGACGGTCCCGCAGCCGGAACATCGTCTCGCCGTACTCGCTCCACCGGTTGGTGGTCTCGTAGGGCCCGCGCGGCAGCAGCGCCGGCAGCAGGATCTCCTGCCCGCCGATGGCGTCCATCTCCTCGCGGATCACCTGTTCGATGCGGCGCAGCACCCGCAGGCCCAGCGGCAGCCAGCTGTAGAGCCCCGGCGCCACCGGGCGGATGTAGCCGGCCCGGATCAGCAGCTTGTGGCTGGGGACCTCGGCGTCCGCGGGGTCGTCACGCAGGGTGCGCAGGAACAGGTGGGACATCCGGGTGATCACAGCCGGAGAGCCTAATGGGAGCCGATCACCCCGCCGGTGACCGGGATCGCGCACTGTGGACCACCGGGTCGCTCATCGAGCCGCACGTTTCGGTGCGTCGTGGGCACGCAGACGCACCGAAACGTGCGGCTCAGTGCGCCCGCGCCCTCGGGGGCCGGCTCGACGCGCCTCCGGCGGGCGGCCTACAGGTCGCCGGCGTCGAAGGCGTCCTTGACTTCCTGGGCGTGGGCGACCTGTCGGGAGGTGTAGCCGATCAGCAGCGCCGCCCCGCCGACGAGCACCGCGACCGCCGCCACCCACAGCAGCCCGTAGGTGTAGCCCTGATCCAGCGCGTTCAGCTGGGCGGGGTTCATGTCCTTGACCGGCCCGGTGATGCCACCGAGGTAGAGGGTGCGGGAGGTGATGACCGCCTGGATGACCGCGAGCACCAGCGGCCCGCCCAGGTTCTGCAGCATCAGCGCGATCGCCGAGACCGGCCCGATCTGGTCGAAGCCCACCCCGGCGATCGCGGAGAGGGTCAGCGGCACGACGATGGTGCCGATGCCGATGCCGCCGACGGTGATCGGCACCACCAGGTCGGGGAAGTAGGGAATGCCGGCGTGCAGGGTGGAGCCGTACAGCATGGCGCCGAGCACCAGGATGCCGCCGACGATCACCAGAACCCGGGGCGCGAAGAACCGCACCAGCTGCGACGAGGCGCCCAGCCCGATGCCCATGCCGATGACGAACGGGATGAAGCCGATCCCGGCACGCAGCGCCGAATAGCCCAGGATGTCCTGCACGTACAGGCCGATCAGCACGGTCAGCGTGAACAGCACCCCGCCGGCCAGGAAGATCGCCAGGAAGGTCGCCAGCCTGTTGCGGTCGTAGAACAGCTCGAACGGCACCACCGGGTTCTCGGCGCGGCGTTCGGCGAGGATGAACGCCAGCCCGCAGGCGGCGGCCGCCGCACCGGAGGCCAGCGTGATCGGCGAGAGCCACCCGCTGGCCGGCCCCTGGGTGAACGCGAACACCGCGGCGGTGCAGCCCATGGTGGCCAGCAGCGCGCCGCTGGCGTCGAGTTTCATCCGTTCGCGCACGGTCTCCCGCAGCGCCTTGCGGGCCAGGTAGATCATCAGCAGCCCGATCGGCACGTTGACCAGAAACGCCAGCCGCCACGACACCTCGGTCAACGCCCCGCCAACCACCAGGCCCATCACCGACCCGATCGCGGTCATCGCGCCGAACACCGCGGTCGCGCTGTTGCGCGCCGGCCCCTTGGCGAAGGTGGTGGCGATCAACGCCAACCCGGTCGGCGAGGCGATCGCCGAACCGACCCCCTGCAGCAGCCGGGCGATCACCAGCGTGGGCGCGTCCCAGGCCACCCCGCACAGCACCGAGGCGATCGTGAACAGCGACACCCCGACGATGAAGGTGCGTTTGCGTCCGATGGTGTCGCCCAGGCGCCCACCGAGGAGCATCAACCCCCCGAAGGTGAGCACGTAGGCGGTGATCACCCAGCTGCGGCCGGCGTCCGAGAGGCCGAGGTCGTCTTGGATCCGCGGCAGCGCGACGATCGCGACGGTGCTGTCCATGGTGGCCATCAACTGCATCCCGCCGATGGCGATGACCGCGGCGACAAACCGGTAGGAAGGCAGCCACGCCGGGTAGAACCTGCTCAGATCATTCACTGAAGTTACCCGCTCTGCATCTTTGAGAGCCGTCATAGCGGGCTACCCTACAGTAATATTAAGAAGAGTTTAAGCGCCCAAGCTGGCGACCGGGCCGATCACGATGATCGCGGGAGGCCGAATGCCCTCGGCGCGGATCTTCTCCGGCGCGTCGGCCAGTGATGCCCGTAACAGATACTGCGCGGCGGTGGTGCCGTGCTGCACCACCAGCACCGGTGTCTGCGCAGGTCGGCCGCCTTGGAGCAGGACGTCGCAGAACTGTTCGATGCGCTCGACGGCCATCAGCAACACGATCGTGCCGCCCATGGCGGCCAATGCGTCCCAATTCACTAACGATTCGGGGTGCCCGGGCGCGACGTGGCCGCTGACGACGACGAACTCGTGGTTGAGCCCCCGATGGGTCACCGGCACCCCGGCCAGCGCCGGCACGGCGATGGCGCTGGTCACCCCGGGCACGACGGTGACCGGAACCCCCGCCGCGGTGCAGGCCTGCACCTCTTCGTAACCCCGGGCGAACACGAACGGGTCCCCGCCCTTGAGCCGGACCACGAACCGGCCGGCGCGGGCGTGTTCGATGAGCAGCGCGTTGATGGCCTCCTGCGCCATCGCCCGCCCGTAGGGGATCTTGGCGGCGTCGATGACCTCGACGTGCGGCGGGAGCTCGCCGAGCAGTTGCGGCGGGGCGAGCCGGTCGGCGATCACCACGTCGGCCTGGGCGAGCAACCGGCGTCCCCGCACCGTGATCAGCTCCGGGTCGCCGGGCCCGGCGCCGACCAGCGCCACCCCGCCGGGCACCGCGTCGGCGCTGGGGGCGCTGACCGCCCCGGTCTGCAGGGCCTCGGCGATCGCCGAGCGGATCGTCGCCGACCGGCGGTGCTGACCGCCGGCGAGCACCCCGACGGTCAGCCCGGCGTGGTCGAGGGTGGCCGGGGTGACCGCGCTGCCCTCCACCGCGATGTCGGCGCGGACGCAGAAGATGCGGCGACGGTCGGCCTCGGCGACGACCGCGGCGTTGACCTGCGGGTCGCTGGTGGCGGCCAGCACGTACCAGGCCCCGTCGAGGTCGCCGTCGCGGTAATTGCGCAGCACCAGGGTGATGCCGGGCATGGCCTCCACCGCCGGGGTGGCGCTGCGGGTGACGACGTGGACGTCGGCGCCGCTGCCGACCAGCAGCCCGAGCCGGCGTTGGGCGACGCTGCCGCCGCCGACCACGACGACCTTGCGTCCGGTCAGCCGCAGCCCGACGAGGTAGGGGTTCTGGCTCACCTGCTCAACCTATCGGCGTGGGCAACGAAGCGCGCCACCGCCTGCGGGTGTGCCGCCGGGTGGGTGTGCAGGTAGGCCGCGTGCAGACGCTCGCCGGCCGCCCCGTCGTGCACCACCGCCCCGCCCCCATCGCGATACATCCACGCGGGATTCGGCGTGTCGGCGAAAGTGATTGTGGTGCGGTGGAACTCGTGACCGACCACCCGTTCACCTGCGTGGTGGGACACCGAATCGGTGGCCGCGACCGCCTCTCGATAACCGAGCGTGAGGGTGTCGGTGAACCGCGCGGAGGCGTTGAGCACCCCGCACATCGGGGCGCCGTCGAGGTCGGCGGCCAGATACGTCAGCCCGGCGCACTCGGCGTGCACCGGCGCGCGGGCGGCCAGCGCCGCGACCTGGCGGCGCAGCACGGTGTTCGCGGTCAGCCCCGCGGCGTGCTCCTCGGGGAACCCGCCGGGCACCACCAGCGCCGCCGCACCCGGCGGCAGCGGGTCGACGAGCGGATCGAAGGTCGCGATGTCAGCACCCGCCGCGGCGAGCAGTTCGCGGTGTTCGGGGTAGCCGAAGCTGAACGCCGTCCCGGCGGCCAGTGCCACGGTGACCGGACGCGCGACCGGTGTGCCGATCACCGCCGCCGGGTCCCACGCCGGCGCACCGACCCGGAGGGCGGCGCGCGCCGCCAGGCCCGCCACGTCGACGTGGTGGCACACCAGGTCGGTCATCGCGGCGACCGCCGCGTCGGCGGCGCGACCGTGTTCGGCGGCGGTGATCAGCCCGAGGTGCCGCGAGGGCACCCGCAGTTGCGTCGCCCGCGGGATCGCCCCCCACACCGGCACCCCGGCCTGCTCGCAGGCGGCCCGCAGCACCTGTTCATGGCGCGCCGAGCCGACCCGGTTGAGGATCACCCCGGCCAGCCGGGTGGCGGGGTCGAAGGTGGTGAAGCCGTGCAACAGGGCCGCCAGACTCTGGCTCTGCCCGCGGGCGTCGACGACGAGCACCACCGGGGCGCCGAGCAGCCCGGCCACCTGCGCGGTCGATCCCGCCGCCGGGCCGGGACGTCCCGGCTCGATGCGGCCGTCGAAGAGCCCCATCACCCCTTCGACGACGGCGAGATCGGCTCCGGCGGCGCCGTGGCGGTACAGCGGCCCGATCATCTCCTCGCCGACCAGCACGGGATCCAGGTTGCGGCCGGGCCGCCCCCCGGCCAGACGGTGGTAGCCGGGGTCGATGAAATCCGGGCCCACCTTGAACGGGGCGACACGGTGCCCGGAGCGCCGCAGGGCCCCGATCAGGCCGGTGGCGACCGTGGTCTTTCCGCACCCGGAGGCGGGCGCGGCGACCACCAGTGCCGGTGGCGCGGTCACCGGGAGCTCACCACTCGATACCCTTCTGGCCCTTGCGGCCGGCGTCCATGGGGTGTTTGACCTTGGTCATCTCGGTGACCAGGTCGGCGGCGTCCATCAACGGCTGCGGGGCGCGCCGGCCGGTGATCACCACGTGCTGTTTGCCGGGCCGGGCGGTGAGCACCTCGACGACCTCGGCCACCTCGACCCAGCCCCAGCCGAGCGGATAGGTGAATTCGTCGAGGACGTAGAAGTCGTGCTGCTGGGCGGCGAGCCGGCGGGCCACCTCGGCCCAGCCGTCGGCGGCGGCCGCGGCATGGTCGGCCTCGGTGCCGGGTTTGCGCGACCACGACCAGCCCGATCCCATCTTGTGCCACTCCACCGGCGCCCCGACCCCGTGCTCGTCGTGCAGGGCGGCGAGGCGGTGGAACACCGCCTCCTCGCCGACCTTCCATTTGGCGCTCTTGACGAACTGGAACACCGCGACGCGAAGCCCGGCGTTCCAGGCCCGTAGCGCCATCCCGAACGCGGCGGTCGACTTACCCTTGCCGTCGCCGGTGTGCACCGCGAACAGCGGGGCGTTGCGGCGGGCCTTGGTGCTCAGCCCGTCGTCGGGGACCTGCAGTGGCTGGCCCTGCGGCATGACATTCCTCTCCGGTCAGGCGGCGCTGCGCACGGCGCTGCTCAGGTGGTCGGCGCGCAGCTGGTCCAGGCGGATCATCGGCGCCCCGAGTTGGTTCGCCAGCTGCTGGGCCAACCCGAGACGCACATAGGCCGTCTCGCAGTCCACCACCACCGCGGCCGCGCCCTCGGCGACCAGGCGCGCGGCGGCGGTTCTGGTGCGCCCCAACGGGTCCGCACCACCGGTGGCGCGTCCGTCGGTGAGCACGACCACCAGAGGACGGCGGTCGGGTTCGCGCACCCGCGAACGCGCAACCAGATCGCGGGCGCTCAGCAGTCCTTCGGCCAGCGGGGTTTTGCCGCCGGTGTCGAACCGGGTGAGCCGGCGGCTGGCGATATGCGCCGAGGAGGTCGGCGGCAACAGCAACTGGGCCTGCCGGCCCCGGAAGGTGATCACCGCGACCTTGTCGCGCCGCTGGTAGGCGTCTCGCAGCAGCGACAGCGCCGCGCCGTTCACCGCGGCCATCCGGTCGCGGGCCGCCATCGACCCGGACGCGTCGACCAAGAAGATCACCAGGTTGCCTTCGCGGCCCTCGCGGGCGGCGCGGCGCACGTCGGTGGCGGCCAGGCGCAGCCGGCCCGGGCCGGTGGCGTGATCGGCGGCGGCCAGGACCGTGGCGAACAGATGCAGGCCGTGCCCGGTGCCGTCGGGGGCGGCGCCGACGGTCAGACCGGTGCTGTTGCGGGCCCGGGAGCGTCGCCCGGGCACTCCCTCGCCGACCCCGGGCACCCGCAGCGCACGGGTGCGAAACGGCTCCGACGGCGCCGAGGCGGGCCGCGGTGGTGTCACGGGTTTCTCCGGCTGCTCACCTTGCCCCGGTGTCGGATCGGTGCCGGAATCCTCAGCCTGCCCGCCGCCGGGCGGGTCCGGATCGGGTTCGGGGTCGTCGCCTTCGGCGTCGGCGGCGGCCTGGTCGAGGGCGTCGTCGAGCGTCTCGGGGTCGATACCCGGGTCGTCGAACGGGTCGCGGCGACGTCGGTGGGGCAACGCCAGTTCGGCGGCGACCCGGATGTCGTCTTCGGTGACGGCTTCGCCGCCGCGCCAGGCGGCGTGGGCCACCGCCGTGCGGGCCACCACCAGGTCGGCGCGCATCCCGTCGACGTCGAAGGCCGCGCAGAGCGCGGCGATGCGGCGCAGCTCGGTGTCGGGCAGCTTCACCGCGTCGACGCGCCCCCGCGCGGCGGCGATGCGTCGCGCCAGCTCCACGTCGTCGGCGGCGTAGCGTGCGGCGAACGCGGCGGGGTCGGCTTCATAAGCCATCCGCTGGCGCACCACCTCGGTGCGCACCTCCACATCGCGGGAGGCCTGCACGTCGACGGTGAGCCCGAACCGGTCCAGGAGTTGCGGACGCAGCTCACCCTCCTCGGGGTTCATCGTGCCGATGAGCACGAAGCGGGCCTCGTGGGAGTGGGAGATGCCGTCCCGTTCGACGTGGACTCGCCCCATCGCGGCGGCGTCGAGCAGCACATCGACGAGGTGGTCGTGCAGCAGGTTGACCTCGTCGACGTAGAGCACCCCGCCGTGGGCGCGGGCCAGCAGGCCCGGCTGGAAGGCGTGTTCACCGTCGGTGAGCACCTTCTGCAGATCCAGCGACCCGACCACCCGGTCCTCAGTGGCCCCGATCGGCAGCTCCACCAGCCGCGCGGCCGCGCCCGCGGTGCCGGGCAGCGCGGCCAGCAGGGCGGCCAGCCCGCGCACCGCGGTCGATTTGGCGGTGCCCTTCTCGCCGCGGATCAGCACACCGCCGATCTCGGGGCGCACCGCGCACAGGATCAGCGCCAACCGGAGTTGGTCGTGACCGACGATCGCGGAGAACGGATACGGCTGCGGGCCCACCTGGGCGCCGGGGGTACCGGCGGTCACACTCACTTGCTATCGGCCTGCAGTCCCAGCACCTTGGTGCCCCACGACCACACCTCGTCGAAGAGCTTCGGCTCCTCGGAGAGCTGGACGCCCAGCGACGGCACCATCTCCTTGAGGGTCGGCAGCCACGACTGGTAACGGCCGGGGAAGCAGCGCTGCAGCACGTCGATCATCGCCGGCACCGCGGTCGAGGCCCCCGGGGAGGCGCCGAGCAGCCCGGCGATGCTGCCGTCGTCGTCGGCGAGCACGGTGGTCCCGAACTCCAGGACACCCTTGATCCCGTCGGGGCGGATCACCTGCACCCGCTGGCCGGCCTCGATGGTCTCCCAGTCCGAGTCGCGGGCGGTCGGGGCGAACTCGCGCAGCGCCTCCACCCGGTCGGCGTCGTTGAGCAGCAGCTGCCCGACGAGGTAGTTGACCAGGCTGAGCTCGCTGACCCCGATGCTGGCCATCTGGATCAGGTTGTTCGGCTTCACCGATTTGGGCAGGTCACTGAAGTGGCCCTGCTTCAGAAACTTCGGCGTCCAGCCGGCGAACGGGCCGAACAGCAGGAATTCCTTGCCGGCGATCACCCGGGTGTCCAGGTGCGGCGCCGACATCGGCGGGGCCCCCAGCGGGGGGAAGCCGTAGACCTTCGCCTGGTGGGCGGCGGCCAGCTCCGGGTTGCCGGTGCGCAGGAACTTGCCGCCGACCGGGAACCCGGCGAACCCCTTGGCGGCCTTGATGCCGGCCTTCTGCAGCAGCGGCAGCGCCTGCCCGCCGGCGCCGACGAAGACGAACTTGGCGTTCAGGGTGCGCCTGGTGCCGGTGCGGCGGTTGCGGATCTTCACCTGCCAACTGCCGTCGGACTGGCGGGTCAGGTTGCGCACCTCGTGGCCGAAGAGCGCGGTGGCGCCGTCGCTCACCGCGTGGGCGGTGAGCTGGCGAGACAACGACCCGAAGTCCACGTCGGTGCCGTCGGTGGTCCAGTTGAGCGCCACCGGCTCGGACATGTCCCGCCCGGCGGCCATCAGCGGCAGCCGGCGGGCGAATTCGTCGGCGTCGTCGATGAATTCGGTGCCGGCGAACAGCGGGTTGGCCGACAGGGCCTGCTGACGGCGGCGCAGGTAGTCGACCTGCTCGGCCCCGTGCACGAAGCTGACGTGCGGAATCGGGTTGAGAAAGCCCCGCACGTCGGTGAGGATGCCGTTCTCCACCGCATACGACCAGAACTGGCGGGTGACCTGGAACTGCTCGTTGACTTTCACCGCCTTGGTGATGTCGATCGAGCCGTCCGGCTGCTCAGGGGTGTAGTTGAGTTCACACAGCGCCGAGTGGCCGGTGCCGGCGTTGTTCCACGGGTCGCTGCTCTCGGCGGCCGCACCGTCGAGCCGTTCGATCAGCGTGATCGACCAGTCCGGCTGCAGCCGGCGCAGCAACACGCCCAGCGTGGCGCTCATGATTCCCGCACCGACCAGCACGACATCGGTCTTGTCGGTTCGGGCTGCCTTCGAGTCTGACACCAGTGTCCTTCGCGGTTGGGCGGTCGGGTACCGCTCTCAGATTATCCCGAGCACGTCGGGCCCACCCGCCCGACGGTGGTGTTGCGGGCTTAAGCTGACCCGGCGATGGACACCTATGATCTCGCGATAATCGGAACCGGGTCGGGGAACTCGATTCTCGACGACCGCTACGCCGGCCACCGGGTGGCGATCTGCGAGCAGGGCACCTTCGGGGGCACCTGCCTCAACGTCGGCTGCATCCCCACCAAGATGTTCGTCTACGCCGCCGAGGTGGCCAACACGGTGCGCAACGCCGCCCGCTACGGGGTCGACGCGCACATCGACGCGGTGCGTTGGCCCGACATCGTCTCCCGGGTGTTCGGCCGGATCGATCCGATCGCGTCCGGCGGCGAGGACTACCGGCGCAGCGCACCGAACGTCGACGTCTACGACCGTCCCACCCGCTTCGCCGGCCCCGACGACGGCGAGGGCTACCTGCTGCGCACCGACGAGGGCGCGCAGTTCCGCGCCGCGCAGGTGGTGATCGCCGCCGGGGCGCGCGCCGTGGTGCCCCCGGAGATCGCCGAGAGCGGGGTGAGCTTCCACACCAGCGACACCATCATGCGCATCGCCGAGCTGCCCCGGCATCTGGTGATCATCGGCGGCGGGTTCGTCGCCGCCGAGTTCGCCCACATCTTCTCCGCGCTGGGGGTACGGGTGACGCTGGTGATCCGCAGCGGGGCGATGCTGCGCCATCTCGACGACACCCTGGTCGAGGCGTTCACCCGGATCGCGGCCCAGCAGTGGGAGGTGCACACCCATCGCACGGTGGTCACCGCCCGCGACACCGACGGCGGGGTGGCGTTGACGCTCGACGACGGGTCGGTGCTGGAGGCCGACCTGCTGCTGGTGGCCACCGGCCGCGCCCCCAACGGCGACCGGCTGGACGCCGAGCGGGCCGGGATCGCCGTCGGCGACGACGGGCGCGTGGTCGTCGACGAGCACCAGCGCACCACCGCACGCGGGGTCTTCGCCCTCGGTGATGTGTCCTCGCCGTATGAGCTCAAACACGTCGCCAACCACGAGTCCCGGGTGGTCGCCGACAACCTGCTCTACGACTGGGACGACACCGCGGCGATGACCGCCACCGATCACCGTTTCGTGCCCGCGGCGGTCTTCACCCACCCCCAGATCGCCAGCGTCGGGTTGACCGAGAACCAGGCCCGCGCGCAGGGGTTCACCCTGTCGGTGAAGATCCAGGACTACGGCGACGTCGCCTATGGCTGGGCGATGGAGGACACCACCGGGATCGTGAAGCTGGTCGCCGAGCGCGGCACCGGCCGGCTGCTCGGCGCGCACCTGCTCGGCCATGAGGCGTCGTCGCTGATCCAGCCGCTGATCCAGGCGATGAGTTTCGGGTTGACCGCCCACGAGATGGCCCGCGGCCAGTACTGGATCCACCCCGCGCTCCCCGAGGTGATCGAGAACGCGCTGCTCGGCCTGACGTGAGCGATCCGCCCCGGTCGGCAACCGGCGCACGCCGAATCACCACGGCCATCCCATAAGACGCTTCTGTCACTGTTTCCCCTTGCGCCACTGTGGATCTGCCCTGCGGATCGCTCCCCCCGATGTCGGCCGCCGGCGCTATAATTCGAACATGTATTCGAACACACGGGAGGAGGTCGGCGAGGTCTTCGACGCCCTCGCCGCCGACGTGGACCGCGCACTCGAGTTGTCGTTCGATGTACTGACCACCTCCGAACGGCTCGGCCTGCTCGAGCGCATCGAGACCGTGTGCCGGCGACTGACCGCCCTCGAGAAGCCGCTGATCGGGGAGCTCACCCACGCCGACCCCAGCGAGCTCGACGGGAAACTTCCCTGGGCGCTGGCCGACCGGATGCGGATCACCCGCGCCGATGCCCGCCGCCGCATCGCCGAGACCGCCGACCTCGGCGAACGGCACACCCTCGACGGCCAACCGCTGGGCCCGGTGCTGCCCCACACCGCGGCCGCCGCCCGCGCCGGGGACATCAGCCGCGCCCACACCGCGATCATCCGGGATTTCTGGCATCACCTGCCCGACGATGTCCATCCCGATGCGGCCGCCGAGGCCGAGAAACACCTCGCCGAACTCGCCACCCAGTACCGGCCCGACGAATTGGCCAAACTCGCCGATCGGCTCGCCGACTGTCTCAACCCCGACGGGCTGTTCTCCGACGCCGACCGCGCCCGCCGCCGCACCCTCAGGCTGGGCCGCCAGGACACCGACGGCATGAGCGCGTTGACCGGCACCCTCTCGCCCACGGCGCGGGCCACCCTCGACGCGGTGCTGGCGCGCTGGGCCGCGCCGGGCATGTGCAACCCCGACGACGAGACGCCCTGCCTGGACGGCACCCCCGGCCAGCAGGCCATCGACGGCGACACCCGCACCGCCGGCCAACGCAACCACGACGCGCTGGAGGCACTGGGGCGCGCCATGCTCGCCTCCGGGCGACTCGGGCAGCACAACGGGTTGCCGGCCTCCATCGTCGTGTCCACCACGCTGGCGGAGTTGGAGGCCGGGCCGCGCACCGCGCACAACGGTGGCGCCAAGGCCCACACCGCGGGCGGCACCTGGCTGCCGATGAGCGATGTCCTCAAACTGGCCGCCGACGCCCACCACTACCTGGCGATCTTCGAGGGCGCCAAACCGCTGGCGCTCTATCACGCCAAACGTCTGGCCAATGCCGCTCAGCGGCTGCTGCTCTACGCCACCGAACGCGGCTGTTCACACCCGAACTGTGCGGTGCCGGCCAACCTCACCGAGGTGCACCACGTCACCCCCTACGCCCAGCGCCCGCGCACCCATGCCGACGAACTCACCCTGCGCTGCGGGCCGCACCACCGGATCCTCGACGACGGCTGGGTCACCCGCAAGAACCGGGCCGGTGAGACCGAGACCATTCCGCCCGCGCACCTCGACCGCGGCCAGCCGCGGGTCAACCGGTATCACCATCCGGAGAAACTGCTGCACGAGACCGGCGGCGGGGACGACGACGATCCCTGACACGGCGGCTGAATAGCCGATAATCTCAATGCACCAGGGTGCCCAAGGTGAGGGGCGTGACAGGTGCGTCGGAGCAAGTTGGGCGGTGCCGCGAGCATCGCTGTCGTTGCGGCACTGATCCCCCTTCCGGTCACCGCTGTGGCCACCTCCCCCTACGCCGGATCCGGCTTCGGTGGCGCGAGCATCGCTGCGGCCGACGACCCCACGCCCGATTGCGGAGCCGCCCCAGGGAGTGCACCTTGTACGTCGCCGCCACCGGCCGAGGCGCCTGCGCCGCCGCAACCGCCACCGCCGGCACCGCGACGTCGGTGCGGTTTTCCGTTTCGCCATTGGTGCTGAGATTTCCCGAACCGTCACCGTGAACGGTGATTCAGCGGTGCACGGCCGGCCGCGGGTCAACCGCTGTCACGATCCGGAGAAACTGCTTCACGAGACTGGTGGCGGCACCCAGGTCGGCGGTGACCCGTCGTGGCATCGCGTCGTGGAGTCGTCTACCGGATGCGGGCACGATCGGCCGCGTTCTGCCGGGCGGCCGCCACCACCGCGGCGAACAGGCGCAGATCGTCGAGGTTCTCCTCGGGGTGCCACTGGACCGCCAGCACGAACGGCGCGCCGGGCAGCTCCACCGCCTCGATCACCCCATCGTCGCCGCGGGCGGCGACCACCAACCCCGCACCGAGTTCGGCGATGGCCTGGTGGTGGTAGCACGGCACCTGTGTCGTCGGCCCGAGCAGCGCCGCGGTCCGGGTCCCGGGCACGGTGTGCGCGGTGCGGGTGGTGAACACCGCGGCGCCGACCTGATGCCCGTCGTGGCCGACCACCTCGGGCAGGTGCTGATGCAAGGTCCCGCCCAGCGCGACGTTGAGCACCTGGGCGCCGCGACAGATCCCCAGCACCGGCAGGCCGCGGCGCAGCGCCGCGGCCAGCAGCGCGAACTCCCAGTCGTCCCGGTCCGCACCGGGGTCCTCGGTGGCCGGATGCGGGGCTTGGCGGTAGCGGCCGGGGTCCAGATCGCGGCCGCCGGTGATCACCAGGGCGTCGAGCCGGTCGACCACGGTCTCGGCAGCCCCGGCGGCCAGCGGCGCCAACAGCACCGGGATGCCGCCGGCGGCGGTGACGCCGGCCAGGTAGCTGGCGGGCAGGAAACTGGCGGGCACATCCCAGATGCCGCACTGGGAGCGCTCCAGGTAGGTGGTCACTCCCAGAATCGGGTTCTGCTCGCCCACCACCGCACCCCTTTCGCATCGGCCCATCCGTTGGATGGTCTGGCGCAGCCCGGGTCGCGTGCCGCGCTATCCGAGCAGTTCGCGCACGTCCGCTGCGGTCAGTGCCGAACTGAACAGATCACCGTCGTCCATGACGGCGCGGAACAGTTCCCGTTTGCGCTCCTGGAGAGCGACCACCTTCTCTTCGATGGTGCCCGTCGACACCAGACGATAGACCGAGACCGACCGGGTCTGGCCGATTCGGTGCGTCCGGTCGACGGCCTGGGCCTCCGCGGCGGGACTCCACCACGGGTCACACAGGAAGCAGTAGTCGGCCTCGGTCAGGTTGAGCCCGAACCCGCCGGCTTTGAGGCTGATCAGAAACACCCCGGAATCGCCGGCCCGGAAGGCCTCCAGCGCCGCCGCACGGCCGCGGGCGTTCACCGCACCGTCGAGATAGCAGTACCGCACCCCGGCGGCGTCCAACCGTGACCGCAGCAGCCCGAGGAACCCGGTGAACTGGCTGAACACCAGCGCCTTGTGCCCCTCGGCCACCAGTTGAGGCAACTGGTCGACGAGAAAATCGACCTTCGCCGAGCCGACGTTCATATCGGTCTGGTCGACCAGGCCCGGGTGCAGGCTCAGCTGCCGCAGCACGGTCAGCGACCGAAAGATCTGAAACCGGTTCTTCTCCCAGTCCCCCAGCAGTCCCAACACCTTTTGCCGCTCCCGGGCCAGCCGGGTGTCGTAGATCTTTCGATGCGCGGTCCCCAGCTGCACGCCGACAACCTGTTCGTGTTTCGGCGGTAGCTCGGCGACGACCTGGGTTTTGGTCCGCCGCAGCATCACGGGTTTGATCCGGCGACGCAGCACCGGCAACCGCTCCCGGTGGGTGCCCGATTCGATGGGTTTGCGGAAATAATCGGCGAAGGCCGTCGGGGACGGGAACAGCCCCGGCACGGTGATCGACAGCAGCGCCCACAGTTCCATCAGATTGTTCTCCATCGGGGTGCCGGTGATGGCGACCTTGAAGGCGGTGCTGAGCCGGCGAACGGCCTGGTGGGTCTTGCTGTTGTGGTTCTTGACGAATTGGGCTTCGTCGAGAATCATCCCCGCCCATTCGATGTCGTCGTAGGCGTCAAAGTCGAGCCGCACCAACGCATATGAGGTCACCACGATGTCGGCCGCTGCGGCGATGTCGGCGAGCCGACAGCCTGACCGCGCGTCGGTCGCGGTGACCGCGGCGACCCTCAGGTCGGGGGTGAACTTCGCGGCTTCAGCGACCCAGGTCGAGACCACGCTGGTCGGTGCGACCACCAGGAATCGTCCCGCACCGGTCGCCACGGCGCGAGCGATCAACGCCAGCGTCTGCACGGTCTTACCCAGCCCCATGTCGTCGGCGAGCACGCCACCGAGTGCGTTGTCCCAGAGAAACGCCAGCCAGTCCAAGCCGTCACGCTGGTAGTCACGCAAGGTGGCCCGCAGACCGGGCGGGTTCTCCACCGGGGCCGGTGGCCGCGCGGTGGCCAGCCGGGCCAGATTCCGCCGCCAGCGGGCCACTTGCGTGTCGACGACCCCCACGTCGAGGAGCTCCTCCCACAGGGTGACGTTCAGCGACCGGTCGTGGACGCGTCCGCTGTCGATCTCGCCGAGTGCGCGGGCCTCGTCGAGGAGGTCACGCAAACGATTCAATTCGGCGGTGTCGAGCCGGAAATAAACACCGTTGGGAAGCAGCATGTGCGTCGCCCCCGCGGCGATCTCCGTGATCACCTCGGACAGGGCGACGCTGGTGCCGTCGACGTTGACGGTGATGTCGAGGTCGAACCAGTCGTTGTGCACGATCTCGACGGCCCCGAACTGCACGTAGGGCTCAGACCGCGCGGCCCGCAGATCCGGAAGCTGCCCGTCGACCTCCACGATCAGCCGATCGTTGTGGGCCACCTGCGGGAGGGTCTCGGTGCGCAACACGGCGAGCTCCAGCGCGGTGAGCTCGACGGTGGACCCCACGGTGGCGATCGACGCCGCCGCGGCCAGGGCACCGAGCGCCGAACGCACCTGCTGCCAGATATCCGATTCGGCGCTCGGATCGCGGTATGGCGTCACCCCGGTCGCGGACTCGGGGGCGAAATCATGGTTTGTGCCGTTGACGTGATAGCGGGTGCTCCAGGATGCGCGACCCCCCCGGTCGGTCACCGCGAGGGTCAGTACCGCGAACGGGCCCTCGATCGTCGGCGGGGTGAACACCGCGTCGTCGGCGTCCACCGTCAGCGCGGAGCTGAGCCGCGGCAGCACCTCGACGGTGAACTCCTCGACGCTGTCGGCGGGGATGCGGATCGGCTCGTCACGACCGATGAGGCCGAGCATGGCCGGGGCGGGAACCGGGTCGAAGGCGCCGAGGCGCAGCACCCCGTCGACCACCTGGTACATCCCGTGTGGGGCCCGCTTACCGATCAATCCCATCTGGCTGGTATCGCAGCGCTGCCCGTCGACCAACAGGGCCGCCGACATCGTCGCCCCGCCCGTGCCGTCGGCCACCAGCTCGAGGCTGAGCTGGGCGTTTTTGACGAACTCGACCGCCCGCAGGCCACTGGAACTGTCGGGGATCATCGCGATGCCGGCGTCGTCGGCGTCCTTCAGACCCGACCACAGCGCCGAGGAGGCCCAGCTGGTCATCAGGTAGTCGCCGACCATGGTCGACCCCGGGCGATCCAGTTCGGCGGCCAGCGAGCGGAGGGCGCGCAACTGGCGCCGGCTGAACGCGCCGGGCGCACCTTGATAGCGCAGGTCCCGCCAGGTCACCCCGCGTTTGATCCAGGTGCCTCGCTGGCCGATGGTCAGTGGCCGCAACGCCAGTGCGGTGGTGAGTCTGTGGCCGGCCGGCACCAGGGAGAACTCCAGTCCGATAGGGGCGCCACCGCCGCCGGCGTCCGGTGCGGTGAGTTCATCGAGCAGCTCGGTGACCACCGACCGCCACCGGTCGGGCGGAACGGACCGGGCGGATGCGGGCGCCTCGGAGACGGCCAGCAGCAACGCGACGGCATGTTTGCAAAACGTGCCGACCGGGCAGGAGCAGCGTGCCGACGCGAGGTAGAGGTCGCCGCGGATCTCCTCGAAGCCGACCTGGACCTGATAGACCCGAGCGCCGGATCGTCGGCACAGTCCGCTGAGCACCGTGCCGTCGGGGCTGACGGCCACGCGGTGGACCCGGCTGCCCTGGGCATAGCTGATTCCGCGCGCGATCGTGGGCTCGGTGAACAGGCCGCTGAGATCAGCCGGGTCGAGGACGAAACGCGCTGGCATGTGCGAAGGCTAGCCAGCGGGTCCGACACCGCCGCCGCAGCCGAGCCCGACCGCGGGGAGAAGTCAAAACCCTGCAATCACAACGGAAACACCGGTTTCAAAAGCCTCAGGTTTCACCCGCTCACCAGGTGCTGCTGCGCAGCACGATCTCCCCGGCGAGCTGGGCGGTGGTCTCCGCCGCGCTGCGCCGCCCGGAGAGCTCCACCACCCGCAGGTCCCCGTAGACGTACTGCTGGCTGGCCTGCGCCACCTTCAGTGCGGTCGGGTTGCTGGTCAGCACGGTGGTGTTGATCTCCACCGGCGGGCAGTGGTCGTCGCGGACGACGCCGTTGTGGTCGGGGATACGCGGATGGCCGCGGTTGATGGCGACCAGCCCGGTGAACCGGTCCAGCCGGGTCGCGGCCAGCTCCCAGGCCAGCTCGCCGCCGCCCATCCGGTCGCCGACCACCACTCCCCACTGGATGTCGAGGGCGTCCATGATCCCGACCACCGACTTGGCGCCGAGACGCTCGTCGGGACCGATGACGACGGTGCGCAGATGCGCGGTGTGCAGCCGCTGACAGATGGCCTCGTAGGAGGCGGTGGTGCGCTGGGCGGCGCTGAGCACGACGACGACCGGACTCCCCTGCGGTCCGGCTACCTCCACCGGTATGGGGAACCCGTCGACGGTCGTCATCGGCGATGGCATTTCCGCAGGCTACCGGCGCGCAGACGGTTGCGGAGCGTTTTCGTCGGGCTGGTCTCACCGGCCGGTCGGCGGCGACAGCCAGACTCGGTTGCCGTAGCCGTCGAGGTGGACGACCTCGCCGACCGGGCGGCGTGTGGTCGGCCCGTAACGTCCGCGCGGCCAACCCAGCGGCACCATGCACAGCGGGGTCACCGCGTGCGGCAGGCCTAGGATGCGCCGCGCCGAGGCCACACTCCACAGCGGCAGCGTGATCAGCGACGCCCCCAGACCCATCGCGCGGGCGGCCAACAGCAGGTTCTGCACGCTCGGGTAGATCGAGCCGAAGTAGCCGGACCGCGCCGCATGCGGCAGCGGCACACCGGGCAGTTTGCCGTCACGGACCCCCAACCGCAGGCAGGCCACCACCAGCACCGGGATCTCGGTGAAGTGGTCGACCTGCCACTGGACCGCCCGTGCGGTCTTGGCCATCGACTCGTCGCGCGCGGCCTGCCGGCGGATGACCGCACGGTAGTAGGGCCACCAGGCCTGCCGGTAGCGGCGGGCGAACCGTTCTTTGATGCGGCGGTCCTTGACGACGATGAACTCCCAGTTCTGGCCGTTGGCGCCGGTGGGGGCGCGCAGCGCCAACTCGAGGCATTTGAGCACCACGGCGTCGTCGACCGGGTCGGGACGCACCCGGCGCACGGCGCGCTGGGTCATCATCGCCTCCAGCATCGGCATGCCCAGCCGGGCCAGCACGTCGCCGGTGGGCCGCTGGGCATCGACTCCATCGGGTCCATCGGGTCCGGGGTTCTCCGCGGGAAGGTCCATGGCGTGTCCGTTCATAGTTTTCTCAGTCCGCGCAGCACGCTCAGGAAGGGCCCGGTGGCGGCGACTCCCTTGCGCAGCCGGGGGTTGAGCGTGGAGCCGTTGATCACCAGCAGGTGACGCAACCCGTGGTCACGCCAGGTGGCGACCTGGTCGAGGACCTCGGCCGGGGTGCCGTTGAAGGTGATCTCGCGCATCAGCGATGCCGGCACCCGCGCGGTGTAGTCCAGCACGGTCTGTTCGTCGAGGAGTTGGGGCACCAGGTCATGCACCCCCGCGAAATCGTCGCCGAGCGGATGGGTCACGCCGTGGCGCGCCCACGCCGCCGCCGGCGCCGACAGGGCGGAGGTCTTCATCAGCACCGAGTCCAAGGCCTCATCGACGTCGTCGCGGTTGCGCGCGGTGACCACCGCGCGCACCGCCGCCGGGGTGATCGCCTGCGGGTCGCGTCCGACGTCGCCGGCGGCACTGCGCACCGTGTCCAGAGCCGCGCCGTAGTCGTCGGGGCGCACCAGCACGAACGGCAGCCACCCGTCGCCGTGGCGGCCGGTGATGCCGAGCATGCGCGGGCCGTGCGCGGCCACCCAGATCGGCGGACGGGTGCCGCGGTGGCCGGGAAGGGCAAAGATGGCGTCGCGCAACGGAAAATAGGGGGAATCACGGGAGACCAAGCGCCCACCGGAGTCCCACAGGGTCCGGATGGTGGCGATCGCCTCCTCCAGACGCGACACCGGTGTAGTCCAGTCCACCCCGTAGGGCTCGGTGCCTTCCCGCTCGCCGACGCCGACCCCGAGGATGGTGCGGCCCCCGCTCAGCAGGTGCAGGGTGGCCGCGGCCTGGGCGGTGATGGCCGGGTGGCGGCGTACCGCATCGGTGACTGCCACCCCCAGGCGCAGCCGTCGCGGCCGGCGCCGGGCGGCGAGGTGTCCGAGCATGGTCCACGGCTCCAGGATGGCGTCCACGTCGGGCACCAGGCGCGCGCCGATCCCCAGATGCTGCGGGGTCGCGACCGCACGCGGAACCAGCGAGTTGAGGTGATCGCCCACCCAGAACGAGTCGGCCCCGCTCACCGCCGCACTCAGGTAGTTCGCCCGGGGCAGCGCGGCCGGTGAGGGCCGCGCGTTGACCAGGCCGTCGACCAGTCCGAAACGAAATCCACCCATTCTCAACTCCCCCTGCATCCCGTGCTGTCAACGCCGCGGCGTCCCCACTGACAGCGCACACCCAGATTCGGGTTGCGTTGATTCTACCGGGAAATCGGCGTCGACTGCGCCGATCCGATTGCGCTACCAGCGCTTTACCAGAGTATGCACGAAACATTCCTTGGCGCAGAACCGAAATTGACGCCTGTGACTGTGTGTACCCCCATAGACGTCACAGGTTCTTTAGGGGTACGTTCAGGCGGTCACTGATTTGATGCCTAGGGGGGCAGGGGGACGTCATGTCGTCAGCAGCACAGTCGTATCGTGCGCATCGCGCCGCCGGTGTGGCGCTGGTGGGCGCGGGATTGGCCGCCGCGACCGCGGTCGGGCCGGTGATCTCGCTGCCGGAGTCACCACTGGTGCGCGCCGAGGTGCGCCTGACCGATGCGGTGGGGGATCTGCTGAACGGTCTCGACGGGATTCAGAATGTTCCGGCGAACTTCCTGATCGACCTGGCGAACATTCCGTATAACTTGTTCAGCGCGCCGTATGACGTAACCGGTCGCATACCGAGCGATGCGGCCGATGCGGCGACGAATGGCCTCACCTGGCCCAACCTCTTGCCCACCGACGGTCCACCTCTGTCCGATATCAACCCGGCCTTCGATTTCGTCAACGCGCCGTTCACCTATGGCGATCCCGCAAGTGGAACGGCCGGTGTCTACGGCGCGATCAACAACCTCGCCAATGCGCTGCGGTTCACCGACAGTTGGTGGGCGTCCTCTCCGACGAACGTCTGGGGGTGGGACACTGCAAATCCGTGGAATTTCACCGCGCTGATCAATGCGCTGATCCCGATCAAGCCGCTCTCGGAACCGTTGGCCGACAACCTGAATACGATCATGGCCGCTGAGTTTCCGATCGCTGACGAAGCCAACAAGTTCTTCATGAGCGACCTGCTTGGCGAGCTGAAGACCTTGTTCCAGGTGCCGCTTTCTGACCTGGTCGAGGGTGGCTACACCTTCCCGGTCGATCAGATGAATCCCATTGGGACCGGTATCACCGACCCAATCGGTAATGGCGGGATTCCATACCTAGAGTTCTGGAACAACCATCTTCCCCCGTTGAACCCCACTTTGGGCTTGGACTCCTACTGGGCTCACCTGACCGGAAGCCCCGCGGACAACCCGCTGAACTTCCCCAGCCTGAACGATATTGTCCCGACGTTCGTCAACGCCTACCAGGCGATGAACATCGACTTCGGAATGTTTCCCGGTCCGGGTAGTGAGTTCGACGGCACGGACAGCTTCATCTTCTGGGGCGCACAGAACCTCTATGGCCTCCCGGATGCCCTGAACGGCATCATCAGCGGTGAAAGCGGACTGTTGCCGGGCAGCGGAATCCAGATCATCCCCGACGCGGTGACCAACTTCCTCGGCGGTGGACTCAACGATCTCATCGGCCCGCAGACCGCACTGGCTGAGGGGATCGCAAGCCTGAACACCCAGCTTATGACGGGGATCTACAGCGCCTTGGACGTCATTGCCCCGGGGGTCATTGACTTCGGTCAGGGCGGCGGGATAACGGCCGATGCCTTGAGTGCCGTGCTTCCCGACTTGAGCGCAATGCTGGCACCGATGCTGGCGGGCAACCTCGGTGACCTTGCCAACCCGCTCAACTTCATCGACCCGATGATGTTCCTGTCGATGTTCTAAGCAACCGGGACGGGAACGCCTACAGGCCCCGCTCCCCCAGCCAGCCGTGGATGCGTTCGGCGACGGCCTGCCAGCCGTCGTCGAGCATCATGGCGTGGCCCGTGGGGAAGAACTCGGCGCGGCTGCGGTATGCGCGGGCGGTGGCGAGCACCTCGCCGCGGCTGGTGGCACCGTCGAATTCCGCGCCCAGCACCAGGATCGGGGCGCGCACCCGCCGCGGACGAACACGGTCGACGATGCTGCTCGGTCCGGCCCGACGGCTCTCCTCCTTCAGGCGTGCGGCGAAGGCCCGCACCCGGTCCTCCCCGGTGTGCGGGGAGAAGAACCGTTCGCGCGCCAACGCCGGGGTGCTCACATACGGCAGGGACCGGCCGGTGAGACCGATTTTGGTGAAATGCCAGGGGTGGTGGCGCAGCCAGCGCAGACCGGAGCCGAACGCCCCGGCCGGGGGCATCGAGCCCATCAGCACCGCGGCGGGCGCGTCACGGTGCTCGAGATACTTCTGCACCACCAGCCCGCCCATCGAATGCCCGATCACCACTGGCGCCACCGGCAGACCGTCGGCGACCGCCCGCACGTCGGCGACGTAATCGCCGATCGTGCAGCGGTGCAGGCCCTGCGGCGCCGGGCTGTGCCCGTGCCCGCGCAGACTCAGCGCCACCGCTCGATAGCCGCGGCCGGCGAAGAACGGCAGAAAGTGCTCCTGCCAGACCCAGGCACCGTTCCAGGCGCCGTGGACGAACAGCAGCGGCACCGGGTGCCCGCCGGTGCTTTCGCCGGTGTCGATGACCTCCCATCCGTCTGCGCTCACCACTGGCAGGCCCGGTTCAGTTGTTGATCCTGCTCGACGAGCGCGGCCAGCGTCGCCGCGTCGGCGACGCCGTCATGCTCGATGCCGGCCACCAGATCGTCGGCGAGTTCGGCGATGCGCCGCACCCGCGGTGCGATTTCGGGGTCATCGACCGCCCCGGCGTATCTGGCAAGCTGTGCCGACCACCGACGGAACTCCGCGACGGAATGGTTCTGCGGCGCGGTGAGCAGATTGCGCTGCTCGTAGATCAAGCTCACCACCGCGTGGGCGGTGCGGCACTGGGCCGACCGTGCCGGGGCCGGCCACACCATGAGCGGGGCCACCACCACCGCGGCACCGGCCAGCACGGTCAGCAGCGACCACCGCACCGAACGCGTCGCGGTCGCGGCGCCGTCGGCTCCGCTCGCCGCCGCCGGGGTGGCCGCAGCCCGCAACAACGCCATTTGCTGCTCGAGACGCCGCCACCGCCACCGGCTCCACAACGCGACCGCCAGCACCCCTGTGCCGAGGACGAGATCGGCCCATCCGGTCCGGACATTGGTCGCCACCACCCCGCTGACGGCGGCCACCCCGATCGCCACACACCCGGCCGCGATCACCCACAACACGGCCCGTGGCCAGCGCAGCCGCCGGCGCTGGAATTCGGCCATTGCGCCGAGTCGCAGCGCCGCGGCGACCACCGCCGGATCCTCGGGCACCGGGCCGCGACGCAGCACGGCGACCGCACGGCGCCGTTGGCCCGGGTCCAGTCCGTCGATGATCGCCAGGGTCTGCCGGCGCTCCGGCTGCCTCAGGGCCAGCAAGGCCGCACCGAACGCCATGCTGAAGGCGCCGAGCGCCAACGGGCCCCACAGCGGGCCGAAGGCGGCGGCCGTGCGCGGGGCGGCGATCAGGTAGAAGCCGCCGATGAGTACCGCGATGAGGGCGGTGGCCAGCGCCCAGCGCACCCACCACGGGGCTAGGAGAATCCGCAGCGTCATAGCCCGACAAGTGTCGCAGAAGCGACATCGCGGTGCGGTTCAACACCGCCGCCCGGCGATCCACTCGGTGGTGAATCGTTGGATCGCCGGGATGTTGTCCGACAGTTGGCCACCGATGAACCGCTCGACCGTGCCGCCCACCATCGGCATCTTGACGTGCACGGTGGCGGCGAACGCCAGCTGCGACCCGCTACCGGCCGGGGTCAGCCAGGCCTCACCGCGGCCCGATCCGCGTGCGCCGGGGGCGGCGATGCTGATCTCGCCACGGACCCGTTGGTCGTCGACCGGCCGCCACACCTCGCGATGGGTCATGGTCAATCCACCCCCGACCAGTCCGGCCAGCGCCGCGGGAAGCACTGAGCGCACCAGGTGCACGGTCATCGCGACGTGGACCGCGCCGTCGTCGTCGATGTGCAACGTGTCGAGGGCGGTGTCGGTGTCGAAGGCCGCGAACCGGGCGTGCCAGTAGTCTTCGGAGCCGAACGCCGCATGAACCTGCGACACCGTCACCGGTGACTGCACCGCAACATCCACCGAACGGGGCACACACTCTCCTTATCCGAGAACCTGATCGGCCACTTCGGCCGTGAACACGCGGGTCTGCTCGAGTTGCTCCGCGGTGACGTTGGTGACGGGGATCGGCACCCCCAGGTATTTCCGACGGTACTCGCCGCTGCCCAGATAACTGGTCAGCGACAGCATGGAGCGCAGTTGGTCACCGGGGTACTGGAAGTGCACGGCGTCGACATAGCGCCCACCGGCCGCCTCGGCGAGTTCTCGTACCCCGTCGAGGTTCTCCCGCCAGTAGCGCCGGCACACGACGAACACCGCGAACGGGGTTCCTTGCAGCAGCTCGCGGGCCTCGCCGGATTCGAGGAACGACCGAAGCGGCATGCTCACGGTGCGCCACCATGTCGGCGACCCGATGCACACCAGGTCGTAGCTGTTGTTGCGCACGGTGTCCGGCGTGCGAATCGTTCCGGTGGCGCGTCGGTTCTGGGCGGCGAACACGCTGAGCATGTCCGGCCACACCCGGCGCATCGGGAATCGGGTGAACGGTTCGCAGTAACGGGGGTCGGTGAAGTCGATGGCCGCTTCGTGAACCTCCCAGCCGCGTTCGGTGAACACCTCTCCGGCGGCGGCCAACACCTTCTGCGACTGCCCGGTGTAGCTGTAGTAGAGCAGCAGCACCCGCGGGGCGGCCCCGGAGGCGACGTCATCGTCCATCGTCGTCACCCTTCCCGTGTGGGTTTCCTAAAACCCTTATGACTATTAGTGTTAGCGATGTGACGGACAAGGTTGCCGTGGATCTCAGTGGTGCTGCCCAGACGATGTTGGCCACCTTGTATCTCAAGGCGCTCGACGCGGACTTCGCTCACCCGGTGCTCGGCGACCGGTTCGCCCGGCAGGCGGTGCAGCGACTCGACTACGACTTCCCCGCCATCGGGGTGAGCGCCGCCTGGGCGCCGCTGATCACGGTGCGCACCGCGTTGTACGACCTGTGGGCGCGCCAGTTCTTGGCCGCCCACCCCGAGTGCACCGTGATCCATCTGGGCTGCGGCATGGACGCCCGGGTGTTTCGCCTCAATCCCGGACCCGAGGTGCGCTGGTTCGACGTCGACTACCCGGAGGTGGTGGCGCTGCGCGAGCAGGTGTACCCCACCCGGCCGCACTATGAACTGCTCGGCACCGCGGCCACCGATCTGTCCTGGCTGCAGCACATTCCGACCGGGCGACCCACATTGCTGCTCGCCGAGGGAATCAGCATGTATCTGACCGCCGAGCAGGGAGTGGACCTGTTGCGCGCGGTGACCGACCGGTTCGCCACCGGGGAGGTGCAGATCGACTTCTACAACTGGTTGGCCGTCAAGAGCCAGCGCCGTCAGGCGTTGGTGCGGGCCACCGGGTCCAGCCTGCACTGGGCGGTCAACTCCCCCGCCCCGGTGCTGCGCGCCGTGCCAGGCCTGCGGTTGCTGATCGCCACCACGTTGAGCGGGGCCGTCACCCTGCGCCGGGCGGCACGCGGTCCGCGGGCGATGGCCCGGCTGATGCGGATACTCCCGCCGGTGCGCGATGCCTTGCAGTATCACCGGTACGCCTTCGGTCCGGTCATGTGAGACTCACCCGGCCTTCTGCCCGACGGCCAGGATGTAGTCCACGTGGGTTTCGTGGATCCAGAAGTTGTCGGGGCGCACCGTCCACCGCAGCACCGGGTTGACCGCCTTCATGTCCGGCTGCCACAACCGTTTCCACAGGAACTTGGCCAGCGGACGGAACACGTCGGGCGCGATCGACTCGGTGTGGACGTCGGTGAAGCCCGCGTCGGCCAACAGATCCCGGTAGGCGGTCACGTTGGCGGCCTTGCGCACCGCTTTCGGGGACGCGCCACGCCAGCCGAGCTGGTCGACCTGGCGCCGGAACCGGGCGTTGAGCACGGTGCGTTTGGGCACGATGTCGGCGGTGACCAGCCGGCCGCCGGGCTTGAGCACCCGCATCGCCTCGGCGAAGAACTCGACGCGGGACGGAAAGTGGAACGCCGATTCCAGGGCCACCACTTTGGTGCAGGACTCGTCGTCGAACGGCAACGCGGTGGCCGAGGCGTTGACGTAGCGGATGCGGTCGTTCAGTCCGGCCTCGGCGACCCGACGTTCGGCGATCGCGATCTGTTCGGTGGCCACGTTCACCCCGGTGATGTCGGAGATGTTGAACTCGTCGGCCCACAGGATGTCCTGGTCTCCGTAGCCGGGCCCGCAGTCGACGATCGTGTCGGCCTCGGTGAATTCGGCGGCGCGGGCCACCAGCCGCGCCAGTTCGCGGCTGGCCTCGTCCAGCGTCGTCGGGGTGTTCTTCCAGTACCCGAAGTTGATGAACAGCGACTCCTCGCCGAACAGGTTCTGGGTGCCGATGATGTCGTAGATCCGGCCGGTTTTGCCTTCCGACCGGGACGCCAGCACGCGGGTGGCTGCGCCGCACTCCCCCGCCCAGCGCTGCAGCCGCTGCCGGCGGGTCTCCTGGTCGCGGTGGCCGACGGTGGTGGTGTTCTGCATGGGTCGTTCCTTTCGCATCTCATCCAAGGGCCGCAACATGATCGGCATGCCGTCGACCGGGACCGGCATGGCGGCGTAGTCCCAGTGCGGGCGGTAGCCGGGCCGGGGCAGCTCCAGCTGATAGCGCTGCAACAGTCGGTGCAGCACGGTTTTCACTTCGAGTTGGGCGAACGCCATCCCGATGCATTTGTGTGCCCCGCCGCCGAACGGCGCGTAGGCATAGCGGTGCCGTTTGTGCTCCGAGCGGGGTTCGGCGAAGCGGTCCGGGTCGAAGGTCTCCGGGTCGGTCCACAGTTCGGGGATGCGATGGTTGGCCGACGGCCACAGCATCACGTTGGTGCCGGCCGGCAGATAGTGGCCCAACAGGTCGGTGTCGCGCACGCTCTGGCGCATCACGAAGTGCAGCGGCGTGACCATCCGCAGCGACTCCTTCATCACCAGATCCAGCGACTCGAGTTTCTCCAGCGCGTCGATGTCCAAGGGGCCGTCGCCGAGGCGCGCGGATTCGTCACGGCAGCGCTGCTGCCACTCCGGGTGGGCGGCCAGCTGGTAGATCATGGTGGTGATCGCCGACGTGGACGTGTCGTGGGCGGCCATCATCAAGAAAATCATGTGGCTGACGATGTCGGCGTCGGTGAACCGGTTGCCGTCGCTGTCGACGGCGTGGCACAGCGCGGTGAGCAGGTCGGTGCCGTCGGCGTGGCGCCGTTCGGCGACCCGCTCGTAGAAGTAGCTCTCCAGCAGCTTGCGCCCGCGCAGACCGCGCCACCATTTGAACGGCGGCGCGGGAAATCGCAGCATGGCGCTGCCGGCGCGGGTGGTGGCGGTGAACGCGCGGTTGACCCGCGAAACCAGGGCCCGGTCCGTGCCCAACTCGTGGCCCATGAACACCAGCGCCGCGACGTCGAGGGTGAGTTCCTTGGTGGCCGGATAGCACAGGAACCGGGCGTCGTTGACGGGCCAGTCGTCCACCACGGTGCTGACCACTCGGTCGATATGCTCGACGTAGCTGGCCAGCCGGCTGCGGGTGAACGCCTCCTGCATGATCCGTTTGTGTGCGAGGTGCTCCTCGAAGTCGAGCAGCATCAGTCCGCGGTCGAAGAACGGCCCGATGATCGGATGCCAGCCCTTCTGGGAGAAGTCCTTGTTGCGGTTGGCCAACACCGCCTGGGTGGCCTCGGGTCCGACCGCGATCACCCCGGGAAGGATGACCGGGGCGTTGTAGAACAACGGGCCGTGCGTCCGGTACAGATGCAGCGGATAGTCCGGTCCGCCCCGGAACAACTCCACCATGTGGGCCACCAGTGGCAGCCCCGAGTCGCCGACGATCGGGGCGAGATCGCTGCCCGCCGGTGGGTCGGCCAGGATCTTCGGCTCCCACCGGTGGGCCAGCAGCCGCTTCTCCAGCGCCCCCATTCCGGGCAGGTTGTTCAGTGTCGGTGTGAGCCGGCGCCGCGCCCGATCCAGCAGGTACCGCGGGGTGCTCGTGACGGCCATAGAAGCTCCTTTACTCTCCGTCGGGTGTGCGCTGCTGGTCGGCGAGACCGCGGAGCAGCGCCGCGATCGCGGTGGTGGCGCGCTGCGGTTCCGGTGCGTGGGTGTGGTATTCGATCATGAGCTGGTCGTTGAAAATCTTGGTGGAGTACATGTCGATGCCGGCGTTGACCGCGAAGAACAATTCACCGTGGGTGGCGACCACCTCCAGCCCCGGCGGGGTCGGCAGCGGTGGCACCGGTCCGTTGTCGGTGACCATCACCACGTCGGGCAGCCCCGGTGGGTTGCCGACGTACTGCGGGCTGAAGTGCAGCAGTGACTGCTGGATCACCCCCTCGGCGAGGTCCGCTTTCAACGTGGCGGCGATATCGCGGGCCAGTCCGATCACGCCGGTGGAGTCATCGATGTGGGCCAGGTAGGTGGCCACGCCCACCGGGTTGGTGCAGGCGGTCGCCGAGACCGGCGGGCTGAGCACGTAGCGCAGGTCGACCGGGTACAGGTAGGGCACCGGGATGCTGGTGCGTCCGCGCAGTTCCCATTCGGCGAGCAGGATCACCGACGCCATCATCGCGTTGAGGCTCAGCTTGTGGGCCCGGCCGAAGTCGACCACCGCGCGGGTCTCCTGCTCGCTGAGGCGGCAGTAGCTCATCGGCACGCGTTGCGGGCCGGCCGCATTCGTTTCGGTGCCGGCGGCACGGCGTGACGGCGGCAGGTCGTAGGCGAACATGGCGGGCATGAAGCGTTCCAGCCCGGAGCGCCGCTGTTTGGTGATGTTGCGCTCGGCCAGGATGGTCTCCAGCGAGTCCGGGGCCGGCGCGGTCTCGCCGGCGCCGAGTCCGCCGGTGGTGACCAGCGTGCTGTAGGCGCCGAAGAGTTCCTCGATCAGCGCGAATTCGTGGTGGCCGTCGGCGAGACTGTGGTGGATGTAGAGGGTCGGCTGCGGCTGCCCGTCGCGAATCAGCACCCGCAGGGAGATCAACGAGTCGCGTTGGTCCAGCCGCACCGGCGGGTCGGCGTCCTGCGGGTCGGCGAGTTCCACCACGTCGATGCCGGGGTGCTCCAGATCGTCGACGGCGATCTGGTAGCGCCCGTCGTCGTCGCATTCCAGGTGCCCGCCGAGCACGGGATGGGCCTCCAGCAACGCGTCGAACGCGGTGGACAGCGCATCGAGGTCGATCGGCCCGCGCACCTCGGCAGCCAGCCCCACGAAACTGTGTGTCTGGGCGAACATCTCTTCGCTGCGCGACAGTTTGCGGATTACCGACGAGGTGAACACTGGAGTCCTTTCGTGTGGAGGAGGGCGGATCCGGTGCGGGGTCAGCCGCGCATGCTGGCCCTCCGGTAGCCGAGCGCCATGGGCAGCGCGCACAGCGCCGCCAACCCGAGAGACCATCCCAGCAGCGCCGCCACGGGTTGGGCGATCGGCCCGTCGACGGAGAGCCCGTGCATGGCTTCGATGGCGTAGCTGACGGGTTGGTGGTGCACCACCGGTTGGATCCAGTCCGGGTACTGATCCAGGGGTACGAAACCGGTGGAGAAGAACATCAGCAGCCCCCAGACGATCTCGGTGCCTTCGACCATGATCGTGTTCGCCGAGTACAACGCCAGGGTGATCACCGCCATCGAGAACGCCACCCCGAACGCGGCCGGCACCAGGACCCAACCGAGGGCAGCCGGCACGCCCTGCTGGAAACGGAACCCCAACATCATGCCGGCACCGAGAATGACCAGCGTGGTCACCACGATCCGGACGAACTCCGCGGCCAGCCGTGACGCCACCCCCGACCCACGGTGCACCGGGAGCACCCAGAGCCGGGCGAGCAGACCGTTGTCGCGTTCCCGCATCACGCCGATGCCGCCGACCATCGCCCCCGACATGGCGCCCACCATCGCGATCAACGGCACGCTGCGGTAGAGGGCGCTCTCCCCGGCGACCTGGGAGATGCCATCGCCGAGCACGATATTCAACGTCACCAGCAGCACCACTGGCATGATCAGCGATTCGGCCAGTGTTCCGGGGTCACGCAGCCAGCGGCGCAGCACCCGGGTGGTCAAGACGGCGGTCTCGGCGCGCAACCGGCGGTCCGGTGTGGTGCGCACCGGCGCCGGGGGCGCCGCGCCGGTCGCGGTGTCGGTGGGTTCGGCGGCGGTCAGTGTCATCTAGCGCCTCCTGCCCGAGACGACCACGTGTAACGGGATCAGTGCCACGATCAACGCGGCCGACCACAGCACCGCCGGTCCCAGCGTCGACCAGCCGACCGCCCCGGCACCGGGGCCGCTGTCACCGGCCAGAGCGCGCAACGCGTAGACGAACTGGGAGATCGGTTGGTTGCGCACGAACCCGTGGATCCAGTCGGGGAACCGCTCGACCGGCTGGATGCCGACCGACAGCAGCCCGAAGATCAGTTGCGGCAACAACATCATCGGCATGGTGGCTTCCGGGTTCTCCGTGGCGGTGCCGATCCAGTCACCCAACAGCGACAGCGCGGCCCCGATCAGCAGCATCAGCGCACAGAATCCGAGCGTGTGCGCAAGCCCGCCGTAGAACCGGAACCCGATCACGTGACCGCAGGCCACCGAGACCGCCAGCGCGATCCCGCAGCGGTACATGCTGGCCGACATGCGAGCGGCCAGCGGCGTCAGCGGCGCGATCGGCATGGCCCGGAACCGCCGGTTGATGCCCTGCACGGCGTCGGTGGCCGACCGGAAGGCCGCCGACACCGACGCGAACGCGATCGCCTGCAACCCGATCAGCGGCATCAGGTACTGCGCGTAGCTGCTCATGTCCGCGGCGAACACGCTCATCATCTGTTTGAGCGGGATGTAGAAGCCGACGGTGAACATGATCGAGGCGGCCACCTGGGTGAGCAGCTCCCCGTTGCGCAGGGTCGGGGCGATGGTCCGGGCGGTCAGCACCCACCACTGCTGGCGGGTCGAGACCGGCGGGCGCGGTGCCAGCCGGTCGACGGCGGTCACCGTCATGAGGGCACCTCCACGTCGTCGGCCGGTGCCGTCTGGGCCGACTCGCCGGTGAGGGCGAAGAACACCTCGTCGAGGGAGGGGCGCCGCAGCCCGATGTCGACCAGGTCGATCTCGGCGGCGGCCAACCGGCGCACCACCTCCAGCAGGGTGTCGGGGCCGTCGGGCGCCGGGATCACGATGCGGTCGGCGTCGGCGCCCGGCCCGCCGTGGTGCTGCTCACCGGCGAGGGCGCCGAGCGCCTCGACGATCGCCGGCAGATCGTCGTGGTGGCGCGGCACGATGTCGCAGTAGGTCGCCCCGATGCGGTGTTTGAGCTCGTCGGCGGTGCCGACCGCGATGACCGCTCCGTGGTCGACGACCACGATCCGGTCGGAGAGCGCATCGGCTTCCTCGAGGTACTGGGTGGTCAGCAGTGTGGCGATACCGGCGGCTTTGAAATCGGTCACCAGATCCCAGATGGCTTGCCGACTGCGCGGATCCAGTCCGGTGGTGGGTTCGTCGAGGAACACCACGTCCGGGCGGACGACCAGCCCGCAGGCGATGTCGATTCGGCGACGCATCCCGCCGGAGTAGGTGCTGACCGCCCGGTCGGCGGCGTGCTCGAGATCGAACTGGCTCAGCAGTTCGGCGGCCCGGCTGCGTGCCCGCGATTTCGTCAGGCCCTGCAGCCGGCCGAACATCACCAGGTTCTCCCGGCCGGTCAGGATGTCGTCGAGCGCCACCTGCTGTCCGGTGAGCATGATCGAACGGCGCACCCCGGCGGGGTCGGTGAGCACGTCGTGACCGGCCACCACGGCCCGCCCACGATCGGGGCGGGTCAACGTCGACAGGATGTCGACCGTGGTGGTCTTGCCGGCTCCGTTGGGTCCGAGCAGGCCGACCACCTCGCCGTGGCCGACCTCGAAACTGATGTCGCGCAACGCCGTCACCGATCCGAACGTTTTGCCGATGCCGTCGACGACGACCGCGGATGTGTCGTTCATGGTTCTCCTGTGCTCGGATCCTGGGCGGGCACCGCCGGATGGGTGGTCGGTTAGGGCTGCGCCGACGACAGGTCGACGAGGGTGAGGTCCTCGTCGGCGAGGTCGGAGTCGGTGCCGCCGTCGGCGGAGTCGTCGTCGGCGATCACCGAGCGCACCAACGCCGTCAACGTGGCGGTGAAGGTGGTGGCCAGCGTCTGCACGGCGCTCGCCTCGATGCGGCGGGTGTCATGCCACCAGTCCAGGTGCAGTTGCCCGGCGAGGCGATACATCCGCACCTCGATCACGTGGCCCAACCCGGGCACCGTGTCGCGGACCGGCAGCGCGGTGTCCGGGTCGAACTGCACCGGGGCCTCGTCGGTGGACAGGCTCGGCAGTTCGGGGATCGTGCCCGCGTTGTGCAGGTAGATCTCGGCGGTGGGCTGCGCGGCCAGGGCGCGCGCGGTCGGCGCGTACAGGTAGCGCAGCAGACCGTAGCCGATGCCGTAGTGCGGCACCGCCGTCACCGTCTCGTGCACGGCGCTGAGCCGCTCGGCGGCGCTGCCGTTCGGGGTGGCCGTGCACTGCAGCGCGACCGGATAGACGGTGGTGAACCAGCCGACCGTGCGGTGCAGGTCCACGTCGGGTTTGAGCACCGACCGGCCCTGGCCGCCGAGGTCGATCGCGAGGGTGCCCTCCCCGGTGGTGGTGGCGACGGTCTCGGCGAGCGCGGCCAGCACGATGTCGTCGATGGTGACCTGTCGGCGGCGGCGCGCATCGTCGAGTTCGGTGGTTTCGCCGACGCTCAGCGCGTCGGGGTGACGGCGAAGATCCTGCACCCCGGGGGCGGTGTCGACCGTGGGGTCTCCGATCCGCAGGGTGGCGGCGGCCGCGGTCTGCACCCAGTGGTCGGCGGTCTCGAGCACCGACGGGTGGGTGCTCAGCGCCGCGCAGCGCGCCGCCCACTGCCGCCACGACACCGGGACCGCGGGCAGACTGATGTCCTGTCCGCCGATCCGCTGGCCGAGCGCGGTGAGCACGTCGGCGAGCACGATGTCGCGGGAGGTGGGGTCGGCGGCCATCGCGTGCAGGCTCAGCGCCAGGTAGCAGGGCCCGTCGTCGCGGCCCCGGATGTGGGTCGCGGTCAGCGGGGCGAGATCCTCGGCGTCGATCTGCTCGTTGAGCAGCGCCAGCACCGCCTGATGTTCGTCGCCGTCCGGCAGCAGTTGGCGGGTGGTGAAGTCGGTGAATTCCTGTGGCGCGCCGATCTCTTGCACCCAGGTCCCGCCGCGCTGCACCAGTTGCAGCCGCAACGCCTCATGCTGGTTGATGACCGCGGTCAGCGCGGCGTGGATGTCGTCGGCGTCGACGTCGGGGCGCAGCCGCAACAGCAGCGGGATGCGCCATTGACCGCGGTCGGCGAGCCCCCCGTCGACGAACCGCTCGAGGTTCGGCGGCAGCGGCGGGGCGGCGCCCGTGCCGGGATCGCGGGCCAGTCCGCCCTCGGTGTAGCGCGCGACCAGCGCACGGGCCAGCGCGGTCACGGTCGGGTGCTCGTAGAGGTCCTGCGGCGTCAGGTCCAGTCCTTCGTGGGTGGCGGTCATGGCCACGCTGATCGCGATCAGCGAGTCGCCGCCGATGTCGAAGAAGTTCGCGCCCGGTTCGATCTCGGTGATGCCCAGGCATTGCCGCCAGATGCGTTGCACCGTGGCCTCCATCTGCGCGGCCGGGTCGGAGCCGGCGGCCTCGCCGTTGCCGGTGACCGCGGCAGCGACCGCCGGCGCGGGGCGCTGACCGTTCGTGCCGGCGGCGTCGACGTAGTCGATCCAGTGCCGTTGGCGGACGAACGGGTAGCCCGCCAGGCTCACCCGCGTCGGGGTGCGCCCGCCGTGGCGGGCACGCCAGTCGACGTCGATGCCGGCCGCCCAGAGCCCACCGAGGCCGAGCAGGAACGCGTCGTGATCGTCGCGGTTCTGGGCGTGGTGGCGCATCAGCCGCACCGCGCGGTGCTCGCGGGTCCAGTCGGGGTGGCGCATCGCCGAGCCGGTGAGGGTTCCGCCCGGGCCGACCTCGACCAGCACGCGGCCGGGATGGTCGAGCAGCACGTCGAGTTCGTCGGCGAAGCGGACCGTGGAGCGGATCTGTTTCGCCCAGGTCTGCGGGTCCGTGGCCGCGTCGGCCGTCAGCCAGCCGCCGGTGACGTTGGACAGCAGCGGGATCCGCGGCTCGTGCAGGTCCAGGCGCGACAGGTAGGCGGAGAACTCCGCGACCACCGGGTCCATCAGCCGCGAGTGGAAACCGTGGGAGGTGCGCACCCGCCGCGCGGTGATCCCGCGGTCGGCGAGCCGCTCGGTGAACGCGGCGATGGTCTCTTCCGTTCCGGCGACCACGCAGCTGCCCGGGTCGTTGACGGTGGCCAGGTCCACCTCGGCGGCGGCGAGGTCCTCGGTGATCTGCTGCGGGCTGCACGGCACGGCGACCATCACCCCGCGGGGAGCGGCGTGCATCAGCCGGGCCCGCATCGAGACCGCCCGCACCGCGGTGGGCAGGTCGAACACCCCCGCGAGGGTCGCGGCGGTGTACTCGCCGATGCTGTGGCCGGCCATCGCGGCCGGCTCCACCCCGTAGGACTGCAGCAATCGGGCCAGGGCGTACTGCACGGTGAACAGTGCCGGCTGGGTCCGGTCGGTGCGTTCCAGGCTGCGTGCGGTGCCCTCGAAGATCTCGGCGGCCAGATCGATGTCGAGTTCGTCGGCGAAGGCGGCGGCGCAGGCGTCGAACTGCTCGGCGAACACCGGTTCGTGCTCGTAGAGTCCGCGGGCCATCCCGGTGTGCTGCGCTCCCTGACCGGGGAACACAAACACCACCCGGTCGGCGAGGCCGGTGACGGCGGGATCCGGCGCCTCGGTGACCAGGGCGTTGTCGTGCTCGTCGGCGGTGAGCACGCTCGCCGCCTGCGCCGGGTCGTGGGCCACCACCGCACCGCGCACCGGTTCGGTGCGGCGCTCGGCCAGGGTGGCGGCCACGTCGACGAGGTCGGGGCCGTCACCGGCGGACAGTTCGGCGGCCAGCGCACCGCGGAAGTCCTGCAGGCTCTGCGGGGTGCGCGCCGACAGCACCAGCACCTGCGGGCCGGCGTCGGTGTCGGCCGGCCCCGCGCGATCGGGGGCTTGCTCGAGGACCACGTGGGCGTTGGTCCCCCCGACCCCGAAGGAGGACACCCCCGCGCGGCGCACCCCCGGCCAGTCCCACGGCCCGTGCTGGTCGCGCACCACGAACGGTCCACGATCGAGGTGCAGCTCGGGGTTGGGCGCGGTGTAGTGCAGGGTTGCCGGAAGCTCGCGATGCTCCAGGCAGAGAATGGCTTTGATCAGCCCCGCGACACCGGAGGCCACCTCGAGGTGGCCGATGTTGGATTTGACCGATCCGATGAAGCAGGGTCCGGGACGCTCCTGGTCGGAGACCGCGAAAGCTTGGCGCAGCCCGTCGAGTTCGATGGGGTCACCCAACGGGGTTCCGGTGCCGTGGGTCTCGACGTAGCCGACGGTGGCGGGATCGATCTCGGCCACCGCGTGCGCCTCGGCGATCACCTCGGCCTGCCCGACGGCGTTCGGTGCGGCGTAGTTCATTTTGGTCGCGCCGTCGTTGTTGATCGCCGACCCGCGGATCACCGCGTGGATGCGGTCCCCGTCGGCGACCGCGTCGGCCAACGGTTTGAGCAGCACCACCCCGACACCGCTGCCGAATATGGTGCCGTCGCTGCGGACGTCGAACGGGCGGCAGTGGCCGGTGCCCGAGACCATCGACCCCGTTTCATGCCAGTAGCCGACACGGTGCGGCACCCGGATCGACGACCCGCCGGCCAGCGCCAGGTCGCACTCCCCGCTGAGCAGCGCCTGACACGCCAGGTGCACCGAGACCAGCGACGAGGAGCACGCGGTCTGCACCGACAGCGCGGGGCCGCGCAGGTTGAACTGGTGCGAGACCCGGGTGGCCAGATGATCCTTGTCGTTGTGCAGCGACAGGTTGACCATCTCGAAGGTGGCGCCCTCCCCGATGACCGTGTTGGGGCGGTGGTGCGACATCAGGTTGTGCAGCAGATAGCCGCTGGCCGAACTCGTGCCGAACACCCCGACGGAGGCCTGCAGGTCGGTCGGGTCGCAGCCGGCGTCTTCGAAGGCATGCCAGGCGGTTTGCAAAAACAGCCGGTGCTGCGGGTCCAGGGTGGCCGCGGTGTGCGGGGTGAGCCCGAAGAATTCGGCGTCGAACTCCTCGATGCCGTCGAGCAGCGCGGCCCGACGCACATAGGAGTGGTTGGCCAGGGTGGAGTCGGCGACCCCGGCGGCCCGCAGCTCGTCGTCGCTGAGGTCGACGATTGATTCGACGCCGTCACGCAGGTTGGCCCAGAACGTGGCGAGCGAGGCGGCGCCGGGGAACCGTCCGGCCATGCCGATCACCGCGATCGCGGTGGCGGGCAGTTCGGTTTCGGTGGGGGTGTTCACGCGCGTTGTCCTACCTTCCTGCGGGCGGCGGCGCGTCGGCGTGCCGCGGCCCGCTGTTGGGCGCGTCCGGCCACCCCGCCGGGCGGGGTGGCGGCGTCGGCGTCGGCGGCCCCGCCGGGATCGGCCGGGCCGGTGAGGTCGAGTTGGCCGATCAGGTCGGCCGCCAGATCCGCCAGGGTGGCCCTCTGCAGCAGCAGCGCGACCGGGGGTTCGACCCCGAAGTCGCCGCGCACCGTGTTGCGGATCCGCACCGCCATCAACGAGTCCATGCCCAGCGTGGTCAGCGGGGCGGTCTCATCGACGGTCTCGGCGCTCGGAAAGCCCATGATCGCGGCGATCCGGGAGCGGAGCCGGGCGATGACCGCCGGGGTGACGGCGTCGGGATCCAACTCCCGCAGCGCCTCGGGCCCGCCCCACTGCTCGTCGGCGGGGTCGCTGTCGAGTTCGCCGGCGAGGTGGGCGAAGTAGCCGAGGTGGCGCAGCTCGGGGAAGGCCGCGGCGGCCCGGTCCAGGCGCAGCCGGGCCACGCCCACCCGGGCCGGACGGGCCGCGAGCACCGCCTCCAACGCGGCGATCCCCTCGGCGGGGTCGAGCGGGTCGAGCACACCGAGGCTCAGCGCGCGGGCCGCGCCGACGTCGGCCCACTGTCCCCAGTTGATCGCGGTGCCGGGCAGACCGCCCGCGCGACGCCACTCGATCAGGGCGTCGAGCCAGGCGTTGGCGGCGGCGTAGGCGCCCTGTCCGGGCGAGCCCAGCAGCGACGCCATCGAGGAGAACCCGACCCACCAGTCCAGGTCGCGCCCGGCGGTGGCGTGGTGCAGCCGCAGCGCCCCGACCGCCTTGGGACGCCACACCCGCTGCAGGCTGTCCTGATCGAGGGTGGCCACGATGCGGTCGTCGATCACCGCCGCACCGTGGATGACGCCGCGCAGCGCCAGGCCGATCTGCTCGGCGGCGGCCACCAGCCGGTCGGCGACGTCGGGTTCGGCGATGTCGCCGGTGACCACCGCGACGTCGGCGCGGTCCTGCAGCGCCGCCAGCGCGTCGGCCTGCTCCCCCGCCGGGGCGGAGCGGCTGTTGAGCACGATCCGCCCGGCCCCCCGGTCGGCGAGCCATCCGGCGATCACCAGTCCCAGGCCCCCCAGCCCGCCGGTGAGCAGATAGGCACCGTCGCCGCGGATCTGTGCGCCGCGGCGGTCGGTGTCGATGCGGGCGCGGGCGAGGCGCTCGACGTAGCGTTCGGCGCCCCGCCAGGCGATCACGTCGTCGGTGCCGCCGGCCTGCAGTTCGCTGCTCGCGGTGGCGACCGGATCGGCGACGTCATCCAGATCGATCATGGTGGCGCGCAGATCCGGATGCTCGTAGCCGAGCACCCGGATCAGACCCCTCAGTGCGCCGATCGTCGGATGGTGGGTGCCGCCCGCGGCTCCGAGGCCGCCGTCGCTGATCAGCCAGAGCCGTGGCGCGGTCCCGTGCCAGCCGTTGACGATCGCCCGCATGGTGGTCGCGAGGTTCCACAGCAGATCGCTTGCGGCGCCGACGGTGTCGTCGATCCTGCTGCCGTGGTCGCCGGCGGCGTCGAAGCCGACCGTGTCGAGCACCACGACCACCCCGGCCGGGGGGTGCTCGGGGTCACCGGCGGCGGCGGCGAACGCCTCGAGCACCGCCGGTTCATCGCCGAGCGTCGCGGAGTGCAGCCGGCGCTGCGGTGCGGCGAATCGGCGGGTGAATTCGGCGGCGGTGTCCGCGGCGCCGGCGGACAGCACCAGCCAGCTGCCGGCGGCGGCTGCGTCGTCCGTCGGCTGCGGTGCGGCGGTGGACTCCCAGACGGCCTGAAACAGTTTCTGGCTCAACGGCAGCGGCACGGTACGACGTTGGACCCGGCGCAGATAGATGCCGTCGAGTTCGGCCAGCGGGGTGCCCGCGTCGTCGGTGAGCACCGCATGGCCGAGCTTGCCGTCGGCGTCGAGGTCGCTCAGTTCGGCGTAACAGCGGGCGCGTCGACCGATCGTCGCGGGGAACACCCGGATGGCCTCCACCGACACCGGCAGGTAGGTGGTGTCGGCCTCGCCGGGGGTCTGCTCGGTGACCGCGGCGGCCACGCTCTGCAGGACCGCGTCCAGCAGCACCGGGTGCAGCCGGTAGCCGCGGTGCGGGGTGGCCTCCTCGGGCAGCGTGATCTCGGTGGCGGCTGCGCCGTCGGCGCGACGCACGATCCGGGTGAGCGCGGCGAACGCCGGCCCGTGGTAGGCGCCGGTGCGCCGCAGCGCGGTGTAGAAATCCGCGGGTGCCACGACGGTGCCGTCGGCGTCGTCGGCGTCGTCGGCGCCGCGCGGTTGGCGGTGGTCGGTCTCGGTAACGAGGTGGGCCACCGCGTGCCGGGCCCAGGTGCCCTCCGCACTGCGCGACAGGATCTCCACGCGGTTGTCGTCGATGCTCAACTGGGTGGTCACCCGGGTCTGTTCGTCGAGCGGCAGCATCTGTTCGACTTCCAGGCGGGCGAGTCCCGCGGCGGTGTCTCCCAGCGCGTCGCGGCCGGCGGCCAGCGCCATCTCGGCGAACGCGGCGGCGGGCAGAACCGGTTGGCCGTGCACCCGGTGATCGGCGAGCCAGGGCAGGGTTGCGGTGCCCACATCGGCCTGCCAGGCATGCCCGGAGGGCAGCTCGACGTGCGCCCCGAGCAGCGGATGGTCGCCGACCGGGGCGGCGGTGGGGGTCTTCACCCAGTAGTCGGTGTGGCGCCACGGCGTCGGCGGGAGGTCGATGAGCCGGCCGTCGGGAACCGCCGGTGTCGCGGCGATCGTCTTGTGCGCGTGGAAGGTCAGGCTCTCCGGTTGGTCGCGCAGCAGGGTGGGGACCACGGCCGTGTTCGATCCGAGGGTGTCGCTCAGGGCGTAGGTCAACACCGGGTGGGGGCTGATCTCGATGAAGGTGGCGTGCTCGGCGGCCGCGGTGCGCACCGCCTGCTGCAACAACGCCGGGCTACGCAGGTTGGCCACCCAATAGTCGGCGTCGAAGCTCGGATCGGCCACACCGGTGGTGCTGATCACCGGGATCTGAGGCCGCCGCGGCGTTAGATCAG